>OLRK01000223.1_pt1 | contig 71704 bp, 69 predicted proteins | sample 1672911 | NCBI WGS metagenome assembly OLRK01 (sample SAMEA3136736, study PRJEB25190) | human gut metagenome | biome: human gut; feature: human-associated habitat; material: faeces | place: Austria | collected 2013
GTTTTGTCCTTAATCGGGCACGTGGGTTCGAATCCCACCATCTCCGCCAACAAAAGGCATCAGCTCAGGCTGATGCCTTTTTTGCGGCTAGATGGTGCGGATGAGAACAGGGCGGCGGCCCGCAGGCCGCAAGCAATCAGCCCTGCGGGCTGTTGCTTAGCCCGCGGGAGAATGCCCACCATCTCCGCCAACAAAAGGCATCAGCTTAGGCTGGTGCCTTTTTTGCGGCTAGATGGTGTGGATGAGAACAGGGCGGCGATTTTCGATGTGCAGCACAAATCCATCAGCCTCCCAAAAGTGCCCATCCAACAGAACTTCGCCCTGAAATGTAATCCGGCGGAGCTTCTGTGCGGCGTCGGTCACCTCAACGGTGCAAAAGCGCTGCAAGTAGCTGCAAATAGCGGCGGCGTGGGAGACGACAAGGGCGTTCTGCCCCTCCGGGAGCGAATCCAGCAGTTCGTGGATGCAGTCTGCCATCCGGGCGCTGACCTCACGGAAGGACTCGCCGTCCGGATTTTTGAAGTCCGGGTCTTCGTATTGGCGTTTCCAGAACGAAGCGTCCTGCCCGGTCGTGTCGCCGGTGCGGCGCTCGGCAAGGCGGGTGTCCTGCCGGACGGGAAGCCCCAGCAGCTGTGCGGTCTGGAGCGCACGCAGCGAAGGGGACGACCAGACGAGCAAGACCGTGCGGAAAGCGTCATTTTGAAAGACTGCGGCGGCCCGCTGAAGACCTTCGGCAGAAAGGCCAGGGTCGGGGCTGGAACCGCCGCGCTCCGGGATGGAATGGCGCAGGAGAAGAAGGGTTGTCATGAAAGCCTCCGATTAAAAAAGTGACTTCAGTATAGCAGATTCGGGAAAGCAGATGCAAGAAAACGAGCCGAAAGAACGACGGGGCCGATTCACTCCCCCTCAAAACGCAACCAAATTGCAAAAAATGTTACAATTTTCTCATGAAAAAAGAAGACTGGATTTCTCCAGCCTTCCAAAAAGTATGTATCAATAATTTTTGCTCAGAATCTTCTCAAGCGTGTCCGCAAACCTGACATCCTGCTCCTTCGTCCGCTTTGCGCTCCCCTTGGGGTGCTTTCCGGCACGGAGGAGCTTTTTGTTTTCATACCGCCGCAGCATAAGAGCGTCTATGTTGTCGGCGGTGTATTCCAGACCGTTCTGGTTCAGCACTCGTGCGCACTTGGCAAGGCACATACTCGCCAGCCCGTAGTCCTGTGTCACGACCACATCCCCTGGTTTTACCCGGTTCACCAGCGCAAAGTCCACGCTGTCCGCTCCTTTGTCGAACACCAGCGTCTGCGCACCTTCTCGCTCGATCTGGTGAGCTGTGTCGCACAGGATGATGACCGGAACGCCGAACCGCTTTGCAATCTGCAACGTCAGATCGACGACCGGGCAGCCGTCTGCATCAATCAAAATGGTCATGTGCGTTCCTCCATCGCCCACCGAAATGCTCTTGCGGTACGCAAATCAGCGTCCTTAAAGTGCCCGCCGCTGTTCCACTCAAGGGTGCAGTCTGCGCCACGCTCTATAAGTCGGCTGTGCAGGGTGCGGATGTTATCACCCACCGCAGCCATGACGGCGTTTTTCGTGTGCTCTTCCTTGTCGCCAAGGCTCAGATAAATGTGCTGTGCCTGCATCGGGTGCTGCTGTTCAAATTCCATCCAGTCCGGAAACCAAACAGAGGGCGAGGCGGCGGCGACACCGTAGAACAGATCAGTCTGGGTGGATGCCCACAGAGCAAACAATCCCGCCAGCGAATAGCCACCCAGAATGATTTTGACGTTTTCCGGGAGATCAAACCGCTGCTTCAGTGACGGAATGACCTGCTCTGTCAGGAAGCGCAGGGTGTCCATAGCATTGCCGCCAAACCCCTGCTTCCCCCACACGGCAGGAGACTTCCACGGAGAAAGTGCATCGTTCCAGCTTTCCACGGGCACGGCCGCAAACAAAAAGTGGTGCGCACTCTGTGCAATAGCGGTAACCTCACTTTCCATGCTTTGCAGCTCGTGTTCGCCGGTCATTTGGAGCAGTAGGTATTCTGCATGGGCTTCGCCGTAAATGCGGCAAGATCTGTTCCCGATTAGCATTGTCTGTGCGGTCACTGCGACGTCCTCCCGAAAAAAATTTGATAAGCCCAGTATAGCAACTGAAAAATCATTTTGCAATTCAAAAGGCGTTCGCATTCGCAGACCAATTATAAACAAAACAGGAGGGACAGCTTGCGGGCTGTCCCTCCTGTTTTGTAAAGCGCTTATTCCAAATTCCCCGTCAGGGTCATGACGGCGGAGAGAACGGCCAGAGGGGCCGTCTCGCAGCGGAGGATGCGGGGGCCGAGGCCGACTGTTTTAGCACCGGCCTGAGCGGCCATCTCGGCTTCCTCGACGGCAAAGCCGCCCTCGGCACCGGTGATGACGGCGATCTTCGGCTTTTTGCCGTCGGCGGGGCGGACATTGCCCAGCAGCTCCCGCAGCGGGGCACCGCCGCACTCATAGCAGAAGAGCACGAGGTCGTACCCTTCCAGACTGCGGCAGACTGCGCCGAAGTTGGGCAGCGGCAGGGCCACATCCGGCAGGATGCCCCGGCCGCACTGCTTGGCGGCCTCGAAGGCGATGCGGTTGTAGCGCTCGTTCTTCTGCTCCTCTTTCTTGGGGGCGGCCACGCAGTAGCGGCTGAAGAAGGGAACGAAATGAGCGCAGCCCAGCTCGACGCCGTGGCGGATGACCTGTTCCAGCTTGTCCTGCTTGGGATAGCCTGCAAAGAGGGTCACTTCCACGCTGGGTTCGGCGGCGCTGGGGTAGCCCGGTTCCACCGAGAACTCTACGGTCTCCGGGCCGAAGCCGGTGATGACGGCGGTGTATTCGACGGCGTTGCCGTCGCAGAGGATGACGGTGTCACCCAGCTTGCCCCGCATCACGCGGGCGAGGTGGTGGGCGTCCGCACCCCGCAGGGTGGCGGTGCCGTCGGCGATCTCAGTGGTAAAATAGCGGTGCGGCATAGTGGCTCCTATCCTGAACTTGCTCAGCTTATACAAACTGTATCCGACTGCCAAGGACTCTCCTGTAAGGGGAGCTGGCGCGGAACGTCTGAGCAGTTATTTTTTGCGGCAGACGATGCACTCCCAGCCGCGCTTTTCCTTGACTTCCTGCACGGCGAGACCGGCGGCTTCCAGCCCGGCGATGACCTCATCCTTCCGGCTGTCGATGATGCCGCTGGCGATGAAAACGGCATCCTCGGCCATCAGGCCGGGGACGGCGGGGGCCAGAGACAGGATGGCGTTGGCGACGATGTTGGCGGTGATGATGTCATACGTGCCGCTGGCCTTGTCGGACAGGTCGCCCACCAGAACGGTGAGCTGGTCGGCCACGCCGTTCAGTGCGGCGTTTTCCCCGGCGGTGCGGACGGCCACGGGGTCGATGTCCACGCCTTCGGCAGAGGCCACGCCCAGTTTGAGGGCGGCGATGGCGAGGATGCCGGAGCCGGTGCCGATGTCCAGCACCCGCTCGCCGCCCTTCACCCGCTCGTCCAGCGCTTCCAGGCAGAGGCTGGTGGTCTCGTGGCCGCCGGTGCCGAAGGCCAGACCGGGGTCGAGGATGAGCTTGACGCGGTCGGTGTCATATTCCTGCCAGGAGGGCACGACGGCGAGCCGCTGGCCGATCTCCATGGGGTGATAGTATTTGCGCCATCCGTTCTGCCAGTCCTCCTGCTCCACACCCTCGGTCTCGACGGTGTAGGCGATGCCTGCCGCCTCCATCCGGGCGGCGATGAGGGCCAGCGTCTCTACCGGCGAAGCGCCCGGCTCCAGATACAGGTGGATGATGACCTGGTCGCGGGGCTTGTCCAGCAGCTCCTGCTCGATGAGGTCTACGTGTGCGATCTCGGCCACCTGCTGTTCGATGTCGCTGTAGTCTTCGATATAGATGCCGCCTTCGGCGATCATCGTGGCGACGGCCTCGGCGTTGTCAGCGTCGGCTTTGGCCACGGTCAGGCGGATGTCGGTCCATTCCATTGATAAAACCTCCTTCGGGATGTTGTGCACGGTTCGGGAATACCTATATAGTAACATAGACGCCGCCCCGGTGCAAGAAGTGCGCGGCAGAGGCAGCAGAATATAGAAAATTCACAAACAAGAAAATTATTTTCAAAGAGGAAGCTTGCATCCCATCAAAAACTCCAAAAACTTTTGACTGAAAAATGCAAAATCAAGGATTTTTGTATCATTCGCAAAGAAAATGGCGAAAACCCCCTTTCTTTTTTTCTTAACATGTGTTAAGATATTGTTACGCAATTATGGACAGCCTGCAACCAGGGGCCTCCATAACAACAACATTCTTTAAGGAGGAATGTGTCTTATGATGAAACATCTCCAGAAACTGGGCAAGGCACTGATGCTTCCCGTCGCGGTCCTGCCGATCTGCGGCATCCTGATGGGTCTTGGCTATGCCTTTGCTCCGGGCGTTATGGGTGTGCCCGGTGCAGCAACTTCCGGTGCAGCTTACACCGTTGGCTTCCTGCTGGTCAAGGCAGGCGGCGCTCTGATCGACAACATGGCCTGGCTGTTTGCAATCGGTGCAGCAGTCGGTCTGGCAGATGACCACGATGGTACCGCTGGTCTGGCTGGCCTCGTCAGCTTCCTGATGATGCAGCAGCTGCTGAGCCCCGCCGTCGTCGGTGCAGTCCGCACCCTCGAAGAGGGCACCGCTACCTACATCGCTTTCCAGAAGGTCGCTGGCAACTCGTTCATCGGCATTCTGGCCGCTGTGGTGGGCGCGACCTGCTACAACAAGTTCAAGAACACCCAGATGCCTGACTGGCTGGCTTTCTTCTCCGGCAAGCGCTTCGTTGCAATTGCCACCGGCCTGATCTCCATTGTGGTCTCTGTTGTTCTGCTGTTCGTCTGGCCCGTCATCTTCGGCGCGCTGGTCGCTCTGGGCAAGGGCATCGTAGGCATGGACGGCATCGGCGCTGGCATCTACGCCTTCTTGAACCGTCTGCTGATCCCCACCGGCCTGCACCACGCTCTGAACAACGTGTTCTGGTTCGATACCATCGGCCTGGGCGACCTGTCCCACTTCTGGGCTGGTGAGACCTCTGCAGATGTGGGCTGGAGCCTCGGCATGTACATGTCCGGCTTCTTCCCCTGCATGATGTTCGGTATCGCCGGTGCTGCTCTGGCAATGGTCAAGACCGCGAAGAACAAGAAGGCTGCCATCGGTCTGGTTCTGTCCGCTGCGATCTGCGCTTTCGTCTGCGGCGTCACCGAGCCGTTCGAGTTCGGCTTCATGTTCCTGTGCTTCCCGCTGTACATTGTGTACTCTGCTCTGTACGGCATCTTCACCGTCATCACCTACTACTCCGGCTTCCGTGCTGGCTTCTGCTTCTCTGCCGGTGCGACCGACCTGGTCTTCTCCGCATCCCTGCCCGCAGCTGCTAAGACCTGGATGATCATTCCTCTGGGCATCGCTGCTTTCATCGTGTTCTATCTGGTGTTCTATTTTGCCATCACCAAGTTCGACCTGAAGACCCCCGGCCGTGAGGACGAGGACGCTGAAGAGGCCGAAAAGAAGGTCACCCTGGCCAACAACAACTACACCGAAGTTGCTTCTGGTGTGCTGAAGGCCATCGGCGGCAAGGCAAACGTCTCCAGCGTGGACTACTGCGCTACCCGCCTGCGTTTCACCATCAAGGACTACACGCAGGTCGATGAAAAGGCTGTCAAGGCAGCAGGCGCAGCCGGTGTCATCCGTCCTGACAAGACTACCTGCCAGGTCATCATTGGCACCAAGGTCCAGTTCGTGTACGACGAGCTGAAGAAGATGCTGTGATCGCATCCTGAATCGTAATTTTATGCAGGAGACTGGTTGATCCTGCATCCATTCCCGAAGGGCCGCTGAGGGCGGGCGTTCACGCCCATCTTCGGCGGCCCCTTTTTGTTCACACAAAACCGTTTTTTGAGCACTGCGACTGTGCTATACTGAAGACAACGAGAAAAAATCAGGAGGTTTCCACTATGAAGATCATTCGTGCAAAGGATTACAAGGATATGTCCCGCAAGGCGGCAAACATCATCTCCGCGCAGGTCATCATGAAGCCGAACTGTGTGCTGGGCCTGGCCACCGGCGGCACCCCTGTGGGCGCGTATGCCCAGCTGGTGGAGTGGTACAACAAGGGCGATGTGGACTTCTCGGAGGTCACCACCGTCAACCTGGACGAGTACCGCGGCCTGCCCAAGGAGCATCCGGAGAGCTACTGGAGCTTCATGCACAAGAACCTGTTTGACCATGTGAATATCCGCCCGGAGGCCATCCATCTGCCCGATGGCACCAACCCCGATGCAGCAGACGCCTGCACAAAGTACAACGAGATCATCCACAGCGTGGGCGGCATCGACCTGCAGCTGCTGGGCCTTGGCCCCAACGGCCACATCGGCTTCAACGAGCCGGGCGAAGCCTTTGAGCTGGAGACCCACTGCGTGGACCTGACCTCCGCCACCATCGAGGCCAACAAGCGCTTCTTTGACGGCAACGAGGACCTCGTGCCCAAGCAGGCCTACACCATGGGCATCAAGACCATCATGCAGGCCCGCAAGGTGCTGGTGGTGGCCAATGGTCTGGCCAAGGCCAAGGCCGTCAAGGCCGTCGTGTCCGGCCCCGTCACCCCGGAGTGTCCGGGTTCCATCCTGCAGATGCACCCCGACTGCATCCTGGTGGCTGACGAAGAGGCACTGAGCCTGCTGTGACCCTCTCAGGCAAAGCCTTGTGGCTTTGCCAGCTCCCCCAAAGGGGGAGCCATTGGCAGCAAGGCATTGCGGGAGCGTAAAGAAAAACAGCAGCAAACAGCTCGATTATAGAGGCTTCAATTATGATCATCAAACATGCAAAGATCTATACCCCCCGCCACACGTTCGAGGAGGGGGACCTGTTCATCCGGGAGGGGCGCATCGTGCCCTTTGCACAGCCGGAAGCGGGCGAAGAAGTTCTGGATGCCAAGGGTGCTTATGCTCTGCCCGGCCTTGTGGACATCCATTTCCACGGTGCCATGGGCAAGGACTTCTGCGACGGAACGGAAGAGGCCATCCAGACGCTGGCCGACTTTGAAGCCAGCAAGGGTGTGCTGGCCATCTGCCCCGCGACCATGACCTTCTCGGAAGAGATCCTGAACGGCGTCATGGATGCGGCTGCGGCCCACCGGAACGGCAAGGGCGCAGACCTTGTCGGCATCAACATGGAAGGCCCCTTCATCAGCCCGAAGAAGGTCGGCGCACAGAACCCGGAATACCTCCATCCTGCCGATGTGGGAATGTTCCGCCGCTTGCAGAAGCGCGCGAACGGCCTCATCAAGCTGGTGGACGTGGCCCCCGAAGAGCCGGGTGCGCTGGAGTTCATCCGGGAGTGCTGCGGGGAGGTCCGCATCTCCATCGCTCACACCTGCACCAGCTACGATACCGCCTGCGCGGCTTTTGACGCCGGTGCCACCCACATGACTCACCTCTACAATGCCATGCCCGGCATCACCCACCGCGAGCCCGGCCCCATCATTGCGGCGCTGGAGCGCGGCGCAGAAGTCGAGCTCATCACCGACAATGTCCACATCCACCCGGCCATGGTCCGCTTCACCTTCCGCACCTTCGGCGACGACCACGTCATCCTCATCGCCGACAGCATGATGGCCTGCGGCCTGCCCGATGGACAGTACAGCCTGGGCGGACAGGCGGTCACGGTCAAGGGCCCGCGCGCCACGCTGACCGAACAGCCCGGCACCATCGCCGGAAGTGCGACCTGCCTGTACGACTGCATGAAGCGGGCTGTGCTGGAGATGGGCGTCCCGCTGGAGAGCGCCGTCCGCGCCGCCAGCGAAAACCCCGCCCGGAGCATCGGCATCGACAACGACTACGGCAGCCTGAGCGCCGGACGGTACGGCAACGTCATTCTGGCCGACGAAGCGCTCAACATTCAGGCTGTCGTCCAGAAAGGAACCCGCATCGTATGAATCCCGTGCCCCTGACCTGGCGGCTGCTGACCGCCGAAGAGCTGACGAAGGTGTACCTCGACGAGATGCGCCGCGATTTTCCCCAGAGCGAGCTCAAGCCCCTGAGCATGATCCTGAACAGTGAAGCCGCCGGAACCGCCCACACCTGGGGCATCTACGACGGCGATGCACTGGCCGCCTATCTGCTGATGGTGCGCCCCATGGGCTGTGCCATGAGCCAGCTGGACTACTTTGCGGTCCTGCCCCGGTACCGGGCCTCCGGTCTGGGCGCGGCATTGCTGGCAGAGCTGCCCGGCCACGAAAACGGCTGTCAGGCCATCCTCATCGAGGCTGAGTGCCCCGAAAAGGCCGAGGACGAGGCCATGGCCGTCCGCCGTCTGGGCTTCTACGCCCGGTGCGGGGCTGTGGATGTGGGCTGGACGGAGCATCTCTTCGATGCCTGGTTCCGGGTGCTGGTGCTGCCCTGCGGCCGGACCACTCCGGATGCTGAGACCACCGTGCAGGGGCTGGCTGACTGCTACCGCCGCACGATGGGCGATCCGCAGTGGAAAAAACACGTCACATTCTACCGCCCGGATGGGGCCGAAGCCCGGTTCTGACCAAAGTTTGCATTCAAACTGTGCCGCCTGCCTCTGCACCTTGCAGAGGTGGGCGGCTTTTTACTGAAAAAATGGCTTGACAATGTGGTAAAGTATGGTAAGCTTGGATTGGGTCATGAGGTTTGGACGCCCTGTTCTGGGGCTTTGACAGGAGGAAAAATCAATGAAAAACGTAACGAGACGCGCCTTTTTGAAAACCGCAGGTGCAGCAGCTCTTGCTGTGGGTGCTGTAGGAATGCTGAGCGGATGCGGACTGGGTGACTTTGTGGCGGGAAGCATCCCGACTTTGGGTGACAAACTCGGCTGTGCGGCAGAAAATGCCAATGGTGTAGTGTATACACTGAATAATGACTGCCAATGGTGGGCGGTTGATGGCAAGCTGGCTCTGTTCCGTTTGACCTTCCTGGTCAAGAACATGACCGACCACGAGGTCGTCTTCAATGCTTCGGATATCAAGAGCGCAACACTGAACGGCTATCCGACCAAGATCGTCCTGGACCCGGAGCACGATGCAAAGATCCGTGTCAAGGGAGCAGGCGAGCTGCTGTTTGATAAGACGACTGGAAGCCGGACCTATCGTCCCAGCAATAACATGAGCGAGGTCGCAGTAGGCGCCAGCATTTATTTTGAGCCGATCTATCCGGAGGGTGATGCGGGCATTACCGGTGACTGGAGCAACTTTGAGATGAAGTTCACGTTTACCGGAAAGGAAACGACCTTTGTTATGAACATGGACGCGGGCAGAAAAGTGACCTCTTCCCGTAAGTAAGATCTGCACAAAGAACGACAGGCACAGTTTTTGCCGTCCACTCCTGCACCTTGCGGGGGTGGGCGGCTTTTTACTGAAAAAAAGACGCTTGACAGGCTGGAACAATATGGTATGCTTAACTTGACAAACGACTAAAAATGGATAAGACCGGGCAAGGAGGAAACAAGACATGGAACAAACATTTTCCCGCCGCGGATTTTTGAAGGGTGCCGCCGCTGCGGCGCTGGCCGTCTCGGCCATGGGCCTGACCGGATGTGCTGGGGAGGACGGCCCCACCACGGCGGTCGTGCTGGGTGATTATAAAGTGGATGTGGATGTCAGAAAATCGACACGCCGCAGTGATACGAGGAATAACAAGACCACGGGCATCCTGTTTCCGGTGGTGTACATTACGAACCAGACCGGCAGTGTGATGGAATTGAAACTGACGGCGAGCGTGTTCAAGGCGGCCGCTTCGGACGGTACGGAATTGAAGTTCGATTCAGCGCTTCAACCGCTCACGCTGGTGCAGAAAGTCCCGGCAAGCGTTACGCCCAGCTTCTCCACGACCGACGAGGAGGTCTTCCAGAAGCTGAGCAGCGGAGAGCTGAGCCTGAAGCTGTCCATCACCCTGTCGGGGCAGACGGCAGTTTATACAATGAACTTTGGCGATCTGACCCAGACGGTCGAAAAAATCTGAACCAAACCTTAAAAGGAGGAACTGAAGATGGAACTGACCCGTCGTGGATTTTTGAAGAGTGTGGGCGCAGCAACGCTGGCTGTGGCCGCTGTGGGCCTGCTGGGCGGCTGCGAAGGCGGCGAGATGGTGGGCAACGCCAACGGCCTGAACGATACCGCTGAGCTGAAGGGCATCAAGATGACCGTGCGGTCTCTGGCTTACGCAAGCTATTCGGACGGCACCTTCTATCTGGTGCCGGAAGTGCTCATCAACAACGGCAGCGCGGCCGGGATCCCGCTGAACCCCACCGGCGGCAGCTTCAAGCTGCGGGTGAACGGCTCGAAGGAACTGGACATCAACTCCGACACCATGGCCATTCTGGACAAGAACTCTAAGCTGAACGCGCTGGATACCCGCACCCTGAACCGCGGCCAGTACGCAAAGGGCCATCTGTGCGGCAAGGGCAGCGGTGTGTCGAAATTCGATTACGTGCAGGTGCTGTTCTACCCGAACCCGCAGGACGCCAAGACCTACCTGTGCTGCAAGATCGCAGCCAAGGAAGCTTCCCTGATGCTGGGCATCTGAGCGCCAGACCAAAACCCTCCAAGCCGGAGCTGTGCGAGCCGCACAGCTCCGGCTTTTTTGATTGTGTAGTCTGCACAAGCAGAGCGGGGCATTTTCGGCAGTTGGCGCGGAACTGTAAAATCCGGCGCAACGATTTTCACACCGGAAGAGCCGGAATTTTACAAAGCAGGAAAAGCCTGTGCAAACAATTTACTTCGATTTTTCCCGCGTGTGGTCGCAGCGGCAGAAGGACGGCGGTACAATAAAGGCGTTCCAAGGGAAAACACAAAAAGGAAAAAAGGACCGGGAGAATACGACCCGGATATGGTTATGGAGGAAAATATTATGAAAAAGATCACGCGCCGTTCGTTCCTTGCTGTTTGTGGTGCCGCAGCCGCCGCTGCTGCCCTGACCGCCTGCGGCGGTTCCGCTTCTTCCACTGCGGCTTCTTCCGCCGCTTCATCCACGGCCTCTTCGGCCGCTTCCACTGCTTCCGGCAGCCTGTCCGGCAATGTGGCCACCGGCGGTTCCACTTCCATGAAGAACGTCATCGCCGCCCTGACCGAAGGCTTCGCTGAGGTAGAGCCGGGCGTCACCGTCAGCTATGACCCCACCGGTTCCGGTGCCGGCATCACCGGTGCGACCGATAAGACCCTGGACATCGGCCTGTCCTCCCGCGCCCTGAAGGACGACGAGAAGAACGATGTGGACGGCACCGTCATCGCACTGGACGGCATCGCCATCATCGTGAACAAGGACAGCAAGGTCGAGGATCTGACCGTCGATCAGCTCAAGCAGATGTTCACCGGCGAGATCACCAACTGGTCTGAGGTCGGCGGCGACGACGGCGAGATCGTTCTGATCGGCCGTGAGGCTGGCTCCGGCACCCGCGACGGCTTCGAGAGCATCGTGGATGTCAAGGACTCCTGCAAGTATGCACAGGAGCTGACCGCGACCGGCGCTGTCATCAGCGCCGTCGAGGCCAACCCGCTGGCCATCGGCTACGCTTCCCTGTCTGCCGTCGGCGAGACCGTGAAGATGGTCACGGTCGGCGGTGTGGCCTGCAGCGAGGAGACCGTCAAGGACGGCAGCTATGAGGTCCAGCGTCCCTTCGTCTTCGTCACCAACAAGTCCGTCACCCTGTCCGAGCAGGCGCAGGCCTTCTTCGGCTTCGCCACCAGCGCCGATGCTGCGGACCTCATCCGTACCGCCGGTGCAGTGCCTGTGAATGAGTAATCGAGTATGAAACAAAACGCTTCGCTTCTGAAAAAGATCGAGCTGCCCCGCACCCCCGCCGCGTGGCTGGAAGCTGTGATGAATTTCCTTTTCTTCCTCTGCGGCATCCTGGCAGTGGGCTGTGTGGTGCTCATCTCGGTGTATATGATCGCTTCGGGCGTGCCTGCCATCCGGAAGATCGGCCTGTTCCGCTTCCTGTTCGGCACCGAGTGGGCCTCCACGGCCGCAGACCCGAAGTACGGCATCCTGCCCTTCATCCTGTCCAGCGTGTACGGCACACTGGGTGCGACCCTCATCGGTGTGCCGGTGGGCCTGCTGACGGCGGTGTTCCTCTCGAAGGCCGCCGGGCCCCGTGTGCGTACGGTGGTCGTCACGGCCATCGAGCTGCTGAGCGGCATCCCCAGCGTCGTGTTCGGCCTGCTGGGGATGCAGGTGCTCGTCCCCGCAGTGGCCAGGGCTTTTGGCAAGGCATCCGGTGCCTGCCTGCTGAGCGCCATCGTGGTGCTGGCCATCATGATCCTGCCCAGCATCGTGTCCGTGTCGGTCACAGCGCTGAACGCCGTCCCGCCGGAGTATGAGCAGGGCAGTCTGGCGCTGGGTGCCACCGACACCGAGACCTGGTTCAAGATCAGTGTCCCCGCCGCGAAGAGCGGCATCGCCGCCGGCATCGTGCTGGGCATCGGCCGCGCCATCGGCGAGGCCATGGCGGTGATGATGGTGGCGGGCAACAGCCCCAACATGCCGGACAGCCTGTTCCGGAGCGTCACCTTCCTGACCACCGCCATTGCCAAGGAGATGAGCTACGCCAGCGGCCTGCAGAAGCAGGCACTGTTCAGCATCGCGCTGGTGCTGTTCGTCTTCATCATGCTCATCAATGTGGTGCTGAATGTTGTGCTGAAGGGAGGAGACCGCGATGAACGCTGAGTTCTCCCCGGCCCGCAGGGCCTGGAACCGCTTCTTCACCGCCGCTGTCTGGGCCGCGGCCATTCTGGTCATGGCGCTGGTGGCGGGCATCATCGGGATGGTGCTGGTGCGGGGCCTGCCCCACATCAGCTGGAAGTTTCTGACCACCACGGCCAGTGTCCTCAAGGGGACGGACGGCATCCTGCCGGCCATCCTCAACACGCTGTATGTTATCGTGCTGACGTTGCTCATCGTGCTGCCGCTGGGCGTGGGGGCTGCGGTCTACCTGACCGAGTACGCCACCAACCGCCGCATCATCGAGGTCATCGAGTTCACCAACGAGACGCTGGCGGGCATCCCCAGCATCATCTATGGTCTGGTGGGGATGTTGGTCTTCGCCCAGGCGCTGGGCTTCCAGACCTGCCTGCTCTCCGGCTGCCTGACGCTGGTCATCATGAACCTGCCCACCATCATCCGCACCACCCAGGAATCCCTGAAGACGGTGCCCCAGGGCTACCGCGAGGGGGCCATGGGTCTGGGCGCGGGCAAATGGCACATCATCCGCACCATCGTGCTGCCCTGCAGCATCGACGGCATCGTGACCGGTTGCATCCTGGCCGTGGGCCGCATCGTGGGCGAAAGCGCCGCGCTGCTCTTCACCGCCGGTGCTGCCGAGGTCATCGCCAAGGGCGTTGCGAAGGCCTACACCTCCAACGGCGCGACCCTCTCGGTCCTGCTCTATCTGCGGGCCTTTGAGGACGGCGACTTCGATTCCGCCTGGGCCATCGGCGCGGTGCTGCTGGTGTTGGTGCTGGTCATCAACCTGGCTGCCCGCCTGGCCAAGACCAAGTTGAAACAGAAACAATAAAAGGGAAAAAGAACCCTCTCCGTCAGTGCTTCCGCACTGACACCTCTCCCGAAGGGCGAGGTTCAGAAGTGCCGGTCAATGCAGCACAAAAGCTCTCCCTTTGGGAGAGCTGGCGAGCGCAGCGAGACTGAGAGGGTCGTTTCCGATCAAATACGAGGATTTTGTCTATGACAGAGACTGCTCCCATCATCACCGCTAAGGACCTCAACCTCTGGTACGGTGATTTCAAGGCACTGAAGGATATTTCACTGGATGTGGGCGAGCGCGAGATCACTGCGCTCATCGGCCCGTCCGGCTGCGGCAAGTCCACCTTTCTGAAAACACTGAACCGGATGAACGACCTGGTCCCCGGCGTCCGCATCGAGGGCGATGTCCGGCTGCGGGGGCAGGATATCTTCGCCCGCGAGATGCAGCTCACCGAACTGCGCCGCCGGGTGGGCATGGTGTTCCAGAAGGCCAACCCCTTCCCCATGAGTATCTACGATAACATCACCTACGGCCCCAAGCTCCACGGGGTGCACAACAAAGCCGAGCTTGACGAGCTGGTGGAAAGTTCCCTGAAGGGTGCTGCCCTCTGGAACGAGGTCAAGGACCGCCTGAAAAAGAGCGCTCTGGGCCTTTCCGGTGGCCAGCAGCAGCGCCTGTGCATCGCACGCGCTCTGGCCGTCAAGCCCGAAGTGTTGCTGATGGATGAGCCCACCAGCGCCCTCGACCCCGGCTCCACGATGAAGGTCGAAGAGTTGATGAGCGAGCTGAAAAAGGACTACACGGTGGTCATCGTCACCCACAACATGCAGCAGGCGGCCCGCATCAGCGACCGCACCGCATTCTTCCTGCTGGGCGAGCTGGTGGAGGTCGGCCCCACGGCGCAGATCTTCAGCACCCCGCAGGACAAGCGCACCGAAGATTACATTTCCGGCCGGTTCGGCTGATGAGGGAGGTCATAGTATGACAGTTCGCACACAATACGAGGCCGACCTTACCGCTCTGAAGGCGGCGCTGGTCGAGATGGGCCAGAACTCCGCCGACGCGGTGGAGGCCGCGCTGGAGGCCCTCTGCACCGCTGATGCCGCGGCCGCTGCCGCCATCGTCAAGGGCGATGGCCGGATCAACAACATGGAGCGGGACATCGAGCATCGCTGCATGACCCTGCTGCTCCGCCAGCAGCCGGTGGCGGGCGACCTGCGCCGCATCTCCACGGCCATAAAGGTCGTCACCGACATCGAGCGCATGGGCGACCATGCCGCCGACATCGCGGAGATCATCCCCCACCTCGTCACCGTCCGCAGGGACGGCGACCCGGCAGTCAGTCAGGCCATCCGGATGGGCCAGAAAGCCCACAAGATGATCCTGGACGCCCTCGCCGCCCTGGCCGGGGAAGATGAGCCTGCCGCCCAGAAGGTTATTGCCGACGACGACGAGGTGGACTATGACTTCAACACCATCAAGCACACCCTCGCTGAGGAGATCGCCGCCGACCCCGCCAAGGTGGACGCCGCGCTCGATCTGCTGATGGTCATCAAGTATCTGGAGCGCATCGGCGACCACGCCGTCAACGTGGCCGAGTGGGTGGAGTTCGTCCGCACCGGACGCTACCACAACGAGAATATGTTCTGAGTTTCTCCCGGAAGATTTTGTGTTTTCCTCACTTTTCCGGAAAAGCTGCCGCCTGTGCCGGGCGGCGGCTTTTTTGGTGTAAAATTGTGAAAGTTTTGGCCTGCTCAAAATTTTAGGGAACTGCTGCAATCTTTTGCCAGGTACGACCGTATTATGGTCAGAAGGGCTTCCCAGGAAGCCCATGGAACTGGCAGCGGCGGGCGTCCGGCATCCCCCTTTGTCCCCTCGCCCGCCGCGCCGCAACGGAGGACCGGATTCTTATGAAACAGATGCAGAAATTTCCGCTGGAAGCGCGCGGCGAGACCGTCAGCCGGGAAGCGCTGGTCCAGGCGGCCTTACAGGAGATCACCCAGAACTACCGTGAAGCAAGCCTTTCCAACGTAGCGCGCACCTATGGCGTTTCGCTGGCCTATGTCAGCGAGTGCGTCCGCACACAGACCGGCAAGACCTACAAGGAACTGCTTCAGAAGCACCGGATGGAGACGGCGGCCCGCCTGCTGCGCCGCAGCGACCTGAACATCCAGCAGATCATCACCCAAGTGGGCTACGAGAACACGAGCTACTTCTACCGCCTGTTCCACGAGCGCTACGGCCAGAGCCCCCGCGAGTACCGCAATGCCCGCCAGCGCCGCCCCCATGCGTGATGTGCGGGTTCCTTTCCGGCGGCCCTCTCCGCTTTTTGGCGGAGGGGGCCGTTTTGTGTCCGGTCAAAACTGGAATTTCGGCCCGGATTGTGATAAAATGAGACCAATAGACTGGATGCGTCGGTTTCTGCGCATCGCAAGAGAGGGTGAATGAACATGTTTCGTGGAGCGAGACGCTCTGATCTGGACGCTATCATGCAAATTTACGCCCGCGCCCGGCAGGAAATGGCCGCCAGCGGCAACCCGACCCAGTGGGGGACGAGTTTTCCCCCGCAGGACCTGATCGAAGAGGACATCGACACCAACCGCCTGTTCGTGTATCTGCACAACGGTGAGATGGAGGCCGTGTTCGCCTTCGTCCTCGGCCCGGACCCGACCTATGCAAAGATCGAAGACGGCCAGTGGCTGAACGATGCGCTGCCCTATGGCACCATCCACCGTCTGGCCTCGGCGGGCAAGCGCCCCGGCGTGGCGACCGATGTCATCAACTGGTGTCTGGAGCACTGCGAGAGCCTGCGGGCCGATACCCACGCGGACAACAAGATCATGCAGCACCTGCTGGAAAAGAACTGCTTCACCCGCTGCGGCATCATCCATGTGGCCGATGGAACGCCCCGCATCGCCTACCAGCGCCTGTCGCGGGAGGGGATGGCACGATGAAGGAATCGCTAAACGAAGCCGTTGCCGCCCTGCGGCCGGAGATGACCGCCGCTTTGCAGCGGCTGGTGCGAAAGAAGAGCGTGGAAGGGCCGGAGCTGCCCGGCAAGCCCTTCGGTGCAGATGTGGACGCCTGCTTTACGGAGGCGCTGACCCTCTGCCGTGAGCTGGGGTTCGAGACGACCGACCTCGACCGGTACATCGGCTGGTGCGAGATCGGTTCCGGCGACGAGATGGTGGCCGTGCTGGGCCATCTGGACGTCGTGCCCGAAGGCGAGGGCTGGCACTACCCGCCCTATGGGGCCGAGATCGTGGACGGCCGACTCTTTGGCCGGGGAGCCATCGACGACAAAGGCCCGGTGGTGGCCAGCCTGTTTGCGCTGAAGGCCATCCGGGACCTGAACATCCCGCTCCGGCGCCGGGTGCGTCTGCTCTTCGGCCTGAACGAGGAGACCAACGACCGGGATGTCTTCTATTACCGCGACCACGGCGGCGAGATCCCGGTGCTGGGTTTTACGCCCGATGGCGAATACCCGCTCATCAACGGCGAAAAGGGCATCCTGAACGAGAGCTATGCGGTGCAGCTGCACCAGACCGGGGCCTGGAAGCTGGTCTCGGTCCGGGGCGGCGTGGCCGGCAATGTGGTGCCGGACTACGCCTGCGCCGAGCTGACCGCCCCGGCGGGAGCTTCCCTTCCGGCGGCTGCGCACATCACCTGCACCACCATCCCCGGCGGCTGGAAGGTGGAAGCCGACGGCGTTTCGGCCCACGGCAGCCACCCCGAACAGGGGCAGAATGCCATCGGGCGGCTGGCGCTCTATCTGGAACAGCTCCCGCTGGAAGGCGACGCACAGAAGGCCGTGGCCTTCCTGGCAGAAACGCTGGGCATGGACCCCTACGGCGAACGGCTGCTGGGCCACCGGCTGGAAGACGACCTCTCCGGCTCCATGAGCTGCAATCTGGGCCTCATCGAGGGCGACGAGACGCACCTCTGGGTCAAGCTGAACTACCGCTACCCCGTCACCAAAACGGTGGACGACTGCGCCCCCGCCGTCAAGGCCGCCTTCGAGGCCGCCGGCTGGGCGCTGGACCAGTCCGTCCATAAACAGAAGCTCTATTACCCGGAGCAGACCCCGCTCGTGCAGGCGCTGCTGGGCGTCTACCGCGACGCCACCGGCGACCGGTCTGCCCCCAAGTGCATCGGCGGCGGCACCTATGCCAAAGTCCTGCCGAACACGGTGGCCTTCGGCCCCCTCTTCGACGGCGACCCGGTGACGGAACATCAGCCGGACGAGTTTATCGACCTGGACCGTCTGGTGCAGAACGCACAGATCATTGCGCAGGCTGTGGTCAAACTGGCCAACCTGCCGCTGGAATAAGGAGGATGGGCGTATGAAGATCACGCAGGTGCGGCTGGGCCGCATTTCCACCCCGCTGCGGGTGCCGTTCAAAACGGCACTGCGCACTGTCAACAGCGTCGAGGACGTCATCGTGGAGCTCCACACCGACACCGGTGCCGTGGGCTACGGTGAGGCACCGCCCACCGGCGTCATCACCGGCGACACGGCCGGGGCCATCATCGGGGCCATTCAGGACCACATCGCCCCGGCCATCCTCGGCCATGACATCGACGAGTTCGAGGACCTGACCGCTGCCGTGCAGAAAGCCCTCGTCCACAACACCAGCGCAAAGGCTGCGGTGGATATGGCACTGTGGGACCTGCTGGGCCAGAAGTACAACGCCCCGGTCTACCGGATGCTGGGCGGTGCCCGGAAGAACATCGTCACCGACATCACCATCAGCGTGAACCCGCCGGAGGAGATGGCGCGGGATGCCCGCACCGCCATCGCCCGCGGGTACGACTGCCTGAAGGTCAAGGTCGGCATAGACCCGGAACTGGATGTGGCCCGGCTGGCCGCAGTCCGCGAGGCGGTGGGCAGAGAGGTCTGCATCCGCATCGACGCGAACCAGGCCTGGAACGCCAAGCAGGCCGTCCGCATCCTGAACCAGATGCAGGACAAGGGGCTGGACATCGAGTTCGTGGAGCAGCCCGTCCCGGCGGCAGACCTGGAGGGGATGCAGTACGTCACCCGCCACGCAGACGTCCCGGTGCTGGCCGACGAGAGCGTGTTCAGCCCGGCGGATGCTCTGAAGATCATGCAGACCGGCGCGGCCGACCTCGTGAACATCAAGCTGATGAAGTGCGGCGGCATCACCAACGCGCTGCGGATCGCGGCGGCGGCAGAGGTCTACGGCGTCGAGTGCATGATCGGCTGTATGCTGGAAGCAAAGATTTCGGTCAACGCCGCTGTGGAGCTGGCCTGCGCCAAAAAGATCATCACCCGGATCGACCTCGACGGCCCGGTGTTGTGCAGCGAAGACCACATCCTCGGCGGTGCCGTCTTTGACGAAAAGAACATCACCGTCTCCGATGCGCCCGGCCTCGGCATCCAGGGCTTCGTCCCCGGCAAGGTGCAGTATCTCGGCTGAACTGTGAAAAAACGGACCTCCTCCCACCTGGAAACAGACGGGAGGAGGTCTTTTTCTGTCGAATTGTATTCCATGCAAGGACGATAAAAAACTTCGTGTTTGGAGATGGGTAGATGAAAAGCCGAAAAAAGTGGGAGAAATCGTTGACTTTTTGGGAGCAGGAGGCTATAATTACACATGTTCCGTGTAGAGGAATGGGAAAATCTGTGCGCAATGGGCGCACAACAAATGGAAAGAGGAGTGTTTGAATATGAAAACGCTGAAGGCTCTCGTGGCAAAATACAATGCCGCCAGCCTCATCCTGCGCATTCTGGTGGGCCTGCTCGTCGGCGTGGTGCTGGCGCTGGTGGTGCCCGGTGCAGGCTGGGTGGAAGAGTTCGGCAACCTGTTCGTCGGTGCGCTGAAGGGCATTGCCCCGGTGCTGGTCTTCGTCATCGTGGCAAGTGCACTGGCACAGGGCACCTCCAAATTGGACCGCCGGTTCGGTACGGTCATCTGGCTGTATATGCTGACCACCTTTCTGGCGGCGGCCATTGCGGTCGTCACGAGCTTTCTGTTTCCGCAGACCATCGTTCTGGCAGAGGCTGCGGAGTCGGAAGTGGTGCCGCAGGGCCTTGGCGAGGTGCTGAGCACCCTGCTGACCAACTTTGTGGCAAACCCCATCAGCGCCCTGCTGAACGGCAACTACATCGGCATCCTGTTCTGGGCCTGCCTGTTCGGTCTGGCAATGAAGAAATACGGTACGGAGAGCACCAAGGTCTTCCTGGCCAACACCGCCGACGCGGTGTCCCAGATCGTCCGCTGGATCATCAATCTGGCTCCCTTCGGCATCATGGGTCTGGTGTATACCAACGTGGTGAACAACGGCCTGTCCATCTTCACCCAGTACGGCAGACTGCTGGCCCTGCTGGTCGGCACCATGCTCTTCATGGCATTGGTGGTCTCGCCGTTCATCATCTTCCTGTATCTGCACTGCAATCCGTATCCGCTGGTCTTCCGCTGCCTGCGTGAATCTGGCCTGACGGCCTTCTTCACCCGCAGCTCGGCCGCGAACATCCCCGTCAACATGGCCCTGTGCGAGAAGCTGGGCCTGGACAAGGATATGTATTCCGTCTCCATCCCGCTGGGCGCGACCATCAACATGGACGGCGCGGCCATCACCATCACCATCATGACGCTGGCTGCGGCCAATACGCTGGGCCTGCAGGTCTCTCTGCCTGCGGCCATCCTGCTGTCGGTCATGTCGGCACTGGGTGCCTGCGGTGCCTCCGGTGTGGCGGGCGGCTCCCTGCTGCTCATCCCCATGGCCTGCTCCCTGTTCGGCATCTCGAACGACATCGCCATGCAGGTCGTCGGCGTCGGCTTCATCATCGGCGTCGTGCAGGACTCCGTGGAAACGGCCCTGAACTCTGCCGGTGACGTCGAGTTCGCCGCCACCGCCGAGTATCACCAGTGGCGCAAGGCAGGCAAGCCCCTGCCGGAGTTCCTGGGCTGAAAAAAGTAAAACGAAAACGCACATCGGCCTCCCTGCTGTTCTGGCGGGGAGGCCGTTTTTGCTGCATGGGTCTGGGACGGATCGCAGATTTTCGGCTCCAGAATAATGGAACGGCCATGTGCTCGTCAATGTATACAAGAAGTTTCGCGCAGAGGAAAAACCTTTTGTGAACGGGGAACAATGAACGAAAAAACGTAAAAAATGAAACTACAAATTCATAGAATATTCATAGTCCGTTCTGCTTTTCTTCATAAATGAATGGCATAATATGGCCATCCCAAGAGGGAAAGGAGATGAAAATTATGAAGGTTCTGAAGAAGATCGCTCAGATCATCGGCGAGGTTTGCTCCGTCAACGCTGGCATCGATTTCTACGCTGGCTAATGAAAAGTTCTGGTTCCTGTGGGAAAGTGGAACACGAACTTTTGAGCAGATAAAAAAGCAAAACGCTTTGATGATAGAACAAAGGGGAGCCCCCGCAGCCATCTGGCTTGCAGGAGCTCCCCTTTTTGCGTCCGGGAATGGGTCAGTCGATGAAGTTTGCCTTTTGCAGGGCGGTCAGGATGAGCGGGATGAGGATGAGCTGGGCGATGATGCCGGGGATGGCGGTGAGCAGCGCACCGGACAGGAACGCCGAGAACGGGAAGGCCGAGCCGGACAGACCCGCCAGCACGAACCGCACGGCACCCCAGACCAGACGGCCTGCTACCATGGCGGTGACGAGAGCGGCATACATCATGGGCAGCGTGTGCCGGACTTTTTTGTACATCCAACCCGCCACAGCGCCGTAGGTGGCCAGCTCAAAGGCCATGGCGATGGCGATGGGGTACAGCGGGGGCATCCCGAACAGCACCGAGCGCAGCAGCGGCGCGAGGAAGCCCAGGGCCAGGCCCCAGGGGCCGCCCAGCACGAAGCCGGCCAGCAGCACCGGAAAGTGCATGGGGCAGAGCATGTTGCCGACCTGGGGCACATGGCCGGTGATCATGGGCAGGACGAAGGCCAGCGCCAGAAACAGCGCGGCCAGAACGAGATCCCGTGCGGGAGAGTGGGTCTTGGTGTTCATGAATGGTTCCTCCTCTGGGCAGACAAAAAAGGGGCCTGCCCCGGCGTTCCTCGCCAAAGGCAGACCCCTTCATGGTGTCCGTTCAACAATCTGCAGTGAAAAAATGAAGCCGGGCTTCAGCCCGGTGCCCGGCTTCGTGCCGGAATTGTGAAAATTATAGCAGATGCGACGAACGCTGTCAAGATGGAAGGAAGCCTTGCAATTTCCACAAAAACGGAAGCAATTGAGCAGCTTTTTGCTAATTGATGTACATTTTGACGAAAGAACCTTGACGTTTTTGCATAGAATAGATAATATATACTTGAAAAATAGCGTATTGGGGCGCAACAGCCCGCTGCGCAGACATTCCGATGCAAACGCTGAGGTTCATACGGGAGGACCATCATGACAAATGCAGAAAAACTCACCCTGGCAAAGCACGCCTGCCACATCCGCATGGGCGTGATCGAGGGCACGCACAGCGCCAAGTGCGGCCATCCGGGCGGCAGCCTGGACATCGCCGAAGTGCTGTCCTACCTCTATTTTGTAGAGATGAACGTCGATCCGAAGGCTCCGAAGGACCCGGACCGTGACCGTCTGGTGCTCTCCAAGGGCCACGCAGCCCCCGGCCTGTACGCAGCGCTGGCCGAGCGCGGCTTCTTCCCGGTGGAAGACCTCAAGACTCTGCGCAAGATCGGCAGCTACCTGCAGGGCCACCCCAATATGAACAGTGTGCCGGGCGTGGATATGTCCACCGGCAGCCTGGGCCAGGGCATCTCTGCCGCCGCCGGCATGGCACTGGGTGCCAAGCACGCAGGCAAGGCCCTGAACGTCTATGCCATCGTGGGCGACGGCGAGGTCGAAGAGGGCGAGTGCTGGGAAGCCTTTATGTTTGCCGCACACTACGGCCTGTCCAACCTCTGCGTCTTCCTGGACCGCAACCGCCTGCAGATCGACGGCCCCACCGAGAACGTCATGAGCAGCGAGCCGCTGGAAGACAAGCTCCGCGCCTTCAACTTCAATGTCCTGACCATCGACGGCCACGACTACGACCAGATCGAGAAGGCCATCGCAGCCTTCCACGCAGAGAGCGAGAAGCCCACCTGCATCCTGCTGGACACCATCAAGGGCAAGGGCGTCTCCTTTATGGAGAACGCCGTTGACTGGCACGGCAAGGGCCCCAATGACGAGGAATATGAGATCGCCATGAAGGAACTGACCGCAGCCTATGCCGCGCTGGAAGAGGAGGAAAAGTAAGATGGCAGATGTGAAGAAGATTGCGACCCGTGACAGCTACGGCAACACCCTGAAGGAGCTGGCTGCAGAGGGTCACGACGACATCGTGGTGCTGGACGCCGACCTGGCCGCCGCCACCAAGACTGGTATGTTCCGCAAGGCATATCCGGACCGCCACTTTGACTGCGGCATTGCCGAGGGCAACATGATGGGCGTGGCTGCGGGCCTGGCCACCATGGGCTATACCCCGTTCGTTTCCAGCTTTGCCATGTTCGCTGCGGGCCGTGCCTTTGAGCAGATCCGCAACTCCATCGCCTACCCCCGCCTGAACGTTAAGATCGGCGCGACCCACGGCGGCATCTCCGTCGGTGAGGACGGCGCTTCCCACCAGTGCTGCGAGGATTTCGCCCTGATGCGCAGCCTGCCCGGCATGACCGTCATCTGCCCCGCCGATGACGTCGAGGCCCGCGCAGCCGTCCGCGCCGCGTATGCGATGCAGGGCCCGGTCTACCTGCGCTTCGGCCGTCTGGCAGTGCCCGTCTTCCACGATGAGGCCAACTACCACTTCGAGCTGGGCAAGGGCGAGCAGCTCACCGAGGGCAACGACATCGCCATCATCGCCACCGGCCTGATGGTCAACGAAGCCCGCCTGGCGGCAGAGCAGCTGGCCGCCGAGGGCATCCACGCCCGCGTCATCAACATCCACACCATCAAGCCGCTGGATGAGGAGATCGTCATCCAGGCGGCAAAGGAGTGCGGCAAGGTCATCACCGCCGAGGAGCACAGCGTCATCGGTGGTCTGGGCGAGGCCGTCTGCGCCGTCCTGAGCGAGAAGTGCCCCACCCCTGTCCGCCGTGTCGGCGTACAGGACAAGTTCGGCTGCTCCGGTCCGGCCTGGGATCTGCTGAAGCTGTACGGCCTCGATGCCGCCACCATCTGCAAGACGGCCCACGAGATGCTGTAAGAAGAACTGCAAATGCAAAGCGCCTGTCGGCAGATACTGACAGGCGCTTTTTGCTGGGTTCAGATGCGGGTGAAGGGCACCATGCCGTGCTCTTCGGGGGTGTAGTATTCCATGAGGGCCAGATAGTTCTCGCCCTCGTGGCAGTAGGCGGCGCGGAGGACGCTGTCCAGTTCGCCCCGCATCGAGACGAGCTTGACGATGTACTGCGCCATGATCCGGACGATATTGGACTCGATGCCGTAGCACAGGCCGACGGCCAGCACCGGGATGATGATCTGCTGGGCCAGCAGGGGCACGTTCTGGCCGAATCGCTCCAGAATGGGGCGGCTCATTCTGGAGGCGGCCCAGACGCTGCGGGCGATGGTCCAGAAGTCGAACTGGTGCATGTTGGAAAGGCTCTGCAGCCGGAGGACGATCTCCTCGTCGGACAGGATCTTGCCGTAGAGCGCCTCATCCTCGGTGCGGATGAAGGCGCATTGCAGCATGTCCATGATGGCGGGTTCGAACTTTTCGTGGAAGATCTCCTTGCTGCCGCAGAAGTTCTCGACCGCGCGGATGACGGCAGTGGCGTCCTCGGCGGTGGCAAGGCTGCTGATCTCCAGCGGCACCGGCCCGTAGGAAGCGCCCAGAGCGTCGAGGTCGGCCAGCTCGGTCCGGTTCCGGGTGGCGGGCAGGAAGCGGTCGTTGCCGTTGCGGTGGTAGCCCCAGTCGGAGGGGAGCACGCGGGTGACGAGGTCGCCGCTGGAAAGGATGTTGAAGATGTTGCTCTCGCCCCAGGTGACGCGCAGCGAGCCGTCGGCCTTGTGGTTGTTGTCGAAATCCAGCTGCATGTCCGGCTGGTCAGCGGCGGTCAGGGCCGCAGGGGTGGCAAAGGTGTAGACGAAGCAGTTGGCCTTATCCAGCTGCGGCAGAGCGTTCAGCGCCTTGGCGGCAAGGAGGTTCGCAATGATGGCCCCGCGGCTGTAGCCGCCGATCCAGAGCTTGAGCTCTCCGGGGTCCCCCTCCTGCCCGATCTGCGCCAGATAGGCCTTGAGGGAGGCGAAGACGGCGGCCACCGGCGTCGTGAAGCCGTAATGGGCGCTGGTGGAGCCGGTGTGGACGTTGCTGGCCCACTCGCCGCCATAGCCGCCGCCCCGCAGCATCAGGGCCACGAGGGTGCGTGTTTTGCCGTTGTGGATGTAGCGCTTCCGCGCCAGCGAGTAGCCCACGAAATCCCCGGCCTTGCCGGTGTCGATGTCGTAGTTGTAGAAGCGGGCATCTCCGAAGCCCAGCAGCTCATAGGCGGCGGCGAGGTTCGCCTCGCGGCCCACAGAGCCGTTGACCCAGTATTGCGGGATGCTGACGGCCGCAGTGAACGCAGCCATGACCATGCCCAGCGTCACGAAGGCCAGCTGGTGGTCGTACTCGGTGGCCGGGTGGTCGAACAGGCTCTCGGAGTAGTAGAAATCGTGGGTGATATCCAGATTGCTCAGGATGCTGAGAAACGGCAGCGGATAGGTGCCGTCCGGCACGGCATGGCCCACCGGCTGCGCCGCAGCGGCAGAGCCGGCCGGAAGCAGCAGCCCGCCGACGGCCGAAAGCCCCAGCGCCTTGCAAAAATCCCGTCGCTTCATACGATGTCGTCCCCTTCCTCAGTTTTTTTCTAGTATATCGCATCCCGGCACCAAAAATCAACGGGGCAGCTGCATTTTGCAGCCGCCCCGCGGTGTGTTATCATGAGATTCAGTCGAGGTTCTGGCAGTACTCGACGATGTGGCGGAACATCTGTTCCACAGCCGGGGCCATGGCGGTGGGCCGCTGAACGGCCAGACCGACCACACGGTCTTCTTCCGGCTGGATGGGGTAGATCTTGACCCCGGCCGTGCACTTGCGTAGCAGCATCCGGGGCATGATGGAGATGCCCAGACCGGCTTCCACCATCGCGATGTTGGACTGGTCGTCGATGACGTGGCAGCGGCGCTCGGTGGCGATGGAATATTTCTTGAGGAACTGGCGCATCTCGGCGTCGGTGGCATCCCACTGGACGACGAAGTTCTGGCCGTTCATCAGCTCCGGCGTCATCACGCCGCGGGGCGGTTCGGGCCAGTCCATGGGGGTGATGCAGAGCAGCGGCTCACGGAACAGCTCGGTGAGGGTGAACTCCTCCCGGCAGTTGTTGGAGAGGAAGGCCATGTCCACCTGCCCGGTGCGCAGCCACTCCTTCACGTCGTCGTAGGTGCCCTGATAGACCTCGACCTCGATCTGCGGGAACTGGGCCATGAAGCCCTTGAGAATGTCGGGCAGCAGCCCGGCACAGACGGAGTTGAAAGCGCCCAGCTTCACTTTGCCTTTCTCCAGACCGTTCAGCCGTGCAATGCTCTGCTGCAGGGCCTCGTCGCTGTTCAGGACGGCCCGGATGGACGGATAGAGCGAGGCACCGTAGCTGGTCATGGTGACGCCGTTCTTGCCGCGGTTGAATAAGGTAAAGCCCAGCTCAGCCTCCATCACCGCAATGGCGTGGCTGATGGCAGACGGGGTCAGGTGCAGCTGCTGGGCGGCTTTGTTAAAGCTGCCCTGCCGCGCGACTGCGTCAAAAATTTCATAGGAAAACAGCGTCATATCCCATGCCTCCTTCCGTTTTCTCGTTCGGAGACGCTTCATTCTCTGTGAATCTTTTTCATCTTTGATTTGAGATAGTTCAATTATCTTCTTGATTGTACTATTCCAGGCTCGTTCTGTCAAGCATTTTCGGGCCGATTTCTGGGCACGGCAGGCGGATTTTGTCAAATCGGATGCAGGATTTGGAGAAGAGAGATCGTATAAAACAAAAGAACGAAAAAAGACACGGTGCAAACGATCGAAATGAGGGAAATTGAATGGAAACACTTCAGACACAGACCCGGCCGGGCCTGAGCGGAACGGCGCTCAAGCTCGCTGCCTGCATCACCATGCTCATCGACCACATCGGGGCCTCCTGCATCGAGGCGACCTATGGGGTCGCATACCGGACGCCGCCGCAGATCCTGCAACTGGATCGGGTGCTGCGGCTCATCGGGCGGCTGGCCTTTCCCATCTTCTGCTTCCTGCTCGTGGAAGGCTTCCTCCACACCCATGATGTGAAAAAGTACATCGGGCGGCTGTTCCTGTTTGGGCTTCTCAGCGAGGTACCCTTTGACATGGCTTTCTTCAAGACGCCGTTCCATTGGGGCAATCAGAACGTGTACTGGACGCTGGGGCTGGGGGTGCTGGCCATGGCGCTGCTGCAAAAATCCGAGGATGCCGATGGCAATGCGGCCTGGACGGGCCGTCTCGCAGCGCTGGCCTGCGCAGTGGTGGCCCAGCTGGCGGGGACAGACTATGGGGCCATTGGCGTCGCGCTCATCGTGGCGCTGTACCTGACCCGGAACGACCGGAGGTATCAGTGCATCCTTGGGGCCGTGCTGATGCTGTTTGAGATCACGGCCCCGCTGGCGTTCGTGCTGCTCTGGTTCTACAACGGTGAGCGCGGCCGCTGCCCGCAGTGGGCCAAATGGGCGTTCTACGGGTTCTATCCCGTGCACCTGACGCTGCTGGCGCTGGTGACGAATCTGCTCCTGGCATGAAAAAACAGCCGCCCCGGAAGCCCCGGAGCGGCTGCTTTTTTGTGCCCGACAATGGAAAAAGCCCGATGAACTCAAAGGATCATCGAGCTTTTTCTTGGCGGAGTAGGAGGGATTTGAACCCTCGCGCCGTTGTTTAGACGACCTACGCCCTTAGCAGGGGCGCCTCTTCGGCCTCTTGAGTACTACTCCAGAGCAAAGTGTGTTACACTGATTCAAAAAAATGGCGGAGAGAGTGGGATTCGAACCCACGGTGCGTTGCCGCACGGCAGTTTTCAAGACTGCTTCCTTAAACCACTCGGACATCTCTCCTCGTGGGCACCCGCACACGCCGTACCGAATGCCTATTTAATTTACCAGATTTCCAGCCTGCTGTCAACCCCAAATTAAAAATTTCTCCACGATGCAGACCAAAAATGATTTTGTGACAACTTTTTTTCGAGCCAAAACAAAACTTTCTCTTTACTTGCACAGCCTTTTGTTGTATAATAAAAACAGCAAGAAACAAACCCGACGGAAGAGAACAGAGGAGTGTTGAACGATGTCGTTTCCGGAGCTGTTACGGCAATGCCGCAAGCAAAAGCATATGAGCCAGGCGGAACTTGCGTCACTTTTGGGCGTTACCCAGCAGGCAGTGGGCAAATGGGAGAGCGGGAAAAGCTCCCCGGACCCTGCCACGGTGGCCAAGCTTGCCGAGATCCTGGATACCACCGCAGACTACCTGCTGGGCCTGTTCGACCCCGCCAGCGAAGGCCAGACCGAGGAGCGCTTCTTCGGCAGCTATGTGTACAGCCTGATCCCGGTCATCGGCACGGTCAAGGCCGGTTACGGTGCGCTGGCCTATGAGGAGGACTACGGCAAGGAATATGCCCGCGTCAAAGACCCCTCCAGCTACTTCTATCTTGTGGTGCGCGGCGACAGTATGGAGCCCCGCATCCACGATGGCGATCTGGCTCTGGTGCACCGGCAGGATACGCTGGAAAACGGCGACCTGGGCGTCCTGATCTACGGCGACGAGGGCGAAGGCACCCTCAAGCGGTATCTGCAGCGGGGCAACTGCGTCGTGCTGCAGCCCTTCAACCCGGCTTACAAGGAGCTGGTCATCAAGGGCGAAGACCTGAACCGCCTGCACATCGCAGGCCGCGTGGTCGAGACCAAGGCCAAGTGGTAACCAATTTGCGCTGAAAAGGCTGCTGCAAGGATGCGGCAGCCTTTTTTGATAAACGAACGGAGGTGCGGCATGGAACAGTCGCTGATGGAAAAGCTGACCATTCTGGCAGACAGCGCAAAATACGATGTAGCCTGCACATCCAGCGGAGCGTCCCGCGCGGCAAAGGCGGGCAGCATGGGCAGCTGCTACGCGCCGGGCTGCTGCCATGCCTTTACGGCGGACGGCCGCTGCGTCAGCCTGCTCAAGGTGCTGATGACCAACTGCTGTGCCTTCGATTGCAGCTACTGCGTCAACCGCAGGTCCAACGATGCGCCCCGCGCTACCTTTTCGCCGTGGGAGCTGGCCGAGCTGACCATCGAGTTCTACCGCCGCAACTACATCGAGGGGCTGTTCCTGTCCAGCGCGGTGCTGGTCAGCCCGGACTACACCACCGAGCGGATGCTCAAGACCCTGCGCCTGCTGCGGAACGAATACCATTTCGGCGGGTACATCCACGCCAAGGCCATCCCCGGCACCAGCCCGGAACTGCTGGAGCAGCTGGGTTTTCTGGCCGACCGCCTGAGTGTCAATGTGGAGCTGCCCAGCGAGAGCAGCCTGAAACTGCTGGCCCCGGACAAGGGGCGGCACTCCATCTTCCGGCCCATGAAGCAGATCGCAGTGGAGGGAGCCGCCAACCGGGAGGAACTGACCCTCTACCGCAAAGCGCCCCGGTTCGCGCCCGCCGGTCAGAGCACCCAGATGATCGTGGGGGCTTCGCCGGAGACGGATCATCACATCCTCAAGCTGACCGAGGGAATGTACCAGAAATACAGCCTCAAGCGGGTGTTCTACTCCGCCTACATCCCCGTGGCCGAGGATACCCGCCTGCCCGCGCTGGACACCAAGCCCCCGCTGCTGCGGGAGCACCGGCTCTATCAGGCGGACTGGCTGCTGCGGTTCTACCAGTTCAAAGCGGACGAGATTTTGGACGCCGATCACCCGAACTTCAACCCCTATCTGGACCCGAAATGCAACTGGGCGGTCCAGCATTACGGGCTGTTCCCGGTGGACGTGAACCGGGCCCCCTTCGAGATGCTGCTGCGGGTGCCGGGCATCGGCCCCAAGAGTGCCCGGCGCATCTGGCATGCCCGGAAACAGGCCTCGCTGGGGCTGGATGAGCTGAAGCGGATGGGCGTGGTGCTCAAGCGGGCCCAGTATTTCATCACCTGCCGGGGCTTTGCCGGGGCGCATCCGGGGCGGGGCAGCGCGGGCCGGGAGCGGATCACGAGCGCCCTCATCGACCCGAACGTTTTCAGCGGCGGCGTGGAGCAGCTGAGCCTGTTCTCGCCGCCCGCCGTGGACAAGCTGGTGGCACAGGGGGTGCCGCCCCACGCGGCCCAGAAGCTGGTGCGGGAGGAGGCAGTGCAATGTCTGGCCAGAGCGCTGTGAACCCCGCCCGCAAACTCCACGATGCCGCGGTCGTTTACCTCTACGATGGCAGCTTTGAGGGTTTCCTCTGCTGCGTCTTCGAGAGCTTTGCCCAGCACGAGATCCCGTTTGCGGTCTGGACGCCGGAGCGGGAGACCGCCACCCTCTACCCCTTCAAGGACATCGCCACCGATCACGAAAAGGCCCGGCGGGTGTTTGCCAGCCTTGGCCGGAAACTGGGGGCCGAGACGGAATACCTCGTCACACGGGACTTCCTCTCCGGCCGGGAGGACAAGGAACTGCTCCTCATCCGGTTCCTGCATCTGGCCTTCGCGCTGGGGCCGGGTACGGTCAAGCGGGCAGGCCACCCGGACGTCGCGCCGCTCTACGAGATGAAAAAGAGCCTCGACTGGGAGGTGGACAAATTTCAGGGCTTCGTCCGCTTCGAGGAACACGACGGAATGCTGGGTGCGGTCATCCACCCGAAAAACTACATCCTGCCGCTGCTGCGGGGGCATTTCTGCGGCCGCTTTCCGGAGGAAGACTTCATGATCTACGACGCGGTGCACCAGGCAGTGCTGCTGTATCGGGATCACCGGCCGCAGTTGCTGGAACTGGCCGAGCCGCTGGAGCTTCCCCCACCCAGCGAGCGGGAGCAGCAGTTTCAGGCGCTCTGGAAGCAGTTTTACAAAACGCTGGAGATCCAGGCCCGCCACAACGAGCGGGGCCGCATGACCCACTGCCCCAAACGCTTCTGGGCCGATCTGACGGAGCTGCGGGAGGAACTGTGAAGTAGTGCGGAACTTCTTGTATTGTGCCGAATGCTGTGATAAAAATCAGAACCGGGAGATACCATGCGGCATCTCCCGGTTTTTGTATCTTAAAGATATTCTTCAAAATATTGCAAGGTGGAACAGCGGAGCAGGGTTTTGTCCGGCTCCTTGTGAACTTTCTTTTTGCTCGCGTTCTACGAGACCATCTTCGGCAGGTCTTCCTACATTTATAGTATACGGCTTTCTGACGAAAATGTTAACTTGTTTACGCGAAAAATTGCGTTGCCGTCAAAACACCAGCTGCACCAGCAGCACATAGCAGACCGTTCCGCCGGCGATGGAAACAAGGGTCTGGTGCTTCCATTTGTGGAGGGCGATGGTCACGGCGATGGCGAGGGCCTCCGGGATGCCGCGGCTGCCCGCAAAGGGCGTCACGCTCTTGAGGCAGTAGACGATGAGCATCCCGAAGATGGCGGCGGGCAGAACGCGGCCCAGATACCGCACCACCTCCGGCGGCTGCTGGTCCTTGGAGGAGAAGATCAGAAACGGCAGAAAGCGGGTGAGCATGGTGGCAGCAGTGCACACCGCGATCGTGATGCCCATTTGCAGTGCGGTCATTTCGGCACCTCCGTTTCGCCGTGCTTTGCTTCAATGGACTCAATGGGCCTGCGCAGGGCTACCAGCAGCACCAGGATGCAGGCCATAGCGGGCAGCAGGAAGCTGCCTGCCCCAAAAAGCACCAGGCAGACCAGCGGCACCAGCAGCCCGATGAGGGCGCTGACGTGCTGCTTTTCTTTTTCCCACTGGTTCAGGAAGATGACCACAAACATGGCCGTCATCACGAAATCCACGCCCTCTGTGCTGAAGGGCAGGACCGAGCCGACCACCGCGCCCAGCCCGGCGCTGGCCACCCAGTAGAGCTGATCCAGCAGGGTGATGAAGAACATGAACCAGCCCCGGTCCACCCCTTCCGGCGGTTTGGCCGAGCAGGTGATGGAGAAGGTCTCGTCGCTCATGGCGTAGATCATGTAAACGCTGCGCAGGCCATAGCCCTTGTAGCGCTCCAGCATGGCAAGGCCGTAGAACAGGTGCCGCGCCTGGATCATCAGGGCCATCAGAAAGGCCGACAGCGGCGCGAACGCCCCCAGCAGCAGGCTTGCCAGCACGAATTCCAGCGAGCCGCCGTAGACGACGGTGCCCATCAGCATGGGCATCCAGACCGGCAGGCCCAGAGATTGAACATAGATGCCATACCCCATGCCCAGCACGAGGTAACCGGCAAACACCGGCACCGTCTGGGGCGCAGCTGCCCGGAGCGCCCGCCACACCTCGCCGGAAGAATGAGGATCTGATTTGACTGGATACATTTCCACTAACCTCCTGGATTAGTAGTATAACAGAATCTCCCGGCATTGCAAGTTGTTTCGGGAAAAAGATTTTGCGCACAAAAACGCCCCCGCCGAAAAATTCCCGGCGGGGGTGTTCGTGTGTTGTGGGTTACTGCTCGTTCTTCCGGGCAAGGTCTTTGGTGTAGAGGGCGCGGGTGGCGTTGAGAACGGCCAGCACCATGACGCCGACGTCGGCGAAGATGGCGGTCCACATGCTTGCCAGACCCAGAGCGCCAAGCATCAGGCAGGCGAACTTGATGGCCAGCGCGAAGACGATGTTCTCGTAGACGATGCGGAGGGTGCGGCGGGCGATGCGCATGGCCAGCGCGATCTTGGCCGGGTCGTCGTCCATCAGGACGATGTCCGCAGCCTCAATGGCAGCATCCGAGCCCAGCGCACCCATAGCGATGCCGAGGTCGGCGCGGGACAGGACGGGCGCGTCGTTGATGCCGTCGCCCACGAAGGCGAGGTTTTCTTTCGGGCCTTTGGCGGCGAGGAGCGTTTCGATCTGGTCCACCTTGTCGCCGGGCAGCAGACCAGCATGGTACTCGTCCAGACCCAGCTGATTGGCGACCGCTCTGGCTACAGGCTCGGCGTCGCCGGTCAGCATCACGGTCTTGCGGATGCCTGCGGACTTCAGGCTCCGGATGGCCTGCGCGCTGTGGGGCTTGACCACGTCCGCGATGAGCAGATAACCTGCGTACTGCCCCTCGATGGCCACATGCACGAGGGTGCCCGGCTCGGTCACTTCGGGGGCGGTGAGGCCCAGTTTTGCCATCAGGCGGGCATTGCCGGCGGCAACGGTTTTGCCGTCCACCTTTGCGGTCACGCCGTGGCCGCCCAGCTCCTGGACATCGGTGACGCGGCTGGCGTCGATGTCCCTGCCGTAAGCGGCCTTGATGCTCAGGGAGATGGGGTGTTTGGACCAGCTCTCGGCCAGGGCAGCGGCCTCCACGAGGGCGTCTTCGGTGACACCGTGTTCGGGGTGGACGCCCACGACCTTGAAGGTGCCCTGGGTCAGGGTGCCGGTCTTATCAAAGACCACGATCCCGGTGCGGGCCAGCTCTTCCAGATAGGTGGAGCCTTTGACGAGGATGCCGCAGGCGCTGGCACCGCCGATGCCGCCGAAGAAGCTCAGCGGGATGGAGATGACCAGAGCGCAGGGGCAGGAGATGACGAGGAAGGTCAGGGCGCGGTAGACCCAGTCGCCGAAGCGGGCGGGCTGGCCCATCAGCAGCAGGATCACCGGCGGGATGAACGCCAGAGCCAGTGCGCTGTAGCAGACGGCGGGGGTGTACACGCGGGCAAAACGGGTGATGAAGTTCTCGGTGCGGGCCTTCTTCATGCTGGAATTTTCCACGAGGTCGAGGATCTTGGAGACCGTGGACTCGCCAAATTCCTTGGTGGTGCGCACCTTGAGCAGGCCGGTCATGTTCACACAGCCGCTGATGACCTCGTCGCCGGTCTGCACATCGCGGGGCAGGCTCTCGCCGGTCAGGGCTGCGGTGTTCAGGGCCGAAGTGCCCTCCACGATCACGCCGTCGATGGGCACACGTTCGCCGGGCTGGACCACGATCACGGTGCCGACTTCGACATCATCGGGGTCCACCTGTTCCAGCTTGCCGTCTGCGTCCTCGATGTTGGCGTAGTCGGGGCGGATGTCCATCAGGCTGGAGATGCTCTGGCGGCTCTTGCCGACGGCCACGCTCTGGAACAGCTCGCCGATCTGGTAAAAGAGGATGACGGCGCAGCCCTCGACATAGTCGCCCAGCGCGAACGCGCCCACGGTGGCAACGGCCATCAGGAAGCACTCGTCGAACGGCTGGCGGTTCTTGATGCCCTTGAGCGCCTTGCGCAGGACATCCCAGCCCACCACGAGGTACGGAATGAGGTAGAGCACCAGCTCCACCGGGGTGGGGAATGCGGGCAGGAGCTTCAGGATCACGATCAGGATGACCGCCGCGATGATCTGATACAGTACCTTTTTCTGCTTTTTGGTCATACGAAACTCTCCTTTTGACGGATGGCTGGGGGCGGTTTCAACAGGTTTTCCCCGGAAAGGAAACTTTTCCACGTTTTCCCCCATGTTTTCCACGAGGTTTTCCCGAAGAAATCTGACTTTTTCGCGTTTGTTTTCAAACTTTTCCGCAAAAGCTGTTGAAAACCCGGTGGAAAGTGTTGAAAACTGGCTTTTCTTTCAACAGGAAATCGCCGGGGAAGGAAACGGCTCCCCCGCAGGAGGAGCCGTTCTCATCGGATGCGTTGCTCAGATATCAAAGATCTCGCAGTCGTCCTCGACCTTTTTGCAGGCGGCCAGAACGTTCACCATGGTGTCGTGGGGGTCTGCGCCCTCTGCGAACTCCACCTTCATCTTCTGGGTCATGAAGCTGACGGTCGCATTTGCCACACCGGCCACGGTGTTGGCGGCGTCTTCCATCTTCTGGGCGCAGTTTGCGCAATCGACTTCGATCTTGTAGCTCTTCTTCATAATAAGTACCTGCCTTTCGGTTATTCTTCGATATGGTCCATCCCCATGGAGAGGATGCTGCGCACATGGTCATCGTCCAGTGCGTAGTAAACGGTCTTTCCGTCCCGGCGGAACCGCACGAGCTTCGAGTCCTTCAGTACCCGGAGCTGGTGGCTCACCGCAGACTGGCTCAGCTGCACCGCATTCGCGAGGTCCTGCACACACAGCTCGCTGTCGTGGAGCGCATACAGAATCTTGATGCGGGAGGAGTCGCCGAACACCCGGAACAGGTCGGCCAGCTCATACAGCACTTCGTCGTCCGGCATCACAAGAGGCCCCGGCTGCGCGGCGGACAGAGCGTCTTTGGGGTCGTTCATGGCAGTTTCTCCTTTCGCAGCACATTCATGTGAACGTTTGTTCATGTGTTCATAGTATCACGCAGAAGAGGCCCTGTCAAGGCTTTTTGCAAAGATTTTGAGCAGAACCTCAAAATTGTAAAAAAATACCCCAATACGCAAGAAAACTGCGATTTCAATCTGCAAAAAGGGTGCGTTTTGAGCGTGGAAAAAGTAAGCGGAAAAGTGTCAATGTTTTCGTCGATTTTCGGTGAAGTTTTTTGCTGCCCATGGCAGATACATCACCGCCAGTGCCGCAGCGATGGCGGGCAGGAAGCCGAGTATATAATACTGTTCACCCAGAAATCTCGTGAAGGCACAGGTGATGACGTTGGCGGTTGGGTTGTTCAGGAAATAGAAGTTCGTGTACAGAGACTTGTTGAGAAAATAGATGGGCAAGGCGGTGCCGAACAGGAAAGCCAGTACCTGCGGCACCCGGCGGGGGCTGGGGCGGTAGCCGCCCACAACGAGAAGGACCGGGTAAAGCACCAGCAGGGCGTGGATGGAGACCGAGTGCAAGTTGATGAGCGTCCACCATGAAGGCACATCCAACCAGCTTGGGCAGAGCAGGGCCAGCGCCGCGCCGGGGATGCAGAGGGCGTAAAGTTCCTCTTTGCACCAGTTCTGGTCGAACAGGGTGTTGTACAGGCAGACGAAAACATGGATGCTGCATAGGTGGAGCGGGAGATAGCTCCAATTCCACTGGCCAGTCAGGGCCATGCCGAGCAGAAGGGCCGCTTCGTCAAGAAGCAGAAGCACCGTGACCCCTACCAGGATGCGCCGCCGCTGTTTTGGCCCGCTGTGCCTGTACCAGAGCGCAGCACTCAGGATGAAGATCAGCGAAAGCGCCAGTTCGGTGAGATGGATTCTTCCATACAGTGGGTAACACTGATAATTCACTCCGTACTCCAGCGCGGTGATATCGTAGGATTTCCAGAAGTCGTTCATAGGCGTACCCTCCCCCATTTTGCCCTATCATAACGCATTTTGGGCTGACAGAAAAGAGGAAAATGCAGAAATCCACCCAAAACAGGTGCATCGACGCGGAAAATGTGGTATCCTATCAGGAGATCGGAAATTTACTGCCGCAAGGCGATTCTGGAAAGGAAGTTTTTTTATGTTGACTATTGGTATTCACGGCGAGCAGAGCCAGCTCGTGACGAACGAAAACACCGCAAAGACCATGGGCAGCGGCACACTGGACGTGTTCGCAACGCCCGCACTGGTGGCACTGGCCGAAAAGACCTGCTGGATGAGCGTCGCGTCCGAGCTGGACGAGGGCTGCGGCTCGGTGGGCACGAAGCTGGAGCTGGAGCACACCGCCCCCACCCCCGTGGGCATGACTGTGACCTGCGAGAGCGAGCTGACCGCCGTGGAAGGCCGGAAGCTGGTGTTCAAAGTCTCGCTGCACGACGAAAAAGGCCCCGTGGGCGGCGGCGTGCATGAGCGTTTCGTCGTCAATGACGCGAAGTTCGCGGCGAAGGCGGAGAGCAAGAAGGGCTAAGGCGATCCTTCGTACAACCTCTCCGTCACCTTCGGTGACACCTCTCCTTGTAGGAGAGGCCTTGGCATTCCGCAAACTTCGCCTTCTCGCCAGTGGCTCCCCTACCAGGGGAGCTGGCATCGCGAAGCGATGACTGAGAGGTTGTACTACCTGCCGCGTTTCCGTTTCGCTTCACGGTTTCCGGGCCTTGCCCTCCCGTGAGTGGGGACGGCGCGGTTCTTCCAACCGCAGCGGCGGTTCATCCTCCGCCATCACCTGTTCTTCGGCCCGCTGCTGGGCCTCGTGGAGGAGGCGGGCGGCCTGTTCGCTGGCGCGAAACAGTTCAAAGTACAGCGCTTTATAATCCGGCGCGGCAAACACCCCCTTCCCTGCCTGGTTGGGGATAGTCTGCCCCGCGCTGAGGCAAAAAATCAAAAGAGGAATCAGATCTTATGAAAAAAGTCAATCTTTCGTGGGCGGGTGCCGTGCTGGTGTTCGCTCTGCTGCTGTGGTGCACGGCGGCAACACCCGGCACCATTGCCGACCCGTCTACCTACACCTGCGCCGTGTACAGCACGGCGCTCTCCCTGCTGCCGCCGGTGGTGGCCATCGTGCTGGCACTGAACACCAAGGAGGTCTACACCTCGCTGCTGGTGGGCATCGCGACGGGTGCGCTGCTCTTTGCCAACGGCAACCTGGAACTGGCCCTGAACACCCTGTTTTTCAACGAAGACGGCGGCATGGTCGCCAAGCTGTCCGACTCCAGCAACGTGGGCATTCTGGTCTTTCTGGTCATGCTGGGCATCCTGGTGGCCCTGATGAACAAGGCGGGCGGCAGCGCGGCCTTTGGCCGCTGGGCGTCCACCCACATCCACACCCGCGCGGGGGCGCAGTTCATGACCCTTGTTCTGGGTGTGCTCATCTTTGTGGACGACTACTTCAACTGCCTGACCGTAGGCTCCGTCATGCGGCCTGTGACCGACCGGCAGAAGGTCTCCCGCGCAAAGCTGGCCTACCTCATCGACGCCACGGCGGCCCCGGTCTGCATCATCGCGCCGGTGTCCAGCTGGGCGGCGGCCGTCACCTCCTCGGTGCCGGAAGGTTCGGGCATCAACGGCTTTACCATGTTCCTGCGCACCATTCCGTATAACTACTACGCCCTGCTGACCATCATCATGATCCTCTTCCTCATCTTCACGGGCACCGACTACGGCCCCATGAAGCTCAACGAGGACAACGCACTGAAGGGCGACCTCTTCACCACCGAAGACCGCCCCTACGGCGACGATGTGGACGACGGCACCGCAGCCTGCGGCCACGTCATCGACCTGATTTTGCCGGTGCTGGTGCTCATTGCGGCCTGCATCTTCGGCCTCATCTACACCGGCGGCTTCTTTGAAGGCGTGGACTTCATCACCGCCTTCTCCGACTGCAACGCCTCGGCGGGCCTGGTGCTGGGCAGCAGCATTGCGCTGCTGTTCACCTTCGTGTTCTACCGGGTGCGCGGCGTGATGACCTTTCAGGACTTCGCGGCCTGCATCCCGGAGGGCTTCAAGGCCATGGTCAGCCCCATGCTCATCCTGACGCTGGCGTGGACCCTTTCCGGCATGACCAACCTGCTGGGTGCCAAGTATTACGTGGCCAACCTGCTCAACGGCTCGGCGGCTGCGCTGCAATATCTGCTGCCGACCATCATCTTTCTGGTGGCGGTGTTCCTGGCCTTTGCCACCGGCACGTCCTGGGGCACCTTCTCCATCCTCATCCCCATCGTCTGCCATGCGTTCCCGCAGGGGGAGATGCTGGTCATCTCCATTGCGGCCTGTCTGTCCGGCGCAGTGTGCGGCGACCACTGCTCCCCCATCTCGGACACCTCCATCATGGCGTCCGCCGGTGCTCATTGCAGCCATGTGAACCATGTGTCCACCCAGCTGCCCTATGCCATCACGGCGGCGGCCATCTCGGCGGTGTGCTATGTTGTCACCGGCCTGAGCCAGATGTTCCTGGGCGCCAGCGCCAGCCTGCTCACCTCGCTGGTGCTGCTGGCCGTGGCCATCGTGCTGGAGCTGGTGGTGCTGAACGTCATCCGGCTGCGAACGGCCAAAGCAGACTGACCCAACCGGCGTTTTTGGCCCTGTCAAGGGGGCAAAAATCGTCATTCGCGCAGTTTTCAGGGCGTTTCACGCGGCTTTGCTTTCCTTTCGGCTGCTTTTCTGGTATGATGGAGCCAGAAACGAACGACCGTGCAGCCTTTGGCAGAAGAGGAGGACGACCCCGATGAAAAAACGCATTCTCAGCCTGATCCTAGCACTGAGCATGGTGCTCTCCGTGTTCCCCCTGGGGGCCTTCGCAGCAGACCCCAACCAAGACCTCGTCATGCAGGGCGGTTTCCCGGTCGGCACCAGTGGCAGTGACTGGAGCTATGATGACATCACCAAGACACTGACTCTGACGAGTGGAACGTATGATTTCAGCAACACCAATCCCAAAACCAAGACAGGAAAGCCTACCAATCAGGCTGTGCGGTGCAAGATTGAGATTCAATCGAGGGCGGAAATTACCGGCGGCATCTTCACAGGCGGTAGTGCGGGAGAAGTGAAAAACTACGGCACCATCAGCGGTGGTACCTTCCAGAACACGTGCAGTGTGACAAACGACGGCACCATCATGGGCAACGGCACCTTTGAGGGAAAAGTGACAAGCAACGGCACCATCATGGGCAACGGCACCTTTGAGGGAATCGTGACAAACAACAGCACCATCAGCGGTGGTACCTTCCAGAACGGGTGCAGTGTGACAAACAATAACACTATCAGCGGTGGTACCTTCCAGAACGGGTGCAGTGTGATAAACAACAGCAACATCATCGATGGCACCTTTGAAGGAACAGTGACAAACGAAGCCGACGGAAAAATCAATGGCGGAACCTTCGCAGGCAGTGTGACAAACAACGGCAACGGAATGATCTATGGCGGCACCTTTGAAAAACTCGTGACGAACGGCGGTACCATCGAGAAAGGCACCTTCAATGGAGAAGTGTCAAACAACCAAGGAGGAAACATCACTAACGGCACCTTTGAGCAAGAAGTGATAAACAACGACGGAGGAGAAATCTCTGGTGGAACCTTTAAGGGAACGGTGTTAAACGGCAACGGAATAATCACCGGCGGCACCTTCGCGGCGGGCCTGTCTAGGAACGACGGCAGCGTGACTGGCGGCGTGTTCAACGGCTACATAGACGTAGACGTACCGAGAGTTGGTGTCTACCCCATCACCGTGCATGAGGCCTCCCCCGGTGCCAAGATCGAGAAAGTCAACGATGTGTCTGCGGTTTGGGAGCCCTACGTCGTCGTAATGGAAGGAAAAGCGCTGCCGGAAGTGACCATCACCGCCAACACCAAGATCTACAGCCTGAACTACAAGCCCCTCAGCACGGACAACTGCAACAGCGCCCACGACGGCAACGAGAATACCGTGAAATTCACCATGCAAAAGGAGACCATGATAATCGGCTGCGGCGGACTCATCATGACGTATGACGGCTACCCGGTCAGCTCCAACAACGGCACTGCCAACTGCGAGGGCAACGGCTGGGAGTACAGTAACGGCACACTGACTCTGACGAGTGGAACGTTTGATTTCAACTTCACCTATCCCCAAAACCCCAATAAGGGACCGGGGGCAAAGCCTGTGGCGTGTGCGGTTGAGACTCAATCGGGTGTGGAAATTACCGGCGGCACCTTTGCGGGCAGTGTGACAAACAAAGGCACCATCACCAGTGGAACCTTCAATGGAACAGTGGAAAACTTCGTCGGAACGATCTCTGGCGGCACCTTTGCGGGCAGTGTGACAAATCAAGGCACCATCACCAGTGGAACCTTCAATGGAAAAGTGACAAACTACCTCCACAGAACGATCTCTGGCGGCACCTTTAAGGGAACAGTGAACAACAACTACGGAACGATCTCTGGTGGAACCTTTGCGGCGGGCCTGTCTAAGAACAACGGCAGCAAAATACTCGGCGGCATATTCAACGGGAACGCAAACCTGACCGGTGCCTACTACGTCACCGTAACGGATGGCAGTGTAAGCCAAGTGAACGGCGAAGGCCCGCTGAACGCGGATGGAACGCCCGACACGGCATGGGACCTCTACTCTTACAAAGACACCACCATGACCATCACCGCCAGCACCGAAATTTTCAGCCTGAACGGCAAGTCCATCGGCGATGGCAACTGCAACAGCAGCTACGGCAGCGACAAGACGATCGTGACCTTCACCATGCCGGGCGATAACGTGGTGCTGAACGGAGCAATCGCCTCCGGCGACCTCGTCATGGAGAACGGCTGGCCGAAGGATTCCAACGGCGGCAAAATCTCTTGCAGTGGCACCGACTGGAGTTACGATCACATCACCAAGACACTGACTCTGACGAGTGGAGAGTATGATTTCAGCTCCACAGAGCCTGTGCAGTGTGCGATTCAATCGTCTGCGACAATTACCGGTGGCACCTTTGAGAAAAAAGTGACAAACAACGCCGGCGGAACGATCTCTGGCGGCACCTTCCAGGACACGTGCAGTGTGACAAACAACGGCACCATAAAGAACGGCACCTTCAAGAACGCGTGCAGTGTGACAAACAACAGCACCATAGAGAACGGCACCTTCAAGAACATGTGCAGGGTGATAAACAACAAAACCATAGAGAACGGCACCTTCAAGAACATGTGCAGTGTGGAAAACAACGGCACCTTCAATAACGGCACCTTCACGTACAAGGTGGAAAACAACGGCGGCACCGTGAACGGCGGCGTGTTCAACGGCAATGCGAACCTGACCGGGGTAACAGGCGGCTACAACATCACCGTGGCCTCCAATGCCAAGATCGAGAAAGTCAACGGTGTGTCTGCGGATTGGGCCCCCTACGTCGTGACCAGCAATGCCACGACGAAGGAAGTGACCATCACTGCCGACACCGAGATCTTCAGCCTGAACAGCCAGCCCATCGGCACGGGCAACTGCAACAGCAGCTACGGCAGCGACAAGACGACCGTGACCTTTACCATGCCGGACGATGACGTGGTGCTGAACGGAACAATCACCAGCACCGACCTCGTCATGGAGAACGGCTGGCCGAAGGATTCCGACGGCGGCAAAACCCCCTGCAAGGGCGACGGCTGGGAGTACATCCCCAATGACCCGACCAATGGCGACATGCTGCTTCTGACGGGCAGCAACCAGACCGGCGGGCTGTTCGATTTCAGCACCATCGGAGATGGTTCGGCGGTGGAGTGCAACGTCTTTGTGGGCAAGCCGACGGCCATCACGGGCGGCGAGTTCAACGGCAAAGTGTTCAACAACAGCGGCATTCTGGGCGGAACCTTCCACGGCGAGGTCGACAATATGGGACCGGGCCGCATTGAGAATGGCACGTTCAAGAACTCGGTCGAGAACAACGGCATGATCGAAAACGGCACCTTTGAAGGGACAGTGGAAAACAACACCAACGGAACGATCTCTGGCGGCACCTTCGCGGGCAGTGTGAGCAACAACGGCGGCACCGTGAACGGCGGCATATTCAACGGCAACACAGGTTTGGACGAGGTAACAGGTCTCCACTCCATCACCTGGGATGCGGCCTCCTCCAATGCCAAGATCGAGAAAGTCAACGGTGTGTCTGCGGATTGGAAGCCCTACGTCGTGACCAGCAATGCCACGACGAAGGAAGTGACCATCACTGCCGACACCGAGATTTTCAGCCTGAACGGCCAGCCCATCGCCGAAAGCAGCTACGGCGTCGACAAGAAGACCGTGACCTTTACCATGCCGGACGATGACGTGGTGCTGAACGGCGAGCTCATCACCAAGCCGGAACCCGAACCCGAACCGAAACCCGAACCGAAACCGGAACCGACACCGGAGCCTGAACCGACGCCGGAACCCAAACCGGAGCCTCAACCGGAACCGGAACCGGAACCCACCACCTACACCGTGACCGTCATCGGCGGCACGATCGACGGCAAGACGTCCGTTTCCGCCAAGGAGAACGAAACCCTGACCGTGGTGCTGGACCAGAACGACATTCCGGACGGCATGACGTTTGACCTGTGGAGCATTTCGTCGGACAAGCTCAGCGGCGATATCAACGTCGATTACCGGGCCGAGGCCATGACCTTCCAGATGCCTGCCGAGGATGTGACCATCCGGGCGCAGTACCGCTCGGCGGAGATCATCGAGGACGCAGCGCCCTCTCCGCTGGCAACGGCGGCGACCATCGCGGTGGGCGGCGCAGCCGCAGGCATCGTGGTGTGGCAGGGCGTGAGCCTGGGCGTAGACCTCTACCTCGCCAATGCGCTGCCCCAGGGTGTGCCGGTGCCGACCGACCGCCGTGCGCTGGCGCTGCTCCTGTGGGAGACCGCAGGCAAACCGGAGGTGGCTCTGCCCACCCTTTACGGCGATATCCCCGCCGAAGAGATCGAGCTGCAAAAGGCCACCCGCTGGGCGGTCCAGAACGGCCTGATGGACGCGGCCGACAAGAAGGATGCGTCCTTCTTTGACCCGGACCATTATGTCACCAAGATGGACGTCTTCGGCGCATGGCTCCGGCTCAAAAAGCTCCTCGGCACCACCTGAACATCCCCGACGCAGTGAGCGTCCCCCTTAACGCAAAGGACCTCCCGGCCTGCATGGGCTGGGGGGTCCTTTGTTTCAAAACGGAAAAATTCCGTTGCTTCTGGGAAAAAACATGGTATACTAAAGGAAATTGAGCAATCGGAAGGAGCCGTACCATGCTGGAAAAAGCATTCAACGACGTTTACACAAAATTCAAGCTGCACTTCTATCAGAACGTGTTTCAGCGCTTTGCCACCCGCGAGGCGACCCTGACCACGGTGGAGTCCTTCTGCATGGAGGGCATCATGGCCATGGGCGAGCCCACCATTGCGGAGTTCTCGCGGATGATGAAGATCTCTACCCCCAACGCGGCGTATAAGATCGGCAGCCTGATGCGCAAGGGCTACGTGGAAAAGATCCAGTCCGCCAAGGACCGGCGCGAGTACCATCTGCGCCCCACCCAGAAGTATTTCGAGTATTACAACATCAGCTATTCCTACCTGCACACCGTGGTCGAGCGTGTGCGGGAGCGCTTCCCCGCTGAGGACGTGGACAAAATGGAGCAGATGCTCACCATCATCAGCGAGGAGCTGATGCCGGAGCTGGATCTGAAATCCAAGACGGAGGACGAATAAGCGCCGTTTCACCCCGTTGGAGTAAAACGGCCGGGGCAATTGCAATCCGTGCGCCGGAATGATACAATAGGAGCCAGCGAGAACCGCCGCCGGACGTTTTTCCGGCAAGTGCAAGTGTAAGAAAGAAGGCTTTTATCATGAGCATGAATACAGTCCCTGAGCGTCTGGCTGCGCTGCGCGCCGCCATGGACGCCAATGGCGTGGACCTCTACCTCATCCCGGTGGGCGACCCGCACTCCAGCGAGTATCTGCCCGACCACTACACCTCCCTGACCTATTTCTCCGGCTTCCACGGCGAGAACTCGAACTTCGTCGTGACCAGAGACAAGAGCGCCCTGTGGGCCGACGGCCGCTATTTTGTGCAGGCCGAAAAGGAGATCGCAGGCACCGAGATCGAGCTGGAACGGATGGGCGAGCCGGGTGTGCCCACCGTGGAGCAGTATTGCGCCGATGCCCTGCCGGAAGGCGGTGTGCTGGGCCTGTGCGGCCTGACCGCTTCCTGCCAGCTGGTGCGCAGCGTACAGAAAGCGCTGGACGCCAAGCACGGCACCATCAAGACCCTGAATCTGGAAGATGAGCTGTGGACCGAGGGCCGCCCTGCCCTGCCGGAGACCCCGGCCTGGCTCCTGAGCAAGGAGTATGCGGGCTTTGCCCCCGCCGAGAAGCTGGAGCAGCTGCGGGCCAAGCTCAAGGAGCTGGGCTGCACGGCCCAGCTGGTGGGCAAGCTGGACAACCTGGCCTGGCTGCTGAACCTCCGCGCGATGGACATCCAGTGCACTCCCTACGCCATGGCCTACTGCTATGTGACCGGGGACCGTGCCGTCCTCTTCATCAACACCCGTCGTCTGGGCGCGGAGGCCGCTGCCGAGCTGAAGGAGAACGGCGTCGAGATCGCCGAATATGACGACATCCTCACCTTCCTGGCCGCAGAGACCGAGGCCCAGACCGTTCTGGCCGACCCGGCTTCCGTCAACTATGCGGTCTACGAGACCCTGCGCAACAACCCGGTCCTGACCGTCAAGGACGAGGCCGACCCGCTGCTGCCGATGAAGGGCGTCAAGAACGAGACCGAGCTGAACCACAACCGTGAGACCCATCTGCGCGATGCCGTGGCCATGGTGCGGTTCCAGAAGGAGCTGGAAGAGCGTCTGGCCGCAGGCGAAGAGCTGACGGAGCTGACCGTGGACGAGATCCTCCACAAGTACCGCTCGGCACAGGACAAGTTCATCGTGGAGAGCTTCGGCACCATTGCAGCCTACGGCGGCAACGCGGCCATGATGCACTACCACGCCACCGAGGAAGACCACGCCAAGCTCGAAAAGAAGGGTTTTTTGCTGGTGGACAGCGGCGCGACCTACATGGACGGCACCACCGACATCACCCGCACCTACCCGCTGGGCGAGCTGACCGAGGACGAAAAGCGGTTCTACACCTGGACGCTGCAGTGCCACATCGACATTGCCAAGGCCGTCTGGCTGAACTACTGCGACGGCCACATGCTGGATACCATCGCCCGTGAGCCGCTGTGGCAGCACCTCATCAATTACCGCTGCGGCACCGGCCACAGCGTCAGCTTCGTGGGCAATGTCCACGAAGGCCCCCACGCTCTGAACGGCCGCAACACCACCGTGTTCCAGCCGGGCATGATCGTCACCGACGAGCCGGGCGTCTACGAGAGCGGCGTCGTCGGCATCCGCATCGAGAACGAGCTGGAGTGCTACCACAAGGCCGACAACCAGTACGGCACCTTCCTGGCCTTCCGCCCGCTGACCTTTGTGCCCATCGCCACCTCGCCTGTGGTGCCCGGCATCCTGACCAAGGACGAGATCGAGTGGCTGAACGCCTACCACCGCGAGGTCTTCACCAAGCTCGCTCCCCGCCTGACCGAGGAGGAGCGCGACTGGCTGGCCAAGAAGTGCGCTGCCATCGGAGCGTAACCTCTCATAACGAAAATCGAGAGGCCATCGGCCTCTCGATTTTTGTTATCATTCCTGTTCCGGTTTGTGCTCTTTCCAGTAGGCTTTTGCCTCATCAATGGCCTTTTTGAACGGGCCGGAGGGGTAGGTGCTCTCGGCGATGTCCACCAGGAATTTATACAGCTGGGGGCGCACCTCCTCATACATGCCCAGGCGGGTGTAGAGGTCTTTGTAATAGCGGAACACCTGCAGCTTGTTCTGCACCACGGTGGATACGTGGACCTGGGTGTGGCAGATGCTCTGCGGGTTCTGGACGTAGTAATAACCGGCCTTGCCGATGGAAACGAAGGTCTCGGCGTACTGGATATACCGCAGGTTGAAGACGAGGTCTTCGGCCCAGTGCATCTCGCTGACGAACTGGATGTCGTTCCGGGTCAGGAGGTCGCGGCGGTAGAGCTTGTTCCAGAGCACACTGTAAAAATAGGAGGCGGGCTTGTCCATCAGGCGGAGGGCGAAGGTGTCCTTGTCATAAACGCCTGCGGGCAGAAAACCGTACTCCCGCATCTCCGGGGGCCGGGCGACGCTCATGACGCCCAGCTCGTCCTGGATCTTATCGAGCACCTGTTCGGGCTTGGAAGCGCCCGCCGGGATGACCATCTTGTAGGGCGCGATGACGAGGTCGGCGGTGTGCTCCTCGGCCGCGGCCACGAGAGCAGCTGTGAAGTCCGGGTCGAGATAGTCGTCGCTGTCCACGAACTGCACATACTTGCCGCCGGCCAGCTTCAGGCCCAGATTGCGGGTGTCCGCTACGCCGGAGTTTTCCTTGTCCACCAGCACGATGCGGGGGTCTTTGGCGCGGAACTCTTCGCAGACGGGCAGGCTCTGGTCCTTGGAACCGTCGTTCAGGATGATGATCTCGATGTTGGAATAGGTCTGTGCGCAGATGCTGCCCACGCAGCGGGCCAGATGGTTCTGGGCGTTGTACACGGGCAGGATGATGCTGACAAGGGGCTGATTCATGGCGGCGTCTCCTTTTCTGATTTTATAGTAACTATACTCCCGTGCGGCGCAAAATGCAAGCGCCCGGAAGGCCGGGCAGGAGGAAGGAATTGAAAAAATGATCTTTCACATTGCGGTCTGCAGCCCGGATGCGGTGCTGCGGGGGCGGGTGCAGCGGCACTGCCTTGAATATTATGCCCGCCGGGCAGACGCCTGCATCGTGGAACAGCTGGAGGACGCGGGGGCACTGCTCCGGAAAGAGGATGCGGGCAGCCGGTTTGAGCTGTATCTCATCGAGCTGACAGCGGCAAACCCGGCGGCAGGTCTGCAGGCAGCGGCGCAGCTGCGGCAGCGCGGGGTGCGGGCACCGCTGGCGTTTCTGGCCCACACGCCTGCCTACGCCTACGAGGCGTTCCGGGTGGATGCGATGCAGTATTTGCAGATCCCCTTCCGGCCCGAACAGCTCACCGCCCTGCTGGACCGCGCCACCGAGCCGGAGTACGGCCCCGTCATCCCGGTGACGACGGCGACCGGCCTGCGGGCCCTCCCCTTTGCGGACATCGAGTATCTGGAATGCACCCACCATGTGGTGCATTTCCACCTTGCCAGCGGCGAGGATGTGGCCTCGCTCTCGCTGCGGGTGCCCTTCTCCGAAGTGGCAAAGCCGCTGCTGGCCGACCGGCGCTTTTTGCAGCCCCACCGCTCCTATGTGGTCAACCTGGCGGCGGCATCGCAGCTGTCCGTAGGGGAGCTGTGGATGCGCAGCGGTGCCCGCGTCCCCATCCCCCGCGGCCGCGAAGCCGCCGTGAGGGCAGCCTTCCGGAAGTTTTTGGAACGGTAAACGATAGAAAAGAGGTCTTGTCCAACGGGCAAGGCCTCTTTTTGTCAGAACTTCAACTCCGCCCACCGGGTCAGGAACTGGTCGCTGACGCGGCGGAGGGCGGGTTCATCGGCGGCGCTGGCGGCGTCGGCGATGCCGATGACGTAAAAACCTGCGTCGTGGGCGGTGCGGGCCGCGTAGAGGGAATCCTCGCAGACGGCGCAGCGGTGCGGGTCGGTGCCGCCGAGGCGCTGTAAGGCCGCGAAAAAGACGTCCGGGCGGCTCTTGTGCAGGGGGCCCTGGGCTTCGATGTAGAACTCGAAGCAGTCGTCCACACCCAGGCGGGTGAGCACCGTTTTGCACTGGTCGCTCCAGGTGTTGGAGCAGATGCACATCCGGGCACCCTCGGCCTTGAGGCGGGCCAGCAGCTCCCGCACACCGGGCTTGAGCTCCACGGTCTCGTACAGCTCGGCGATGACCGAGCGCATCACGCCGAAGTAGTCCTCCGGCCGCAGGGGCAGCGCGTACTCCCGGATGAGGTACTGCGCCCCGTCCGCCATGCCCATGCTCAGGAGCGTGGAGCGCAGGTCGGCCCTTGGGGTGCGGCCGTAGCGGCGTAGCAGCGCCAGCGGGGCGTTCTCCCACACCGCAGTCATGCTGTCGGTCAGGGTGCCGTCCATATCAAAGATCCATTGGTTGCAGTTCATGCAGTCCTCCTCACAGTCATAATTTACTAAATTATACCACGCTTTTTGTTCCAAAAACAGGGAGAAATTTTCCAGAAAATATGGTATACTTTTTGCAGGTTTGAATCGGACGACAAGGAGGCGTATTGGATGGCGCAGAACGATACCCCCAGAAAGGCGCTGGTGCTTGCCGGCGGCGGGGCCCGCGGCAGCTATCAGGTGGGCGTCTGGCGTGCCCTGACCGAACTCGGCTGGAACCCGCAGATCATCACCGGCACCAGTGTGGGCAGCCTGAACGGCGCGATGTTCGCGCTGGACCTGTACGAGACCGCACGGGATATGTGGACCAGCATCCGCAGCCAGGACGTGATGGAGCTGCCGGAGGAGACCCGGAACCTGACCGAGCTGCACCAGTTCCTGCGGGACGTGGTGCGCGCGGGCGGCATGGATGTCACCCCGCTGGAAGAGATCGTGGAGCGGGTGCTGGACGAGGATGCGCTGCGCGCCTCGCCCATCCGGTTCGGGCTCGTCACAGTGGAAAAGCGGGGCCTGAAGCCCCGTGAGCTGCCGCTGGAAGAGATCCCGAAAGGCAAGGTGAAAGATTACCTGCTGGCTTCGGCTGCCTGCTTCCCGGCGCTGCGGGCCAAACAGATCGACGGGGTGCAGTTTCTGGACGGCGGCTACCGCGACAACATGCCCACGGCGCTGGCCCAGAAAATGGGGGCCGAGGAGCTGGTCTGTGTCGATCTGGAAGGGGTGGGCATCACCCTGCCCAACCGCACCGGCCTGCCCACCACCATGGTGCGCAGCTATTGGGAGCTGGGCGATATCCTCCACTTTGACCCGGACACCGCCAGACGGAACATCGAGCTGGGTTATTACGACACTCTGCGGGCCTTCGGGCGGCTGCGCGGCTGTGCCTACGCGGTGGCGAAGAACGAGCAGACCGCACAGGATGCTGCCGCATTCCGGCAGCGGTTCGACGCCGTGCAGAAGGCGGTGAAGGCAAAGTACCCGGTGACACTGACGGCAGACCTGGCGCTCAAGCTGGCCAACATGCAGGACGCAGAGCTGGCCCCGCTGGAAGCGGCCGCTGAGGACGTGGGCGTGGACCCCACCCGGTATTACACGGTGGAGACGCTGGCAAAGGCGTTTCTGGAGACCTGTGACCGCACCCGCATCGAGGGATTTGAACCGCTGTTCGAGGGCAGCGGAAACGCGGCGCAGGCCGCATGGGCGGCGCTGCTGCCCAATACATTCCTGCAGGCGCTGGTCTTCCGCACACTGACCGCGCCTGCCCCGACGGAGGTGACGGAGGAATGAAAGTCTATCAGGGATATGCCGCCTCGTCCGGCTTGGTGCTGGGGCAGGTGAGCCGTGTGGAGCGCAGGACCGAGAGCTTCGGCACAGGGCCGTTCAACCCGGACCGGGAACAGCGGCTGCTGGACCGGGCCGTCAAGACGGCACAGGCCGAGCTGGACTCGATGGCTGAGCGCAGCGGCCCCACCGAACAGGCCATCTTCCTGTTCCAGAGCATGATGCTGGAGGACGAGGGCTTCATGAACGAAGTCCGGTTCCAGATCAAGGCGGGCGTCGGCGCAGCCGAAGCCGTAGACCGGGCCGGCCGCCGCTATGCCGACCAGCTGGCCCAGATGGAAGACAACGCCTATATGCAGCTGCGCAGCGTGGACATCCTTGATGCCGCCCGCCGCGTGGTGAACATCCTGACCAACCGCCCCCGCGTCTGGCTGGCGCTGGACCACCCCGTCATCCTGGCGGCAGAGGTGCTCATGCCAAGCGACCTGTTCAGTGTGCCCGCCGGAATGATCCTGGGCATCATCACGGCAGAAGGCAACAAGCAGAGCCATGCGGCCATCATTGCGCGGGCCATGCACATCCCCGGTATCGTGCAGGTGGGCAGCGATTTTCTGAACGACTGCGACGGCCGCACGGCCATCCTGGATGCCGACAACGGCGAGTGCATCCTCGACCCGGATGCCGTCACCCGCCAGCAGGCGATGTCCCGCATCTGCGAGAAGCAGTGGGAGAACGAGGAGATGAACCGCGTCTGCGCCTTGCCGTGCCGGACGAAGGACGGCCAGCCCTTTGAGCTGCTGGCCAACTGCTTCGGGCAGGAGGACATCGAAACGGCGCGGCAGTCCGGCGCGTCCGGCGTGGGTCTGCTGCGCAGCGGTTACATGATGCTGCCGGGCCGCCCGGTGGACGAGCAGGAGCAGTATGTGTTCTATCACTCCTGCCTGGCGGCGGCAAAGGGCGGGGTGGTCACGGTGCGCACCTTTGATTTTGGTGCAGACCGCACCATGGCCGATGCCCATCAGGGGCCGGAGTCCTCCAAGCTGGGCCTGCGGGGCATCCGCAGCAGCCTGCGCCGCCCCCATCAGTTCGAGACCCAGATCTGTGCGCTGTTCCGTGCGGCGGCAGACGGCCCGCTGCGGGTGATGTTCCCGATGGTGACCAATCTGGAAGACTGGGACGAAGCCATGAAGCTGGTGGAGCACTGCCGCCAGCACCTGCGGGAGCGGGGGGAGCGCTTCAACGAGAAGATGCCCTTCGGCGTCATGCTCAGTGTACCGTCGGCCTGCCTGACGGCGGAAGAATTTGTGGCCCACGGGTGTGAGTTCTTCGTCATTGAGACGAACGACCTCATCCAGTACACTCATGCCGTGGACCGCGACCTCTCCATCGCCGAGCGCTACTATCGCCCGGCCAGCCACGCGATGAAAAAGCTCATCGCCATGGTCGTGGAGGCGGCGGACGCAGGCCAGATTCCCGTGACCATCTGCGGTCTGGCCGTCGGCAACCCGGCCAACACCGTGCAGTACCTGAAACTTGGCCTGCGCAGCTTCTCCGTGAGCCCGCAGAGCCTCATCAGCGTGAAGCGCGCGCTGCTGGAGGCGGACAGCCGGGATTGACAAAAATCTGATCCGTGTTCCATTGTACTTGCGGTGCCCTTTCGGCATACAAAACACCCCATGTGTTAGACAGTATACTGTCTAACACATGGGGTGAAGTTCGCCCTGCGGCGGAAAGCTCTTTTTCAGATCGTGATTCAGCCCTCGATGAGCTCGACGGTCTTCATCCGGACCGGGGTCTTGGGCTTGTCGTTCCAGTCGGTGGCGACTGCAGCGATCTTGTCCACCACGTCCATACCGGCCACGACCTTGCCGAATGCGGCATACTGGCCGTCCAGATGGGGGGCATCCTGGTGCATGATGAAGAACTGGCTGCCGGCGCTGTTCGGGCTCATGCTGCGGGCCATGCTGATGACGCCGCGGGTGTGCTTGATCGGGTTGTTGACGCCATTGGCAGCAAACTCACCCTTGATGCTCCAGCCGGGGCCGCCGGTGCCGTTGCCCAGCGGGCAGCCGCCCTGGATCATAAAGCCGGGGATGACGCGGTGGAAGGTCAGGCCGTTGTAAAAGCCCTGACCGACCAGCTTCTTGAAATTCTCACAGGTGAGAGGGGCGGCTTCCTCATTCAGCTCAATGTCGATGACGCCGCCGTCTTCCATAGTAATGCGAACCATACTGTTCCAATGCTCCTTTATCTTGGCCCCTCAGCGGGGCATTTGCGGCAGAAGTTCTGCCAGAATCCTCTTATAGTATACCATACCTTTTGGCTTGTGCAACGGCACAGTTGCAACGTTTTTGTAAATTTGGGGGCGATTTTCATGATCTGAAACGTACCGAGAATCGCCCTGCCCGGCGCCTAGGTACCGGCAAGGGGCGGCCGCCTGCGTTTTGGACACAGCGCCTTCAATGATAAAACGTATCAAAATTGACCTGCCGATAGAACCGCTGCTGGAGCTGGTCGAAGCTCTCGCAGTTCTGGGCCAGCAGCCACATCACCTTCGTGACGACGGCCTCGATGGTCATGTCGTGGGCTTCCAGGAAGCGGAAGCGGTTCCGGACCCGCTTGCCGACCTCGTAAATGCCCACATCGCTGCCCTCGTAGGTAACCTGTGTGGTTAAGATCAGGATCTTGCGTGTCTTGTCGTAATCGCCCAGATTCTCTGCAAAAGCGTCCATGAGCCGCTGCGGGATGCCGCCTACGCCGAAACTTTCCACAATGACGCAGTCGTATTGTTGAAAAATGGCCGGGATGAGCTCCGGGCCAAGGCCGGGCGTCAGCTTGAGCAGAAAGACCTTCGGGTTCAGTGCCCGGCCAAACTCCACCGGGCCGGTGGGCCAGGGCGAGGGGATATACCGCACCAGCCGGTCGCCCTGCACCAGCGCCAGCGCCGGGAAGTTGACCGACGCAAAGGCATCGTAGCTGATGGTCTTGTTCTTCTTGGCGCGGGTGCCCGCGATGACATGCCCGCCGAACACCACCATCACGCCCCGGCTGCCGGGGTCCAGCGCGCAGATGACGCTGTCGCGCAGGTTTTTCTTCGCATCGGTGATCTCGTTGGAGATGGGCTGCTGGGCACCGGTGAGGATGATCGGCTTGTCCGCATTCTGGATGAGGTAGGACAGCGCCGCCGCCGAATAGGCCAGCGTATCGGTGCCGTGGCAGATGATGAAGCCATCGTAGAGCGCATAATTCTCCTGCACGGCCCGCGCCATCAGCAGCCAGTGTTCGGGGCCAAGGTCTGTGCTGTCGATGCTGCACAGCGCCAGCGTCTCCGGGCAGCACAGCTCGTTCAGTTCCGGCAGGTGGGCCAGCAGTTCCTCGCTGGTCAGAACGGGCCGCAGCCCCTGTGCGGTGCGCACACTGGCGATGGTGCCGCCGGTGGTGATAAAAAGCAAACGCTGCTTGGACATGTTCGGTGCCTCCCTGGGTCAAATTCAGTCGATTCAGTATAACACACTCGGCCCCGGATGAAAAGTGTGCAGTTTTGAGACCTGGTCACAGATTTTTGCGGGAAAAGGTGTATACTAGAAGAAAAACTTCAGGAGGCTTCCCATGCCCAACATCGTCATCATCGGTTCCGGCCCGGCCGGCGTGTCGGCCGCTCTGTACACGGCCCGCGCAGGGGTCGAAACGACCGTTCTCACCAAAGGGCCCGGCGCACTGGACCGCGCCGCACACATCCAGAACTACTACGGCTTTGCCGAACCCATCTCCGGTGCCGAACTGGAACGCCGGGGCATCGAAGGGGCCAGAGCGCTGGGGGTGCAGTTCGTTTCCACCGAGGCCGTGGGCCTGACTTACACCGACAAGCTCACCGTCGAGACGCTGGCGGGCGAGTTCCCCGCCGATGCCGTCATCCTGGCCACCGGCGCTTCCCGCGCTGCACCGAAGATCCCCGGTCTGGCAGAGCTGGAAGGCCATGGTGTGAGCTTCTGCGCCACCTGCGACGCCTTTTTCTACCGGGGAAAGGATGTGGCGGTGCTGGGCAGCGGCGAATATGCCCTGCATGAGGTGCAGGCCCTTCTGCCAGTGGTAAAGAGCGTCACCCTCCTGACCAACGGGGCCCCGCTGACGGCACAGCTCCCGCCGGAGGTGACAGTCTGCCCCGAAACGGTGGACGCCATCCTCGGCGAACAGACCGTCACCGGTGTGCAGCTGAACGGCGGCCGACAGGTGCCCCTGTCCGGCGTGTTCGTGGCGCTGGGCGTGGCGGGCAGCACGGCACTGGCCCGCAAGCTGGGGGCCGAAGTCGAGGGGAACCGCATCGTCGTGGATGAGAAGATGCAGACCACCCTGCCTGGCCTCTACGCCGCCGGGGACTGCACCGGCGGGCTGCTGCAGGTCGCCAAGGCTGTTTATGAGGGAGCACTTGCAGGCACCGAAGCTGCCAAAGCGGTGCGGAAAGGATAACACCATGTCCGATGTGCAAAATACTCCGGTCAACCGGAATTGTCTGGCCTGCGCTTTCCCATTCTGGGACCAGCTCACGCCGGAGGAACAGACGCAGCTCTGCCGCTTCACCCGACCGGTACGCTACCGGAAAGGGGAGCGAGTCCACAGTCCGGTCGAGAACTGCGTAGGCATCCTGTTGCTGCGGTCGGGCCAGCTGCGGGCCTATCTGCTCTCGGAGGATGGGCGGGACATCACACTCTACCGGCTGTTTCCCGGCGAAGTCTGCATTCTGTCGGCATCCTGCGTGATGGATTCCGTCAACTTTGACCTGTACATCGACGCCGAGGAGGACACCGAGGCCTACTGCATCGGCGCAGGCGTGTTCCGCCAGCTGATGCAGCAGAACGTCCATGTCCGCTGCTACGCCTACCAGATGACCGCCGAGCGCTTCTCCGACACCATGTGGACCATGCAGCAGATCCTGTTCATGAGCGCCGACCGGCGGCTGGCCATCTTCCTCACCGATGAGCTGGCCAAGACCGGCGGCGCGGATGTCCGCATGACCCACGACCAGATCGCCCGCTACATGGGCTCCGCCCGCGAGGTCGTCAGCCGCCTGCTGAAATACTTTGCCGGGGAGGGCCTTGTCCGCCTTTACCGCGGCGGCGTCACCGTACTGGACAAAGAACGGCTGAAGCAGATCGCCAACGGCACATAAAACGCATCAAAAAAGGACGTCTCATCCTGCGACGAGACGTCCTTTTTATCGTTCACGATCTCAGCTCTTGCAGCCGGATTCCTCTTCCACGCCGGTGAAATCGCTGGCCTCAGCAATCTTGGTGACGTCGAACTTGCCCGTCTCATCCTTGGGGGCGACGGCGGGGCCGGCCTCCACCGGATTCACGGGTGCTTCCTCGGCCACAGGCTTTTCCTCGGCCGTCTCCGGCTGTGCAGCGGGAGCCTCCGGCTCTTCGGATGCCTTTTCCTCGGATGCCTTCTCGAAGGCCGGGGGCCATGCGTCGCCCGGCTCAGCGGTCTTGGCCTCGCCTTCGGCGTAGGCTTCGGCTGCCTTGGCGGCCTCCGCGGGGTCCTGTTCAGCCTCTTCGGGGAACTCCACCTCTTCGACGTGGAGCGGGCCCTTGTCGTTCAGAATTTTGTCCAGCACCACGATGGCGGCACCGGTGGCGGCGACGGCAGCAGCCGCGCCCAGAACGCGAAACAACGTTTTCATGGTGAGATCCTCCTTGATGTGATTTCAGTGTGCGGGTTAAGAGAATGTGACGACATCGTTCAGCGGCTTTTCGGCGGGTTCGACCGAGATGGCGGTCAGCACCGGGCCTTTGCCGCGGTAGATGTTGTGGAACTTGTAATTGACCTTTGCGGTCACAGTGACCCAGGCGCGCTGCTCCAGCGCCTTGTAGCCATCGTAGGAGCAGGGGAAGCCGACGAACTGGATGTCCTGCACACAGCAGGTCATGGCAAAGCGGCCGGGCACGAAGCTGTTCTTGCCCGCGCGGTTGGTCTGGCAGACCTGCGCCAGGAATTTCACGGTCTTGCCCGCGTACTTCTGGGGCTCGTCCTGGCAATCCATATACCAGATGCCGAAATCGTCGTCGCCGATCTCCACTACCGGCTTGTTCAGGTCGAAGGGGAGGGGATCGGGGATATCATCGTAGGCCACGCTGCCGTCAGCGAACTCATAGGCGATGTCGCACTTGCGGGATGCCTGACGCACCAGCTTGTGCAGTTCCTGACGGGCGGCGTCGTTGTTGACGGCCTCAGCGCGGTTGAAGACGATCAGCTCACTGCGGGCGATCTTGTCCAGCAACAGAGCGCGCATGGAGTTGTCGCGGGCATAGGTGAGGGCCGTGGTGCCGTCGGCCGTGGCGATGCACTGGTAGACAATCCAGTTTTCGGGCAGATTGTTGGCCAGGTCCTGCAGCAGCCACATGCCGTTGTACTCGATGACCACGCGGCCTGCATCTGCTTCCTTGGCCAGTTTGGCCAGGTTCTGGGGGTTCAGTTCTGCCTTATCCTCCAGATTGTAGAGGGTCACGCCGGGGAAGGCGAATTTCTTCTGATTATATTCCTCTTCGCCCTCTTCGCAGACCAGCAGCAGGGTCTTGTCGCCGGAGTCGAAGTTGGGGTCTTCAAAGGTCTCCTGGATGAATTTGGTCTTTCCGCTTTCGAGGAAGCCCACAAACAGGTAGACCGGGATCTCATTTGCCATAAACGGTTTTCCTCCTCTGTGTTGTCCGGGCTCAGCAGCCGAACAGGCCGGCAATGGCCTTCTCGTCCAGCTTGGAGCCGATGACGACCAGCTTGCCGCCGACGTCTGCGCCGCGGGAACGGACTTCCCACTCGCCGGGCACATAGTCAAACTCCAGCCAGCCGTCTGCGCCGCCGTCCACGATGCCCTTAGAGCGCAGGATCATGCCGTACTTGCCGGTATCCAGCTCGGTCAGCGCATGCTCGATGTCAGCCTTTGCGATCTTCTTGGCGGTCTCGACGCCCCAGCTGGTGAAGACCTCATCGGCATCGTGGCCATCGTGATGATGGTGGTGGTGATGACCGCAGCAGCAGTGGCCGTCCTCATCGTGATGATGTTCGTGCTCCTCCTCATCATCATGGTCGTGATGGTGATGGCAGCAATGATCGTGATCGTGGTCATCATCCTCGTCGTCATGATGATGGCAGCAGTGGTCATGGTCGTGATCATCGTCATCGTGGTCGTGATGATGCTCATGTTCGTCATCGTCATCGTCATCGTCGTGATGGTGATGACCGCAGCTGCACACGCCGTTCTCATCGTAATGATGATGGTGATGCTCGTGCTCTTCTTCCTCGTCCTCGTGGGCATGCTCCTCATTGGCCTTGGCTGCCATGGCGATCAGCTCTGCCTTGAAGTCGTCCTTCGTGGACATAGCGTTCAAAATCTGCTCACCGGTCAGGGCATCCCACGCGGTGGTGACGATGGTGGCGGTGGGGTTCTTCTCGCGCAGCATAGCCACCGCTGCAGCGATCTTCTCTTCGCTGGCGGTCTGGGTGCGGCTCAGGATGATGCAGCTTGCATGGCTGATCTGGTCATCGTAGAACTCGCCGAAGTTCTTCATATACATCTTGACCTTGTTCACGTCAGCCACGGTAACAAAGCTGTTCAGCTGCACGTCCAGGTGCTCGGCCACGCCCTCGACGGCGCGGGTCACATCGGACAGCTTGCCCACGCCCGACGGCTCGATGACGATGCGGTCGGGGTGATACTGCTCCACCACCTGCTGCAAGGCGGCGCGGAAATCGCCCACCAGCGAGCAGCAGATGCAGCCGGCGTTCAGCTCGTTGATCTGGATGCCGGACTCCTTCAAAAAGCCGCCGTCGATGCCGATCTCGCCGAACTCGTTCTCGATCAGAACGACCTTCTGGCCCGCAAAGGACTCCTTGATGAGCTTTTTGATGAGGGTGGTCTTACCGGCACCAAGGAAGCCGGAGAAAATATCAATCTTGGTCATAATGCTGTTGCCTCTTTCTTTTTTTCCAAAGTCCGCAAATCGGAACCTTCAAGCAATCCGAGCCGCCGAGTGCTGGCTCAAAAATCTTTACACTCCTATTATAACAAGCCTGTCAATGGGAAACCGCCCTTTTTCATGAGAAAATTGTAACATTTTTTGAAGTTCGCCCCGCGTTTTGCGGAAAAGGGCGGTTGCGCGGGGCGGTGGTGCAACTTCGATTCGGAGGGGATTATTTTTTGTGGGAGCTGTCGTAGATCACACGGATGTCATCCGGCAGCTCATCGGGGATCATGGCGGCGAGTTTTTCCTCATTTCCGTCCCGGATCGCCTGTTCGTAGTACCAGCATTTGAATTTCAGCATATCCAGAGTGCGGTTCATCCGTGCGATCTCCTCCTCCATATGTGCCTTCTGCGTTTCAAACAATTCCTTGCGCTGTGGATAAGTGGACGGCCCTTCCACACACCAATCCATGAATTGCCGGATGTCCTTGATCTCCATGCCAGCCTTTTTCAGACATTCAATGACCCGGAGCGATTCAATCTCCGTGTCACCGAATTTTCGGATGCCGGATACTCGCTCCATATTCGGGAAAAGCCCCTGCTTGTCATAATAGCGCAGCGTAGAGATGGGCAATCCGAACATCTCTGCCACCTGTCCGATCGAATACATCAATTTTCCTCCAAAAATTTTCAAAAAACATCTTGACCTAAAGTTAGGTTTATGTGCTACTATGAGAATAACACAACGAATATAGAAATGCAAGGAGTGTTTTACAATGGATAAAAAGGTGCTGATCATTTCCTCAAGTCCCCGCAAGAGTGGCAACTCCGAAACGCTGGCGGCAGCATTTGCCAAGGGCGCACGGGCAATCTTGGCGGGCACAGAGAAGGCCGTGCAGGGCTGGGTGGACTGCTTCTCTCGCTGTGCGCTGGCTGGCACAGTGTTTGCAGGAGGTGTGAACGGCGCGGGTGAGATCGCCGGACATCCTGCGCTGGAGCAAGCTTATCAGATGGGCAAGGAGGTCTGAGCTATGGCAATCAAACAAACGGCAGGCAGAGAGGCTTTGGGGGAATTTGCTCCTAAATTTGCGGAATTGAATGATGATGTGCTGTTCGGGCAGGTGTGGAGCAGGGAAGACAAGCTTTCCCTGCGGGACCGCAGCATTGTAACAGTGGTGGCGCTGATGGCGCAAGGGCTGACGGATTCGTCCTTTCAGTACCATCTGACAACTGCAAAGAACAACGGTGTGACCAAAACGGAAATTGCGGAGATCCTGACTCATGCGGCATTTTATGCGGGCTGGCCCAAGGCATGGGCGGCTTTTCGTATGGCAAAGGAGGTATGGGCGGAGGACGACGCCGCCGATGCAAAAGCCAAGCATCAGAATGAAATGGTCTTTCCCATCGGCGCACCCAATGACGCCTTTGCGAAATATTTTATCGGGCAAAGCTATCTCGCACCGCTTTCTACGCAGCAGGTCGGTATTTACAATGTGACCTTTGAACCCGGTTGCCGTAACAACTGGCACATTCATCACGCCAAAAGCGGCGGCGGACAGATCCTCGTCTGTGTGGCTGGTCGAGGTTACTATCAGGAATGGGGCAAACCGGCACAGGAGCTCCGCCCCGGCGATGTGGTAAATATTCCTGTGGGTGTAAAGCACTGGCACGGCGCAGCACCGGATAGCTGGTTCTCTCATCTGACGGTAGAGGTCCCAGGGGATGAAACCTCCAATGAATGGTTGGAAGCCGTGGACAACACAGTATATTTTAAGGCAACAGGCAAGGAGGTCTGAACATGGAAAAACTGAATCTGACACAGGAATGGGATAAGGTGTTCCCGAAAAGCGACAAGGTGGAACGCAAAAAAGTGACCTTTCACAACCGTTACGGCATCACACTGGCGGCGGATATGTACACGCCGAAGGGCACAGAGGGCAAGCTGCCCGCCATTGCCGTCAGCGGTCCGTTCGGTGCGGTAAAGGAGCAGTCCTCCGGTCTGTATGCGCAGAAAATGGCAGAGCTTGGCTTCTTGACGATTGCCTTTGACCCGTCCTACACCGGCGAGAGCGGCGGTATGCCCCGCTATGTCGCTTCGCCGGACATCAACACCGAGGATTTCTGCGCTGCGGTAGACTTTCTCTCCGTGCAGGAGAATGTGGACTCCGAGCGTATCGGTATCATCGGTATCTGCGGTTGGGGCGGCATGGCGATCAACGCTGCTGCCATTGACACCCGCATCAAAGCTACCGCTGCTATGACCATGTACGATATGACCCGTGTAACTGCCAACGGATATTTTGATGCTGAGGATTCTGAGCCGGCACGCTATGAGAAGAAAAAAGCCATGAATGCACAGCGCACTGTAGATTACAAAAACGGCGCCTATGCTCTGGCAGGCGGTGTGGTCGATCCGCTGCCGGAGGACGCACCGCAGTTTGTAAAGGACTATTACGCCTACTATAAGACTCCGCGTGGCTACCATCCCCGCAGCCTGAACTCCAACGGTGGCTGGAACGCGACATCTTCGCTGTCGTTCCTGAATATGCCGATTTTGCAATACAGCAGCGAGATCCGCTCCGCCGTACTTCTGGTACACGGAGAAAAGGCGCACTCCCGCTATTTCAGCGAAACAGTGTACAGCAAGCTGACCGGCGATAACAAGGAATTGCTCATGATCCCCGGTGCAAACCACACGGACCTTTACGATCAGATGGACATCATTCCGTTTGAAAAGCTCAACGCATTCTTTACGGAGTATTTGAGATGAAGCGGCATATTACGCTCGTCCTGTTGCTGGCGGCTGTGCTTTGTCTGAGCGGCTGTGCTTTGTCTGAGCGGCTGCGCTGGCCGACCTCAAAACCCAGCGCCCCATGCTGTACAACCAGATGCTGCTGAACGGTACGCTCTGGCCGCATTTGCAGGATGCCCAGAAAACGGCCTGCGCGTGGCTGGAACGCATGATGACCACTCTGTTAGACAAGTACTCCGCGCCGGACAAAGAGCGCGCACAGCTTCTCTGGGTGGCGCACATGAATGGGCTGAAAGCGCAGGTGGAAGAGGTAGTGGTGAGGGAAGTCGTGTATGCAGAATGAAACCACGATTCATCTTGTCTATCCATCCAAACATGATATAATGGAACAAAGGAGCGTGATACCATGAGCCCAATCGAAGTCCCTGCAGAAATCCAGTTGGTCGAAAAGCGTGAAACACGGACGAGCCGTGGAATGCTCTCAAAGGGCTGGTATCGCGTGGATGACCGGCTTGTTATGGTCAAGGGCAATTCCATCACAGAGGCCGGAACCGCTGGGTATGAGCCATATTCCGAGGTGATGGCCTCGCTGATCGCACAGGTGCTTGACCTGCCTCATGTGGAATACGCTTTGATGCCTGCCAAACTTTTTCCTGAAATCCAGACCTATTCCTGCGACGTGGTCAGCGTCTGCCCCAAGTTCACAACGGACGATGAACAACTGTATCATTTTGCAGACTTGGCTGATGCCCATTTTCTTGCCAATGGGCAAACATCTTCGCCGGAGGCACTGTTTCAGTATGCGGTAGAGCAGTATGGTAAGAAGTGGCTCTATCAGATGCTGGCATTCGATGCCTTTATCGGCAACGAAGACCGCCACGAGAACAATTTTGATGTAATCGTCCGGGATGGAAAAAAATGTGCTCCGCCTATTTACGACAATGGCGGAAGTCTGCTTGCGTGGGCAACGGATGAAGAATTGACTGACACGAAGCTCCGTTATCAGTTTGACAAAGCCAAGCCATTCCGCAGCCGTCACGCCCAGCAGATCAAACTGGTCGACGAGCCTGTGCTGCCTGTGCGTGATCTGGATACGCTGTATACAGAAATCGTTCAGGCTATTTCGCCTATTCTTGCATTGTTGAGCGAAAAAAGAGCATCTGCGATCCGTCAATACCTGAAATACCGTCTGCACTACCTGAAAGTCGCTATGGGGTGATAAAATGGCCTATCTGAAATTGATGATGGATGAAAAAGAAATCGCACACCTAAGCGAAGATGGGCAGTCTCTTTGCGCCAATGAGGGTGTGCCGCAGTATGACCTCCCACTGAACCTTTTCATCGGTGACAAACGTGAAGTTCCATTGGTCGATGTTGTCGTTTGGGCAAAGAAACGAATCTTTCCGAAAAATCGGATGGACTGCAAAGAGATTTTGAAATTGATGGGACTGCCGGACTACAATGCGTGGGAAATCGTCAAACGCACCAACGCCTGCCTGATGGAAGACCCCTATTGGCTACGATTCAGCGAAGATGAAACCTTTGAGGACACCACGCGCGGACGGGCCAGAAAAATCATGAAGGAGAATCAAAAAAGCAGCTGATGCTATAGCAGTTTGCACTTTTAATGCACAAGCAATATCCGCAAACTGCATATCGCAATATGCCGTTTTTGATCGGCACTATTTTTGAAAATTGCGATAAATGGTACCGTACTTGGCGTGCAGAGCACCCGGAGTTCACCCGCATCGTATTCCATGGTCTGCGCCACTCCAGTGCCACCTACCAGCTGATGATCTCCGGCGGTGATGTGAAAACTGTGCAGAGACCGTGCACTTACTCTGGGACAAATAAAAAATGATGATTTTTGATCCATGACTTGGTGGCGATCTGAGTGACCACAAAGGTAAATTTGATACACGGAAAGAAGAATGCCCACTCGTCTGAGGAGTTCTCAGGGGAGTGGGCATTTCTGTGTAGGCGGTTAATATAATTTCGATTATGATAATTCAAATTATATTAAGACGTTCCATGGGCTGCAACAGCTTCACCGCTTGGTTTTCAAAAACTACCTGTTGATAGCGGTGTTACTTCTTCACAAATTGGTATACGCCATATTCTGGTGACGTCACCAATCCATGCTTGATAAGATTCTTGATGATAGAGGATGCACGCGATTTCTGAACGCCATATAGCTGTGCAACGTTTATGCTGCGGAACTGATATTGATACCGATATCTCTTGAAAAGTTCAAGCGTCCGTTCTTTTGTACTTGCAGTCAGCCTGGTATTATCCAGTCTTTTGCAAAGTTCACTCACTTCGGCATCCGTACTCATTCCGTGGAGCACTGTAGAAGTTTCCGCACTTTCCGCACTTTCCGCACTTTCCGCACCACTTGCCACACTTTTCATACTGATCTGTGCCGGAGTCGCTACACTTCTGTTCGGCAGCGTAACGATAAAGAAATCTGAATCCGAGTAGAAAGTCGGCTTCTGAGCTACTTTCACATGAAGCTCTAAGTCCCAATATCGTTCAAGCGTATTATACCGTATTTTATCAATACATTCCACCACTTTATGCGGTCACATGGGTGGCATTCTCTTTCACCGAATTGATCGTATCCATCAGTTCACTACCTGTTTTTCCATCAAACAGGCGGGTAAACAGGATGGGCTGGTCAAAGGGTGGTTTCATCAACACCGCTTTGCTTTCCACATAACCGTTCTGCTCGATGTAATGAATGACCTTCTGCACGAACGCGATCTGCTTTGCATTCAGCGATTCGTCATTGATAAATTTTGAAAATGCCTGCATGGCAGCATCGTGGTCCAGTTTTGCCACTTTACGCACCAGCAGACCAAAGGGTGTATCCCGAAACTCCCGCGTGTAGTCCTCTTTGCTGCCCAGCTCACTGGTGAAGATATGTTCCAGCTCGGTGTAGTCGCCCTGAGAAAGCGGAATGTTCTGGGTCAGCTTGTGGATGGCCAGCGTATCGCTGCGGTGCTCCATGATGTAGCGGTTCACACGTTCCCGGTACTCGCCGAAATCGTAGCCGGAATCCAGCGTTTTGCCCTCGGTCTGCTCCAGTACCGGGTCGGCAAGGGCCGTGTAGACAGGCTTTTGACCTTCTACACCGTCCACCAGAAACTTGATAAGCTCCCGCAGTTCCTGCCGCATTTCCTCAAAGCGGAGCAGGTCATGCGAGGTTAAAAATTCGTCTGTCTGCACCTCCCGGATGAGGGGCAGCTTTGCCTGCACCTGCGGGATGGTAGCCTTCCCTTCCAGCATTGCCGCTGTATTGCGCAGCTGTTTCTGGGCGCGGCCCAGCCCCGGCAGACCTTCCAGTTCACAGAGCAGCAAGCCATACACAAAGTTATCGAACCGCTTGGCGGCTTCATCTTTGTCGTCCAGCGAGATGAGCGGTGCCACCTCTTTCATCAGCGTTCCCTTGTCCGTTTCGGTCAGGCTGACAAAGGCTTCCGGCTTCTGGTAGCGCTCCACGGCCTGTCGGTGCAGCCGCACGGAGACCAGCTCCGGGTTCAGCGCTCCCACTTCGGCACGGCAGGTCTCTGTTAAAATCTTGCGCCAGTTCTGGTATTTTTCGTCTGTATAGGCTCCATCCTGCAGCGCGGCGGCGATCCGCACCTGCTTGCAGAAAATGCTCTCGGACAGACTCTTGGTGTCCGCGCTCTCGTAGCCGTTGGGTTTCTGACGGAAAAATTCAAAGTTGCCGCAGTAGTCGAAGATCAGAAACCGCCGTTTGCCCGTATACTCGCCGTCGATGGCATCCACGCAGGCAAGGGACGGGCACAGCCGCGTACCACGGCCGATCATCTGCCAGAACTTCGTTTTGCTGCGCACTTTTTTGAAGAACACCAGATTCACACACTCCGGCACATCAATGCCCGTGTCCATCATATCCACCGAAACCGCAATAAACGGCGGCTTGTCCGGCTGTTTGAAATCGTCAATGATGGACTGCGCATAGGCATCATCGCAGACCACCCGCTGGATGAAACCCGGGTACTGGGTCTCCAGCTGCGGGTAGAGCTTGCCAAAGCGTTCCCGGATAAACTCTGCGTGGCGCTTGTTCTGGGCAAAGATGATGGTTTTGCCGATGCGGTCGCCGCCTGCCGTCTGGATGCCCCGTTCCATCAGGTCTTGCAGCACCGTGTCCACGGTGTTGGCGTTGAAGATGAACTTGTTCAGCTTTTCGGATGGGATAAACGTGGGCAGGGTGTCGTCCTCGGAAAGATCGTCCTCGTAGCGGGCCTTATCCTCCGGCGAAAGCTGGTCGTAGTGGATGCCCTCTTCGGTGAATTTCGTCTTGACCTCGTAGTTGTAGTAAGGCACCAGCACATGGTCGGTGTAGACCGCCGTATCGTAGTCGTAGGCGTAGGTGGGGATGCCGTGTTCCATCTCGAAAAAGTCGTAGGTGTTGCGGTCTACATCGGTTTTCGGGGTGGCGGTCAGACCCACCAGAATCGCATCGAAATAATCAAAAATGGCGCGGTATTTCTTGAAAATGCTGCGGTGGCTTTCGTCCACGATGATGAGGTCAAAGTGGGCGGGCGAAAACAGCGGCACGCCGTCTTTGGTCTTGGCGTTGTCGATGGCGTTGAGCATGGTGGGATAGGTGGAAAACACAATGCGCGCGGCCTTATCGTCCTTGGAGGAGCATAGGTTGCACAGCGACTGGTCGGGCAGATACTTTTTGAAGTCGTCCTTTGCCTGCTTGACCAGCGCGGTGCGGTCGGCCAGAAAAAGCACGTTGGTCACATGACCGCCCCGGCTCAGCACATCGGTCAGGCTGGATGCGGTGCGAGTTTTGCCTGTGCCCGTTGCCATGACCAGCAGATTGCGCCGGAAGCCCTGCGCGATGTGGGCGCAGACTGCCCGGATGGCGTTTTTCTGGTAATAGCGGTCGGTGATTTTGTCGTCAATTTCGATGGTGTCCAGCGGTTTTTTCTCGGTGCGGCGGTTCATCAGCTTCTGCAAGTCGTCCTTGCAGAACACCCCGCTCACAGCACGCTGCGGGCCGCTCTGCTCATCCCAGAAATAGGTGGTGTAGCCGTTGGTGGTAAACAGCATCGGACGGCGGCCAAACTTCTGCTCCAGACAGTCTGCATAAAGCTGAGCCTGCTTGCGCCCGATGTTGGGGTCTTTGGTGCTGCGCTTGGCTTCAATGACCGCCAGCGGCAAGCCGTCCTTGCCCATCAGCACATAGTCCGCATAGCCCTTCTGCCCCAGCACGCCGTTCATGTTGTCCACTTCGTACTCGGTGCGCACATCGGCATCCGGCCCGGTGAATTTCCAGCCCATGGCCTTGAGGTCGATGTCGATGATCTTCTGCCGCGTTTCGGCCTCGGTCAGGTCGGCGGCGGTGAAACTGCGGCTCTGCTGGTTCTGCTGTTTGCTGGCCGTGTACGCCGCCGAAAGGCTCTCCACCTGCTTGCGCAACGCTTCCAGCTCGGCATCCTTCTGGGTCAGCAGGCTTTCCTGCTCCCGGATTTTCTTTTCGTCCAGTGCTACCTTTTCGCCGGGGATGGCTGTTTCATCAAAGGAGCGCTCCACATAGTCCGTGCCGTAGCAGTAATCCACCCACTGGATGAAATCGAACAGCCCCCGCAGGCTGAACACTGCATCCGCCGCCGACACGCTGTGCCCTGTATGTACCGCCAGATTGCCCGCCTTCACGATGCTGGGCAGCACACTCCACACGTCCCGGTCCACCGCGAACCGGAAGCTCGGCTCGTGCAGCAGGGATTGCAGGTTGTCCTTGTAGGGCATCGTGATGGTTTTGTCTGCCGCATACACCCACTTCACCGCCAGCTCCAACGCCTTCCGGCACCCCACCGCGCACATCGCCGGGGAGGTGGAGAACACTTTCTCGGCCTCGATGGCGGCAAATGCAAACATGGAGTATTCGGAGCGGGTGGCTAAAAAGGCAAAGTTGGACATGGGGAAGGGCTCCTTTCAAATTAAATAGCGGCCTTATTTTCAATTTGCTTTTTCACAGGACAATGTGATTGTTTGTATATGAAATGACCATAATGATAGTCTTCGCTATATTTTTCATATTCTTCCTTTGAAAGCACTTTGAAATTATACTTTTCTGCGATTTCACGGCAATTCAAGTTTAATTCTGCCACTTCTGGATTTCCAAGTCCTTCATCAAACGAACTTTTTTCGCTTTCAAATAAACATTCCCACCTTGTATCATCTGTTTCGCGCGTCAATTGTAATTCCCGAATGACTTCCTTTGCGCGAATCTTTTCACTAGACATTGCTGTATGCCATGCACGAGCCGTCGCCTCGTCCTCTTCTGACAACATAAGTATAAATGTTTTCTCGCAAAGAAAACATCCGCCACACGCATTTTTATATGTGGCCATCACCGTAATCTGTGGAAGATATTTAGTTGAATTTTCTCTGAGTGCTTCATATAAAAGATGAATTGAATCCCCAGAAAACATAATTTCAACTGCGGCTTTTTCATCATTTCCCGAAATCGCCGATATTCTGCGGGTAATTGTTTTTAAAGCTTTTCTGTCATTGTCTCTAAAAACATATAATATTGCTGTCACATCAATACAGATAGCCGGAACCTGAGATATGTTTTTCAGCCCCGTTTTAAAACGATATATCGACAAAAAAGCGTATTCATCCTCTGGAGGTGAATAGAAAAAACGCGGACGATTCAAACAGAATTCCGCATTCTGAAATTCAAGAAGCGGTTGAATGGACAAGCGGTATTCTTCCTGCATCTCCTTTAATTGCAGCGAATTGTTTTCAATCATTTTTTTATTCTGCTTCAATGTTATGATAACCGTCACAACAGAAATTGCAGCCAACAAAAAAGAGAGAATGCTTAAAACAATATCAACAATCTCACCGACACTCATTTTATTAAATTTCCTCCCCCCATTTTTCAAGCAAAAAGTTTGTTAAAATCTACATTGTACCCGATTGCTTTTAATTCTCGCAAAACATCCGTTTGCCACATATCCTTATTCGTATATACCACACCTTGCAAATCAGACGGAATTTCAATATCAGGACTTGCGATTAAAATAACATTCCCGCGTCCTAACTTTCCCATAAAATATCCTGCTTCAAACACAACATTCTGCCGTGCTCGTAAATTTTCACTGGTCGCATCTTTCGCCCTTCCATAGTCATCCCCTGTAAATAAGCAAATTGCCGCACCAACATCCGAATTTTCTTCAATTTTTTCAATAATGGTTTTTCCACCGTTTGCCTGTTCACTTAAAATAACAGCTTCAAGACCTTGCTTTTCAATTATGCGAGCAACTTCCTGCTTTAGCGTATTATCGTGACCATGAACAATAAATACTTTATCGTACTTCTTTTCTACCCAGTTATTGATTTTAACCACCTCTCCACCAACAGCTTTTATACGTTCAGCCGCTCTATCAAAGTCTTCTTGTTCAAGTTCATCCAAGTATACCTTAAAAATAGCTTTTGCTTCCTGTAGCCCCGATTTACATCGGATGCCAGCAAGAATGTCATTTTGTCCATGATACTCTCCAAAATCCACTTGTGAAAACCTTATTCTCTCTTCACTCTCTTGTCCATAATGCTTAGCAAGGAAACGATCCGCTCTAAATTCCCATTCTTTAAAACGCGGATCAGAACATCTTACCGAATTTGATATTAACAAATCTATCTCATTATAGATTGCTTTAAATTTCTCATAATCACTCATTCATCTTTCTCTGCCTTCCATTATTTTCCTTATTATACCACGCTTTTACTTCTACTTCTAATTTTTCGTCAAAGAATATCTCGTTGTATAATTCATTTCATCATTGCCGGGACATTTTACCCAAAATATTCCTGCATCAGTGCCTTTTTCATCAATTCCAACTTTTCAAGGCTCTGCGGCTCACTCCTTCCGTCACGGCTGCGCCGTGCCACCTCCCTCAAGGAGGGAGGCTTTTCGGGACAGCAGCGTTAAAGGCTCCCTCTCAGAGGGAGCTGTCACCGAAGGTGACTGAGGGAGTTCATCCTCTCTTTCACTGCCAAATCAATCGCCGTACAAACGCCCTGAAAATTCTGCTTGATTTCCAGATTGGAGAATCGAATCACGTTCAGCCCATATTGTTCCAGAATTGCAGTCCGCTCCTTATCCCGTTCAATACCCTGCTCTTCATAGTGCTGTGAGCCGTCCAATTCTATGATCAGCTTTGCGGCATGGCAATAGAAGTCCGCAATAAAGTGGTCGATGGCCTTTTGCCGCTGAAACCGCACGGGATAGCTGTGCAGAAAATCGTACCAGAGATGATTTTCCTGTTTGGTTGCGCCCTTGCGCAGTTCTTTTGCACGCGGGATCAACTTGTTCTGATAAGGTAAAGACATAAAATCATCTCCTTATTGTTGGGACTCCTGCTGAACAAACTCCCTCCGTCTGCTCACTTCGTTCGCATCCACCTCCCTCTAGGAGGGAGGCTTTTCGGCACCGCCACATTAAAGGCTCCCTCCTTGAGGGAGCTGGCGCCGTCAGGCGGCTGAGGGAGTTTCACCCAAAATACTCCTGCATCAGTGCCTTTTTCATCAGTTCCAGCTTTTCAAGGCTCTGCTGTACGGTTTGCTTCTGCTGGTCTACACGCTCCACAAAGGCGGCAAAAACTTGTTGTTCTTTTATTGCGGGAATCTTCACTTCAACATTAGCAAGTGTTGTCGTATTAAGGACATGCTGTGTAGAACCAACAAGCTCTTTTTCAATTTGCCTTTTTACACTTCTTGAGTTGATTAGATTTTCCAGAAAAATCGGATTTGTAATATTGTGATCCGGCTCGATGATAATTGCATTCAAGCATTGAGCTTCATCTCCACAATAAACATTAGCTTGCCCATTTGACCCATGTCGTGCGATTAACAAGTCACCTTTATGAACCTGAGATTTCAAGTTCTTTTCATGAAACGTTCTTGTGACATATTTTAAGTCTTTCAAATCAATTCCATGAGATGTAATATTCGTTGTTCGCAACATAGGAACCCCAGTATTATCAGTATAATATTTCTCACAGGTTCCAACAAATCCAACCTTAACTCGTCGCGTTACTTCTTTCAATTTCTGCGGTCGGATTGAAGAACGTTCTCCAAACATCTCCACAAACCGTGCCTTTACCAGCTCGTCCAGCTTGACAAGTTGATGTTTGCGAAGAAAAATCAACTGCTCTAACTTCTTGAATTTTTCTGCAATTTCTTTCTGCTGGTTTACCTCAGGTAACGGGATTTCAATGCTTTCAACGATGGATTTAGAAATTTCTTTAAAAGTTGCGCCACGTCCCAATGAATTGAGATAGTCTGTTTTTGATTTCAAGAAAAAATAGAGGTATTCATTATAAATCGCATCTGAGCAAATAAGGTTCTTAAATCCTTGATTGCAACACATTTTACAACCGGCAATTGCGGTTTTGCCAATCGGCGCGCGAGACGATAAAATGACTGTTCCTGTCGGCAGATAAGACAATCCTGTTTTTTCTTTTCCTTCTTCAGTAATGTGCCGAACTGAATCCATAATGTAAAAAGTATCTTCGTTCAATTCAGCAGGTGTTATCCATTTGATGTTGCCATCCCAGTAGGACGTAACAGATGTTTTTGGTGTCGAACCAGATACAATAGTACAAACCTCTCCCAACTTCGCCATCACACCATCTCCTCCAATTCTGCCAACCCCTTGGTGATCTCCATTTCCAGCTCATGCAGGTCGGCCAGAATTTCCGTGGTCGAGGGGTACTCCACCGGCACATACTCGGTCTCTTTGTACTTATTGATAGATAAATCGTACCCATTGGCGGCAATTTCCGCTTTGGGCACAAAGAAGCTCTGCTCGGTGCGCTTGCGGTCAGTTTCGGCGTCGAGGTTATGGAACCGGGCGATGATGTCCGGGATGTCGTTTTCCTTCACCTCGGTGCGCTTGTCGTCCAGCGAGAAGCCGTCGGCTTTCATATCGTAGAACCACACCTTGTCGGTGCCGCCCGCGCCGGTCTTGGTAAACACCAGCACCGCCGTGGACACGCCTGCGTAGGGCTTGAACACGCCGGAGGGCATGGAAATGACCGCCCGCAGCTGGTGGTTTTCAATCAGTTCTTTTCGGATGCTCTGGTGCGCCTTGCTGGAACCGAACAGCACGCCGTCCGGCACGATGCAGGCGCAGCGTCCGCCGGTTTTGAGCATCCGCAGGAAGAGCGCAAGGAAAAGCAATTCTGTCTTTTTGGTGTTGGTGACGGCTTTCAGGTCGTCGTTGATGCTCTCGGCATCCACAGTGCCCTTGAACGGAGGGTTCGCCAAGCAGACGGTGTACTTGCTGCAAATGGAGTTTTGCTTCGACACGCTGTCCTTGTAGTCGATCTCCGGGTTCGTGATGGAGTGGAGCATCAGGTTCATGGCCGAAATGCGCAGCATGGTGCGGTCCATGTCAAAGCCCGTGAACATCGGGCCGGCAAAATGCTGCCACTGCTCCGAGGTCATGCTGTCCTCGTAGTGGGCGCGGAGGTACTGTGCACTGGACACCAGAAAGCCCGCCGTACCGCAGGCGGGGTCGCAGATAAAGTCGTCCGGCGTGGGCTGCACCAGTTCCACTATCATGTCACGGATGTGCTTGGGCGTGCGGAACTGGCCGTTTTTTCCTGCAATTGCCAGCTTGCCCAGCATATACTCGTACAGGTCGCCCTGCATATCAAGGTCGGCAATGTCGTGGGTGTAAAGATCCTCCAGCCCGGTGATGATCTTCTGCAGCACCTGCGGCGTGGGGATGAGGAACATGGCATCGTCCATGTACCGCGCAAAGGCGGTGTTGCCCTCGTCTGGGCGGGTGGGGTCGTCCTCGATCTCCACCAGTTCGCCGTTTGCGTCAAAATCCGGCAGACGACCATATTTCATTTTTTTGATGGCAGGGAACACCCGCTGCTGCATGGTCATGAAAATTTCGCGGGAATCTTTATCCTTGAAACGGCTCCACCGCATGGACTGTCCCGCTTCGCTGGCCGGGAAGATGTGCTCCATCTTTTCGCCCGCCATGTTCTCAAAATCTTCGGTGGCAAGCTCTTTCTCGTCCAGTGACCGGATGAACATGAGATAGGTCAGCTGTTCAATGACGGTCAGCGGATTGGTGATGCCGCCTGCCCAGATGTCTGTCCAGATTTTGTCTACCTTATTTTTAATGGCTCCTGTTACCATGCGTTCCTCCTGAATGTTTGCCAATCACAAACGCTTTGCATCTTGAATTTTTGGTGATAATACCACAATTTTATTATAGCAGTGTATGATTGCATTTTCAACGTAGAGTGTTTAGCAGAAGTGCTTTCTTGATCGCAAGGCAAGAAAGTAGTGAAACATTCAAACAGCCTATTTGCGATATGCAATTCAACGCTGTTGCATACGCACTCGGAGTTTGCCCGCATCGTGTTCCATGGTCTGCGGCATTCCAGCGCCACCTACCAGCTGATGATCTCCGGCGGTGATGTGAAAACCGTGCAGAGACCGTGCAAATGGCGTATAAAAAGAAAATCCCACGAGGAATCTTACGATTCCTCGTGGGATTTTGGTGCGCTCGAGGGAACTCGAATCCCTGGCCCTCTGATTAAAA
>OLRK01000224.1_pt1 | contig 71515 bp, 67 predicted proteins | sample 1672911 | NCBI WGS metagenome assembly OLRK01 (sample SAMEA3136736, study PRJEB25190) | human gut metagenome | biome: human gut; feature: human-associated habitat; material: faeces | place: Austria | collected 2013
GCGCCCCGAGGGGCGGCTGGACCGGTTGCCGCCTGCAAAGCCGCGACCCCGCGAGGAGGCCGAGGCCCGGGCCGTGCGCGAGGAGGCGCGCCGGGGCTCGTCGAAGGAGCGTCCGCGGACGCGCCCGGTGCGCGAGGCATCGGCACGGCCGCCGCGGCCGCTTTTGTCGGGGTAGCGGTAGCGTTCCATGGGATTAGAGCCCCTTCATGCGCGCCACCGACTCCGACAGCGACAGGCTGCCGGCGCCATCGGTGGCGACGATATCGGGAGACAGCGTGATCTGCTCGCTGTACTCGGGGGCCGGGGCCGCCATGCCGAGGGCCGTGGCCTGGGCCTTGATGCGCGAGGGGTTCGCCAGCACGCTCTGGGACACCTCCAGCTCGTTGCCCTCGGCCCGGGCGGTCTCGATGCTCGTCTGCAGCGAGCGCGTCTCCAGCGCGCAGGAAGCGGCGGCCGAGGTGATGGCCACGCGGGCCATGGCGATGAGCGCTATGACGATGCAGATGACGGCGCAGGCCTTCGCCAGGGAAAGAGCCGCCGCCGAGATGCCCTCGCTCTGGGCGCGGCGACCGGCACCGGGCACCACCGAGATGGAGGGCGCCTCCTCGAAGGAGAGCTCCTCGGCCAGAGACGAGGAGACGTAGCGGGCGCCGCGGTAGCCGGAGGCAGCGCTGGAGCGTCCGGCGGAGGAGCGCCCATAAGAGACGCGGTCGGTGCGGGGGCGCGACGTGCGCGAGTATGATGCGGCGCTCATCTTGGCCCTCCTCACTCATTCTGCGGCTCAAGCGTCCATTAAGGCTTAACAAGCCCGATGACAGCGTCCTCGGGCTTGCTTTTGTTCTCTTGTCGGGCGACTCCCCTAGCGCTTGCGCGCCACGCGCAGCTTGGCACTGCGCGAGCGGGGGTTCCGCTCGATTTCCTCCGCGCTGGGCAGCAGAGGCTTGCGGGTGATAAGGTCGAGTACCGGCTGCTTTCCGCACACGCACACCGGGATGTCCGGCGGGCAGGTGCATCGGTTCGCGAAATCCGCGAACATGTCCTTCACGATACGGTCTTCCAAAGAGTGGTAGCTGATCACCGCGATGACGCCGCCCGGATTAAGCCAGCGAACCGCCGCGTCAAGGCCGCGACGCAGAACGGTCAGCTCCGAGTTGACTTCAATCCGAAGGGCTTGGAAGGTGCGCTTGGCGGGATGTCCCCCCGCGCGCCTCGCCGAGGCGGGTATGGCCGCCTTGATCACATCGACCAGCTGACCACTCTCGGTTATCGGGGCGTCCGCCCGCGCCTTCACGATGAAGTCCGCGATGCGGCTCGCCCATTTCTCGTCCGAGTAGCTGCGAATGATCCGAGTGAGATCTGCTGCGTTGTAGGTGTTGACGATCTCTTCTGCGGTTAGGGTTTGTTTCCCCGGATCCATCCGCATGTCGAGGGGGCCGTTCTCCTTGAAGGAGAAGCCACGTGATTGCGTGTCTATCTGCACCGATGAGACGCCCAGGTCGAACAGTATCGCGTCGATGCCGGGGATCTCACAACTCGCGAGCAGCTCATCGAGGTCGCCGAAGTTGCCGCGCAGAAGCGCGAGCTCGGGACGATCGCCCGCAGGTATCGACTCCAGCTTCGCGGCGGCCTCAGTGAGCGCCACCTCGTCCTGGTCGATGCCGATAAGCAGGCCGCCGGCGCCCAATTGCTTGGCCGCCTCGAAGGAGTGCCCCGCGAAGCCGAGCGTGGCGTCCACGAACACCGGATGATCCGGAAGGTCGAGGGCGTCGATGCATTCGGTGAGAAGAACGGGTATGTGCCGGTATTCGCTTGTCACGGTTCGCTCGCTTTCCGCCTAGCTGTAGAACAGCCCCAGATCGACTTCGTCGCTCATGGCCTTGAAGCGGTCGGCGTCCCAGATCTCGAAGCGGCCCGTGTTGCCCACGACCACGACTTCCTTGTCGATGCCGACGGCGGCGCGCACTTCCGGGGACAGCATGATGCGCCCCGAGGCGTCCACCTCGACATCGCGGGCGCGGCTCTTCAGCACGCGGCGAAGCTTGACGTGCTCGCGGTCGGACTCCTTGTACTCGCCGAACCGATCGATGAACAGCTTCTCGACCCATTCGTTGAAATCGGGCGTCTCGAACACGTACACGCACTCGTTGGTCAGCTCCGGCGTCACCACGAGATCTTTGGAAAGAACCTTGCGGAACTTCGCGGGAAGGGCCATGCGACCTTTGCCGTCAACCTTGAAATGGAACTCGCCGTTGAGATCTACCCCATGTTGGGGCAGCTCGCTTGTCCCTTCGGTGTCGGCGGTGGCGGCCACGTGTTCCTTTCCGTGCTGCGTTTTGAGGGGGATTTGATTTCGTTTGGAGTGCGTTTCGAAATCCCGCTCGGTCGTTTTCCACAGCACGCATATTACCCCACAATGCCCCACTTCGCAACATTTTCTCCCACTTTTGCCCTATTTTCGCCCCACTTGTCATCCTCAAGATATGGAAGGGTAACCGAAGGAAAATGCGAGCATTTCCCATATCTTGTATTCGTATTGAGGTATTGCGCACAATGGCCACTAGATATGCCCGACTCATGCGGATGGTGGGGCGCGGTGGGGCGCGCGACCGCGCACGTGCCACCTGTGAACGAGATTTGAAGAGGTGCGCCAAGACGGCCGCCGAGCGGCTACAATGAGGCCCGCGCACCCTGCGCCGAGCCCTGCGCCGTCCCGAGCGGAGGCGCAGCGAGAAGTCGGAAGATCTCCCGAGAGAAGGAGCCCCGTGTTCGAATTAGAGAACGCCCTGGACGAGTACTTGTCCCATCTGCGCATCGAGCGCGGGGCGTCGCCGCGCACGGCCGAGGCCTACCGACGCGATCTGGAGGACTACCTCGCCTTCCTCGACGGCGAGGGCGTGGAGGGCTTCGGCGACATCGACCGCGAGAAGGTGGCCGCCTTCGAGCGCAGCCTCATGGAGCAGAACCTCGCCGTCACCACCGTGCGCCGGCGCATCTCCGCCGTGCGCGGCTACCACCGGTTCCTCGTGCGCGAGGGGCTCGCGCACGCGAACCCGGCCGACGCCGTGGACATTCCCAAGGCCTCCGACCGGCTGCCAGACGTGCTTTCCATCGAGGAGGTGGGCGAGATGCTGGACGCCTTCGTGGGCACCCGCCCGAGCGACTTGCGCGACCGGGCGCTTCTGGAAGTGCTCTACGGCTGCGGGCTGCGCGCCAGCGAGGCCGTGGGGCTCGATATGGAGGCCGTCAACTTCGACGACGGCTTCCTGCGCGTGTTCGGCAAGGGGTCCAAGGAGCGCATCGTGCCCATTGCCGGCGCGGCCGAGCGCGCGCTGCGCCGGTATTTGGCCGAAGGGCGCCCGGCCCTCGCGCGCGCGGCCGCCAACCCGACCGCCGATGCTCTGGCTGCGGTGTTCCTGAACCAGCGGGGCGGCCGCCTCGGGCGCCAGAGCGTCTTCAACCTGGCGCGCAAGGCCGGCCGCGTCATCGGCCGCTACGATCTGCACCCCCACACCCTGCGCCACTCGTTTGCCACCCACATGCTGAAGGGCGGCGCCGATCTGCGCGTGCTGCAGGAAATTCTGGGCCACGCCGACATGTCCACGCTGCAGGTGTACACGCACCTCGACCGCACCCACCTCCACGAGGAATACGCCCACGCCCATCCCCGCGACAAAATGAATATCTAGACCGTCATCTCCCCGGCGAGGGGGCGCGCCACGGCGGCGGCCACCTCGGCCGCCGTGAGGCCCTGGCCGAACAAGTGCATGAGCTTGGTGAGGGCCGCCTCGCAGGTCATATCGTAACCGGACACGACGCCGGAGCGCGCCAGAGCGTCGCCGGTGGCGTAGCGTTTCTCCTCCACACCGCCCGCAGGGCACTGGGTCACGTTCACGACCACCTTTCCCGCGCGCACCGTATCGGCCATAAGCTCGGTGAACCACGACTCGGTGGGCGCGTTGCCGGCGCCGAACGTGCGCAGCACGACGGCCTTCACGGCCTTCGATTCCAGCTGGGGCCGCAGCACCGCCTCGGTGATGCCGGGATACAGAAACACCACCGACACCGCATCGTCCATGGAAAGCGCCGGCGCCAGCGACCCTCCCGCAGCGGGCCGGGCGAGCAGGCGCTCGCGGAACACAATGTGCAGGTCCATGTCGGCCAAGGGCGGGTAATTGAACGATTGGAAGGCGCCGAAGTTCGTGGAGCTGACCTTCGTCGCGCGGTTGCCGCGCCACAGATGGCGCCCGAACGAGATGGCCACCTCCTGCACCATGGGCGCGCCGGCCTCGGTGCGGGCCGCGGCGATCTGCAGCGCCGTGATGAGGTTCTCGGTGCCGTCCTCGCGGATCTCGCCGATAGGTAGCTGGCTTCCCGTGAGCACCACCGGTTTGGCCAGACCGGACAGCATGAACGAGAGCGCCGAGGCGGTGTAGGCCATGGTATCGGTGCCATGCAGCACGACGAAACCGTCGAAGTCCTCGTAGCGGTCGGCGATCACGGACGCTATCCGGGCCCAGCAGGCCGGGTTCATGTTCGAGGAATCGATGGGCGGATCCATCTCCACGTGATCGAGGTTAAAGCCGAGACGCCCGATCTTCGGCACGTTCTTCATCAGATGATCGAAGCTGAAGGGCACGAGCGCGCCGGTGGAGAGATCCTCGGTCATGCCGATGGTGCCCCCGGTGTACACGATGAGAATGCGGGGTTGCATAAGCTAATCCTTTCGATGGCGAAACCACGAGGCGCGGGTGGCGGGCTCCTTCTTGCGATGCAGGGTGGCGCGGCGAAACAGCTCGGCGCAGAAGTGCTTGGCCGTTCGCGCGCCACGGGCCACCTTCGGCGTGAGGTCGGCCTCGTCGGAGGTCTTCCAATCGTAGTACACCGACAGGTAGCGCAGAAACACCACGGTGAACACGCAGGCCGCGGCCGCCAGCACGAGCGGCGCCTTCGCGAAAGCCATGGCCGCGAACACGAACGCGCCGCCGAATCCGGCCACCGCGTAGAAGTTCGAGCGCTGGAACACGCCCGGCGTCTCCCCCACCGAGATATCGCGCAGAGCGCCGCCGCCCACGCTGGTAAGCGCGCCCAAAATGACCACCATCACGAAGCCCTCCCCGCAAGCGAAGGCCTTGTTGGCCCCGGCCAGTGCGAACAGGGCCACCGAGAGCGCGTCGGCGAAGAACAGCACCTGGCCCGTGTGGCGAAACAGCCCCCGGAAGTAGAACACGAACACCGCCAGGCAGATGCATATGAGGATGACCTCGGGATATTCCATGAAGTAGACCCCGTGATCCTGCAGCAGCAGATCGCGGATGATGCCGCCGCCGTAGGCTGTCACGAGGCCCAACACAATGGTGCCCACGATGTCCAGCTTGCGGTCGCAGGCGAAGATGGCCCCGGTGAGAACGCCCACGGCGACGCTGAAGAAGTCGGCCCCGAAGGGCACCTGCAGGGCGCCTCCCCCGGCGAAAAACTGATCCATGGCTTACTTGTGGTAGAAGCGGTGCTGCTCGTACTTCGGCTCGCAGCACACGTTGATGCCGAGTGTCTTGTACAGCTTCTCGTCGGCCGCGGAGATGATGACCGAGAAGTAGGCGTCGCAACCGCGCAGCTTGTCGGCGTTGTCGATGAGCTCGGCGGCCAGCGGGTTGTGCACCGAGGAGATGGACAGCGCCAACAGCGTCTCGTCGGAGTGCAGGCGCGGGTTGTGGCTCTTCAGGTGCTCGGTCTTCAGGTGGCAGATGGGCTCCAGCACGTCGTCGGAGATGACATAGAGCTCGTCGTCGACCCCCGAGACGCCCTTGAGCGCGTTCATGAGCAGCGCCGAGGCCGCACCGAGCAGGTTGCCCGTCTTGCCCGTCACCACGCGCCCGTCCGGCAGCACCATGGCACCGGCGGGGCCGCCCGTCATTTCCTCCTTCAGGAGTGCCGCCGAGCGGGCCGGCGAGAGATTCTGGGTGATGTTCGCCTGGTTCATGAGCAGCTCGATCTTCTTCAGGGCCTCCTCGCCCACGCCCGTGCGCTTGATCTCCTCGGCGGTCTGGAAGTAACGGCGCACGATCTCGTTGTTGCCCGCCTCGCGGCACGCCTCGTCGTCGGAAATGGCCAGCCCCGCCATGTTCACGCCCATGTCCGTGGGCGACTGGTAGGGACACTCACCGGAGATGCGCTCCATGGTGGCGCGCAGCACAGGGAAGATCTCCACGTCGCGGTTGTAGTTCACCGTGGTCTCGCCGTAGGCCTCCAAATGAAACGGATCGATGATGTTGTCGTCGTCCAAATCGGCCGTGGCCGCCTCATAGGCGATGTTCACCGGATGGGACAGCGGCAGATTCCAAATGGGGAAGGTCTCGTACTTGGCGTAGCCGGCGGTGATGCCACGCTTGTGCTCATGATAGAGCTGGGAGAGGCAGGTGGCCATCTTGCCCGAGCCGGGGCCCGGGGCGGTCACCACGACGATGGGGCGCTCGGTTTCGATGTACTCGTTTTTGCCGAAGCCCTCGTCGGAGACGATGTAGTCGATGTCGTTGGGATAGCCCGGAATCGGGTAATGCAGGTAGCTCGTGATGCCCATGGCCGTGAGCCGCTTGCGGAACAGGTCGGCGTCGGGCTGGTTGGCGTAGCGGGTGATGACCACGCTTCCCACTTTGAAGCCCATGGAGCGGAAGATGTCCATGAGGCGCAGCACGTCCTCGTCGTAGGTGATGCCGAGGTCGCCGCGCACCTTCGAGCGCTCGATGTCGTTGGCGTTGATGGCGATGACGATCTCCACGTCATCCTTCATCGATTGCAGCATGGAGATCTTCGTGTCCGGCTTGAAGCCGGGCAGCACGCGCGAGGCATGGTAGTCGTCGAAGAGCTTGCCGCCGAACTCGAGGTAGAGCTTGCCGCCGAACTGATCGACCCGCTCGCGGATACGTTCGGCCTGCAGCTCGATGTACTTGTCGTTGTCGAATCCCTCGCGCATGGGCGACACTCCTTCGAAGACGGGGGCACGAATCCGCCGCGCCCGGGCAGGCGCAGGCAACCGATTCAGTATAACGCAGCAGCCTGCCATCCCCCAGCGACTTCCCGCCCGTTCGCGTCATTTGCACAGACGGCACGAGACGCCCTACAGAGCGGCGGCGATGGCGTCGGCAACGAACTGGTTCAGCGATTCCTTCCGCACGGCCGCGGCCAGGGCGGCAGCGCGATGCAAATCAGGATTGATGCGCACGTTGAACGATCCCTTATAGGATTTCTCCGGCTGCTTCCCTTTTTCCTTGCAAAAGGAAAGGTAATCGTCGACGGCCTCATGGAAAGCGCTTTCCACCCCCGCGGCAGTCTCCACCTCGAAGTACACACCGTCGCTCATGCCGACCACCGACCCGCAGAGCAGCCCTTCCTCGCTATCGAATTCCACCGTTGCGTAATAGCCCCGGTAGGACAACACGTTGCTCATAGCTCATCCTCTCCGTGGAGAAATCTCACTGCCGCCCGAACCGCGCCGCGGGACATCTCGTCGGACGGATGCGGCGCGTGCATGATGAGCATGCGCCCATCCCGTGCCCGATAGAACCGCACGCGAGAGCCCGAGGTGGAGCCCTTTTGATCGAGCTCGTAGCCCAGATGCTCCATGATGCGAGTGAAATCGCGAAACCGAAACGTGCGGGGCATCTCCATGAGCATCGCCAGCAACTTCTCCACCTGAGTCATCGTTGCCTTCTTTCTGCAACTAAATTATAGTTGCTTTCTTTCTCCTCTTCAACCTCTTTTTCGTCTCATAATATAGTACATTTGTTCTTATTATACAAGATCTAATAAGAGACCCAGAGCGCTACTGATCAGCGACGCGCTCTATGAGAGTGATGAGTTCTTGGCGGGAATGAACATCGCATTTTCCATAGATGTGCTTGATATGAGAGCGCACGGTGTTGGTGGTGACGAACTGCAGCTCGGCGATGAAGGCAGCAGAGCGGCCTGCGGCGAACAGGCGCAGCACCTCGGTCTCCCGCGGCGACAACCGGAACCGTTCGGATACGCGCGCCACGCCGCGACCGTAGGGGCTCGAAGCGCTTTCCCCGGAGGCATCTTCCAGGCGGCAGCCTTCCCCATGCAGCGCCTCACCGCCCCCGCGGTGCCCTCCCGTCAGAGACCCCAAAACCCCCGCGTCTATATCAATCTCTTGCCTTCGTACGGCATCCCCGCCAGCCGATCCATCGCCGCGGCCCCACAGCAGATCATTCACGTGTTTCTCGGTGAATACCCACACGGCGCATATGAGCAGCGCAAGGGCCAGTACCGCCGCCACCATGCGCCTATCGAGTCCGCCGGGGCCGGTAGCCGCCTCCAACGAGCATCCCAGCAGATAGCCTACGGTCTCAATCAAATAGAAGCCCGACAGCAGCGAAAGCGGTCGCACGCGCAGGGAAAGAGCCAACTCGGCTAGTACCAAATAGGTCGTCATCTCGAAGAGGGAATAACCCGTGGACATGAGGGCGCTCGACAGCGGCGAGTAACCACCTTGGGCGAGGAACACGAGGAAGGCCGCAGTGGCGAAGGTGATAAGCGTCTTGGCCAGCGTGGCGACGAAAGCCGACCCAAGCAGCCCCGCCACAGCCACGAACAGCAGTACGGCAGCGAATTTGGTGCCCACGATGACGCCGACGACCACATTTGCGTCCTGCTGGTAGAGCAGCTGCTGAAGGAAGCCGAAGCCCGCGGATACCATCGCCAAACCCACCATGAGGGAAGGCGGAAAGGAGCCGGTTCGCTTGAACACCGGATCCGCGCAGGGCGCCCACACGCCGCGTCTCCACGCTCGGTAAGATAGTCCCAAAGCCACCGAACCGGCGATAAGAAGAGCAATGGTCCCCTCGAAGGGCGCCCCGTCTCCGATGACAGCAAGCGGCGCGTTGACAAGCGCGCTGCCCACCACCGCGCGGAGAACCCACAGCGACGAGCAGGAGCACAGCAACTCGAGCACCATCACGGTGAGCAGCGCCGAGGCTCCCTGCACGCACGCGATGCCGATCCATGCGGAGATGATGCCATAGGCGGTGTTCGATGCGCCCGCACACAGCAACATACCGAGCACGTTGGAAGCGGGTGCCACCGCGAAGAGCCAAGGCTGCGCGACCGCGCTGCCGACAGATCGCGCCGTCACGAGCAGCAGGCCGTAGGCGACCACCGAGAGCAGTTCCGGAGTCCCGAAGGACGCGAGCGCCGAGGCCGACGTTCCCGAAAGTGCCCGCAGCGCTCCCACGGGAAAGGCCGAGGATGCCTCCATAGCTGCGAACAGCAGCGCCATAGCCCATACGAGGGGCATTGAAAGCGTCGCGCGCACCGTCTGCAAAGCGTTGTGTGCCATAGCCCTCCTTTCGAGGGCATTATGCCAGATAACATCCCTCCCCTCCCCAATTTCACCCAAAAGTGGGGATGATCGAACGGCCCGGGAGACAGCATTTTCATCAGTTTCGCGGTCTGGGCGATCCGAGGTAGCCGCCGTAGGATGGCGGACGTGCCTGGGCCAAAAACAGCACGGGCCTTTAAAACCAGAGAAAGGATACGGGAGGATGAGCACGATGCACGACACCCCAAGCAATACGGCACTTTCACGACGTGGATTCCTCAAAGCAGCCGCCTTGAGCGGAGCAGGACTGGCCGGTGCGACCACGCTGGGCGGCTGCGCCCCCGCAACGTCCTCTTCGAATAGCAGCGCGACAAGTGGCGACGACCTCGCCGCCACGGGAGAGCCCTCGTTCCTCACTGCCCCCGCATCCATCGATGCTGACGAGATAGCCGAAACCGTCGACACCGATGTGCTCGTTATCGGCTCGGGTATCGCCGGCGCCATCACCGCGAGCAGCTGCACCGAGCAGGGCCTGAAGGTGTTCCTCGTGGAGAAGGCCGAGGCTCCCCGCAACATCGGCCTGGACTACGGCTTTGTCAATCCCGGTATCATGGCCGAAAAGAACATCGAGCCCGTGGATGTGTATGAAGTGGTGCGCGACCACATGGAGAAGTCCTGCCATCGCTGCCGTGGCGACAAAGTCTATCGCTTCATGAGCGAATCCGGAGCCGCCGGCGACTGGTACCTCGAGAAGGCCCGCGGCTACGGATTCGTTCCCGAAGTCATCGCCATGAAGAGCAACAGCGACCACTTCAAGAACTACGTGCACGTTGTGGAGTTATGGCCCGACGAGGGCGCCGTCGCCGACGACGGCGACTGGTATGCGGCAACGAAGGCCATGATCGCGAACCTCCAGCAGGAGGTGGTGAGCGGCGGCGGTGAGTACCGCAACCTCACTGAGGCCGTGCAACTCCTCGTCGATGGCGGCCGCGTGACCGGCGCCATCTGCAAGGGCGAGAACGGCTATCTGCAGGTGAACGCGGCCAAGGGCGTCGTGTTGGCTTGCGGCGACTACGCAGCAGACCCAGAGATGCTGGACTACTATACCGCCTGGGATTTCGACAGCTTCGACCCTGATTTCTTCATCAACGAGAGCACGGGCACTGGCGATGGACACAAGATGGGTCTGTGGGCAGGCGCCGCAATGCAACCGGGACCGCATCCCCTCATGACCTTCATGGCCTACGCCTATTCCTATCTGCGCGTAAACAACCTGGGTCAGCGCTACGTCAATGAGGACGCAGGCTATACTGGCGGCGGCAATGCGCAGCTGATCCAGCCGGCGGCCGCTTCATGGGCCATCTGGGATGACAAGTGGCGCGAAGAGCTCCCGAATCAGATGCCCTATGCCGGCGGCATGAGCTGGGATCAAGACGGCCGACGCATTCAAGACCCGTGGACGCCGGAAGGCGAGGAAGAGCTCGCGTTCTCCTGGGAAATCGAGGATGGACTGCTTGTGCAGGCCAACAGCCTAGAGGAGCTGGCAAACGTCATGGGGCTGGCTCCCGAGGCCATCGAGACCTTCCTCGCCACCGTGAAGCGCTACAACGAACTCGTCGATGCGGGCGACACCGATTTCGGCAAACGACCCGAGCTTATGGCGAAGATCGAGCAGCCTCCCTTCTACGGCCTGCGCATGAACGTGGAACTGGGAGTGAGCGTCAGCGGCCTCATCACAAACGCCGACTCCGAGTGCCTCACCGAAGCGGGCGCAGTCATCCCCGGGCTGTATGCCGTGGGCAACAACGCCGGCGGCCTGTTCGGCATCGACTACAACGAAGTGACCATCCCGGGCATCTCGCTGGGCCGCTGCGTCACTTTCGGCTGGCTGCTCGGGCAGCACTTGGCGAAATAGCATGTTGGTCTTGATCGGCATTCTTATCAAAGCGACGACGGCTTGACGGAGCATCTCTCCGGCAACCACGACAAGCTGCTCCAATCGATAAGTATTCGCCGGTCAAACCATTGCACGTAAAAAGCGCCGACCTGAGGGCCGGCGCTTGAGGTTGCACATGCGTTTTGGAAGCTAAGCTAGCACTTGCCGAGCTCGCACTTGAGCTCTTCCTCGTCCTTGATGGACAGCGAGGTCTGCAGGATGTCGCCGCCGAAGGGGCGCATGGCCTCGGCGAACTTGTCCTCGGTCATGGAGCTGACCACCATGAACACGGCCGCCTCGTCCTTCTGGGTCAGCAGGTTGCGCACACGGTCCTGGAAGTCCTCGTCCACGCCGCGCTTCACGAAGAAGCCCGTGAGCGCGCCCAGGCCCGCGCCGATTGCGGCGCCCCAGAAGGGGATGAGGAAGATGAGCCCGAACAGCATGCCCCAGAACAGACCCCACACGGTGGAGTTGCCGATGGGCTGGCCCGGCGTGACCACGTCGAACTTGTCGTTGTCGCGGCGGGCGACCACGGCCACCGACTGGAGGTTCACGATGAAATCGTCGCCGAGGCTCAGCACCTCCTGATAGGCCTCCTTGGCCTTCTCCTCGGTGGGATAGCCCAAAACGAGCAGCGTAGACATAAGCGCGTCCTTTCTCTTGGAAACTGCGTTGACGCCCAGTCTAAAGATGACCCCGCAGCAAAGCGCAACGCGCCCGCGAACCGTCACTGCGCGGAAGGCACGCCGTTGTCGGCCCGTTATAGGATGCGCGACCGGATGGCGCGCGCCCATCTGCGCCTCCCTCACTGGCCGCCCGTTGCCCCGGTGCTCCCGACTCGTGTTTCGAACGCGTTACAACGTCGGCGCGTTTCATGTCGGAAACATTGGGGGCGTAGGCTGGTTAAGCGTTGGGAAGTCGCGCGGGCGCACGGCTTCGAGGCGCATGTTTCATGCCCGGGCGCGAGCCTGCGGCGGAAGGAGGCCGGCATGGCCAAGCACATCTTCGTTACCGGCGGCGTTGTCTCGTCGCTTGGCAAAGGCATCACCGCCGCGTCCCTCGGCCAGCTTCTGAAGGCGCGCGGCTATAAGGTGACCATGCAGAAGATGGACCCGTACCTGAACGTGGATCCGGGCACCATGAGCCCGTTTCAGCACGGCGAGGTATTCGTCACCGAAGACGGCCACGAGGGAGATTTGGACCTGGGCCACTACGAGCGATTCATCGACGAGAACCTCTCCCGCGAGAGCAACTTCACCCAAGGCTCCATCTACCAGACGCTCATCGCCCGCGAGCGGCGCGGCGACTTCCTCGGCGGCACCGTGCAGGTCATCCCGCACGTGACCGAGGCCATCAAGGAGCGGATCCGCCGCGCGGCCGAGCAGTCCGGCGCCGACATTGTCATCTCGGAAATCGGCGGCACCATCGGCGACATCGAGGGCCTGCCCTTCATCGAGGCGGCGCGCCAGTTCAAGAAGGAGATGGGGCCGGGCAACGTGCTGTTCGTCCACGTGACGCTCGTGCCGTACATCGCCGCAGCCCACGAGGTGAAGACGAAGCCCACCCAGCACTCGGTAAAGGAGCTGCGCAGCTTGGGCGTGCAGCCGGACTTCATCGTGTGCCGATCCGACCACGAGATCACCGATGGGGTGCGCGAGAAAATCGCGCTGTTCTGCGACGTGGACACCGACGACGTGCTCGCCTGCCCCGATGCCCCCTCCATCTACGAGGTGCCCATCAGCCTCTACGAGCAGGGATTCGACATCTCGGCCCTGGCGAAGATGGGCCTGGCGCCCCGCAAGATCAAGCTCGCCCCGTGGCGGGCCTTCCTGAAGGCGAAGGACGCCTGCGCAGGCGAGCTGGACATCGCCGTGGTGGGCAAGTACGTGAGCCTGCCCGACGCCTACCTCTCCATCAACGAGGCGCTCGTGGCCGCCGGCATCGCGACGGGGCGCCATGTGAACGTGCACCTCATCGACGGCGAGGAGCTCACCGACAAGAACGCTGATGCGGTGCTCGGCGGCATGGACGGCATCCTCGTGCCCGGCGGCTTCGGCGCCCGCGCCTTCGAGGGCAAGATCGCCGCGGCCCGCTACGCCCGCGAGAACAACGTGCCGTTTCTGGGCATCTGCCTGGGACTGCAGGCGGCGGTCTGCTCCTTTGCCCGCGACGTGTGCGGCTTGGACGGCGCCACTTCCGCGGAGTTCGCCGACGCGGCGCCGGAGGGGACACCCTTCGTCATCGATCTGATGCCCGAGCAGGAGGATGTGGAAGACAAGGGCGGCACCATGCGCCTGGGCGCCTACCCCTGCAAGGTGGTGCCCGGCACCCGCGCGGCACGGGCCTACGGCGAGCCCGTCATTTACGAGCGCCATCGCCATCGCTTCGAGGTGAACAACGCCTACCGCGACGCGCTTGTGGAAGGCGGCCTCGTGATTTCGGGCCTCTCCCCCGACGAGCGCCTCGTGGAGATGATCGAGCTGCCCGACCATCCCTTCTTCGTCGCCAGCCAGGGCCACCCCGAGTTCAAGAGCCGTCCCGGCAAACCCCATCCCCTCTTCGCCGCCTTCGTGGAAGCCGCCAACGAACGCAAGGGAGCGTAGAGCCTACACGGGGCGCGGATGGCCTTCCTCGGTGGTGAGGACGACCGGGCCGTCTTCGGTGATGGCGACGGTTTTCTCGAAGTGCACCGAGGGCTTCCCGTCGCGGGTGCGCACGAGCCAGCCGTCAGAGCATTGCTTCACCTTGCGAGTACCCATGTTCACCATAGGCTCGATAGCGAGCACCATGCCCGGCAGAAGCTTCAGCCCCGTGCGGCGACGCCCGAAGTTCGGGACGTTCGGATCCTCGTGCATCTCGCGTCCGATGCCGTGGCCCACGTAGTCGCGCACCACCGAGTAGCCGGCCGCCTCGGCCAGCGACTGCACCGCGTGCCCGATGTCGCCGAGGCGCTTGGTGGGACGCGCGTTGTCGAGCCCCTCCCACATGCAGCGCTCCCCCACCTCCAGCAGGCGCTGCACCTCGGGTGCCACCGTGCCCACCGGATACGTCCAGGCGTTGTCGCCCACCCAGCCGTCCACGATGGCCCCGGTGTCGATGGAGATGAGGTCGCCCTCGCGCAGGACGAGCTTCCTCGAGGGAATGCCGTGCACCACGGCATCGTTCACCGAGGCGCAGATGGAGCCGGGAAAGCCGCCGTAGCCCTTGAAGGCCGGAACGCCGCCCTCGGCGCGGATGACCTTCTCGGCGATGGCGTCCAGCTCGGCCGTGGTGATGCCGGGCTCGACCGCCTCGCCCACGCGCCGCAGCGCCAGCGCCGACACGCGGCCCGCCTCCTTCATGGCCTCGATCTGAGTCGGGGACTTCAACTTCACTGCCATGGAATCACGCTTTCTGCTTGCTGATCTTATCTGCCCGAGGCCCTGCGACCTCGCACGGCGCGCACCGTGCGCGCGGACGCGTCGCGTTATCGCCTCAGCTTCCGGGCGACTTTGCGGACGGCGCCCGAAATGAAGGACGCCTCGGGCCAGTCGCCGCGCACGGCAGGGCCGAACGTCACGGCGAGGGCCGCCAGGCCGCCGACAACCACGTAGGCGAAGGCGCGGGCAACGCTGCCGTCCATGGGCCCGAAGCCGAGCGTGAGCCCCACGAGCACCCCGTAGCCCACCACAGCCCCCGCGCCGCCCAAGGCGAGCGCCACGAAGAACGAGCGCATCACCGCGCCGAGCCCCATGGGGCCGAAGTGACGCCGCAGGTACGCGAAGGCGATCACGTCGCCGATCACATATGAGACGATGGTCGAGGCCGCGATGGACTCCAGCGTCACGTCTAGCCCCTGCTGGTAGGCCCAGGCCGCCCCCAGCGTGACCGCCACCTGGGCCGCCACGGCCACAAAGTTGATGACCGAGAAGACCCCCATGCGCCGGATGGAGCTGAAGATCTTGTTCAGGTAGGCGTTCACCCCGTAGAACGGCAGCGCCACGGCCATGACGGCCAGATAGCTCGCGATCTGCCCGATGGCATCGGCGGTGAACGCGCCGATATGGTACAGCGTCACGAGCGGCGTCGCGAACACCATGAGGTAAAGCGCCATGGGGATCATGAGAAAGAGAATTTGCCGCGTGCCGTCGATGATGCCGGCGACGACGCCGCGAGTATTCCCGTCGGCCTGCATGTCCGACAGCTCCGTGAATAGCGTCGTGGTCACGGGCACCGCGAGGAACGAGTACGGGAACGTGAACCACAGCCGCGCGTAGGCGATGACCGAAGGACCGTTGTCGGCGAATACGTAGGAGGCGGCGTTCTGGGCCGATACTGTGGCAAACGAGCACACGGTGACGAACACCGCCGGCGCGCCGAGGCGCAGCGTGTCGGCCAGGGCCGGGTCGTGCCAATCGATACGCGGCCGCAGACGGATGCCCACCTTCTTCAAGGCCGGAATCTGGAAGGCCATCTGCACGAAGACGCCGAGCGGATTGCCGATGGCGATGGCGAGGAAGGCCAGATTCTGGTCGGTTTGGGCGATGATGGCATACAAGATGAACGAGGCGATGACGATGAGGTTGTTGAACACCGGCGCAAAGGAGGACCAGAAGTACTCGCGGTTCGCGTTCAAAAGACCTGACACGATAGACGAGGCGCCGTAGAAGACGATCTGGATGGCGAAGAACTGGAAGAAGAACACTGCGAGCGCCATCTCGTCCTGGTTCGAGTAGAAGCTCTGGGTGTAGATGATCTGTCCGGCGAACACCATGCAGAGCACCGAGACGATAGCGAGCAGCGCCACGACGATGGTGAGCAGATTCGATGCGTACTCGTTGCCCCGCCTGTCGCCGAGCTGCTTTTTCACCGAGAGGTACACCGGCAGAAACGCCGTGATGAGCATGCCGCCCATGACCAGCTCGTAGAGCATGTTCGGCAGATTGTTCGCCACCTGGTAGGAGCTGGAGACGAAGGTTGAGCCCAACGCGAAGGCCATGGCCCAGGTGCGGGCGAAGCCGGTGATGCGGGAGATAATGACGCAGATGGAAATGAGGGCCGCGCTCGCCCCCACCGATTCGGCCGACAGCGCGCCGCTGCCCTCGCCGCCCCGGTTCGCGACCTCATCCTCGGCGGCCTCGGCGACGTTCACCTCCTGCTGGCGGATGGACCCCTCGGCGGTGGCGCCGGGGATGGTGCGGTCGAGGCCCGCATGGGAGCCGACGACGGGAATGAGCCCTGTGGCGCCCGGGTCGGTCGGAGGACGCAGGAGCGTCTTGTCCACGCCGCGATGGCGACCGCGGGCGGGAATGCGCGCCTCAGCGTTCGCCCGCGGGTTGTTGCGGGGGGCTCCCTGGGCCTGGGGCGCGTCGCCGTCGCCGCTCGCCGACGGCCGGCCGTGGCGGCCCAAAGGCGCAGCACTCCCATCCGTCGGGTCGGGCGGATTCGGGCGTATATGACGGGCTCGTTGGAGCTTGTCGGACATGGGCGAACTCTTCGATGATGAGCGGTATAATTCATCTATCATAGCAAACTCGGAAAGCAGAGCCCCATGCACATACTTGTCGTACGCAATAACTCCAACCCGCAAGCTGTTGACGCCTCGCTGCTGCTCACCGCCTATCTTACGAGCCAGGGAATCGAGGCGCTGCTCGTCGATTCCTCATCGCTGGGCACCGATGCGGGACGCCGCGAAGTGCGCGCGCAGCTGCCCGGGCAGCTGGCGCTGGTCGTCGTGCTCGGCGGCGACGGCACCGTGCTGCATACCGTACACCTGCTCCATGACCGCCAGGTTCCCATCCTGCCCATCAACTTCGGACGGCTGGGGTTTCTCGCCAATGCCGATACCGATGGCGTGGTGCCGCTCGTGGCCGAGGCCCTGGCCGGCGACTTGCGCGCCGAGCGCCGCAGCATTCTCTCCATCGAGGTGGTTTGCGAAGGCGAGCACGATCCGTACGGGGAGGCGAACGGGGCCGGAGAAGGCGCCGTCTGGGACAGGCCCGACGTGAACGCGAAGCCGAGCGCCGCCACCCCTCCTTCGGTTCGCAGGCCCGGGGAGACCGAAGGCGCCCCCTGGACGCCCGTCCCGGGTCGCTTCGGCGTCAACGGTCGGGGGCTCTCCGGCGCACGGCAGTTCTTCGCCCTGAACGAGGCGGCCATCACCCGCGGCGCCATGGGACGCATCATCGAGCTGACCCTGAACGTCTCGGGGGTGGACGTGGCCCGCATGCGCGGCGACGGCCTCGTCGTCTCCACGGCCACCGGCTCGACGGCCTACGCACTCTCAGCCGGCGGCCCTTTGGTCTCCCCCGGCTTCAAGGGCATGATCGCCGTGCCGCTCGCTCCCCATACCCTGCGTTCCCGCGCCGTGGTCACCGATGCCAGCGACGTTATCGAGGTAGGTTTCGACGACACCGACGAGTTCCGCGAGGCGACGCTGTTCGTCGACGGCGACATCGTCCCGTTCGATGCGCCCCTGCGGAAGATCTACGTGCAATGCGCCCCCTTCGACGTCACGCTCCTGCGCGCCGACGGCGCCTCCTTCTACGACCGCATCAGCAAGGACTTCTTCGGGGAGTAAACGCAAGAGGGCCCCGCCGAAGCGGGGCCCTTGCTCTTCGATAGAGAATCGTCGATTTACTCGGCGGACTCGGTGTAGGCGCGGGTCACAGAGGAGTCCACGGAAACACCGGGAGTCATGGTGCCGGACACGGTGATGGACTTGACGTACTTGCCCTTGGCCGCGGCGGGCTTCATGCGCAGGATCTCGTCGTAGACAGCGCCGTAGTTCTCGGCGAGCTGCTCGGGGGTGAAGCTCACCTTGCCGAGGACGACGTGCGCGATGCCGTAACGGTCGGCGCGGTACTCCACGCGGCCGCCCTTGAGCTCCTTGATGGCCTTCGCCACATCGTTGGTGACGGTGCCGAGCTTCGGGTTGGGCATGAGACCGCGGGGGCCGAGGATCTTGCCGAGACGGCCGACCTTGCCCATCTGATCGGGCGTGGCCACAGCGGCGTCGAAGTTGAACTCGCCGGCCTGAATCTGCTGCATGAGCTCGTCGGTGCCCACGATGTCGGCACCGGCCTCCTCGGCGGCCTGGGCAGCGGCGCCCTCGGCGAAGACGGCCACGCGGACGGTCTTGCCGGAGCCGTTGGGCAGGCTCACGGTGCCGCGCAGCTGCTGGTCGGCCTGACGGGTATCGATGCCCAGGCGGAAGTCGCCGGTCACCGTCTCGTCGAAGTTGGCCACGGAGATCTCCTTCAGCAGCTTCATAGCGGCGAGCGGGCTCACCGGCTCGGCCGGAATCTGCTTCTCGGCCTCAACGTACTTCTTTCCGTGCTTAGTCATTGCATTTCCTTTCGTGGTAATGGCGGGCGCTTCTCACCCTTCCACTGTTGAATCAAACTTAGTCGACGGCCTTGCCCTGAAGCATCGCGGCAACCTTGCGGCTGGGCACGTACTTCTTCTTCATCTCGCGACCCTCGATGCGCACGCCCATGGAGCGGGCGGTGCCGGCCACGATCTCCATGGCCGCCTCGATGTCGTTGGCGTTCAGGTCGGGCATCTTGATCTCGGCGATCTCGCGGAGCTGATCTTCGGTCAGCGTGCCGGCCACCTGAATCTGCGGAATGGCGGCGCCGCTCTTAATGCCGAGCTTCTCCTTGATGAGCACGGCCGCGGGCGGGGTCTTGCACACGAAGGTGAAGGACTTGTCCTCGTACACCGTGATCTCGACCGGGATGATGGTGCCGGCCTGGTCCTGCGTCTGGGCGTTGAACGCCTGGCAGAACTGCATGATGTTGACGCCCTGGGCGCCGAGGGCCGGGCCTACCGGCGGGGCCGGATTGGCAGCGCCGGCGGGGATTTGCAGCTTTACAAATCCAGTGACTTTCTTGTCAGCCATCTGTGACTACCTTTCAGATGAATCGACGTTTACTTCTCTATCACTCAAAACTCGAAGGCCGCGAGAAGCCCCGGTCCACGCGGGCGCGACGATCGAGTCAAAGTGCTTGCAAAATTAGATCTTGGCCACCTGGTCGAAGGAAAGCTCGACGGGGGTCTCGCGGCCGAAGATGGAGACCATGACCTTGACCTTGCCCGCGTCGGGCATGACCTCGGAAATCGTGCCGTCGAACTCGGCGAGAGGACCGTGGGTCACCTTCACCGACTGGCCGACCTCGAGGTTCGTGGAGGTCTTCTTCGGAGCCTCGCGGCTCGTGCGCTTCATGATCTTGTTGTATTCGTCGCGGGTCAGCGCCTGGGGGTTGCCCTGGCTGCCCACGAAACCGGTGACGCCCGGCGTGTTGCGAACAGCGGCCCAGCTGCGGTCGTCCAGCTCCATGCGGACGAGCACGTAGCCCGGGAACACCTTCTTCTCGCTCTCCACGCGACGGCCGCCCTCCTTGATCTCGGTGACCATCTCCGTGGGGATCTCGATGCCGAAGACGTTGTTCTCGAGACCCATGGCCTCGATGCGCTGCTCGAGATTCGACTTCACCTTGTTCTCGTAGCCCGAGTAGGTGTGCAGCACGTACCATTTCTTAGCCATCGATTACGCCCCAATCCCAGAGATGAACACGAGCAGCGGCGTGATAATCACGTTATCCAGCAACGCCACGAAGATACCGAAAAACAGCAGGGCCACCACCACGACGCCGCTCCAGCGGAGTACATCGGTGCGGGTCGGCCACGTCACGCGCTTCATCTCGGACTTCACGTCGCGGAAGAACTGGAAGCGCTTCTTCTTCGGCTTGTCCTCCTTCTTGGAGGACTTCGCGGTATCGTTGGAAGACGCAGACTTGTCCTCGGAGCCCTTCTTGAACAGGCCGCCCTTCTTCTCCTCCGTCGCCTCGGCAACGGGGGTCGGACTCTGCTCTTCCAGCTCGCGGTTGGCCTTGCGCTGCTGACGGGCGGCGGAGGCCTTGGCCTTCTGTGTCTTGGATTTCTTTGCCATGGAATTCCTTATGGAAAGTCTCTTGTCTAATCGCCAAAAAAGCAGCCTCTAGGCTGCTCACGAAAACAAGCTGGCAGGCCAGGAGGGACTCGAACCCCCAACATGCGGTTTTGGAGACCGCCGCTCTACCAATTGGAGCTACTGGCCTATGCCTGTTTCTTCCTTAACCTCTTATCGGGTCTCTTTGTGCACCGTGTGGGCGTTGCACCACTTGCAGTACTTCTTGAGCTCGATGCGGTCAGGATTGTTCTGCTTGTTCTTCTTGGTCGTGTAGTTGCGGCGCTTGCACTCGGTGCAGGCCAGAGTGACCAGAGTACGCATGAATTCTCCTTTTACCTATAAAGCGAAACGCAGGGTTGATCATACACATGAAGCGCAGGGGGCGGGGCCTGCCTCGCAAAAGACAGGCCCCGCGAAATCACTCAGTAAGAAGGACTTACTTGAAGATCTTGGTCACGCGACCAGAGCCCACGGTACGGCCACCCTCGCGGATAGCGAACTTCAGGCCCTCTTCCATGGCGATGGGGTGAATGAGCTCGCCCTTGATCGTCACGTTGTCGCCAGGCATAACCATCTCGGTGCCCTCGGGGAGGTGCGCCACACCGGTGATGTCGGTGGTACGGAAGTAGAACTGCGGACGATAGCCATCGAAGAACGGGGTGTGACGGCCGCCCTCTTCCTTGGTCAGGATGTAGACCTGACCCTCGAACTCGGTGTGCGGAGTCACGGAACCGGGCTTGCAGAGAACCTGGCCACGGACGATTTCCTCGCGCTTGATGCCGCGCAGCAGGCAGCCGATGTTGTCGCCGGCCTGAGCCTCATCGAGCAGCTTGCGGAACATCTCGATACCAGTGCAAACGGTGTTCTGGGTCTCGCGGATACCCACGATCTCCAGCGGGTCGTTCACATGGAGCACGCCGCGCTCCACACGGCCGGTGGCAACGGTGCCGCGGCCGGTGATGGTCATGGTGTCCTCGACGGCCATCAGGAACGGCTTGTCGACGTCGCGGTCGGGAGTCGGGATATAGGAGTCCACAGCGTCCATGAGCTCCCAAACCTTCTCCTGCCACTCCTTGTCGCCCTCCAGGGCCTTCAGAGCGGAGCCGCGGATGATCGGGGTGTCGTCGCCCGGGAACTCGTAGCTGTCGAGCAGCTCGCGAACTTCCATCTCGACGAGCTCGATGAGCTCCTCGTCGTCGACCATGTCGCACTTGTTCAGGAAGACCACGATGTAGGGCACGCCCACCTGACGGGCGAGCAGGATGTGCTCGCGGGTCTGGGCCATGGGGCCGTCGGTAGCAGCGATAACCAGGATGGCGCCGTCCATCTGGGCCGCACCGGTGATCATGTTCTTCACGTAGTCGGCGTGACCGGGGCAGTCGACGTGAGCGTAGTGACGGGTATCGGTCTCGTACTCGATGTGAGCGATGGAGATGGTGATGCCGCGCTCGCGCTCCTCGGGGGCCTTGTCGATCATGTCGAAGGCAGTGAAGTCAGCGTGCGCCGTGCCGTGGGAGCCGTCGTTCTCGGACAGAGTCTTGGAGATGGCGGCCGTCAGCGTCGTCTTACCGTGGTCAACGTGACCGATGGTGCCGATGTTAACATGCGGCTTCGAGCGCTCGAACTTCTCCTTAGCCATGTTTCATCCTCCTTCAAGGGTGATTGCGAAACGAATTGCAACAAAATAAACGCGCCCAGAAAGGACGCGGTAAATCTAAATGGTAGCGGTGACTGGATTTGAACCAGTGACGCCACGGGTATGAACCGTGTGCTCTGACCAACTGAGCTACACCGCCAAGTGGAGCCTGCGACCGGACTTGAACCGGTGACCTCTTCGTTACCAACGAAGTGCTCTACCGACTGAGCTACACAGGCAGAAATGGTGGGCGCGCTAGGATTCGAACCTAGGTAGGCATAACCAACGGGTTTACAGCCCGTCCCCTTTAACCACTCGGGCACACGCCCATTTCGGCGCTTAATTCATGTGTACTTTTCAAGCTGCCACCCGTCTTTCGCGTTGTTCCGCGAAAAGCGAGCGAACGGAATAATACGCTACGGCAACAAGCGTGTCAACCATTTACACGCCCCCGGGCGTGTCTCCACGATTCCTCCCCAACCTCGAACGAGGAACCCGGCGACCGTCTTTTCTTCTTACTATATAAAGAGACACTTGGACACCATATGTTGGATGAGAAAGCGCACATCTCCCCCAAGGTATGGAAACCCTCCTTCACTCATGATTTTTTTCGGCCGCGAACGGCGCGAATTCCCGCGCGGATGGGCTGAGGTCGGCTTGTGAATCCCTTCTGTGGGGGTCGTGAAGAGGCGGCATCCGTGCTATGATACGAAGCTAGTTTGCCCCAACGCACCAGATGCTCAACCAGGAGGATACTTTTATATGAGTGAGCATACACGTCCCTTCAGCAGACGCGCCTTCGTCGGCACGGCGGCCGCTTTCGGCATCTCGCTGTGCCTGCCCCCGCTCATGCCCGCCAAGGCTCACGCCGTCACGGCCGCCGAGAAGCAGGCCGAGGCCAACGCGGCACTTGAGAAGCTCAACGCCATGCAGGAGAAGCTCGACCGCGCCGAGGTCTCCCTCTATGCGGCTGAAACCGAGCGCGACGATGCCCAGGCCCGCATGGACGAGGCTCAGGGTCGCATCGATTCCGCTTCCTCGCGCATCAGCGAGCTGCAGGACAAGCTCGGCAACCGCGCCCGCTCCATGTACCGTTCCGGCTCGTCTACGTTCCTCGATCTTCTTCTGGGAGCCACCACGTTCCAGGCCTTCGCCTCGAACTGGGATCTCCTGAACGATATGAACCAGAACGACGCCGACATGGTGGAGGAAACCAAGGCCCTGCGCTCCGAGGTGGAATCTGAGAAGGCCGTCTACGAGGAGCAGCGCAACGTCGCCGCCCAGAAGGCCGAGGAGGCCGAGGCCGTCAAGAAGGAGGCCGAGAGCCTCGTCTCCCAGATGGAGGAAACCTACAACTCCCTGTCCGAGGAGGCGGCTCAGCTTCTCGCCGAGGAAGAGGCCGCCCGCGAGGCTGCGGCTTTGGCTGCCGCCCAGGCGGCCGAGGAAGAGGCCCGTCGCCAGGCCGAGGAGGAAGAGCGCCGTCAGCAGAGCAATTCCGGCGGCAACTCCGGTGGAAACTCGGGCGGCGGCTCCGGCTCCGGCGGCAATTCCGGCGGCAGCTCGAGCGGCGGCTCCAGTTCCGGCGGCGGCTCGTCGAACAACTCGAAGCCCCAGACCGTCGGCGGCACGGCCGTCGACCGCGCTTACGGCGAGCTGGGCAAGCCCTATTCCTGGGGCGCCGTGGGACCGGATTCCTACGATTGCTCCGGCCTGGTGAGCTACTGCCTGCTCGGCCGTCACAGCCGCCTGGGCACCGCCGCCAGCTTCATGGGCTACACGCGCGTCTCCAACCCCAAGCCGGGCGACATCTGCTGCAACGACCACCATTGCGGCATCTACATCGGCGACGGCCAGATGATCCACGCGCCGCGCACCGGCGACGTCGTGAAGATCTCCGCCGTGCACTCCGGCATGATTTATACCCGCTATTAGAGCGTATCTGCCAGCTAGCGAAGGGGCTCCCGTCGGGAGCCCCTTTTTCGTGCCGGTCTTTAAGCCTTCCCGTGGAAGAGGCTCACATAGTCGACAATAGCGTCGTGCAGGGCATTCAGACCCTCCTCGTCTTCCACCCATTGGTGGGTAAGCGGGGCTTCCGGCAGCGTGAACTTGCAGCTCTCCAGAGCCTGGTACACCTCGTTGGGGCCCATGGGCGCCCAACCGTAGCTGCCGAAGGGAATGCCCACGCGCCCGGCCGGCGCCAAGCCCCGCATGTAGCAGAGAAACGACGCCACCGTGGGCATCATAGTCTTGTTGAGCGTCGGCGAGCCTACAGCGATGTAGCGCGCGTTCAGCACTTCGGCCATGATGTCGGAAATGTGGTTCACCTTCAGGTCGAGCAGGCGCGCGGGGATGCCCATCTCGATGAAGGCCTCGGTGATCTCCGTGGCCATGGCCTCGGTGGTATGCCACATGGAGTCGTAGACCACGAGCGCGTACTCCTCGGGAATGCCGCTGCTCCACTTCTTGTACATCTCCAGAATCTCCGGCACATGGCTGCGCCAGATGATGCCGTGGGCCGGGGCGATCATATCGAAGGAAAGGCCGGAGAGCGCCCTTAGGGCCGCTTCCACATTCTTACCGTAGGGCATGACGATGTTGGCGTAGTACTTCTGGGCCTGGACGAGCACCTCGGGCAGGCCCACCTCGTCGTCGAAGCGCTTCGAGGAGGCATAGTGCTGGCCGAAGGCGTCGTTGGAGAACAGGATCTGGTCGTACTCGTCGTAGGTGACCATGGAGTCGGGCCAGTGCACCATGGGCGTCTGCACGAAAGCGAGCGTACGTTTGCCGATATCGAGGGTATCGCCGGTTTTCACGCCCATGAGGTTCAGGCCGTCCCCGTAATGTGCCGTCAAACCCTGGATGCCCTTGGGCGCACCAGTGACGATGGTGGCCGCAGGAGCGATCTCCGCCAAGGCCGGAAGCCCGCCGGAGTGGTCCATCTCCACGTGGTTCGACACGATATAGTCGATAGAAGCGGGGTCGACGATATCGGCAATGCGGTCGATGAGCTCGCCGGTGAAAGGCTTCTTGCAGGTATCGATGAGTGTGATCTTCTCGTCGAGGACGAGATAGGCGTTGTAGGTGCTTCCGCGCTCGGTGGTGTAACCGTGGAAGTTGCGCTCGTTCCAATCGATGCCGCCCACCCAGAAGACGTCGGGCTTAATCTCGATAGCCTTCAACATATCGCTCTCCTTGTCTCGTGGTTGACGTTCGCATAGTAGCCCGAAACAGCAACGGAGCACCCCGCTTCGGAGTGCTCCGTTGAGAAAACGTATCGTTGCCGCGCAGCGCTACACGTCCAGTTCCATGTAGGTGTCGAAGTCGTCGGTGACCGCCTTGCTGGGCTCCTTGGTGAGCTTGGAGACCACCACGATCACGAGCAGCGCCAGCACGAAGCCGGGAAGCAGCTCGTAGACGGCGAACCAGCCGCCGAGCGGGGCAATGAGGTTCTTCCACACCACCACGGTGACGGCACCGGTCAGCATGCCGGCGATGGCGCCAGGCAGCGTGGTGCGGCGCCAGTACAGCGAGCACAGCATGAGCGGGCCGAACGACGCGCCGAAGCCGGCCCAGGCGTAGGATACGATGTCGAAGATGGAGGAGTTCTGGTCCATGGCCAGGAAGATGCCCAGAAGCAGGATGCAGGTGAGCGTGATGCGGGCCACGATCATGACCTGGTTGTCGGTGGCATCGCGCTTGATGAGGCCCTTGAAGATATTGGTGGCCACGGCACTGCCGGAGATGAGCAGGTAGCTGGAAGAGGAGCTCATGGCCGCGGCGAAGATGCCCGACACCACAAGACCGCAGAAGAAGCTCGGCAGCAGCATCTTCGACAGCACGATGAACACCGACTCGGCGGCCGACTGGGTGAGGAACTCGGTGGGAATGACCGCGCGGCCGATAAGGCCGATGCACACCGCCGAGGACAGGGAAACCACGAGCCAGATCATGGCGATGATGCGCGATTTCTTGATCTCGTCGGAGTGACGGATGGACATGAAGCGGATGAGCACCTGGGGCATGCCGAAGTAACCGAGGCCCCAGGCCAGGCCGCTCACGATGGTGATAATGCCGTAGGTGCCGGCCGGCCCGAACATAGGCTCGTTGCCCTCGATGAGCTGGTTGCCCGCCTCGTCGAGCAAAGGCGTGGCGATCTCGGTGCCCGAGAGGAAGCCGGGGATGTTCTGCAGGAAGGCGACGGTGTTTTCCACGCCGCCGGCCGCCGTGACAGAGCCGATGAACACGGTGGCCAGCGCGAAGAACATGAGCATGCCCTGAATGAGGTCGGTGGTGCACACCGAGAGGTAGCCGCCCATGAAGGTATAGAGGAACACGATGATGGCGCCGATGACCATCATGACGCCGTAGTCCCAGCCGAACAGCGTCGCGAACAGCTTGCCCACGGTGACGAAGCAGGACGCGGTGTAAATGGTGAAGAACAGAAGGATGATGACCGCGGCGATGGTCATGAGGATGTGCTTGGTGTCGTGGAAGCGGTTGGAGAAGAAGTCGGGCACCGTGATGGCGTTGCCGGCCTTCTCGGAGTACTTGCGCAGGCGCTTGGCCACGAACTTCCAGTTCAGATAGGTGCCGATGGCCAGGCCGATGGCCGTCCACATGGCATCCGACGCGCCGGTGAAGTAGGCCACGCCGGGCAGGCCCATGAGGAGCCAGCCGGACATGTCCGAGGCCTCGGCCGACAGGGCCGTCAGCCACGGGCCCAGGCCGCGGCCGCCGAGGAAGTACTCCTCGGACGACGAGTTGGAGCGCTTGGCGTACACAAAGCCGATGACCACTACTACGACGAAGTAGAGCAGCATGGCGAGTACGACTTGCATATCGCTTTCGATCATGTTTCCCCTTCCGCGAGAATCCTTGCAACACGTTTGGAACTCCCAGGGTCGGTTTCGGCAAGAGGCGCCAGCGGGCCAGCCCCCAACGCCGCCCTGCCGAAACCGACACCGTATGGCCAGCCATTCTTGCGAAGCGCCATATTCCGTGTCGTTTCATTGACCTTTGGGATTATACTTTACCGCGATGGAGTGACACTCCGTATCTTATGCAGACGAGCAGTTTTACGGCGAAAGGACGGAATATGCCGCGCTATACAGAGATGTCCAAGGCGGAATTGGAGGCCGAGCTCGCCGAGGTGCGCGCCCGCTACGGCGAGATGGCGGCCCGGGGCCTCAAGCTGAACATGGCCCGCGGCAAGCCCTCGGCCGCACAGCTGGAGCTGTCCCTGCCTATGCTGGACGTGCTGGACTCCGAAGCCGACCTTGCCGCCGAGGACGGCACCGACTGCCGCAACTACGGCGTGCTCGACGGCATCCCCGAGGCGAAGCGGCTCATGGCGGCGCTTCTGGACGATGAGCCAGAGAACGTCATCGTGCTCGGCAATGCGAGCCTCACGGCCATGTACGACGCCATGGTGCGCTACCTGGTGTTCGGGGCCCTGGGAAGTACGCCCTGGGGGCGCTTGCCCGAGGTGAAATGGCTCTGCCCCGTCCCCGGCTACGACCGTCACTTCTCTATTTGCGAAGATCTCGGCATCGAGATGATTCCCGTCCCCCTTTGCGAGGACGGCCCCGATATGGAAGAAGTGGAGCGCCTCGTCGCCGCCGACGACGCCATCAAGGGCATCTGGTGCGTGCCGAAGTACTCGAACCCCTCCGGCATCACCTACTCCGATGAGACGGTGCGCCGCCTCGCCGCCATGGAGTGCGCCGCCGACGATTTCCGCATCTTCTGGGACAACGCCTACGCCGTGCACCATTTCTCCGGCGATCCGGCCGAGCAGGACATCGTGCTCGATATCGCCGAAGCCTGCCGCGAGGCGGGCAACCCCGATCGCTATCTGAAGTTCGGCTCCACGTCGAAGATCACCTTCCCCGGCGCGGGCGTGGCCGCTTTGGCCGCAAGCCCCGCCAACATAGCCGAGATCAAGCGGCACTTGGGCGTTCAGGCCATCGGCCACGACAAGCTCAACCAGTTGCGTCACGCCCGCTTCCTGGAAGAGGGCGCGCGCCTGCCCGAGCATATGGCCGCTCACGGCGCGCTCATGGGCCCGAAGTTCGAGCTCGTCGAAAAGAAACTGGCCGAGGAGCTTGCCGAGGCCGGCATCGCCACATGGACCAATCCGCGCGGCGGCTACTTCGTGAGCTTCGAGGGGCCCGCCGGCACGGCGCGCCGCATCGTGGAGCTGGCGAAGAACGCTGGCGTTACCATGACGGGTGCCGGCGCCACCTGGCCCTACGGCGACGATCCGGCCGATTCCAACATCCGTATCGCACCCTCGCTGCCGCCCTTGGAAGAGCTTGACGCCGCCATGGATGTCTTCACCTGCTGCGTGAAACTGGCCGCCCTGGAGCAGCTCGTCGAGGAATAAGGCTTTCGGCCCCGAACGGGCTCGCGATGCGGCTCTCTGGCGGGGGCGCGCCCCGCGCGCAGGTTGCGCAGCGAACGGAACAGGACTAAATGTCCTGTTCCGCCGAGCGAGCCATTGCTTGAGCACGGGGTGTGCCCCCGCCAGAGAGCTGCATCGTCCCGCCGTAAGGAAAAGTTACGCCCTCCTTACGCTTTCGTCAGCTTTTGCTATGGGAAGCGTAATGGAGGGCTTTCCTATCATTTCTCCTGAACGGAGACGAGCCGAGTTCAGGAGATGAGTTCAATGGAGAATATCGACGCCCCCGATGTGTTGCCGGTGATCCTCGGCGGAGACATCGGCGCCTACAGCCTCGCCCGGGCCTTCCACGAGGCTTACGGCATCGTGCCCTTGGTGTTTTCCCAGGCCGACTGCCACATGTGCGGCGACTCATCCATCCTCGTGAACCGCGTGGTGCCGCATTTGGAACGGCCGGCGGTGCTCCTCTCCACCTTGGCCAACACTGCCGAGTGCTTCAGCGACCGCCCGCTGCTTCTGCTCGGCTGCGGCGATTGGTACGTGCGGCTCATCGTTGAGAACCGCGCCGTGCTGGAGAAGTCCTTCATCATCCCCTACATTGGCGAAGATCTGCTGAACCGGCTCACCGAGAAGGATCGCTTCTACGAACTGTGCGCGGAAGTCGGCGTGCCCGCGCCGCGCACCGTGGTGTTCGATGCCCGCACGGGCGGCGACGACCCGGCCGCCCTCGCGCTTCCCTTCTCCTTCCCCGTGGTGGCCAAGCCCGCTTCCTCGGCGGCCTACCACTACGCCGATTTCCCCGGGAAGCAGAAGGTGTTCTTCCTGCGCGACGCGACGGAGCTTCGGGCGACGCTTGCGGCCGTGCAGAGCAGCCGCTACGAGGGGAAGTTCCTCATCCAGGAGATGATCCCCGGCGACGACACGAGCATGCGCATCCTCACTACCTACTCTGACCAGAACGGAAAGGTGCGCTTCGCCTCTTTCGGACAGACGCTTTTGGAAGATATGCGGCCCATGGGCGTGGGCAACCCGCTCGCCATCGTGAGCCGCACCGACGAGACGATCGTGGCCGAGGCCGCGCGCTTTCTGGAGGCCGTGAGCTACACCGGGTTCGCGAACTTCGACATCAAGGTGGACCCGCGCGACGACAGCCATCGCTTCCTCGAGATAAACACGCGTCTGGGCCGCAGCAACTACTATGTGACCGCCGCCGGCGACAACGTGGCCCGCTGGCTCATGGACGACCTCGTGTTGGGCCGACCCCTGCCCGAAGGGCTCACGATAGCCCGGGGCGAGTCGCTCTACACCGTGGCGCCCAAGGCCATCCTGCTCGACTACATCCGCGACGACGCCCTGCGTCAGGAGGTGCGGGGGCTGTACGCGCTGGGCCGCGATGCCGACCCGCTGGACTACCCGGCCGAGAAGAGCCTGCGTCGGCGCCTGTATCCGCTCGTTTTCGCGTTCCGCCAATGGAAGACCTGCCGGGCCGCCATGGCAGATAAGCGGGCCCGGGAGAAAGCAGTGGAAGATTTGGAAGGTGCCGGGGCCATAGTCGATCGCCGTACGAAGGGGACTGTCTCCGGCAAAGACGACGAGTGCGTTGCCTGCGTCTCGCCGGAGCTCCCGTTGGCAGACAGGCTGGCGGCCCGCGCGAAAGCAGCATCATGAGCGGGCTCTTGGTAGGCGTGCTCGGAGGCACCGGACCTGCGGCCACGGCCTACTTCCTGCAGCGGCTCGTCGAGCGCACCGAGGCCCGCTGCGACCAGGACCACGTGCGCACCCTTGCCTTCAACGACACGGCCATCCCCGATCGCACGGCATTCCTGCTGGGGCGAAGCGACCGCTCTCCCCTCGCAGCGCTTATCGAGGACGGTCAGCTTCTGGAAGCCTGCGGCTGCGATCTTCTGGCGCTGCCCTGCAACACGGCCCACGGCTTCTTCGACGAACTGCAGGGCGCCTTGGGCATCCCCGTCGTCCACATGGTGCGCGAGACTGCCGCCGCCGCATCCGCTGTGGGCTTGGCGCGCATCGGCGTGCTGGCCACAAGCGGCACCGTGGCCGCCGATCTGTACGGGCACGAGGCCGCACGACTCGGCGTGGACTGTCTTTACCCGGATAGCGCCACGCAAGCGCGGGCGAACCGCATCATCTTTGACGAAGTGAAGGCGGGGCGATTCGTAGAGCCAGCGGCTCTCGAGGCGCTGGCGGCCCCGCTGCGCGCAGCGGGCTGCGACGGCGTCGTGCTCGGCTGCACCGAGCTGTCCTTGGCTTTCGGCGGCGTGACGCGGGCGGCAGGACTTCCCGTGGTAGACGCCCTGGACGTACTAGCCGACTGCGTCATCATGCGTGCCGGGCGGCCGCCGAAAACCTCGAAAAACTTGTCACTTCGAAACTAGCCTTTTGACCTGAGATTTCCTTCGATATCACCAGGTCAGAAGCTTGGCAAGTTTTCCACGTTTTTCGGCACGAGCTTTCAGGAAGGATCCCTTATGTGCGGCTTTGTCGGCTTTATCGACGAGAACGACCAGACTTACGACCACCGCGCCACCATCGTCGCTATGGCCAATGCCATCGCCCATCGCGGGCCCGATTCGGAAGGGTATTTCAGCGACGGCCGCGCCGCCTTGGGCTTCCGGCGCCTGGCCATCATCGATCTGGCCGGTGCGAACCAGCCCCTCTATAACGAGAATCGCTCGCTCGTGCTCGTCTTCAACGGCGAAATCTACAACTACCAGGAACTACGCCGGCAGCTGATCGCCGCAGGTCACACCTTCTCCACCCAGGGCGATGCGGAAGTGATACTCCACGGGTTCGAGCAGTGGGGAGAAGGGGTGCTCGACCGCTTGCGCGGCATGTTCGCGTTCGCTCTGTATCGCCCAGCCGCAGGAGAGCTTTTCTGCGCGCGCGACGCCTTCGGCATCAAGCCCCTCTACTATGCCGTGGAAGGCGAGCGCATCCTGTTCGGCTCCGAGATCAAGGGGCTGATCACGCATCCGCGCGCGCACCGGAGCCTGAACGAGCGGCGACTCGCCCATTGGCTGTGCATGGAGTACCTGCCCGACGAGGAGACCCTGTTCGAAGGCGTCCGCAAGTTGCCCGCCGGCCATTGGCTGCGATGGCGCGACGGCCGCGCCGAATGCGGCCGATGGTTCGCCCCGCGCTTCGTCCCCGATGCGAGCCGCAGTCTGGAGGAGAGCGCCGAGGCCATCGAGGCTACCTTGCGGGAGTCGGTGGCGGCCCATGCCATCGCCGACGTAGATGTGGGCTGTTTCCTCTCGGCCGGGGTGGATTCCAGCCTCGTGGCCCGGGAGGCCGCCCGCATCATGGAGGCGCGCACGTTCACCATCGGCTGGGGCGAGGGGCGCTTTTCGGAATTGGAGGCCGCTGCAACCTTCGCCCGGGCCACCGGGTTGCCGAACGAGGGGTGCATTCTCGGCGCCGAGCAGTTCTTCGCCTCGGTGCCCGCCGTGCAGTACGCCATGGACGAGCCTCTGCCGAACCCCTCGGCGGTGCCGCTGTACCACCTGTGCGCCATGGCCGCCGAGTCAGTGAAGGTGGTGCTGTCGGGCGAAGGGGCCGACGAGCTGTTCGGCGGCTATCCCTACTACCAGGAGTGCCTCGCCTTTGCGCCTTACATGGCCGTGCCCGTACCCATGCGCCGGGCCGCGAGCGCCGCCGCGCGGCACCTGCCCGAGGGCACCCACGGGCGGCGCTTCCTTTTGCGCGGGGCCCATGGGCTACCCGAGCGCTATATCCGATTGGAGTACAATTTCGCCTGGGCCGAAGCGCTGGGGCTCTTGGCGCCGGAGGTGGGCGCCCGATGCGCGGCGGCCCCGGCACCCTGGGAGCTCACAGCGCCCCTGTTCGCGGAAATCGTAGGCAGCGGGAAAGCGTGTGGGGATGCGCCCGACGAGGTCACGGCCATGCAGACCGCCGACATTCTCACCTGGCTTCAGCAGGACATCCTCCTGAAGGCGGACAAGATGTCCATGGCGTCGTCGCTGGAGCTGCGCGTTCCCTTCCTCGACCGCGAGGTGTTCGCCCTGGCGAGCACGCTTCCCGCCGCCCAGCGCGTCGGCCGCCACGAGACGAAAATCGCCCTGCGCGCCGCCGCGGCCCGCATGCTGCCGCAAGCCACGGCCGCCATGCCCAAGCAGGGCTTCATCACCCCGCTCGCCCAGTGGCTGAGGGAAGAGCCGTGGAACGCCCAGGTCCGCGAGGTGCTGAACAGCGAGCGCGCCCGTCGCCTCTTCCACACCGAACGTTTGAATGCCCTGCTCGACGAGCACCAGCGCAGCGCTTGCTCCCACATGAAGAAGATCTGGTCAGCCTACTGCTTCCTCATCTGGCACGAGCAGTACTTCGGCTGAATGCCTCCCACGCTTCAAGGGCGGACCAAGGTCCGCCCCTACGGATAGAAGGCTCGCGCAACGCAGAACAACCTATCGCAACACCCCGTAGGGGCAGACCTTGGTCTGCCCTCCCGACCGCGGGAGACAGCCGGTTTCGAACGTTCTATTTTCCGCTCTTCAGACTGTCCGGAGCGCGGTCGAGGCCGGCGTCGGCGAAGCCCTCGGAATAGGCGCTCGGAATGACCACCGTGCCGCCGGAGTTCTTCACCGACTCGTACAGCAGGTGCATGGTACGCAGCCGCACCGCCAACTCGTTCTCGTCGTACACATTGGCGGCGTCCACCAGCATCGAGGAGATGTCCTTCTCAACCTCGGCCAACACCATGCGGGCGTTCTTCTCGCGCTCGGCCTGGGCCTCGGCGGACATGGCCTCCTGCAGCTCCTGCGGGATAACGATGTCGCGAATCTCCACGGACATGACGGTGATGCCCCACACGCTCGTGCGCTCTTCGATGACCTCCTGCAGCTCCTGGTCGAGCTGGTTGCGGCGGATAGCCACCTCCGACACGCTCGCTCGTCCGATGGCATCGCGCAGGGCCGTCTGGGCCGCCAGCGACACGGAGTTGTAGTAGTTCTCCACCTCCAGGCACGCCTTCTTCGCGTCCCACACCATCCAGAACAGCACGGCGTCCACATTGATGGGCACAAGATCGCTCGTCAAGGTCTCCTCGGCGCCGAAGCCGGTGACCATGATGCGCTGATCGGCCTTGAGCGCCGTCTGTTCAATGAAGGGAATGGTGAAATACAACCCAGGCCCCGCCATGCGGTCGAACTTGCCGAAGCGGAAGATGACCACCTTCTCCCACTGCATGGCGATGTGCACGCACATGGTGGCAGCCCAGGCCACTACCAGCGCGCCCAAAAGCCACCAGACGTTGAATTCCCCCATCAGCGCGAACCCGCCCACGAACACGCAGGAGAACACCACCACAGCGATGAAGGCCGAGAAAATAAGCGGCCCGTTTTGGGAGGTGCGACGGTCGACGTTAGAATTGTATTTCTCGATGCCGGCGGCGCGACGGGTGCGGCCCTCGCGCTCGGTCTTCGCAGTGCGGTTTAGCATGGAACTCTCCCCTCTTCGAGGATCAGGACTTTTCGTCCTTCAAACGGTGGGCCACGTCCATCATGCGCAGGGTGACCTCGTCTATGGTCATTCCCAGGGCCAGACAGCGCCGGATGCAGCCCTCGATCTCGGTGTCGGCGATGGAACGCACGTCATCGGCCTTCCCGCCGATGTCGCGCACGAACACGCCCCGGCCGCGCACGGACTCGACGTAGCCGTCGCTTTCCAAATTGACGTACACCTTGCTCACGGTGTTGTAGTTGATGGCGGCCTCGGCGGCCAGGGTGCGCACGCTGGGCAGCTGGTCGCCCGGCTGGTAGTGGCCCGTCTTGATGAGATACACGAACCGGTTGCGCAGCTGCACCCAAACGGGGAGTCCGCTTGATTCGTCTATCTCGAACAGGGCCATAGGGCGCCTTCCGCCTTCCTGCTTGCGCGCGCAACGGGCGCGTCAGTTTCATGTCGGCTCGCATTGTATCACCCGAGCCAGTGACTTCCGGCCAGCACCAGGCAGAACCGTAGAATCAGTCCTCCGAAGAGGCAGAGCACCTCGGATGCGGCCACGGGCGCGACACGGCCCGTGAAGGGGCGCAGCGTTTCAGCGGCGAAGGGAACGATGATGCCGCCCAGTACGAACCCCGCGAAGAACCAGGGGGCTTGGCCATCGGGCGAAACAAGCTGCGCGAGGCCCGGACCGGCGAATGGGTTTATCGCGGCCAGGGCGAGAAAGACGACAAGCGCCAGAAACTCGAGTCCCAGGACCACCAGATGCGCCCGGTGCAAGCCGCCTATCCAGCCGGACAAAAGTGCCCAATCGCGCACAAAAGGCGCCGCGAGAAGCACTGCAGCCATTCCCGAAGAGAGCGACGAGAGCGCGAACAAAGCCGGGAGCGCCCCATTGCTCCAAAGGGGCACGGCTTCCATCCACGCCAGGTACAGGCCGGTATATACCATCAGCACCGTCGCCAGCACCGCACAAAGCGCTTCCAACCCCTTGCGCGCCCATGAGGGCGCAGGCCAGCCGAGAGCATGAACCGCTGCCAAGCAGCCTGAGGCGAGCAGTGCCGCCAACAGCACGAACGAGCCCGCCGACAGCAGCGATGCCGTCGGGCGCAGGAACAACAGGAAGAAGCGGTGGGGGCTACCAAGATCAAGAAGCAGGCAGAATGCCGAAAGAGCCAGAAGCCCGAAACTAGCGAGGTAAAGCTTCCCCGCCAGATCCCAGAAGGCGCGGCTCTGCTGGAAGGTGCGCGTTTCCGTGCGATGGAACAGCAGCGACCATACAGCCGTCACGAACAGCGCGGCAGCCCCGCATCCGCCTAGAAACAGGTACAGCACCACGAACGTCCCCAACATACGCGCCTCCCCTCAAAGGCACCGACGCTACTTCCTCCGCTTGAACGCGCTGGCCTTTCCGTCGAAGCGAATGCCGAAACGCTCGGCATAACAGGCAATCAGGCCGAAAACGAACGCTCCGACACCACGGTAGTAATCGGTGCGCGCGTATTTCTCGACAGCATAGCGCCACGGAGCCAGCCAGGGAAGGACATGCTCGGTCAGGAACGCGTCCTGCTCGTCAGCGAGTGCAGCGCCCTGCTGCATATCGCCGGCCTCGACGGCCTCGCGCTCCTCGGCCATCAGGCGCGAGAGAAAGCCCAGCATGAGGCCTAGATGGTCATCAGGCTCGCGGTGCAGTCGCTCAATCTCAAGGCCATGGCGGCGATAGGCCTCGCGCACGGCGATGACGTTCTTACCGAACATATGGCTGTTGGGCTCCACGTAGAACGACTCTAAGCACGACGCCTCGGGCGTGCCCAGGCCGACAAACAGGCGCAGCCATTCGCGGCGCAATTCAGCCACGGCTTCGGCGAATGCGGGGCTTTCCACGAGACGCGCGGCCGCTTCGTCGGCGCTTGCCTCCTCGGGCACCTCGGATGCGTTCAGGGCGACTGCACACCACCCGTCAAGAAGATGCAGGCCCTGCCGCTCATCGTCGTTACCTTCGCCAAAGGGAGCGCTCGCGAACTGACGGCTTGCGACCTGCTCGGCCACCGGCGCGATCTCCGGCTCAAGGTACAGCAACTGCGAGGCGACAGCAAAGCAGACCTCGGCCGCAGCCAGCGTATCGGAATCAAAAGGAGTGTTCATGGGGCACCTCGGAAAAAAGAAAGGGCGGGGCACCGGGCAAATCGGGAGGGAGGGGGGTGAATCTGTCCGGTGCCCGCCTTAACGTGGGATTATACAGGGTTGGAAAGCATTCTTCTCGGTATTGGAAAGGTTCATGAAAGGGGCACAGATCCTGCCGCAACGGTTACTGCTTCGCGCAGCGATCTGCGCCCCTCGCAGTCCTCTCGCACCGAGCGAGTATCTTCCCGGAAACCGCTACAGCTCTTCCTCGAGATTGACCACTGAGCCAGTGCCCGATCCCGACTTCTGAGCGTCGCGATGAGGCGTCAGGATCAGGTTGGGGCCCGTGGTGTCGGCAGGCAGCGGCTCCACCTCAACATCTCCCTCGCCGTACTTCTCGATCATCTCCTCGCGAGTGCCGAAGTCCAGCGCGCGCATGGGACAGCCGGTTACGCAGATAGGCTTGCCGCCCGCGGCCACTTCGCCGCGGCACATGTCGCATTTCAACATGTAGCCCTCTTCCTCGCCGTAGGTCGGCGCGCCATAGGGGCAAGCGGTCTCGCAGGTCTTGCAGCCGATGCACACGTCGTGATCGGTCCAAACGATGCCGGTCTCCTCGTCCTTCTGCATGGCACCGGTGGGGCAGTTCGCCACGCAGGCCGGGCTCGAGCAGTGGTTGCAGGCCAGAGACACAAAATAACCGAACACACCGTCGGGTACATAGTGGCCAGCTTCAGTGGGTTTCCATGAGCCACCTTGGTAGTTGTACACCTTGCGGTAGAGGTTGCTCACTGGCAACTTATACGTTTCCTTGCATGCAACCTGGCACGTCTTACAACCAGTGCACTTGCCACCATCCAAATGAAATGCGTATTGAGTCATGATGCGCCCCCTATTCCTCAATGCCTACAGGCATAACTATAGGCATGTCCTTGTCGGGCTTAAGTGTCAGCGGCCCATCGTATTTCTCCACCTGCACGAGCGTGCCCGTCCACGACTGGGAGGCTTGCCCCGACGCCTTCGGCGCCTGAAGAATATTCGGATCGCCACCCAAATCGATGCCCGTCTCCTCGTCGATGCGAATCCAGGCGCCGTCCTGCAGCGCCACGGCACCGGGCACAATGGTGGGCAGCACCTTGGCCGGGCGCAGCACTTTGCCGTAGGGGCTCGTCATCAACACTGTGTCCCCACTCTTGATGCCCCGGGCCTCGGCATCCACGGTACTCATGAAGCACTCTTGGGGGAATGCCTCGCGCAGCGAGACAACGTTGTCGTTCACCGTATGGGAGCGACGCAGGGAGTGCGGCGTCCACAGCAGCAGCGGATAGGCGTCGGTCTGAGTACCAGCACCCTGCTCGGGGTCGCCGATCTGCCACTTCGCGATGGGCGGAATGGCGGAATAGCCCAGCGAACTTACAACTGCCGAGAGCGTCGCGCTGTAAATCTCGAACTTGCCCGATGCCGTGGCAGCGGGATTGGCTACCGGATCAGCGATGAATGCCTCGAACGGCCGATAGGTGAGCGCGTCCCCCTTGGATCGCTGGGTCTTATAGCAGCCCTTTTCCTTGAACTCGGCGATGGTGATGCTGCCTTGTTGCGGTTCGCCCTCCACGCCCAGGGCGTTAATGTCTTCCTGGGTGATGGTGAACAGCGGCTCGTATGCTGCCGTTGCCTGGTCGGTCATCTTGATGGCGCCGGCGAAGGAATAGTAGGTGCGCTCGGCGTCGGTCATGGTGTTTACGGCCTTCGGATCGAGGCCGAGGCGGCTCGCCAGCTCTTCGGCGATCTCGGTCTCAGGGCGCGCCTCGTACAGCGGCTCCATAATGCGGTCGGCCCAGTACACCGTCTCGGCATTCACGCTCCAGGCTATGTTGCCCTTCTCCCACCACGTTGCCACGGGCAGCACAATGTCGCAGTATTGGCGCGAGGCATCGAAGAAGGGCGCGGCGCCCCACACGAAATCGACTTTGCGGAAGACCTTGATGCCGGCATTCGCGTTGGGCAGCGAGTTCAGACTGTTCTCGTAGCCGCCCGTGTAGATGACGTGGATGTCAAGGGGCTTCTTGCCGCCGGGCCAGGTGTCGCGTCCGTAGGCCCCGTCGAGAATGGACTGCCAGCACTCGGTGTAGTCCACCTTTTCCCAGGAGTCTTTGTCGGTAATTTCAGCCCAATTGGGCACAAGCACGATGACCGGGGGAGCCAGCGGGTTGACAGGGTTCTTGCCGGCACCGTTGGAGGCATCCCCCGCGAAGCAGTAGGGTGTAGTGGAATAGCCGTGCTCGTGCATACCGAGCCATCCCACATAGTTGCCCGGGGTTCCCACGCCGTGCATGAAGGCCAAGGTGTAGAAAGCCTGACCGAACATCTCGCCAGCGGGAATCTTGGTGGTGGACTGACCAGCGAAGAAATCGACCTTCTCGGTTTTAGCGATCTCCTCGGCGAGACGGCGCGTAGTGGCCGCAGGTACACCGCAGATAGCCTCGGCCCATTCCGGCGTCTTCGGCTCACCGTCGTAGGTGCCCAGCAGGTAGTCCTTGAAGTTCTCCTTGGGGTCCGCCCCCTCGGGCATATGCTCGGCATCGAACCCCACGCAGTAGGTGTCCAGAAACTCCTGGTTTTGCAGGTTGTTCTCCACCTGGTGGTACATCATACCGAGGCAGAACGCCGTATCGGTACCGGGCAGAATGGGCACCCACTCATCGGCGATGGCGGCAGCCGTCTGGTTGAGCCACGGGTCGATGATGACAAGCCTGCCGCCCTGTTCCTTGGCGTAATTCAGTTGAAGCGATGTGTTGCCGGCCTTGTTCGCCGCCCAGTTGTTGCCGAAATGGAAGTGCAGCTGGCTTTCGGCGAGGCTCAAGGCATCAGGAGCCTCGAAGATGCTGCCAGTCATGAACAGCTCCACACAGGGCCACGAGCCCAGCGACACCGTGCCCAAGTCATGATGTACCGCGCCACCCTTGGCGTTCAGCAGGCACACAATGGGATCGAAGTATTCCTCGCCGATATCACTATAGGCGGCAGCGAGGATCGATTTCGGGCCCCAATTATCGTAGGCCTTCTGCATCTCCGCGGCAATATAGTCGAGCGCTTCGTCCCAACTGATGCGCTCCCACTCATCACGACCGCGCATCTCGCCATTGGGGGCGTCGGGGCTCCAACCCTTGCGCTTCATGGGATACTTGATGCGCGCCGGGGAGGTCATGTTGCTGATCTGGGCGCGGCCGCGCGGGCAGGCTCGGCGCTGGGGAACCTCAATGGAGTCTTCCTCCTCGTCGGTACGGATACGCAGTGGAACGCCGTCCTCCACGTACACCCGCAGAAGGCAGCGCGAGTGCTCGCAGCTGCAGTTGTTCATGCAGGCCCCCGTGAGCCACTGCCCGTTGCCCTTCTCGCCGGGATAACCGAAATCCTGGGTTGTGCCGCCCGTCTCCGAAAGCTCCTCTTCCTTTGCGGGAGCGCAGGAGGTAAGCCCTGCCAGCGCCGTGGCGCCCGCAGTGGCAGTGCCCCACTTGACGAAGCTGCGTCGAGTCAGTTCATTACTCATACATGACCCTCCTCTTCCGATCGCAGGGAAAGCTCCCTCGGCAAGGTCGTTTCCCCTCTTTTCTCCAGTACGACCCATGCATAGGTGCAACCGTCCTAAACTTGTATGACGGTTACAGCGCCCATACTATCATGCAAATCTAGGACAGTCAACTACTATTGATGCCCAATATTGCAAGTAATTACTCTCTCTTTCGCATCTTCTCTCTGCTGTAATAGTGTCCTATTGGTGTATTCTAGATTTCCAAGCGTATTTCTCAAGACTAAGACCGCTCAAACAATTCTCGTTGCCGGATAATTCCTCCTGTGGTACCTTATCGAGCAGAGGGAGATAGTCGTTGCAATCGGTCTATCTGAATTGAAGGAGTCATCATGCGATTTATCGTAGCCCTCGTTGTGTCCTTTGCCCTTGTCTGGGCCTGTGCGAAACCCTTGAAGAAGCACCCCGTCCCGTTCTATGTCTGCGCTGTGGCGCTCGTGGCCCTGTACTTCTGGGGCGTGTCCGCCGGCGTGCGCGGCGAGGCCTGGTCCTACTTCCAGCCGCTCATGCAGCGCTGCGCTTTGGCCTTCCTGTTGTTCACCGTGGTCATGTTCGTGGGCGTGCTCGGCGAGGGGAACCCGCTGCGCACCCACCTCATGCCCATCCGCCGGCAGCTGTCCATCCTCGCCTGCATCTTCGCCTGCGGGCACATCGCCTTCTACGGCGCCTCCTACCTGCCGCGCCTGGCGAGCGCCTTCTCCGGCAACTTGGCCTTCTCCCTGGGGCTCGCGGCGCTCATCACCGCGCTCATGGTGGTGCTGTGGGTCACCTCGGCCCAGCGCGTGAAGCACGCCATGAAGGCGGCCAGCTGGAAGCGCGTGCAGCGGCTCGCCTATCCCTTCTACGTGCTCACCTACGTGCATCTGGCGCTGCTGCTCATGCCCAGTGCTGTGGCCGGCAACGAGGTGGCCGTGCTTTCCATCGCCGTGTACTCGGTTGTCATGGGCGCCTATGTGGTCCTGCGCCTGCGCAAGGCCGCTGCCGACCGTCTGGCCGAACCAGCCGCCGCAGCCTCCGACCTCGACCTGGAAGCCGCCCCGGCGTAAACGCTTCAGAACGTCGTGGGCCTTCTAAAACGTCGGAGGAGCCAGATGCATGGAGCCGAAGGTGCCACTTGTTTGCTCGGCAATGCAGAACGCCATGTAAAGAGGCAGATACCATATGGGCTTACCCTCGCGCTCACGCCGCTCCACATTCGCCGAGGAGAGCACACAGGCCTCCCCTATCTCGAAATCGCTGGTGCCGAGCAAGTTATTGAGAGCTGTATGCAGCTTGTAGTCCTTCCCCGACTTGACCTCAATGGGCAAAAGCGTGCCGTCGTTGCGCTGCGCGATGAAATCCACCTCACCCTTTCGACTGCTGCAGAAATAGAACAGATCGGGGTTCTCGTTACTGAGCGCCTGGGCGACGGCATTTTCGTAGACCGAGCCGAAGTTCACCGAGGGCGCGTCGGCGATGACATCCAGCATTGTCTGGGGCGCGTACTGCGATAGCAAGAGCCCCGTGTCGGCCTCGTAAAGCTTGAACTTGTTCTCTTGGGCCGTTCGCCTAAGCGGGCGTTTCGGTTCGCCCACTTGATAAGTCGGCAGCACAACCGCCGCATCGATGAGCCACGCGAAATCGTTGGCGTAGCGATCGTACACGGCCCCGCTTTTCAAAGCGTCCATGCGAAAGCGCTTGTTCACCTTATCGAGTTGCGAGGGGACGGCATCGAATACCCGCCGAATCTGCGGTGCGCGACCTTGGGCATATTTCGCGATATCGAACCGATACTGCTCCACGATCTGCGAAGCAACAGCGCGCACCGCCATCATGTCGTAGGAGGAGTCGAGATACGCACTCACCGCCTCAGGCATTCCACCAATAGCTACAAAGTACCTGAACAAGCCGGAAAGCCTCTCGTGAAGTCCTGCATCCAGCCCCTTTCGAGCATCAAACGCCTCTCTGATGTCGTCGATGATCGCCTGTGGCACGTTTTGCGACCAGCAGAACTCCTCGAAATCGAGAGGGAACATGCGCTCGATCTGCACATAGCCTACCGGGAAAGAGCGAAAGCCCTTCATTTCGGTACCCAGCATCGATCCGGAGATCACCACCCGATGACGGCCATCCTCGACGAGGAACTTCACAGCGGTAATAAGATCGGGTGCCTCCTGTATCTCATCGAGAAAGACAAGCGTCTCTCCAGGAATTACAGGCATGCCGCAAATCAGAGAGAGACGCGAGACGAAGTCTTCCGCATCCTGTGCTTCCGAAAGAACCCGAATGGCCTTCTCGTCCTCCAGAAAGTTCACTTCGGCAAGATGAGCGAAGTGTTCGCGAGCAAATTCTCTCACGATATAAGTTTTTCCCGTCTGTCGCGCTCCCACGAGCAGAAAGGCCTTCTTTGCCTTGCTTTCGTTCCAGCGTTCAAGTACCTGAAGCATTTTACGTCGAATTGCAGCCATGGAAAACACCGCTTTCATCAGGTAACTGTTTCCAACACAGAAAGAATACCACGTTCTATGTAGCTAATACGGAAGGATTTCAGCCGAAATTGTGTCTAGCGCAGAGAAACTGTGTCTCTGGTGCGGCATTTCTGCGCAACCACGCTGCCGAGACGACCCCTCCCTGCCGCCAAGCCCGAGCCAGAGCCGGTCGCGGCGCAACAGTCCCCTATTTGACGGTTTTTCTCATGACTCCTATAGCGCTGCCGTGCCCCGTGCGCCAAACAAACGTTGCCGAAAACCTCCCAGGAAATTTTTGTAGTGCTGTCGAGGAGAGTAGAAATGTGGGTGCACCCCATTCTCGAGCTGAGGCGCCCCGAGATGCTAACGCAGACACGCCGCGCTTCGAAGCCGTGCGCCGCGGCGATTCCTTCGTCAGTCTCCCTCGATCATCGAGGCGTCGCCGAGGCGGTAGCCCTCGCGCCAGATGGTTTGCAGGTAGCGGGGCTTGCTGGGGTCGTCCTCTATCTTGTTGCGAATCTTGCGCACGAACACGGCGATGCTCGCCGACTCGGGCCGATAGGCCTCGCCCCACACGTTGGCCATGATGTCCTGGGCCGAGAACACCTCCCCCACATGATTGGCGAGAAACGCGATGATCTGGAACTCCTTCGGTGTGAGGTTGACGTAGCGGCCGTGGACGAGCACCTCGTTGCGCTTGAGGCGAATCTCCATGTCGCCCAGGCGCACCACCGCACGGCTCCGGCGCGGCTCGCGCCCCTCGTCGGCCAGCCGGGCGCGGCGCAGCAAAGCCTCGATGCGCATGGCCAGCTCCTGGCTGTTGAAGGGCTTTGCCACGTAATCGTCGCAGCCGGCGGCGAACCCGACGCCCTTGTCGACGATGTCGCTTTTCGCCGAGAGCATCATGATGGGCACATGCGGGTCGCGGGCGCGCAGATCGCGGCACAAATCGAACCCGTTCACCTCAGGCATCATCACATCGAGGATGACCACATCGGGCTGCTCGCGCTCGAAGGCCGCGAGGGCCAGGGCGCCGTCGTAGACGCACAGGCAGGTGTGCCCCGCGCGCTCGACGATTTTGCACACCGCCTCGCAGATGTCCCGCTCGTCGTCAGCAATGAGAATCTTCATCTTCATCCTCCTCGATGGGGGTGACGGGCAGCGTGACGGTGAAGGTGCTCCCCCGCCCCGGCTCGCTTTCCACCGATACCGACCCGCCCAGGGCCTCCGCCGTCTTCTTCACAAGGGAAAGCCCCAGGCCGCTGCCCCGGTATTTCCGGGAAATGGAGGCGTCGGCCTGCACGAAGCGGTCGAATATGCCCTCCTGCCGCTCCTTCGCGATGCCGATGCCCTCATCCTCGACGGCAAGCGTGAGTTCCCGCCTCCGCCCGTCATAACTTGCCTTCAACCACACCATGCCCCCGGCGCCGGTGAACTTCACGGCGTTGCTCAGCAGGTTGGTGAGGATTTTCTCCAGCTGCGCCCAGTCGCCGCGGATGAGGGGGACCTCGCGCGCGATGGCGAAGTCGACCCCCACGCCCTTCTGCTCGGCAATGGGCCCGACCGCGCCGACGGTCACGGCCGCCAGGTCGGTCACGTCGACGGGGTCCCGGGCGAACTCAAGCGCACCGGATTCCACCCGCACCATATCGAGGGCGTTGTTCACCATCTCGAGGAGCACCTGGCTTTGGGTCTTGATCTTCTCGAGGCACTCGCGGCTCTCCGGGCTGTGCTCCTCCCCCGACGCCTCCCACAGATCAACGAAGGCGAGGATGGAGGTCAAAGGCGTCCGCAGCTCGTGGCTCAAGATGGCCACGATGTTGGTGCGGTACTCGTTTTCCTGGGCGAGCTTGCCGTTGGTCTGCTCCAGAAGCTCGTTGGTGCGCGCCAGGGCGGCCCGCTGTTCTTCCAGCATCTCGTTGGCCTCGCGATAGAGCCGCGTGCGCGAGCCCACCTTCTCCTCAAGGGTGGTGTACAGCGAATCGAGCTCGCCGGCCATGGCCTTCACACCCTGCACGAGCTCGTCGACTTCGCGGGAATAACCGCCCTCCGGCACAGGCGTGCTGAAATTCCCCTGACCCATCTGCTCCACGGCGGCCTCCAGAGACGTGAGCGGCTCGGTCACGCGGCGGCGGAAGAACAGCAGGCTCGCCAAAAATGTGATCGTGAGGAAGAGCACGAAAAAGCCGATGATGAGCACCGTGTTCCGGTTGATGCCCGCCTGGTACAGATCCGTCGGCATGCTAATGCTCACCGCACCGCCGATATCGCCGGCGGAAAGCCCCTCTTTCGGAAAGCCCGTCACATCCAGCTCGCCGGCCGGGGCACCGTGGCACTCAAGGCAGCTGTCCGTGAGGTAGATGGCCCCCACATAGCGGTACTCCCGGGAACCGTCCGCGGCATTGACAAAGCCCGTGTACTCGGAGGCGCCCTCGTGGTAGAACGCGTCGAGGGCCCGCTGCTCGAACTCGTCGGGGGCATCGAGGGCGTTGCGGGGATCGAGCCGCGTATAGCGGAGCGTGTAGCGGCCGTCGGTGCTCAAGGTGAACAGCTTGCCCACCGATTTTCCCACCAGCGAGCAGTAGAGCCCCTTGAAGTTGTAGGTCCCGTCGCGGTCATAGTTGATATTGGGCTGTTCGTAGTCGATGAAATCCCACGTCGCCCGCACCGATTTCTCCAGAATCCGGGCCTCGGCGAGCATCTGCTCCTCCATATGGCGCGACTGCTCCTGATAGGACATCCAGCCGAACAGCGCTACGAGCACCACCGCCACCGCGGTCATGAGAGCGATATAGCGCACCACCAAAGGCCGGCTGCGGCGCGGCTTTGCCCCATCCCCCATAAGATGCCTCCGAACTTTCTTCTTCCCACGCTTCCCGCGCCCCGTGCCAGCTTATCCCGAAACCCCGGCGAGCCGCAAGCCCACCTCGGACTTGCGGCATCGCTCGGGAACGGGAAAGGCTACAGGGTCACGGGCGTGCCCTCGTCTTCCAAGGCCGCGGCACGCGCCTTGATGAGCGTGTGCGAGCCGGTGGTGTCCTCGCCCAGGGCGGGAATGGAGCTCACTGCCTCCGCGCCGTACTTGGCGCGCAGCTCCTCCACGTCGCCGAAATCGAGCGCCCGGTAGGGGCACGCCTCCACGCAGGCGGGAAGGTAGCCGGCGGCGCGCCACTCGGAGCAGGCGTCGCACTTGACCGACAGCCCCGTGGTCTCATCGATCTGCGGGTGCCCGTAGGGGCAGGCGTTCACGCAGCTGGAGCAGCCGATGCAGGCCTCGGCGTCGCGCACTACCGCTCCCTCGTCGGTCTTGGAGAGCGCCCCGGTAGGGCACTTCGCCATGCAGGCCGGGCTCTCGCAATGATTGCAGGAGGCGGAAAGATGGTACAGCTTCACGGCCGGGTAGGTTCCCACCTGGCGGCTCGCCACCTTGCGCAGCACCGGGCCCACGCCCAGGCGGTTCTTGTCCTTGCAGGCCACCTGGCAGGTCTTGCAGCCGGCGCAACGGGTCTGATCGTAGTAAAAACCTATCTGAGTCATGAGTGTCCCCTCCTACGCCATGGCGACGGTGCGGCAGGGCAGCTCGCAGTCGGCCACGAGCGCCTCGCCCTCGTACTTCTCGAAGTTGCAGTTGTAATTGTTGTAGCCCGAGGTGCCCATGCCGCTGGTCACCGAGCCGCACAGCACGTTGTCCATACCGGCGACGTCGATGCCGTCGTCCTTGCTGAAATCGGCCCAGGCCCCATGGGGAAGGCCGACGCAGCCGGGCATGAGCATCTCCACCACCGAGGCCGTGCGCAGCACCGAGCCGTGGGCGCTGTACACCCGCACGGTATCGCCGTCGGCCACGCCGCGCGCGGCCGCATCGGCGGCGCTCACGAACACCGGCGCCGACCATGCCTCGCGCAGCCACGGCACGTTGTCCATGACGCCATGGGCACGACGCAGGTAATGGGGGTTGTACACGATGAGCGGGTACTCGCTGGCCGCCCCGCCGATCTGGCGGTCAGCGAACATGCCCTCGCGGCCCTCGGGGGAGGCAACATAGGTGGGATAGGGCTTGAAGGTACCGGCGGGGCTGTAGCCCATGGAGTTCAGCATGTCGCCCTTGTACTGGCAGTAGATCTCCAGCTTGCCCGAGGCGCTCTCGCGGGGATTGGCTTCCGGGTCGTCCACGAAGTCCTTGTAGCCGATGTAGGAATAGCCGTCGCCCTCGGCGCGCTTGACCGTGTAGCAGCCCGCTGAGAGGAAGTCGTCCAGGGCGATGTCGCCCTCCTGGGGCTCAGCGTCCACGCCCCACTTCGCGATATCGTCGGCGGTGATCGTCACCAGGGGCTTCTCCTCGCCGGCGGCATCCACATAGGTGCACCCGACGATCTGGTTGAAGAACGCCTGCTCCTCGGTGATGGGCCACAGCTCGTCGGGGTCCATGCCCAAACGCGCGGCGAGCATGCGCCCGATCTCGAACTCGGTCTTGGCCTCCCACAGAGGCTCGGTGACGCGGCTGTAGACGACCACCGTCTCGCGCGAGCGCTGGTGTCCCGCAAAGCCGCCCACGCGCTCCCATTCCGTGGCGCAGGGCAGCACGATGTCGGCATAGGCCGCGGACGTGTCGAAGGTGTAGGCGAGGTCGGTGACGAAATCGAGTTTCTGGATGGCCTCCCGCGCATCGCTTAGGCCCACCGCCGTCTGCAACGTGTTGCGCCCCTCGATGTTGAGCCACTTGAACTCAGTTTCCTTGATGTCCTCGGCGTTGAAGTTCACGCCGTAGGCGGCACCGGTGGAGTTGTAGCGCCCCTCCCGGATGCACTGCCACATGAGCGGCTCGGGCATGGTGTCCGCCAGCGCGTTCTTCGTGGCCGGCAGGCCCGTCTCGCCGAACTTCACCAGCGCGGGGCCGCCGGCGCCGGCGTAGGTCTTGTAGGCACCGCCGCAGGCATGGCCCGACTTGCCCATGTGCCCGCCCATGGCCCCCATGGTCATGAAGAGCTGGGGGATGTTGTCGGCCGAGGCGCAGCGGGCCAAGGCGTAGTTGTGCATGAGCATGACCTTGTGATCCTTACCGACGGTCTCGGCGAACCAGCGGATGTCCTCTACGGGAGTTCCGCAAATGGCGCTGGCCCATTCGGCCGTCTTCGGGGTGCCGTCGTAGTCGCCCACCAGGTAGCCGCGGAAGTTCTCCTGCAGGGTGGCGTCGGCGGGCATGTGATCGCCGTCGAAGCCGACGCAGTAGGTGTTCAGGAAGTCGTAGTCCACCACGTCCTGCTCGATCATCTCGTAGCACACGCCCAGCATGAAGGCCGTATCGGTGCCGGGCAGCACCGGCACCCAGCGGGCCTCGAAGTACGCTGCCGTGGCGTTGTAAGAGGGCCCGACGTAGACGAACTGCACGCCGGCATCGCGGGCCTCGTTGAAGTTGTTCATGGTGGAGCCGCCCGAGGACCAGGCGGGGTTGCCGCCCATGATCACGATGGTGTCGGCGTTCTTGTTGTCGAAGCGGTCGTTCAGCTCGCCCAGATCCTGGGAGGGAAGCCCGAGCGCTACGATGTTGAAGGCGTAGGTTCCGATGGAGCTCGTATCGGAAAGGGAGATGTGGCCGCCGAGCTGGTGGAGAATCTTGCCCACGGCCAAGGCCTTGGTGCCGATGACGGCCGCAGGGCCGAACTCGCCGTAGATGCGCTCGGCCTCTTGGGCAATGTAGTCGATGGCCTCTTCCCAGCTGATCTGCTCCCATTGGTCGCGCCCGCGCAGCTCACCGTGGGCATTGGCACCGCCGCCGGGCTGCCAGCTCTTGCGCTTCATGGGGAACTTCACCCGATCTTCGCCGAAGACCTGCTGGGCCCGTGCCCGCCCGCGCGGGCATCCGCGCTGCTGCAGCCACTCGAAGCTGTCCTCATGGGAAGTCTCGCTGCCCTGGCGCACCACTTCGCCGTCGCGCACGAGCACGCGGTTCACGCAGCGGCCGCCGCAGTTGTCCCAGCATGCTGCAGCAATCCAGGTACCCTCGTCCACCGATGTGGCGCCGGCGGTACCGGCCAGGCCTTCCTTCGGGGCCGGAGAGCTCGGCGCGCAAGCGACCAGAGACGACAGGGCCCCCGCCGAAACAGCGGCGACGGCACTGCCCTTCAAAAACCCGCGACGCGAAAGAGCGCCCGGCTCGAACACGTTCTGAGAATCGTCCATTGCGTCCCCCTACTTTCCTTGCTCGACTCAGCCAAGGCCGCGCCCTGGCTCTTGCAAGGACAAATATACGGAGCGGTTCTGCGGTCAACAAGATACCATGAAGGTAACCGCCCTGGTAATTCAGTAAGGAAGATTACCAGCTGGTAAGGGTAGAAAAAGGGAGCCGGCGCAAAGGCCGACTCCCTTCGGGTGAGGCGATCTGTCCGCGAGCACCTACTCGGCGGCGTAGAGGTCCTTAAGCTTCTGCAGGTGCGACCAGCGGGCCATGGCGGCCTGCTCGTTCTCGGCGAACAGCTCCTCGGCGCGCTCGGGGAACTCGCGGGTCAGGCGGCTGTAGCGGGCCTCGTTCATGAGGAAGTTCTGGTACTCGCCCTCGGCCGGGTCCTTCGAGTCGATGACGAGCTTCTTGCCCGGAGCGCCCTCGGGGTTGAAGCGCAGCAGGTTCCAATAGCCGCAATCGACGGCCTTCTTCATCTCGGTCTGGCAGTTGGTCATGCCGCCCTTGATGGAGTGCATCTCGCACGGGCTGTAGCCGATGATGAGAGAGGGGCCCGGGTAGGCTTCGGCCTCGGTGATAGCCTTGATGGTCTGGTTGAGGTTCGCGCCCATGGCCACCTGGGCCACGTACACATAGCCGTAGGTCATGGCGATCTCGGCCAGCGACTTCTTCTTCACGTCCTTGCCAGCGGCGGCGAACTGCGCCACCTGGCCGAGATTGGAGGCCTTGGAGGCCTGGCCGCCGGTGTTGGAGTACACCTCGGTGTCGAACACGAACACGTTCACGTCCTTGCCGGAGGCGAGCACGTGGTCGAGTCCGCCGTAGCCGATGTCGTAGGCCCAGCCGTCGCCGCCGAAGATCCACACGGACTTCTTGGTCAGGTACTCCTTGTTGGCCAGGATGCCTGCCGCCAGCTCGGCCACCTCGCCGGTGCCCTCGGCCGCCGTCGTCAAGGCCGCCACATAAGCCGCAGCCGTCGTCTTGGAGGCCTCGGCATCCGTGCGGGCCTCAAGCCACGCGCGGGCCGCGTCGGCCAGCTCACCGGCCGCTCCGGCGCACTCGATGAGCGCCTCGGAATCGACCACGACCTTGTCCTGCACAGCCTCATAACCCAGAAGCATGCCCATGCCGTGCTCCGCGTTGTCCTCGAACAGCGAGTTGGACCAGGCCGGGCCGTGGCCGTCGGCGTTCACCGTGTAAGGAGAGGTGGCCGCCGGACCGCCCCAAATGGAGGAGCATCCCGTGGCGTTGGCAATGTACATGCGGTCGCCGAACAGCTGGGTGACCAGGCGCGCATAGGAGGTCTGGGCGCAACCGGCACAGGAGCCGGAGAACTCAAGCAGCGGCTTCTTAAACTGGCTCGCCTTCACCGACGTGCCCTCGAGCTCAGGCTTGGCCGCCACCTTGTTCACGCAGTAGTCGAACACCGGCTGCTCGTCCAGCTCATCGGCGATGGGCATCATGGTGAGCGAGTCGGTCGGGCACTGGATGACGCACAGGCCGCAGCCCATGCAATCCAGCGGCGACACGGCCAGCACGTACTGCATGTCAGCGCCCACCTTGCCCTTCACCGGCACGTGCTTGGTCTGGGCCGGAGCCTGCGCCATCTCGGCGTCGGTCAGCGCGAAGGGACGGATGGTGGCGTGGGGGCAGACGAAGGAGCACTGGTTGCACTGGATGCAGGTATCGGGGTTCCACTCAGGCACCGACACGGCCACGCCGCGCTTCTCATAGGCCGAAGCACCCAGCGGGAACTGGCCGTCCTCGTAGCCGACGAAGGCGGACACGGGCAGCGAGTCGCCGTCCATGCGGGCCACGGGCTCCATGACGTTGGTGACGAGCGCCACCGTCTCGGGACGGCCATCGATGTCGGAGGTCTTTGGCGCCGCTTCGGCCGTCTTCCACGCCTCGGGCACGTCCACCTGCACGAAGGCAGTGGCGCCGGCGTCAATGGCCTTGTGGTTCATGTCCACGATGTCGGCGCCCTTCTTGGCGTAGGACTTCGTGGCGGCATCCTTCATGTACTGGATGGCCTCCTCCTGCGGCATGACCTTCGCCAGAGTGAAGAAGGCGGACTGCAGGATGGTGTTGGTGCGCTTGCCCATGCCGATCTCGATGGCCAAATCGATGGCGTTGATGAGGTAGAGCTTGATGTCGTTCTCGGCGATGTAGCGCTTAGCGGCGGCCGACAGGTGCTCCTCCAACTCCTCGGGCGTCCACTGGCAGTTGATGAGCAGGGCGCCGCCGGGCTTCACATCGCGCACGATGGGGAAGTCCTTGGTGATGTAGGAGGGGTTGTGGCAGGCCACGAAGTCGGCCTTGTTCACGTAGTAGGGGCTGCGGATGGGGCTGTCGCCGAAGCGCAGGTGCGAGATGGTCACGCCGCCGGTCTTCTTCGAGTCGTACTGGAAGTAGGCCTGAACGTACTTGTCGGTGTGGTCGCCGATGATCTTGATGGAGTTCTTGTTCGCGCCCACGGTGCCGTCGCCGCCGAGGCCCCAGAACTTGCACTCGATGGTGCCGGGGGCGGCGGTGTTGGGGGCGGGAACCTCCGGCAGCGACAAGTTCGTCACGTCGTCGACGATGCCGATGGTGAACTGGCGGCGCGGCGCGTCCTTCTCAAGCTCGGTGTACACGGCGAACACGGAGGACGGCGGAGTGTCCTTGGAACCGAGGCCGTAGCGGCCGCCGATGACGGTGATGCCCTCGCGGCCTTCCACGGACAGCGCGTTCACGACGTCCATGTACAGGGGCTCTCCAATGGAGCCGGGCTCCTTGGTGCGGTCGAGCACGGCGATCTTCTTCACCGTCTCGGGCAGGGCGGCCACGAACTTCTCGGTGACGAAGGGGCGGTACAAGCGCACCTTCACGAGGCCCACCTTCTCGCCCTGGGCGGTGAGGTAGTCGATGACCTCCTCGGCCACGTCGCAGATGGAGCCCATGGCCACGATGACGCGCTCGGCATCCGGGGCACCGTAGTAGTTGAACAGCTGGTAGTTGGTGCCCAGCTTCGCGTTCACCTTCTCCATGTACTCCTCCACCACGGCCGGCAGGTCGTTGTAGATGGGGTTGCAGGACTCGCGGTGCTGGAAGAAGATGTCGCCGTTCTCGTGGGAACCGCGCATGGCCGGGCGCTCCGGGTTCAGGGAGTGCTCGCGGAAGGCGCGCACGGCATCCATGTCGCACATCTCGGCCAGATCCTCGTAGTCCCACACCTGGATCTTCTGGATCTCATGGGAGGTGCGGAAGCCGTCGAAGAAGTTCAGGAAGGGAACGCGGCCCTTGATGGCAGCCAAGTGGGCCACGGCGGACAGGTCCATGACCTCCTGCACGTTGCCCTCGGCCAGCATCGCGAAACCGGTCTGGCGGCAGGCCATGACGTCGGAGTGGTCGCCGAAGATGTTGAGCGCCTGGGTGGAGACGGTGCGGGCCGACACGTGGAAGACGGTCGGCAACTGCTCGGCGGCGATCTTGTACATGTTGGGGATCATGAGGAGCAGGCCCTGACTGGCCGTGTAGGTGGTGGTCAGCGCGCCGGTGGCCAGAGAGCCGTGAACCGCGCCGGCCGCACCGCCCTCGGACTGCATCTCGCACACCTTCACCGTGGTGCCGAAGATGTTCTTGCGGCCCTGGGCGGCCCAGATGTCGACGAAGTCGGCCATGGGGCTGGAAGGCGTGATCGGGTAGATGCCGGCAACCTCCGTGAACGCATACGAGACATGCGCTGCGGCGTTGTTGCCGTCCATCGACTTGAGTTCTCTCGTCATGTTCCTCTCCTTATCTGGCCCGCACGGCATCGGCCGGCTTGCGGCCTCGTCGCTCAACGCGCGGGTGGTACTGTCGCGGAGAGGTCGGAGGGACGAAGCGCGTCCGACGATGCGGGTCGGATTTGCTCTGCGAACAGAAATACCTGTCCGATATTAGCAGCCCGCGCGCGCCAACGCGCCGTCAACGCACGGGCGGGCCGCGCTAGGCTTATCCCCGTCGGTCGGCGGGGCACCTGCATCTTTGTCATGGGCTTTCTTCGAGCTGCTCCAACTTTCTATATAATAGGCTGCGGAAAACAAAGAAGGAGCCTTTACGATGCTGAACTTCCCCCTCACGCGGCGGGCCTTTGTGGCCGGGACGGCGGCGCTGGCGGCCGGAGGCGCGTTGACGCTGGCCGGCTGCTCGGTGGAGCAGCCCATCGAGCCCGGGCCCGCACCGGCAGATCCGGCCGACGACAACGCGCCCACCGAGCCCGTGGCCGCGCAGAGCGGCGTGGCCCGAACGCTCACGGCCGCCATGGCCTACGAGGGGAGCGATCCGAACCCCATCGGCACGAGCTCCGGCGTCTTTCTCGCGGCCGGCTGGCACGTCTTCGAGGGGCTCTACGAGCTGAACATGCATACCTATCGGGCCGAGTGCGGCCTGGCAGCCGACGCGCCCGTTCAGATAGACGACTTGGAATACGAGGTGACCCTGCGCGAGGACACCGTCTTCTCCGACGGCTCGCCGCTCACCTCCGCCGATGTCGTGAACGCCTTCGAGCGCAACGGCGAAAGCGACCTGTACGGCGCGTTCCTCTCGTTCATCACGGCAGTGTCGGCCCCCGACGAGCGCACGGTGCACTTCAAACTGAACGCCCCCATGGGCTCGGTGCTGCAGGAGCGCCTGGCCCTCGTTCGCGTGTTCCCGGCGACGATCACCGACGAGGAGCTGGCAAGCAAACCCGTCGGCTCGGGTCCGTGGTGCTACGAGACCATCAACGCCGCCGACGGGGGCCGCATCTCCTTCACGGCGAACCACCGCTACACCGGCCCTTGGCCAGCCACCTGCGAGCGCATGGAATGGTCGGTGCTGCTGGACGATACGCGCCGCACTGACGAGCTTATCGACAAAGACGTCATGGTCATGGAGGCCGCCCCGGTCGTGCGCGCCGAGGAGCTGGCCGATGCGGGGGCCACGGTGGAATGGGTGCCCGGGTTCAACCTCCCCTTCCTCATGTTCAACTGCGAGAAGCCGCCCTTCGACGACGTGCGCGTGCGCCAGGCGCTGCTGTACGCCATCGACGTCGACTCGCTCATCGGCACGTACATGGCGGGCCACGCGCGGGCGGCCACGTCCCTTCTGCCCGATTACTTCCGGCATTACCACCGCGCGGCCACGGTCTACAGCTACGACCCGGAGAAAGCGCGCAAACTTCTGGCCGAGGCCGGCGTCGATGAGCTGGCCCTGACCCTGCGTGCGAACGACAACTGGGTGAGCACGCTCGCCCCCGCCATCGCAGAGGACTGGAAGGCCGTGGGCGTCACCGCCGAGGTGGTGCTCCTGGACACGACGGCCCTGTTTGCGGACCTATCCACGGAACCGGAGCCGGGCACGCTTCTGCCCTTCGACGTCGTGCTCTCCCCCGGCGACCCGTCGTGCTTCGGAAACGACGCCGACCTCATCATCAGCTGGTGGTACGGCGACAACGTGTGGACGCGCGCCCGCAGCCGCTGGGCCACCACCCCGGCCTTCGCGGAGATGGCAGAACTTCTGGCCGAGGCGCGGTCGAAGACCTCCGAGGACGAGCAGCAGCCCCTGTGGAACCAATGCTTCGACATCATCGCCGCCGAGGTGCCCCTCTATCCGCTGTTTCATCGCGAGACGGCCACGGCCTGGTGGACGGCCCAGCTGGACGACTACGACCCCATCTCGGCCACGGGACTCAACTTCCTCGGCACGACGCCCATGCGCGACGCCGATCCCATTTAGCGCCAGAAGACCACCGCGTCGAGCAGCCCCTGGTAGGCCCACGGGTACACATCCGAGTACCAGCCGGTTTCCGGGGCAAGGCAGAGCAGGGCGCTGTAGGCCACCGATACGCCGACGAGCACGAGCAGAAGCTTCAGCATGAGATCGTGAAGGGCCGCCCGGTCGGCCAGCGACTCGTTCACCACGAAGCACAGAAGCACGGCGGCGGCCAGGAACATGAAGCTGAAATCGGCATAGTACCGCTGCAGGATGCCCGCTAGCTCCGCATCGAGCAGCGCCACGAGCACGCCGGAGGCCACCAGCACCACGATGATGCCGAAGATGGTACGCGTCTCGGCCTGACGCGCCCGCATCCCCAGAATGCGCCGCGTGAAGGCGAGCACCCACAAAATGGGCAGGCAGGCGAGAATGCCGCCGAAGGTCACTTCCTTGATGGTCTGTCCCATGTAGGTGGTCTCGAAGAGCGCCGGCTGCAAAAACGGGAAGACGCCGGTCATGCAGGGCGGCTGTAGGAAGTAGGTGAAGAACGCCGGGGCCAGGCGACCGACGTTCATGCCGCGCTTGGTCATGTCGTTCACCGTCAGGTTGTAGTTCGCGCCGAAATCGGTCAGCGAGCCGAAGCGCGCGTAGTTGTAGGCCATGATGCCCGCGGCCACCAAAACGTAGGGGGCCGCCAGGCAGGCGAACTCCACGATACCCCGGCGGGTGGCCAGCCGGCGCTCGGTGATGTAGGTGCGCCAGAACAGCGGGAAGGCCAGAAGTGACAGCACGAGCAGCTGGGGACGGCAGCCAGCCACGAGCGCCATGCACAGCGACCCGGCGAACAGCCAGCCGCACTTGTGCGCGGCGAGCCGCGAGCGCATCCAGCAATACAGGCCCCACACCGAGAACGCCAGGCCGCACATGATGGGCAGGGAGTAGAAGGTCGGGAACTTCACGAGGTACATGATGCCGCAACAGAACACGAGCGGTATCTGAAGCAGCAGGTACACGCCGAGGCTCACCGAGCGGAAATGGTAGCGGGCGAATCGGTCGAGAAGGGCCGTGGCCCCCAAGATGAACAGCAGCGCCATGACGAGCACGCCGATGGCCGTGGGGAAATTGGCCCCGGTGAGCAGATAGAAGGGCAGGTAGAACAGCAGCACCGGCACCACGCCGAAGTAGACGTAGTAGTGCCCGTCGTGGTAGGCCACATCGAACAGGTAGGGCTCGCCGGTCTCCTTCTGGGCCTCGTCGCGGGCGCCCTTGTCGTAGGGATCCTCCATGTCCTTGAGCCACTGGGGCGGCTCCTCCTCCAGATACAGCTGGCCTTTGGCCATGGCCTGGGCCAGCATGGCGTACTGCTGGGCGTTGTCGCCGCCCACCTCGAAGGTGTTCACGAGCGACGTGCCGTTCCAAGCGCCGTAGTTGTAGGAAGAGGTGGCCACGCCCACGAGGTTCGAGCCGTAGAAGAGGAACGTCGTCGTAAGCGCCAGCTCGATGGCCACGGCGAAGATGATGCCCGCCTTCGACTTGCGCGGGTTCTCGACAATGCGAATGCGGTAGATGGCCGACTTGGGACGGAACGCGTAGCCCAAAAGCAGCAGCCCGAAAACGGCCACAAAGCGCAACGGGTTGAAGGCGAAGGGGCGGTGGGCATTCAGGGAAACGCCGTTCAAGAGGATGGGGTAGGAGACGTCCTCCCCCACTACCTCGATGCGCAAGTTCTCCACATACCCGGCGGTCTGCAGGTTGATGAACTTGCTCGGATCCACCACCGTGGACACGCTCGCATCGGGGATGCCGACGGTGTACTCCGTGGTGTCGAAATAGGTCTGGTGGGCCGAGTCGGTGAACTGGATCTTCACGGCGATGTTCTGGGCCGGCTGATCGGCGTTGAAATCGATGCGGATGTTGCGCACCTCGGTGTTCAGGCTGGAGAACTCGAGCGTGTGATCCACATCAGTGAGCAGAAAGGCACCCTCGTCGTTGCGCTGGAGCTGAATACGGTCGTCCAAGTTGATGGTTCGATAGCCCGACGAAGTGAAGAAGTTGATATTGAAGACGAAGACCTCCAACGCCAGGGCGATAAGAGCAATGATCGCCACCGCCCGGGCCACCTTCAACAAGGTACCGCGGTAGACGAGCATGAAATGCTCGAAGGTGTAGGCTATGTTCTCGCGCACAGTGGGCATGAGGGAGATTATACCGTAGGGGCTGACCTTGGTCAGCCCTCGCAAGCAGAACGACAGCGCACGACAAAAAAGGGGCGACCAAGGTCGCCCCCTACGGGTTTGGCTGCGCGTTCTCCGGCCTACAGGTCGAGGGCCTCCTTGACGTCGGCGTACACCACGTTCGGGTCGCGGTCGCCGTCGATGGTGACGAGCAGCTCGCAGCCGCGGTAGTAGTCGATCAGCGGGCTCGTGGACGTCTCGTACACGTCGAGACGGTTGCGCACCGTGGCCTCGTTGTCGTCGTCGCGCTGGTACATCTCGCCGCCGCACTTGGGGCAGGCGTCGCCGTCGGCGGCGCTGCCGATGTAGCCGCAGTCGCGGCACATGCGACGAGAGGTGAGACGGGCCACAATGACCTCGGGATCCACATCGATGAGCAGGGCGGCGTCCAGCGGACGGCCCAACTTGGAGAGCTCCGCGTCCAGCGCCACAGCCTGAGCCGAGGTGCGCGGGAAGCCGTCCAGGATGAAGCCAGCGGCCGTGTCGTCGTCCTGCAGGCGCTCGGTCACCAGGCCGATGATGACGTCGTCGGGCACCAAGTCGCCGGCGTCCATGTAGGACTTGGCCTTCTGGCCCAGCTCGGTGCCGGCGGCCACGGCGGCGCGCAGCATGTCGCCCGTGGAGATATGGGGCGTGGAGAACTCCTCCACCAGCTTGGCGGCCTGAGTACCCTTGCCGGCACCCGGCGCCCCCAAAAGCACGATGTTCATAGCAAACATCCTTTCCTATTCGGACTGCGCGTCCGCCTTACTTAAAGAAGCCTTCGTAGTTGTACATCTTCAACTGGCTCTCCACCTTGCTCATGGTGTCAAGCGCCACGCCGATCATAATGAGGATGGACGTACCGCCGAAGGCCTGGATGAGCTGGTTGTTGGTGAAGTAGAAGATGATGGTGGGCACAACCGCGATCAGCGCGATGAAGATGCCGCCGGGCAGCGTCACGCGGTTGATCACGTTCTTGATGTACTGCACCGTGGCCGTGCCCGGACGCACGCCGGGGATGAAGCCGCCCTGCTTGCGGATGTTGTCCGCCGTCTCCTCCGGATTGAACACCATGGAGGTGTAGAAGTACGCGAAGAACACGATGAGTGCAACGGTGAGCAGCCAGTTCAGCCAGCCGGTGGAGCACCAGTTCGCGAAGGTGGTCAACCAATCGACGTTGAAGATCGCCGCCAGCTGCGCCGGGAAGTAGATGATGCAGCTCGCGAAGATGATCGGGATAACGCCGGCCGCGTTCACCTTCAGCGGAATGTAGGTGGACTGGCCACCCATCATCTTGCGGCCCTGGACGCGCTTGGCGTAGTTGACCGGAATGCGGCGCTGGGCGCGCTCCACGAAAATGATCAGCGGGATGCAGACGAGCACCACGGCCAAAATCACGATGGTGAGCGCGATGCCCGTGCCCAGATCGCTCGTCAGGGTAGCCGACGAGAAGATGGCCGACGGCACGCGGGACACGATGCTCACGAAGATGATGAGCGACATGCCGTTGCCGATGCCGCGCTGGGTGATAAGCTCGCCCATCCACATGATGAAGGCGGTACCGGCGACCAAGGTGAACACGATGATGATGTTCGTGAGCGCCTCGGGCACCTCCGTGGAGAACTGCACACCGTAGGCCGGCGACTTGAACAGCAGCAGGTAGCCCACCGCGTTGATGAGGCCGAGACCCAGCGTCAGGTAGCGGGTCACCTGGGTGATCTTGCGACGGCCCGTGTCCCCCTCGCGAGCCCAGCGGCCCACGGCGGGGATGACGCCCTGCATCAGCTGCATGATGATGGATGCGGTGATGTAGGGCATGATGCCGAGCGAGAACACCGAGAAGTTCGACAGCGCGCCACCGGTGAACAGGTCGAGCATGGTCATAGCCACGCCCGTGTCCTGGAAGGCCGTGGCAAACTCATGGAAGGGAATGCCCGGCACCGGCACGTAGGCACCGAAGCGGTACAGCGCAAGAATAGCCAAGGTGAAGAGGATCTTCTTGCGCAGCTCCGGAACCTTGAATGCGTCAATGATTGAGCTTAGCAAGGCTCTTCGACCTTTCCTCCGGCCGCCTCGATCTTCGCCTTGGCGGAAGCGGACACCTTATCGACGCGGACAGTGAGAGCCTTGGTGATCTCGCCGTCGCCGAGCACCTTCACCAGCGCGTCGGCATGCTTGATGATGCCCTTGGCCTTCAGGGACTCGCCATCCACCACGTCGCCGGCCTCGAACTTGGCATCGAGACGGCTGACGTTCACGGGCAGGTACTCCACACGGTTGAAGTTGCGGAAGCCGGGCAGCTTCGGCAGACGACGGGCGAGCGGCGTCTGGCCGCCCTCGAAGCCGGCACCCTTGCCGCCACCGGCACGGGACTTCTGGCCGTTCATGCCGCGACCGGCGGTCTTACCGGTGCCGGAAGCGGGGCCGCGGCCCACGCGCTTGCGGTTCTTCGTCGAGCCCTCGGCCGGGCGCAGATCCTTGAGTTCCATGTAAGTAAATCTCCTTTTCGCTCTCTGAACGGGGAATTCCTCTTCCCTCAGTCAGTGCTAGCAGCTCGCCGCTAGCAAACTTCCATCTATCATGGCAACGGCGTGCTCCCCTCTGGGAACACGCCGGAGTCCATCAAAAGTGTGACGAGGCTTAAATTTCCTCGACGGTGATGAGATGCTTAACCGTGAAAATCATGCCACGGACGCTCTCGTTGTCCACCTGCTCGGTGGTGCTGCCGATGCCGTGCAGGCCCAGCGCGCGCAGGGTGCGACCCTGGTTCGGCTTGCGGCCGATGGCGCTCTTCACCTGGGTGAGGCGCAGCGTCTTGTTCGTCTCAGCCATTAGTTCTCCTTCCCGCCGAACATCTCGGCCACGGAGATGCCGCGGCGCTCGGCGACCTGGACGGGGCTCTCCATGTTCTTGAGACCCTCGGCGGCAGCCTTCACGATGTTCATGGCGTTGTCCGTGCCCAGCGACTTGGTGATCACGTTCTGAACGCCGGCCAGCTCCATGATGGCGCGAACCGGGCCACCGGCGAGCACACCGGTACCGGGAACAGCGGGCTTGATCAGCACGCGGCCGGCACCGTACTCGCCCATGATCTCGTGGGGCACCGAGCCCTCGGCGGTCACAGGGACGGTGAACATGTTCTTCTTCGCGTCCTCGACGCCCTTCTTGATGGCGGTGGGCACCTCGGCGGACTTGCCCATGCCCACGCCCACGCGGCCGTTGCCGTCGCCGACGACGACCAGGGCCGAGAGCTGCATGCGACGGCCGCCCTTGACGGTCTTCGCGACGCGATTGATGAAGACCACGCGCTCCTGAAGCTCAGGAGTCGTGCTCTCCTGCTGACGGTTGTTGTTACGAGCCATAAGCTAAAACCCCTTCTAGAATTTCAATCCTGCTTCACGGGCAGCTTCGGCCAGAGCCTTCACGCGCCCATGATACAGGTGGCCGCCACGGTCGAACACAACTTCCGTCACGCCGTTTTCCTGAGCCAACTTGCCAACGATGGTGCCGAGCTCGGCTGCGCCCTCGACGGTCGCGCCGCTCTTGCCGGTGGCCTTGAAGGCCTCCCCGAGGGTAGAGACGCCGCAGATGGTGGTGTGGGCCACGTCATCGATGACCTGCACGTACATGTTGCTGTTGCTCCGCGTCACGCACAGACGCGGGCGAGCTGCAGTGCCGGAGATCTTGCCGCGCACGCGACGATGGCGACGGGCAAGACGGGCCTGCTTCTCCTGTTGCTTATTCATAGGTTTAATCCCTTCAATCAGCTACCGAATAGGCACTTAGTCTTTGCCGGCCTTGCCAGCCTTGCGGCGGACATGCTCGCCCTCGTAGCGAATGCCCTTGCCCTTGTAGGGCTCCGGCTTGCGCCACTTGCGGATGTTCGCGGCAACCTGGCCGACCTGCTCCTTGCTCGGACCGGACACGACGATCTCGGTCTGAGAGGGCACCTCGAAGGTGATGTTCTCGGGAGCCTCCACCAGCACGGGATGGGAGTAGCCGAGCTGCATCTCGAGATCCTTGCCCTTGAGTGCGGCACGATAGCCAACGCCGACGAGCTGCAGCTTCTTGGAGAAGCCGTTCGACACGCCCTCCACCATGTTGGCGAGAAGGGTGCGGGTCAGGCCGTGGGCGCTCTTGGACTCACGGGTGTCGTCGGGACGGGTGACGATAAGCTCATCGCCGTCGCGGGTGATGGTCATGGACGGCAGGAACGTGCGGGTAAGCTCCCCCTTGGGGCCCTTCACCGTCACCGTCTGGCCGTCGATGGTCACATCGACGCCGGCAGGAACGGGGATGGGCATCTTGCCGATACGAGACATACTAGATACCTTCCTTTCCTACCACAGATAGGCGATGACCTCGCCGCCGATGCCCTGCTTGCGGGCATCGCGGTCGGTCATGACGCCGCGACTGGTCGAGATAATTGCCGTGCCGAGGCCGCCGAGCACGCGGGGCAGATCGTCCTTGCCGGCATAGATGCGCAGACCCGGCTTGGAGATGCGCTTGATGCCGCGGATGGTCTTGGCCTTCTTCGGGCCGTACTTGAGGGTGATCTCAAGGGTGCCGCGGGGCTCGCCGTCGATGACATCGAAGCGCTGGATGTAGCCTTCCTGCTCCATAATGCGCACGATCTCGACGAGCTTCTTGCTCGTCGGCATGGACACGGTGTCCTTGCCGGCAGACTGGGCGTTACGCACACGCGTAAGCATGTCTGCGATGGGGTCGGTCATTGTCATGTTTGTTTTCTCCTTTGATCCGTGATGAACCGGCGTTCGGTTCGTCGGCGCCCATAGCGCCTCCGCCTTTAACGTCGGCACACCCTTAGCGTCCGCGTCTTCTACCAGGAAGCCTTGGTCACGCCGGGCAGCTCGCCTTTGTTAGCCAACTCACGCACGCAAATACGGCACAGGCCGAACTTGCGATAGTAGGCGCGGGGACGTCCGCAACGGGTGCAGCGGTTGTGCTGACGCGTAGAGAACTTCGGCTCGCGCTTGGCTTTGGCGATCATCGATTTCTTAGCCATGCATGTCCTTCTTTCTTTATGTCCTTAAGCCCGCAGCCTTATCGCGGACTTGTGACCGAGGTTGCGCGACGCGGGGCATAAGTGGGCCCCGGTCGGTTTACTTGCTCTTGAACGGGAACCCGAGGGCGGACAGAAGAGCGAACGCGGAATCGTTGTCGCCGGCATTGGTCACGAAGGTGATGTCCATGCCGCGGGTGCGATCGATCTTGTCGTACTCGATCTCCGGGAAGATGAGCTGCTCGGTGATGCCCAGGGTGTAGTTGCCGCGGCCGTCGAAGCTCTTCGGCGAGATGCCGCGGAAGTCGCGGACGCGCGGAAGGGCGGTAGCCAGCAGGCGATCGAGGAACTCCCACATGCGGTCGCCGCGCAGGGTCACCTTGCAGCCGATGGCCTGGCCCTCGCGCACATGGAAGCCGGCGATGGACTTCTTGGCGCGGGTCACGCAGGGCTGCTGGCCGGTGATGATGCGCATGTCGTTCATGGCGGCATCAAGCAGCTTGGAATCGCCGGCGGCAGCGCCGACGCCCATGTTCACGACGATCTTCTCCAGCTTCGGCACGCAGTTGATGTTCTTGATGCCGAGCTGCTCGACGAGCGCGGGGACGATCTCGGTCTGGTACTTCACCTTGAGGCGGGGGGTATCAGCCATCTTTCTTCAAACCTTTCTCCGATGGATTAAACGCCGGATTTCCGACCCGGCGTCCCTGGGACCTTCCCAGGGCCATGGCGCTTGCGCGCGATTGGAAATTGTCCCACAAAACGAGATACTTTCCAAGTAAAAACCGCCCGCTACACAAATTCGGTAGCAGGCGGTCTGTTCAGAGCCTTGAGTGCCTTATCTTAGGCCTCGACGGCGGGGATGTCCTTGCCGCACTTCTTGCAGACGCGGACGAGCTTGCCGTCCTCGCGGCGACGGGCCACGCGGGTGGCCTCGCCGCAGCTGGGGCACACGAGCATCACGTTGGACACGTGGATGGGCGCCTCGACGGTAGAAATGCCGCCCTGGGGGTTGGCCTGGGTCGGGCGCATGGCCTTCTTGACCATGTTCACCTTCTCCACGACAACGCGGGACTTCTCGGGCACCGAGCGCAGCACCTTGCCGGTCTTGCCGCGGTCCTTGCCGGCGATGACCTTGACGGTGTCGCCCTTGCGGATCGTCATCTTGTTCTGAGCCATTCTGACACCTCCCCTACAGCGTTTCCGGTGCCAGAGACACGATCTTCATGTACTTCTTGTCGCGCAGCTCGCGGGCGACGGGCCCGAAGATACGGGTGCCGCGCGGAGAGCCGTCGTTGTTGATGAGCACGGCGGCGTTCTGATCGAAGCGGATGTAGGAGCCGTCGGCGCGACGGACTTCCTTCTTCACGCGCACGATCACGCAACGCACGACCTCGCCCTTCTTGACGTTGCCGTTGGGCATCGCTTCCTTGACGCTGCAGATGATCACGTCACCGAGGCCCGCATAGCGGCGCTTCGAGCCGCCCAGGACCTTGATGCACTGCACCTTGCGAGCGCCGGAGTTGTCGGCCACGGCGAGCATGGATTGCATCTGAATCATGTGATGTTCCTACTTTCCTTATCAATAGTCCTCGTGCCGGAGCACTCAAACTATTTGGCCTTCTCGACGATCTTCAGCAAACGCCAGCGCTTCATCTTGGACAGCGGGCGCGTCTCCATGATCTGAACGGTGTCGCCGACGCCGGCCTCGTTGTTCTCGTCATGGGCATGGAACTTCTTGGTGGAGGTGATCATCTTCTTGTAGATGGGATGGGGCTTGCGCTCCTCGACGGCCACCACGATGGTCTTGTCGTTGGCATCGCTGACGACGACGCCCTGACGTACTTTACGCAGATTGCGCTCTTCAGTCATTTCTTGCACCTTCCTTAAGCTACGCGCTCAGCTCGCGAGCCCGCATCTCAGTCATGATGCGCGCGATGTCCTTCTTAACCTGCTTGACGCGGGCAGTGTTGTCCAGCTGGCTGGTGGCCATCTGGAAGCGAAGGTTGAACAGCTCCGCCTTGGCCTCCTTCAGCTTCACCTGCAGGTCTTCGGCAGAAAGTTCACGAATCTCTGCTGCTTTCATTATTGCTGCCCCTCCGTTTCACGAGTGACGATCTTGCACTTGATGGGCAGCTTGTTGATGGCCAGACGCAGAGCCTCGCGGGCGGTCTCGTCATCGACGCCGGCGATCTCGAACATGATGCGGCCGGGCTTCACGACAGCGACCCAGCCCTCGGGGTTGCCCTTACCGGAACCCATGCGGGTCTCGGCGGGCTTGGAGGTGATGGGCTTGTCGGGGAAGATCGTGATCCAGACCTTGCCGCCACGCTTCATGTGACGGGTCATGGCAATACGAGCTGCCTCGATCTGACGGTTGGTGATCCAGTGGGCCTCGAGGGCCTGGATGCCATACTCGCCGTGGTTCAGACGGGTGCCACCTTTGGCCTTGCCCTTCATGGAACCACGCTGCACCTTGCGGTGCTTTACGCGCTTAGGTACGAGCATTTACTTGTCACCCCTCTCGCGGCGATCATTACGACGGGAACGGTTCGGGCGGGACGAACCCTCGAGCGCGGGCTGGGGAGCCTTCTGGCCCGGCAGCACCTCGCCGTGGTACACCCACACCTGTACGCCGATGGAGCCCATGGTGGTGGCGGCGGTGGCGAAGCCGTAGTCGATCTTCGCGCGGAGGGTGTGCAGCGGCACGCGACCCTCGCGGTACCACTCGCGGCGGCTCATCTCGGCGCCGCCCAGACGACCGGAGCACTGGATGCGGATACCCTTGGCACCGGACTTCATGGCGGACTGCACGGCCTTGCGCATGGCACGGCGGAAGGCCACGCGGCCCTCGAGCTGCTCGGCCACGGACTGGGCGATGAGCTCGGCGTCCAGCTCGGGACGCTTCACCTCGACCACGTCGATGGAGACCGGGCCGTCGGCGACCTTCTCGAGCTTCTTGCGCAGAGCGTCGATCTCGGCGCCCTTCTTGCCGATGACCACGCCGGGGCGGGCCGTGGTGATGGTCACCTTGATCTTGTCGCCGGCGCGCTCGATGTCCACGCGAGACACGGAGGCACGGGCGAGCTGCTTGTCGAGAAACTTGCGGATGGCGATATCGTTCTCGAGCGTCTTGGCGTAATCCTTACCGGCGTACCAGCGGCTGCGCCAATCCTCGGTGATACCGAGGCGGAATCCGGTAGGGCTGACTTTCTGACCCATGGACCTTATGCCTCCTCTCGGGGTGCGACGACAATGGTGATGTGGCACGTGCGCTTGTTGATGCGCGACGCGGAGCCCTTGGCGCGGGGACGAATGCGCTTCAGGGTCGGGCCTTCGTCGACGTAGGCGGCCTTGACCACCAGGTTGTCGCCGCGAAGGTGATTGTTGTGCTCGGCGTTGGCCACGGCGGAGTTCAGCGTCTTTGCGACGGTCTCAGCGGCGGCGCGCTCGCAGAAAGCCAGGATCTCGCGGGCCTGGGGCACGGACTTGCCGCGAACCAGGTCGACCACGATGCGGGCCTTGCGGGGAGCGATGCGGACGTAACGCGATACTGCTTTAGTTTCCATGTAACTTCTCACCTATGCCCTATCGCTTCTTCTTGTCGGCCGCATGACCCTTGAAGGTACGGGTCGGCGAGAACTCGCCCAGCTTGTGACCAACCATGGACTCGGTAACGTAGACCGGCACGTGCTTGCGGCCATCGTACACGGCGATGGTGTGACCCACCATTTCCGGGAAGATGGTGCTCGCGCGGGACCACGTCTTGATGACTTCCTTTTCGCCGGCCGCGTTCATTGCCTCGATGCGGGCAAGAAGGCGCGGTTCTACGAAAGGACCCTTTTTCAAACTTCTGCTCACTATGACTCCTTACGATTCCGCTACTTCTTGCGACGACGGATGATGAGACGGCTCGAGGCCTTCTTCTTGTTGCGGGTGCGATGGCCCTTGGTCGGCACGCCCCAGGGGGTGACCGGGTGACGACCAGCGGACTTGTTCTTGCCCTCGCCGCCGCCGTGCGGATGGTCGACCGGGTTCATAACCGTACCGCGGACAGAGGGGCGAACGCCCATCCAGCGCTTGCGGCCGGCCTTGCCGATCTTGATGTTGGAGTGCTCGGCGTTGCCCACCTCGCCGATGGTGGCGCGGCAGGTGATGAGCACGCGGCGCATCTCGGAAGAGGGCATGCGCAGGATGGCGTAGTTGCCCTCCTTGCCCATGAGCTGAATGGAGGTACCGGCGGAACGGGCGATAGCGGCGCCCTTGCCCGGCTGCAGCTCCACGTTGTGGATCAGCGTACCGACGGGGATGTTCGCCAAAGGCAGAGCATTGCCCGGCTTGATGTCGGCTTCCGGACCGGAGACCACGATGTCGCCCACCTTCAGGCCCTTCGGGTGAATGATGTAGCGCTTCTCGCCATCAACGTAGTGCAGCAGAGCGATACGGGCCGAGCGGTTGGGATCGTACTCGATGGTGGCAACCTTGGCGGGCACGCCGTCCTTGTTGCGCTTGAAGTCGATGATGCGGTAGCGCTGCTTGTTGCCGCCGCCCTGGTGACGGGTGGTGATGCGGCCATAGCAGTTGCGACCGGCCTTCTTCGGCTTCGGGGCCAGAAGAGACTTCTCCGGCTTGGACGTGGTGATCTCCGAGAAATCGGAGACCGTCTGGAAACGTCGGCCGGGGCTCGTCGGCTTGTACTGTTTGATTCCCACAGTAACAACCTTTCTTCTTCGGACTCTCCGCGGCCGGGCTGGTAACGGCAGCCCGGGGCGAATCGCCCCTTACTTCGGATGCCCGCTCGCGCGCCTCTCCGCACACCGGGTATCCCCTACGAAAGTGGCATGGACGATTGCCGTATCGGCGCAGATGGAGGCTCTACGCTGCGACGCCGTCTTGCCACGCGCCCGGGTGTATCCATAGGCACACAGACGCAAAGAAGCATTATAGGTTTGGAAGAAGGGCGCCTCAAGAAGTTTTTTTCGAAGTCGGCAAACGCCACATTTCCCGCACATACGGGGAGAAGAGATTGCTGCTCGCATCAACCGCAAGCGCCTAATCCACGCGCAGCAATGCACACCACACGACTCACGCCCCAGCCTCTCTTATCGGTGCTGCTGCATGGGGGCACGGTAGAACGCAGACAACCTTCGAGCAGCGTGCCACGACTCTTTACCTGGGCTTACTGAGATCTACCCAATAATTGCCTAGCAAAAACTTCCTCAATGATACCTAATTTTTGGGGTGTTCTCTCATTAATCGATGCAGCAGTCTTATCAAAGGTCGTTCGAAGACCTGCTCAATATCCCACCTGAAGGAGGAACTATGGAAATGCAGCGTCGACAATTCATCCAAGGAGCGGCAGCATTGGGGGCTGGCGCGCTTGTGGCAAGCCTTACTGGTTGCGCTACGGGGCCATCTACTAGCATGTCCGACACGGGCACGGATACCGCGACCAGCGGGGGCGCGGAAATTCCTCAAGGCTTTGCTGCCGAAGACTTCGAGGAATCTGCCGTTATCCTCGAGCCTATCACCGATTTCGTCAAAGAGCACACTTACGATATCGTGGTCGTAGGAGCCGGTACCGCAGGCCTACCTGCCGTGCTGACCGCTTTGGAGGAGGGCGCCACTGTTGCCTGTCTCCAGAAGGAGTCTACCGCCATCTCGCAAGGCTGCGCTGGAGCGGGAGCCTGCCTGCAGGAAAGTACCGAACTGGGCATCAAGCGATTCATGTCAACCTATGCCGAGCTATGCGAGTATCGCGTCAACTACGAGCTCTTGAAGACCTATGTCGAGCATTCCGGCGAGACGATTATGTGGATCAGCAGGCAGGCGCAAGAGGCGGGTTACCCTAATGCCAAAAACTCCTCAGAGGTGTTCGAATATGGCGAGGGCGCACAGGTTCTCTATATTAAGAACGACTCGGCCGTAAAACCCGAAAGCAACCTGCAGTTAATTCAGGCGCTTGCAGCCATGGCTGAAGACAGAGGAGCCGACTTCTATTATTCAACCCCCGGCGTACAGCTCATAAAAGACAGTGAAGGCTCCGTGACCGGCGTAGTCGGTCAAACGTCTGACGGGTTCGAACTTTTTAACGCCACTAAAGCAGTCATCTTGGCCACAGGCGATTATCAGAACAACTCGAGCATGGTCGATCGGTTCTCGCCTGACCTTTCCCGCTTCGCGCGAAAGCAAGTCAACAAAACGGGCGACGGCATTTTGATGTCAGCAATGGCAGGCGGACACATTACTCCCGTGCATCACAGCCGCCAGATGCATGATTTCGATTCGGGCCCTATGCCCGATGAGCCCTTCCTGTGCGTCAACGAAAACGGCGACCGCTTTATGGATGAATCAATGCCATCAACGAGCGCCGTCAATATCCTGCGCTTCCAAGACGCTGCAGATCCAGGAAAGTATTCCATGATCTTCGACAGCAACTATCAAACCCAGGTGACTGACTGGGGCGGCCGTCCAGCCGACGAAGCCAAATTGCGTCAATATGTTCCAGGCGAAGGCGGCGGTGAAGGGGTAGTGGAGAGCCTCATTGATACTCACTACGCCGATACCCTTGATGAACTAGCAGATAAATTAGGGATTCCAGCTGCCAACCTCATAGCATCTGTCGAGCGATACAACGAGCTGGCAAAATCCGGCGTTGATGTCGACTTCGGCAAAGATCAGGCCTATTTGAAGCCCATCGATACCCCTCCGTTCTGGGGCCGTCATCGCTGGATTCGCATTACTGCCACCTGTGGTGGCATTGCCGTAAATGGAAACTACCAAGTCATCGACAGCCAGAACGAGCCCATCCCTGGATTGTACGCCACGGGCTTCGGCGCAGGAGATCTCTGCGGAGCCGCCGACTGGAGCATTTATTGGGCGGGCATGTCGGTCGGCTCATGCATGAACTCAGGACGCGTTGCGGCGCTGCATGCCATTACGGGCGCCCTTGAACCTTCCCACCCAGCAGAGTGGGACGAGTTTAAAGAAACATACACGGCGTCCAAGTAGAATACCCTCCCCTTTGCAGAGGGAGCCTCTCAGAGGCTCCCTCTGTTCTGTCTCGAGGCACAACGCAGGATAGAGCCTATAGAGCACATTGAGCATTTCCGCGCTCGCAGTTAACCACTTACGATCCCCCGCGCTCAGCGATCGAACGTCTCGTCTCGTGATATTGCGAGCTTATTCGCCAATACGACAGTTCACGAGGTCAATAAGCTCCTGCTTTGAATGCACGTTCAGCTTCGCGTAAATATTGCGCGTGTGTGAGAGCACGGTTTGCGGAGAGATGACCAAGACCTCGGCAATCTTTTTATAGTTGTTTCCCTTATACAGCAACGCGCATACCTCTCGCTCGCGCTGCGTGAGGAGGTAGGTACAGGACAGTTCGTCTAACGCAGCTTGCGGATCGAGCAAAAGCGACTGTTGTCCTCCTTTGCCCTGCTTCTTTAATTGAGAATAGTACTTTTCATAGGTAAGAACAATTAACGTCAGACCGATAAGAGCAAGCGCAGCCATGAGTAGCATCGACTCGCGTGCAACTTGAAACAGGGATGGAAAAACAGCAGCCACCCAAGGGACAAATACGTAAGTAACGGCCGACGAAAGCGTTTCAGTAGCAATGAAGAGCAGCATGTAGCGACTTGGTTGCCCTTTAGAGGCGGCTAAATCCGCCAAGGATAGGAAAAGCAGCAAGATGAAACAAGTCCTCGCTGCAACGAACAGGCCCGATCCAAGAAAACCAGAAGCAGACACCATCCCGAACAATCCCATGAAATATAAAAGCGATACGACAGCCCAGAGAAGATTAAGCGCCAATTCATCGTTTCTCATGGCGATGAAGATCGCCACCACAACGGCCGCGCACCCAAAGGATGCAAGGGTAACGGATAGCGAGCCGCCCACGGATGGAGTCGAACTCGCACCTTCCGCATAACTCATGCCCCGAACGAGACCGCCAACAAACAAGTAGGCAATCACGAGAGCCATAAAGCGACCTTTTTCATGCAAGACAGCTTCGTCAGCCGACGGTTTGTCGGAGGCGGAAAGCATATCAGCCGCCTTCCATAGTGCCAAAGAGGATACGAGCGGCCCCGCAAAAGGCAGCACAAAGCAAAACGGCTCGGGAGATAGATCGACCAGAGAAACCAAGGTTGCGAGGGCAAAAGAAATCGCCACGCTGACAATGACGCGCCGAGACAACCTCTCGGAAACGAGCGTCCCCCATCCCCACGCAAGCCCACAAAGCAGAGCGGCATAGCAAACCGCCTTTCCGAGAGCGACGGCAGGAGGACTCTCAGAACCCAAGATGCCAGCGACCAGCCCCAGTACCGCGGAGATGCCGCCTACAAAAACGAGTATCCAGGCATGCCTAACCACGATTCTGGAAAAAAAGCCTTGCGCAAGAGCATCAGCAAGCGCAACGGCGAGCGCTAGCACCACGGCCGCAAGATAGGGGCCAGGCAGCCCAGCTCCAGTTTCCACAGGAGCGAAAAAAAGAGCAATGTGACCACGCCTGAGCAACAGCCAAAAGAAGCTCATTCCCAATGATATCAAGGCGGGCAGCTGCCATTTGCGCAAATTTGAGCCCATCCGTCAGCACCTCCCTTGATTAAGTATTCTCAGTATAGCGCTCACGTCAAGAGCTGACGCGTTCTCGAAAGAAAAGACGTGCTCGGGCGTAGGCGGCACTTTTCGATAAGCCTACGCAGCAACTCCCGCGCGCGCCCACAACGCTACCCCAACTGCTACCACATTTTCTCGCTGCAATGCAGAGCAGCGGCTATGATGTACCGACAATAACGCGAGAGAGCATGAAGGGAGGTTCGCCATAGCTACGTTGGGCATTGGCCAAGTCGTAAAGCTGGATGACAAAATGGCCGACACTATTGCTTGCGCGACAACGACGTCGCCTTCTTCCCCAAGAACTACGCTATCGACAACGAGATCCTCGGTGAAAGCCGAACCTATTTTACCGTTGACACGGACGAATACGAACAGGGGCGGCTTGCGATTCTCGCGTTCTTCACTCCGACTATCTCGACAACAGGCTGCTCTTTCGAGGCCCGTGTAGTACATGCAGGTGGAAATGGCGGGCGGCGTGGGGTGAAAGTCCTGCACCTGCTCGGGGGCCATGCGAAGCCGGCCAGAAACGTGACGGCCCAGGGCTCGGCCGCCTTGCGTTCGCTGAACCGAAACGCCGTCGCCCCTGCCGTCCTCGTTCGGACTTCTACTTGCTAACTTTCCTAACAAATGCTAACTTTACTAAAAATTGCTAACTTTGCTAACACAGCGCAAGGAGATACCCATGGATGAACCAGCTGAAAACCCCTTCACGCCCATCTTCGGCAAGATTCCCGCCTATATGGCCGGCCGCACCGACTTGGTGGACGAGATGGATTTCGCCCTCAAGGGCAGCGGCAACGATCCAGCTCTTGTCTCTGTTTTCGTGGGTGCTCGAGGCGCCGGCAAGACAGCGCTTCTCTCGCTCTTCGCAAATATGGCCGAAGAGAACGGCTGGGTGTCCGCCAGGGTAACATCCTCTCCTGATATGCTTGAGGAAATCCTCTTACGTATCAACCGGGGCGCTTCTCACCTTATCGATGGCACCCCCAAGCGCAAACTTGCCTCGGTGAGCATTGCTCCTATCGGATCTCTATCTTGGGATAACCGAGAAGATGCCAAAACCAGTTGGCGCACAAGGATGGACGATGTACTCGACCAGCTTGAGGAAGCTGGAGTCGGACTCGTTGTGACTATCGATGAGGTCGATCCCGATCTTGACGAAATGACCACCCTCGTAACGGCCTTCCAGCATTTTCTCGATGAAAACCGCAAAGTCGCCCTTCTGATGGCTGGCCTCCCCTATGGCCTCACCGCACTCTTGGCTGGGAAGACCACATCGTTTTTACGTCGCGCGACCCGGCACGATCTCGCTTCGATCAGCGACTACGAAGTGGCAGAGGCTTTCCGCATTACCATGGAGAAGGGAGGGAAAGCTCTTGACGACGAGGCCTTGACTGTTGCTGTTGAGGCCATCGGTGGCTTTCCCTACATGTTCCAGCTCCTCGGCTATCGAGCCTGGAATCTCGCCTCGGATCGGACCCAGGTCACGGCAGCCGATATTCGCAGCGCTGCGGCCATCGCCCAGCGGGAACTGGAAGAGCGCGTTTACGAGGCGACTTATTACGAGCTAACCGAGGCCGACCGAGCATTCCTAACGGCCATGCTGGAAGACTCTCGGACGACGAAGCAAGCCGCCCTCGCCAAGAGGCTCGGTAAGCAGTCTGGCCACGTGTCCCGGTACAAGAAGCGCCTATTGAAGCAGGGCATTATTAGCGAGAGGGCCAAAGGGCAGCTCGAATTCTGTCTGCCAGGCTTCCGAGAGTTCTTCGCCGCTCGCGAAGCCGAGGTAGATTAACAGAGCGTGCGGAGAGCGCTCGCTTAAGAACCGCTGGCACAGAGCTTTTCGATACGCCAATCGAAAAGCGGCGGGCGCGGCCGTGTGGTC
>OLRK01000228.1_pt1 | contig 70875 bp, 57 predicted proteins | sample 1672911 | NCBI WGS metagenome assembly OLRK01 (sample SAMEA3136736, study PRJEB25190) | human gut metagenome | biome: human gut; feature: human-associated habitat; material: faeces | place: Austria | collected 2013
GACCGTGAAGCTGGCCAGATTTTTCATGACGATGAACCAGACCCAGCTCGCCCAGACGAAGAGGCAGATCGCGATAGGAACGAGGCTCGGAGGCATATACCAGAACACCGCCCGGGCAGTTCATGGGTTTTACCGCATAATCCTGCTCATCAATAACCGTGGTATACATATTGTCCTTATAGTGATCCCAGTGACCAGAGGTCTCCCACAGGCTTCTATTTAAAATAACCGGGGTGGAAATCTCTACATAACCGGCTTTTTTATGAATTTCTCTCCAGTAATCCAAAAGAGTATTCTTCAGCACCATTCCCTTTGGCAGGAAGAAGGGGAATCCCGGACCAGCTTCGTGCATCATAAACAGTCCCAGCTCTTTGCCCAGCTTCCGGTGATCACGCTTCTTTGCTTCTTCCATCATGGTAATGTAAGCTTCCAGCTCTTCTTTCTTTGCAAATGCAGTCGCATAAATACGAGTCAGCATTTTATTGTGCTCATCGCCTCTCCAGTAAGCGCCTGCAATGCTCATCAGTTTGTATGCCTTGCCAATATCCTTGGTGCTCATCAGGTGCGGGCCTGCACACAGATCTGTAAACTCACCCTGCTTATAGAAGCTGATTTCCTCGCCTTCCGGAAGATCCTCAATCAGCTCCACCTTGTACGGCTCCTCTTTTTCCTTCATGAAAGCAATGGCTTCCTCTCTGGGCAGAGTAAAGCGCTCAATCGGGAGAGCTTCCTTTACAATCTTCTTCATCTCCGCTTCGATCTTTTCCAGATCCTCTGCTGTAATCGGATTCTCAAAATCCATATCATAATAAAATCCATCTGCAATAGAAGGACCGATTGCCAGCTTGGCGCTGGGATACAGGCGCTTAATTGCCTGTGCCATTACGTGGCTGGCAGAATGACGCAGAGCAGCCAGACCCTTCTCGTCCTTTGCAGTCAGAATATTAAGAGAACAATCCTCTTCCAGAACAGTACGCAGATCTACTGCCTCTCCATCTACTTCACCGGCACATGCCACCCGTGCCAGACCTTCGCTTAAATCCTTTGCCACATCCAGCACTGACATTGGCTGTGCATACTCTTTTACACTTCCGTCTTTTAATGTAATCCTCATGGCTTTGCTCCTTTTTTCCTTTGATGTGATGAATTTTCCATAGCAGATTCCTGCTCCAAAGTGAGTCTGCATCAACAGCCTTTTTCCTATGACATGAAAAAGAAGCTCGCTCGCGAGCTTCTCCGCCTGCGGCGGGTCGCTTCTGCGACAAAATTCTCTTCCGACGCATGGCGAGCCTCGCGGAGCGTTTTTATGTCATAGGACGCACTTTCCTATGACATAAAAAAATCCCCTGCCAGACGTCTTTTGACATCTGGCAAGGGACGATCATTCTATTCATGCTTCGCGGTTCCACCCTGCTTGCTGAATCTCATTTTCTAACTGCAGATCTGTCTGCAGCTTTACTGAAAAAGCAATTCAGCCTCTCATTCTGACGATAACGGAATCACCGGATCCGATTAAGGACCGCTCCGAGCTGGTCTTCTCCTGAAATCTCTGCAGGATGCTTCCACCATCTGCATCCCTCTCTGTGCGCTTTTTTCAGGTTACTGGTCTCATCTGCGCGTTGACTATGGAAATAACTTCATACCTGATTTTGATTATAACACGCTCCGAAAATATGTCAAGCACTTAATTTTGCAGAATTTCCTTTCACCGCTCACTCCATATCCATCTTAAACGATGCAGAATGACCATCAGCTCTGCCTATTTCTTAGATTCAGCCTGCAGCCGTCTCCAGATTTGCCAGTACCTTTTCACTCAAAAGAATAAATGCCTGACGGGTGCGGCCTGCTGATGCATTGGGGCAGATAACCTGCGGCGATGATAAAAGCTCCCCTGACGGATCTCCCAAAGCGCCTGCTGTATCGCAGATAAAATAATTCTCTCCCTTCTCCAGCCACTTTTTCAGAGGCTCAATCTCGTGGGAAGGTCCAATGGAGGTATTGAAAAGAATTTTATGGCTGCCCAGGGCTGCAAACTGCTCTTCTCCAAGAAGAATTACATTCTTGTTCAGACAAGTAAAAACCACATCGCAATATTCCAGAAGCTCGTTCAGTGGACGGTAGGTCATTCCCTGATTCTCTCTCTCCGGCTTGCGGGTCCGGGAGTAATAAGATACCTCTGCTCCCATAAACTGCATGGCATCTGCGATCATTCCGCCAGAAACGCCGATTCCAACAATTCCTACCTTCAATCCGGTGATTTCCTCCGGCAGTTCCTTCCACATGGGACGATCGTATCCATGCAGCAGACGAACCAGCTCACAAAGCACAAACTCTACAACACCGCGATCTCCGTAGTCGCGAATTCCCAGAACCTGAATTCCGTGTGCTCTCGCATAAGCAATATCTACATTGGCACTTTCCTCAGAGTACAGACTGCAGCACATGCCTACATATTTGATATTGGGACAGCGCTCCATCACATAGCTGTTAATTCTGGAGGTATAACTTACCAACACTGCATCTGCATCACCAATACGACGGATAATCTCTTCGTCATCACCTGGAATATCTGTAAACAGGACAACCTCCTTTGCATAATCATACAGTTTTTTCTCAGCCTCTTCCACCAGGCTGACCGGTTCAATTGCTACCAGCTTCTGAAACATATTTTTCCTCCTTACCCGCTTTTCTTACGCTCTTCTTCAGCTGCTATTCCTAAAATACAACCGGAGAGACGATATTTCTCAGAACTGCAACTACGCTCCATCCAGCAATGGCACTGGTACTGGAATAAATATCTACCACAGCCTTTACACCATCGATTTCTGCCGTAATCTTATGATCATCACCTACAAAGCCAGGTACACTGGTAATATTAACACTGGTGTTCTCAGGGCCTACTGTAGCCAGAGAAGAAGCTACCGCTACATTGACCTTAGTGGGCAGAAGTCCGATTGCTTCCCGGGCATTTCCAGAAAATACATGGGTCTCCTCTGTGTCTGTCATCAGATGTTCCTCAAACAGCGGTGTATTTCTCAGAGAAGCCGGCCCCTTTCTGGTCTCAATTCCTGCCGTAGCCTGTCCCATCAGAGATACTGTGCGCAGCACATCAAAACCACCGACTGCTCCGGATGCAATGTAGATTCTTGTTCCGTTTTCCTTTGCAGTCTTCTGGGCTTTCTCATAAAACTCCTGATCAGCAAAAGCCCCAATGGAAAGCACAATCAGACTGCTTCCAGAAGAGAGAATCTTTTCTGCCGAATCCTTTACCATCTGTACGGAAGCCGCCTCTGCAATATAGTCCGGCTTCTGAGCCAGAAGCTCGTCCAGAGTGAGACAAGCCACACATCCGGCTTTTTTTGCCATTTCAGAAACGGTCTCAGGAGTTCTTCCCATAACACCTACGATTTCGTAGTCTTCCAGAAGCCCCTGCTTCCAGGCATCCACTACAATACCGGATAAATATCCGCTTCCCAAAATACCCAGTCTTTTTTTGTTCATTGTTGTTCCCCCAATTCTTATTTTTTTCGTAATCGTTCAGGAGCTGTCGATTATTTCTTTCTAACGGACTAGATATCCCGAATCGTTACTTATTTTTGAAACAGGAAATGCCAGACTCCCTTTTTCGGGAGCCTGACATCGCCCTTATCAATCCTTGTCTAAATCAAATACCTCAAAATCATCTTCATTTTCCTGTTCTTCCATTTCAGAAGGATGCATTGGCTGTTTGTAGGCTTTTACAGAAGAGCTTTCTTCTTCTGCTTCGCGGGCCAGATTTCTGGATATCGCCTTTTCTACATCGCCTACAGCATCGTCAAGGGGATCGTCAAACTCCAGATCTACCATTTCCAGTTCACTTTCGTCGGGAAGGTATCTGTCCTCCTCTCTGGAGGCTGCTGCTTCCGATGAAGAAGCCCGGAAATCCTCTTCCTCATGATCCTCTTCGCCCATCATATACCGTTCTTCGTCAGACAGCTGTTCCTCAGAACCACGGCTGTTTCTGGAAGAACCAGACCTATCCGGAGTTTCCTTTTCCTGAACCATGCCGCCATGACCGGAACGGGAGCGCTTTACAAGAACCACAATCAGGATGAGCAGAAGAACTGCTGCCGCCGCAGAAGCGCCAATAGCAATGTACAGCATAGTGCTGTAATCATCTGTCAGCTCATTGTATCTGGTTGCCAGTTCAATGTATTCCGGATCCATCTCTCCGCTGTTTTCATATTCGAAATACTTCTGAATGGTCTTATTCTTTGTATCATAACGATAGAAGCCAGCTTCTCCATCTGCATCAATACCATAGAAAATGCAGTAATCCGGATCCTGTTCTTTTCCTTCCACACTGGGAATCCAGCCCTTTACCGTAGCCTCACCGATGATCAGATCACGTTCTACCATACCGGCCGGAATCTTGGCATCAGATGGAATTGCAGTGATTCCAATACTTGCCGGTGTTCTTCCTGCCTCTAAGTGTACCAGAACATCTGCCGGTGTTACCGTCTGTTCTGTGTCGCCGGCGTTGGTTTCCATATTTTCTCCGCCCTCTGCCTTGTTGACAACAACCGTATAGGTTCTGACGGTAGTTCCGTCCTCTGCAGTTACCCGACAGATCACGGTGTTCTCTCCAGGCTGCAGACCCTCTGCACCTTCTACAGAAACCACTGCCTTATCGCTGTTTGCAATCGCTCCCACTGTCAGTCTCTCTGTATCCAGACCAACGGTTGCTGTGTAATTTTCCACCTCCGGGCTGAATGCCGGCTCCAGAGTTCCTGGTGAAATCTGCAGAGACTGCAGAGCCGCATCACTGGAATAGGTCTGCTCACCAGCTGCAATCTGAATGGTGGAGCTGCCCTGCTTATCCATAGTCAGAGTCTGTCCGTCTGCATCGTAGCCTTCCCAGGAGGATACGGTAATCTGTGTGGTTCCGGCTTTTAATGCGCGGAATTTCAGATTTGTTACAATTTCCGTTTTTCCTTCCATACCACTGGTTACACGGATTGCTCCGGAACCGCCGCTGGCATTGTCTGAACCTCCCAGAAATTCCAGGGCTGTGGCATCATAAGCCAGCATCACATCGGTATTCCCCAGGGTATCTCCACTGGTAGATGTAAACTTCATTCTTACATCAAATTCACTGCCTGCCTGAGTTGACGGATCCGAAAATGCAATTTTCGCACTTGCTGCAAAGCTTTGGAATGACAGTGCAAAAACCAGCATCATTACGGCTGCCGTCCGCAGACAAAACTGTTTCATTTTGTTGTACATACTTCCTCCCGTATTCTTTTCTGAAGCAGCCGGAACTTTCTGCTGTCCCCTGGCTGCTTCTGTTTTTATTGTAACTGTTCAGGACGGGGCATCTGAGGGCTGATTCGCCGTCAATTTCCCGGAGCAACAATCACTGCGCTCTGTCCACCCGGTGCTGCGCCCGCTGTACTTCCCGGAGCAGAAAATCCAGGCTGGCTTCCGCCCATACTGCCAGAACCGCCGTTTGAAATTCCAGGACCTGAATTGGAAATTCCCGGGCCGCCGGCTGAACCGCCAGTCTGAACCGAGCTGTCTGTACTGCCGTTTCCTGGAGTAACGGTAACCCCGCTTCCCAGTCCGGCATTATAGGTTGGGCCGTTGGTCTGACGTACTACATGAATAGTATAAGTACGCTCTGTGCCATTCTCTGCACGCACAACGACAGAAATCTCGTTATTTCCGCTCTGCAGCTGAATGGTTCCCGCTCCGCTGACAACCGCCTTGGAATCAATAGTTACTGCACTTAAATTTACACTGGATACCGAGTGATCTACAATCAGATCGTAAGAAAGGGTATCCTTATCAAAAGTAGGCGTCAGTATAAAGCCCTCTGCTCCCAGACCCTTCAGCTTGTTGTTGGGACTTCCGTCTACCGTCGGCTTCACACAAGGTGACTCCGGCATATTGGTGTACACAGGAATCTTAAAGGTCAATGCTGTATTTTTCAGCTGTTCCGAAAATCCTTCAGCAAAAATAGACCCTTCAGATGCTGCACCATCTACATTGGTCATATACTGATGCTTGTACATATTGCTTCCCTGAACATTATACTTTTTCAGATAAAGGGTATCCTGTCCTGCATTGACATAGTTTGTCCCGTAAAACTGGGCTCCGCCTATAATCGAGCTTTCCGGAGAATTCCACGGCCGGCCGTAGGTTCCGGACTGAGAGGCGTACCAGAGTCCGCGCTCCACTGCTCCCATTCCGTCAGATGCATAGGCTCCTACATTAAAATAATTGTAAACACCCGTATATCCTGCATAATTTCCGGAAATCGAATTTCCGCGGCCATCACGTCCCTGTTCCTGAATAATCATAGCTGCAATCACATAGGGATTCACGCCAGATGCAGATGCAGCATTCATAATAGCATCTACATAGCTGACCGTAGCGCCTGAGCTGTTTCCTCCTCCGGAGGTAACTCCGCCGGGAGCAGCTGCACCTGGAGAGGAACTTCCCCCAGAAGAACCGCCAGGGCCTCCCGCTGTAATAACATTGGCTGCTACAAAAGCAGCATCATGCCTGCTGACAGATGCGTGAGGTCCCTCAAACCGCACCTCTGAATCCGATGTACCTGATGGTGCCTGAGAACCGGCATTGCCTGACGGCTGGGAAGAGGTTCCGGAAGAACCGTTCCCCGCTCCCGGTCCTACAATCACTGCGCTCTGTCCGCCCGGTACAGAAGAACTGCCTCCGGAAACACCAGGACCTACTACCGGACTTCCGCCGGTATTGCTTCCCCCAGAGCTGCTGCCTCCAGGGCCAGCGGAACTGCTGCCGGAGTTTCCTGCTCCGATCTGGCCGTTTTCCATAAAACTGCCCTTCAGCATAGACTCCAGGCCTTCTCTTGTGTGAACTGCCGGATCGTATTTTTGTGACATAAACTGAAAAATATAAGCCTCATCCAGGAAATTCCGCGGATCCATATAAAAACGCAGAATATCCTCTGAAGCAGCTACCCACGTGCTTCCATCAAAGCCGGTCCACACTCCATTGTCCCAGTTGTAAGCCCCCTCTGCCAGTGACTTATAGGAAGAAATACTGCCGGTATGTACCAGATTCCGTCCCAGAACCGACTCATTCTGAATCACTGTGTTCCAGTCCAGACCTGTCTGCTGTGCCTCAAATCTCCACTGAGGATATTTTGCATGAAGCTGTCTCAGACTGTTTTTGTAGGACTCTGGAAATCCCTGAGCGTTCAGACTGGCTTCAAAATCTCCATCGTGACTGTAGGCCGTGGGGAAGCTCACATAGGTTCCCAGCACATATCCTGTCGTCGTCTGACCGCCTGAGCCTGTAAAGCGGATCTGATACCATAGTTTTCCGTCGCTCCCCGTTGTCTCACCAATGACTGTAACAGCTGCATTCTTATTCAGCCTGGCTACAGATGCATTGGAGGTTCCTGGCCCGCTTCTGACATTCAGCGTAGTCGCGCTGACCTTTGCCGAACGTTCTGTATAGGCATAGGCCTGGTAAGCTCTGAGAGCGGTACCAGCAGGCTGAGAAACCCCCAGCATTACTCCCATAGCTACAGCCAGCCCTCTTTTCCATGATCGTTTTTTCATGTATATTCTCCTCAAAAGGTAGATTCTGCTCCGCATCTGCCCAAGAGCAGAAATCCGGATTTTTACATGTTTCTTATTATAATGACAAATACTGGGATAGTCAACCAAATCAAACCAAAGTTCAGATATCCTGCGAAATTTGTAAGAAACTTTTAATATGGCATAACGATTCCTCCGATGCATCTTGTCCGGCAAAGCCGGCCAAGAAGATGCCCCATCGCAGACAGCCGCCACATGCAAACGGCAGAAGATGCACAAACACGCCGGAGCTTCTGCCAAATCAATGACAGAAGCTCCGGCGCGCGGAATGATTCCATTATTTTCAAGACAGCTTATACAGGATAAGCCTTATTTGCAGTATCTGCAACAGCAGCATCTACCTTGGTCTGCTGTGCCTCTCTGTACTTAAAGAATTCCTCTGCTACCTTCGGGAACAGAGCATAGGACAGAACATCCTCTTCCTGCTGCTTCCACTGTGCACATTCTTTTTCAAACTGCGGAAGCTGCGGCGGAATCAGATCTGCCGGACGGCAGGTAATCGGAGTCTCATCTCCAATAATCTTCTTCTGTACTTCTTTATTAACCGGTGTTACAGTCTGACCAAATTCGCCCATCATAATCTTCTTGGACTCCTTCGGAACCAGTTTGTAGCGCTCACCGGAAATTACGTTCATAACAGCCTGTGTACCTACAATCTGGGAGGACGGAGTAACTAATGGCGGCTCACCGAAGTCTTTTCTTACTCTCGGGATCTCCTCCAGAACCTCCTGGAACTTATCCTCTTTGCCAGCTTCCTTCAGCTGGTTTACCAGGTTAGAGAGCATACCGCCCGGTACCTGATACCGCAGAGTCTTAATATTAACACCCAGAACCTTCGGATTCAGCAGACCGCTCTTTAAGGACTCCTCGCGAAGCGGAGCAAAGTACTCGGCAATCTCTGCCAGCTTGTCCTGAGACAGACCAGTATCATAGGGAGTGCCTTTGAAGGTCTCAACCATAACCTCAGTTGCTGGCTGGCTGGTACCCAGAGCCAGAGGAGACATTGCAGTATCAATAATATCGCAGCCGTTCTCCACTGCCTTTAAGTATGTCATGGAAGCAACGCCGGAAGTATAGTGGGTATGCAGGTCAATCGGAAGCTCTGTAGACTCTTTCAGTGCGCCTACCAGTTCCTGCGCTGCATAAGGAGTCAGCAGACCAGCCATATCCTTGATACAGATAGAATCTGCGCCCATGTCCTCGATTCTCTTTGCAATATCTTTCCAGTAATCCAGGGTATAAGCCTCACCCAGGGTATAGCACAGAGCGATCTGAGCGTGAGCCTTCTCCTTCTTTGCTGCTTTTACAGCGGTCTGCAGGTTGCGCAGATCGTTTAAGCAGTCAAAAATACGAATAATATCAATACCGTTTGCTACGGATTTCTGTACAAAGTACTCTACCACATCATCCGCATAATGGTTGTATCCCAGAATATTCTGTCCACGGAACAGCATCTGCAGCTTGGTGTTCTTAAAGCCAGCTCTCAGCTTTCTCAATCTCTCCCACGGATCCTCTTTCAGGAAACGAAGGGAAGCATCAAAGGTAGCGCCGCCCCAGCACTCTACTGCATAATAACCAACCTGATCCATCTTATCAATGATAGGAAGCATCTGTTCTGTACTCATTCTGGTTGCGATTAAAGACTGATGCGCATCACGCAGAACAGTCTCTACAATCTTAACCGGCTTTTTCTGAATCTCTGCCATTTTAATTTACCTCCTGAATATTCTATCGTTAAATTCCAAAGATTGCCATGAAGGTACCGGCTGCTACTGCCGTACCGATAACACCGGCTACATTGGGTCCCATGGCATGCATCAGCAGGAAGTTGGTAGGATCTGCCTCCGCTCCCACCTTCTGAGATACACGGGCTGCCATAGGCACTGCAGATACACCGGCTGAACCAATCAGCGGATTTACCTTACCGCCGGTTACCTTGCACATAATCTTACCGAATACTACACCGGCTGCTGTACCGAATGCAAATGCAATCAGACCCAGAACTACGATCAGCAGTGTGGTGGGCTTTAAGAATGCCTCTGCGCTGGTGGAAGCGCCTACAGAAGTACCCAGCAGGATAACTACGATGTACATCAGTGCGTTGCTTGCTGTCTCTGTCAGCTGCTTTACAACACCGCTCTCACGGAACAGGTTACCCAGCATCAGCATACCAACAAGGGGAGCTGTGGTCGGCAGAATCAGACATACAACAATGGTAACAATAATCGGGAACAGGATCTTCTCCAGTTTGGATACAGGACGAAGCTGATCCATACGGATCTTACGCTCCTGCTCTGTAGTAAGCAGCTTCATAATCGGCGGCTGGATAATGGGCACCAGAGCCATATAGGAATAAGCAGCTACTGCGATAGGTCCCATAAACTCAGTCTGTCCCAGCTTACCTGCCAGGAAAATAGAGGTCGGGCCGTCTGCTCCGCCGATAATGGAAATAGCGGCTGCAGCCTTATCGTTAAATCCAAATGCAATTGCCATAAAATACGCTGCATAAATACCGAACTGTGCAGCAGCTCCCAGAAGGAAGCTCTTGGGGTTCGCAATCAGGGGACCAAAGTCCGTCATTGCGCCAACACCCATGAAAATCAGAGACGGAAGAATACTCCACTCGTCCAGAAGGAAGAAATAATGAAGCAGTCCGCCGACACCGTTGGACATATCCTCCGGTTTTGCCATAATATCCGGATAGATATTCACCAGCAGCATACCAAATGCAATCGGCACCAAAAGCAGCGGCTCAAATCCCTTTCGGATAGCCAGGTACAAAAATACCAGCGCTACGCCGATCATCAGGAAATTGCCATACGTAAGATTGCAAAAGGCTGTCTGCTGAAGAAGATTAACCAATGTTGTTCCAATATAATCCATTTTAATCCCTCCATAAGGAACTTGCCGTTAATTGCAAGCTGTTAGTTTAATGTAGCAAGAACTGCGCCGGCTTCTACGGAATCGCCAACTGCTGCATTCAGACTTGCAACGGTGCCGTCCTGAGGAGCTACGATATCATTCTCCATCTTCATGGCTTCCAGAACCATGATTGCATCACCCTTCTTCACTGCCTGTCCTACAGTTGCCTTTACTGCAAGGATCTTGCCCGGCATGGGGGCATTTACTTTTACAGAGCCAGCTGCTCCAGCCGGTGCTGCTGCCTTCGGTGCTGCCTTAGGAGCTGCTTTCGGTGCTGCCTTGGGAGCTGCTGCTGCGCCGGTGGAAACGCCTTCCTCTACGGTTACTTCATAAACATTACCATTAACTGTAATTGTATAATTTTTCATGATAAATTCCTCCTAATATGCTTATGCTCTTTTCCATTTTGCGCCAGGCGCACGTTTGATGGAACGTACTACCAGGCCATCCGTTGAAGAATTGGAAGCAGCTGCAATTGCTGCAGTAATTACTGCTACCAGTTCCAGATCGTCAACCAGTTCCTCTTCTTCTGCCTCTACCGCTTCCACAACCGGTGCAGGAGCCGCCGGTGCTGCTGCCTCCTGTTTTGCCTTCATCTTTGCTTCAAAGATATTGACAAACTTCATTCCGGCAATAATCAGGCTGATAAAAATCAGAACCATAAATACAGTTCCCATACCCAGCAGGGTATTCATTGCTGCCTTTTCCATCTTTTCTCCAAAAGTATATTCTGGAGTAAATGCGATAGAAGTCGGCATCAGTCCCTGATCACCCTCAGTCATAAACATCTTGAATTCTGCGTTGCGGTTCTCAAACTGTGCCATAACCGTGCTGACGTATTCGTCATCCTCGGAAAGTACAGTGTCGGAAGAAATCACTCCTACGAATGCGCCGGTATCTTTCATTACACTCATCCAGGAGGTAACGCCGCCTGCAAGACCGTACTCTTTGTCTGCCAAAAGCGTTGCTTCCAGTTCCTGTGCCTGAGCCTCGTCAAGCGCTACGATATTCTGCAGAAGTCCTTCCGCACTCTGAGAAACGCCCATAGCTGTCATGGGGTCAAGCTCTTTCCCCTTGGTTTCCGTACCGGCAGAGCAGGCGGACAGGGAAAAGAGGCTGACTGTCATGCATAACACTAACAATACTCGCTTTATATACTGTTTCATATATCAGTCACCTCGTTCTAAACCGTTCCATGTTTTCTGTCAGGACGATCCTCTCTCTTGGTAAACAGCATCTCAAAGGCTGCGATCACACGTTTTCTGGTATCGCACGCATCGATGATGTCATCCACATAACCTCTCTTTGCAGCTGCCACAGCACTGGACTGAAGCTGGCGGTATGCTTCTGCCTTCTCTGCAATCAGAGCCAGGCTGTCATCTGCCTTTGCAATCTCATCTGCATACATAATCTTTGCAGCTGCCTCTGCATCCATCATTCCGATAGAAGCGTTCGGCCATGCATAAACCAGATCTGCGCCAATGGATTTGCTGTTCATGGTCAGATATGCGCTGCCGTATGCTTCGCCTACAACTACAGTCACCTTCGGAACACTTGCATCTGCAAATGCGTAGGTCAGACGGCCTGCTGCCTTTGCAATCCGGCGCTCTGTGCATTTGCTTGCCTTATAACCCTTTACATTTACAAGAGTCAGCAGCGGAATGTTAAAAGCATCACAGAAGGAAACAAACTTCTCTGCCTTCTCGCAGCCGCGATAAGAAAGAACTGCGTCATACTCGCCTTCTTTTACGCCATTTTCGCCGTATACTTCTGTTCTATTTGCCACACAGCCTACGGTCATGCCGTTCAGACGGATAAAGCCAGTAACCATAGACGGATCATAATCCTTCTTTACTTCCATAAAGAAATTATCATCAGAAATCTGGGCAAGCGCCAAATCCGTAGCACCTACACAGTTTTCAATATCAGAACAAATACGATTCAGATCATCCTCACACTCACTGTAGGACATATCATCCTCATTGTTTGCAGGCAGAATAGAAACCAGTTCACGAATCTGAGAAAGGATCTCGTCCTCACTGCCGGTAAAATCTGCCAGACCTGCCTCTTCGCTCTGGAAAGCAGCACAGGAGGTGTCACATTTTTCAATTCGATTACCATCAATTGCATTGGGAGAATTTACAAACAGTTTTGCCTTTTTGTTCTCCATAAACACAAAATCTGCCATTGCAGAGGATACTGCCATACCGCCGCCGCAAGTACCAAAAACTGCGGAAATCTGCGGAACAACGCCGGAAGCCATAGCCTGACTTAAATACATCTGGCCAAAGCCGTTTAATGCATCGGTTGCCTCCTGCAGTCTTAAACCGGCGCAGTCAATCAGTCCGATGACCGGAGCTCCCATCTTCACTGCCATGGAATAAATGTTGGAAATCTTCTTTGCATGCATCTCACCCATAGAACCGCCCAGTACAGACGCATCCTGGCTGTACACATACACCAGGCATCCCTCAATGGTACCGTAACCGGTTACTACACCATCTGCGGGAGTTTCCCTGTCAGTCATGTTAAAGTCTGTGCTTCTTGCTGTTACATAAGCGCCGACTTCAACAAAACTGTTCTCATCAAGCAATGCATTAATTCTGTTACTTGCTGATGTTTGTGCTGAATTACTCATTTTGCAATCCTCCATTTTGAAATATTTTCACGACTTGACGAAATCCTGCCCAAAAACAGCAGGGAGGTCTCGTCTGGTCGCTTAGTAAATCCAATTTCTGCCGATTTTAATTGTATAATGTCCTGCACTAAATTTCAAGTTATTTTTTTAACTTTTGATTTTTTTCATCGTTTTTTGGCAAAAAAACTCTAACACCATTTGAACACAGGAAGAAAATTTCCATTCATCCACTGACGCTTCCATATAGAGAGGATACACTGCTGCCACCTCTCCATTCAGCCGGTATATCTGATATCCTGCCACATCACCGGACCGGACTGGAGCCTTTCGCATATCCGGAAGCCTTGTGACACATTCCACCTGATCCCAGTCTGACACCAAAAGCTTTAAATGGCGCTGCTCCTCCTTCAGACGGCTGCTGACAGGAACGCGCTCTGGCTCTTTTCCCCCTTCTACCAGCACAGTCCGTGGCTCCTCCGGCTCAAATACGTCCCGGTAATGGTAATGCTCTTTTCCGTACTCCAAAAGTGCTTTTGCATCTTCCCATTTGTAAGCTTTATGGGGCGGCCATCCGCTTCCCAGAAGGGCTATAATAAAGGTTCTTCCCTGACTTTCCAAGGCTCCCACATAAGAATATCCAGCTCCCCCCGTAAACCCTGTTTTTCCGGTCAACGCCCCCTCCATCATAGTCAGAAGCGCATTGTGGTTTCCGCAGTAACGGGAATATTGGCCAGAACAGTCTGTAATGGTTCTTCCGGATGTTCTGGTAATTTCCAGAAACGCATCCTTTTTGGGAGAATCCCGAATACAGTACCTGAGAATCGCTGCCAGCTCCGCTGCCGTTGTCCCGTGGCTTTTCTCACCTCCATCTGGCATTGCACAGACCGCATCCAGCCCATTCGGTGTAATAAACCAGGTGTTTTTACATCCAATATCTCTTGCCTTCTGATTCATCATGGACGCAAACCCCTCCACACTTCCGCCTATATGCTCTGCAATCGCCACAGCAGAATCGTTGTGAGACTCCAGCATCAGAGAATACAAAAGCTCCTGAAGCCTAAACTGCGTACCTGCCGGCGCCCCCAAATGAACCTTTGGCTGAGCGGCTGCCTTTGAAGAAAACCGGCAGATATCCTCAGGATTTCCATTTTCCAGAGCCAGAATGCAGGTCATAATTTTTGTAGTGCTGGCCATAGGGCGAAAACTCTGCTCCTCTTTTCCATAGAGAATACGGCCACTGACTCCGTCCATCAAAACTGCACTGACTGCATGAAGACGAAGCTTCTCTTTCCCCTGACCCTGGACTGTTTCTATACTCCGCTCCCATTTTATCCCCTCTCTTTCCGTATTTTCCCCGGACATGGCGCAGGGCTGCACAGCAACACTTCCCCACACGGCAAATCCGGCCGTAATTCCTATCATTAAGCCATAAGCACGGCTTCGTTTTCCCATGGTCTCACCTGGAACCTATCATTACCTGATCCTATTCTGGTAATTTTTTAATTATTCTGGTATGATAGACAAAGAAACTGCGGGATATTCCCCAGGGTTCAAACGCCGAAAGGAGGCCTGTTCATGGAACGACAGCGACTTATTTTTCATATTGATGTAAATTCCGCCTTTCTCAGCTGGGAGTCTGTCTATCGTTTATCAAAGGATCCCCATGCGATTGATCTGCGAACCATTCCCTCTGCAGTTGGTGGAGACGCCAAATCCCGCCATGGAATTGTCCTGGCAAAATCAGTTCCTGCCAAACAGTACGGAATTTCTACAGCAGAGCCTCTGGTGTCAGCTCTGAAAAAATGTCCAGAGCTGACCATTGTTCCTTCCCGCTTTGACCTTTACCTGGAATACTCCGAAAAACTGATAAAGCTTCTTGAGGAATACACCCCGGACATTGAAAAATTCAGCATTGACGAGGCCTTTCTCGATATGACAGAAACCATTCATCTCTTTGGCACTCCCGTAGAGACTGCCAATCGCATACGGGAACGGATTCACAGGGAGCTTGGCTTTACTGTCAATGTAGGCATTGCCCCCAACAAGCTTCTGGCAAAAATGGCCTCTGACTTTGAAAAGCCTGATAAAACCCACACCCTTTTCCCCTCGGAAATACCAGATAAAATGTGGCCGCTTCCTCTGCGCAATCTGTTTTTTGTAGGAAGCTCGGCCGCCATGCGCATGGAAAAAATCGGTCTTCATACGATCGGAGATATTGCTTCCTGCGACTGCTCGATTCTAAAAGCCCATCTGGGGGATAAATACGGCTCCCTGATCCACCGATATGCTAACGGAATAGATGACTCTCCCGTAGAAGAACGGGAACCATTGAACAAAGGCTATGGCAACAGTATTACTCTGCCCCAGGATATTTCTGATTATCCCACCGCCTGTCAGGTGCTTCTGGCACTTAGCGAAACTGTAGGGGCAAGACTGAGAGAAAGCCATGTGCGCTGCAGCTGCGTCTGTGTAGAGCTAAAGGACTGGCAATTCCACAGTCATTCCCATCAGGCAACGCTTCCCTATGCTACGGATTCTACTACCATGATTTACCAGAAGGCATGCCAGCTTCTGAAGGAATTCTGGGATTTTACTCCAGTCCGGCTGATTGGCCTTCGAACCAGCCGTATTGATGAAACGGATTTTCATCAGATGAATCTGTTTGAAACAGAACAATCCCGCCGAATGAACGCTCTGGAAAAGGCCGTAGACTCTATACGCGATAAATACGGCGTAGACAGTATCAAGCGTGCCAGCTTTCTGGAAAAGGACCGGGTCGTGGATCATACGGTCAGCAAGAAAAAACATCTGAAACAGAAAGGAGAACCTTACCAGCCGTGAGACAGGTATTTACTTACACTGCATCCCCAAAATCCCAATCAGAGTTTCTTCTGAACTCGAAAAAACAAACGGAAAGTAACTTCCCGAAAGAAGGAATTACCGTACAGGACCTGCTTCTCTCTCAAGGATATTCCCGGCGGCTGATCATTGACTTAAAAGCTCTTTCAGATGGTCTTACCGTTGATGGATATCGGGTCTGCACTCCCTATATCCTAACTCCAGGACAGGTGCTCACCGTTACCCTTCCGCCGGAAAAGAATTCTCCTCATATTGAACCAGTATGTCTTCCATTTCCTATTGTTTATGAGGATGAACATCTGATGATCCTGAATAAGCCGGCAGGAATGCCAATCCATCCGTCCCAGGGAAACCATGACAACTCCCTCGCCAACAGCGCGGCCTGGTATTTTAACCAGAAGGGACTTCCATTTACCTTCCGCGTTGTAAACCGCCTGGATCGGGATACTACTGGCCTTTTGATTCTGGCCAAGCACAGTCTCAGTGCCTGCCTTCTTTCTGATATGATGAAAAGAAGAGAAATCCGGCGCACCTATCTGGCTGCTGTTCAGGGAAAGCCGGAACCGGAATCCGGCGTAATCAACGCACCGATTTCCAGATTAAACGGCTCCACCATTGAGCGGTGCGTGGACTTTATCCATGGAGAGCAGGCAGTCACCCACTACCAGGTTCTCTACAGCAATCTGTCCTCCAATACCTCCCTGGTAAAGCTTCATCTGGAAACAGGCCGCACCCATCAGATCCGTGTCCACATGAAGTACCTTGGCTTTCCGCTTCTGGGTGATTTTCTCTATTACCCGGACTTTAGCCTAATCCAGAGACAAAGTCTCCATTCCTGGAAACTGGAATTTTCTCATCCCATAACAAAAGAACCGCTGGCCTTTACGGCTGCGGTTCCTGATGATATGCAGTGCTTTCTTCCAGAGGGAGAAGCCAGACATTCTTTTATAACTCCTGGCGAAGCCCCTTTGGGTAGTGATTTTTAAGAATTCCCGAAGATGCCTTTGCCCATCCGGCAGGCCATCCGTCTGCACAGACTAAAGCCCATCCATTCTCCAGCCCCTCTGCAGAAAGGGTACCTCCAGAAAGATAGGTCCGGATTTCTGCAGATTCCGCATCCAATTCTACGCTTTGGTTCACTGTGTCTGGATCCAGGAAAAGAGCCAAAGCATGGGAGGGCTCCAGCCTGTTTTTCTTGCCTGTGGCAAGATGAAGCCCTGGTCTTAAAACCCTAAGCCCTGACAAATCTGGAATTCCCGCCGGAAGCAGATATATCTGATCCCCATAGGAAACCAGCCGTTCTGTGCTGCAGGATTCCCTCCAGATTTGTGCCTCCTGCCGGGTAAACAACTCCTGAAACATCACCTGCAGTAAAGCCTGGTTTTCTCTTGCCGTTTCTCCTGAGCTTTTCTTTTTTCCATTCTGACTGCCACGATCCTTCTTCTTTTCTTTCTTCCGACTATCCGCCTCTGTCAGCTCCTGACAGGCTTCCCCGAAATCAGCCCCCGCCTTTTTCAGACAGGCCAGATAATGACCTTCTCCCTCACATTTATGCGGCCAGATTCGGAAGGTGTCCGCCAGACCAGTCATATTTGTCTGACTCCATTCCGGCCTTCCGTGAGAAAGCCCCTCCAAAGCAGCGGCACATTCCGGCTTTTCTATGGAAAAATCTCTGTGCTCCTGCAAAAATCTTTCAACTGCCTGTTCGTCCTCCTCAGGGGCGAAGGTACAGGTTGAATAAACCAGACGTCCGCCAGGCTTTAACATAGCAGCCGCATTGTCCAAAATTTCCTGCTGGCGTTTGGCACAGTGAAGAACATTTTCCGGACTCCACTGGCTGCGGGCCAACTCATCCTTGCGGAACATTCCCTCTCCGGAACAGGGAGCATCCACAACAATTCGATCAAAAAACTCTGGAAAGTAAAGACGCAGACGTCCTGAATCTTCATTGGTGACTACACAGTTTCCAATTCCCATCCGCTCCACATTTCTTGATAAAATTTTTGCCCGTGCCGGATGAATCTCATTGCTCACCAGAAGACCTTGATTTCTCATACGTCCGGCAATGTGGGTGGTCTTTCCCCCTGGCGCCGCACACAGATCCAAAATCCGTTCTCCTGGCTGCGGATCCAGAAGCACCGTAACTGCCATAGCGCTGGGCTCCTGAATATAATAAATTCCTGCTTCATGGAGAGCATGCTTTCCCGGTCTGGTTTTCTGGTCATAGTAATTCCCCTCCGCACACCAGCTCACAGGAGAAAGACCAAACCGCTTTCCATAGCGAAGGGCCAGACTGTCAGGTTCCCCCTTCAAGGGATTCCACCTTAGTCCCTGTACCCGCTCTGCCTCATAGCTTTCAAGAAATTCCGGAAACTCCTCTCCCAGAAGCTCCTTCATCCGTTTCAAAAAAGCCTCCGGCAATTCTGCCCCTCTTTCCTCCTGCTTTTTTTTATCAGCATTGGCCGGCTCGTTCCCAGGAATCTGCTGCTTTTCTTCCTGTGCCGATTCTGTCTCTATAACCATCTCCATGGCTTTCCCATTTTCCCTGAATACCGTTTTTTCAATTCTGTCCCGATTCTTCTTTCCAGCCATCACTATCTCCCAGGTTTCTCTTATTTTTCTTGCTTTTTTCGTAACCCTTCAGCCCGGCGCTTCTTATCCACTTTAAGCAGACAGGGAAATGCATGGCTGGACGGTTCCATTTTTTCATTATATCGGTCCGGTCATTTCCTGTAAATACCCTATCTGCAACAGAATCAACTCTCTGCAGGCGAAAAGCTTTTATAAGAGTATTTTTCATGCAGAAAAAAAGCCGCGCATCTGTCTCAGCAGACGCACAGCCTTTTTCGTCATTACACTTTTATCAAATCCGTTCGATTACAGGGAAACCTTGAAATCGTCGGAACCTTCTCCGTTTACGACATAGTAAGCCACATTATTTTCAGGTTGGATATAAACTTCAATGGTCTTGATGGTAACGCCTCTGTGGTTGGCCTTGTATGCCTTGGTTGCTGCATCCAGTACTTCCTTTGCAACAATCTGATTCTCGCCATACTCAATAACAACCGTTGCCTTCGGCTCAGCTTTTTTTGCTGGAGTTTTCTTTGCAGCCGGAGCTTTTTCTGCAGCCTGGGTCTTTTCTGCTGCCGGAGTCTTTGCTGCAGTCGTCTTTTTCGGCGCTGCTGCTTTCTTCTCTGCCGGTTTCTTTACTGTCTTGGAAGCTGCTGTTGTCTTCTCAGTTTCCTTCTCAGCAACTGCATTTCCCTCTACTGCTTTGTCAGCTACTTTCTTTACTGCTGCCATAATTCTTTTCCTCCTCATTTGACTCTGGAACCTATTGATTTCCCGCACAGTTTTTCCCCCTGCGCTGAGTGCATTATATATCCCTTTTCCTTTTTTGTCAATGAAATCCTTTGAATATCAAGATATTACGCCATCATTCAGCCATGTATCTTCTTGCCCGTTTACAGCGAATATTACAGCACCAGAATTAAAGTTACTGTAATAGCCGCCATACTCAAAACAATCGACATGGAGTTGACTGCACTGGACATTTCTACATCTCCGCCCAGCCTTCCGGTAAAAGCTGTTGCCACAGAGGAAACTGGACCAAAGGCTGCAATAGCCATAGCCTGACGAACCTCCAGTTCAAAGGGCAGCAGATAAAATCCTGCCAAAGAAAAAACAAGGGCAACTCCGTACCGCAGCGCCATCAGACGGAAAATCCGAAAAAGCTTGTCACGTCCCAGACGAATTTCAAATCCGATTCCAATCATCAAAAGGGCCAGAAAGGCATTGGAGGCTCCCACCGTAGCAGCGAAAGAAACAATCACATCCGGAAGAGAAAGCTCCAGCATGGCAAGCATTGTCATAATCACATAGGCATCAAAGGGCAGGGAGGACAGCAAGCTCTTTACAATATTTCTTACCGAAGCTTTTTCACCGGTTCCCTTAACCATCGAAGCCAACGTATAGGTTACCCCCGTACACATAACCGCATTTCCAGCATCAAACAGACTGGTTGCTGCAAACCCCACCGGGCCCAGAAAACTCTGGACAAAGGGAAGGGTAAAATTTCCAATATTGTATCCGGACAGGTTAATCATATCAAAGGCCTTTCTTTCCCCGTCCCGGTGCAGATTCGTTACGTATCCGATGCTTACCATAACAATATTGCAAATAATTCCCAGCAGACACAAAAACAACAGGGAACGATCCATGGTAATATTGCTGAAGTTAGAAATAATCGCACAGGGCAGGGTAATCCGGATCACAATTTTAGAAATCAGATAAAAATCATCCGGATGAAAAAAGCCCTTTCGCTTCAGTACATATCCCATAACGATAATCAGGATAAACGCAGCTGCCTTAGTCAGTACAGCCAGAATTCCACTCACGCTTCTCTACCTCCTTTTGGGTATTTTACAAAAACAGCTCTGCCAGATAAACTGCAGCACAGGCTCCAAGAGATACTCGAAACAGGTTGCCATCCACCCACGCAAGAATCACAGCTGCAGCAAAACCTGCAAGACCAGACCGCACATCAGCTGTGGCTGATAAAATGGCTGGAAAAGTCATCACAGACAGACTAACATAGGGCACATAATATAAAAAAGAACGGATAAACGGACTTTTTATTTCTTTTTTCAAGAGAGTAAGAGGCAGTACCCGCACCCCATAAATCGTCAGAAACATTACAAGAATACTTACAGGAATATTAGCGCTCATAGTCGGTATCCTCCTTCTCCTCTTTTACTGGAAACAGCACCGCTGCTCCTCCGGCCAGCAGTACTGTTAAAAGAATCATCTGAAAGCCGGACGATATTTCTCGAATTCCCGGTATGATAGAAAACATAGTACTGCAAATCATAGAAACAGCTACTACTCCTGCAATTACCCTGTTTTTCCTGGAGGGCGGAATCACAACTGCCATGAACATCCCATAAAGAGCTACATTCAGGGCGCTCATAACTCTTTCCGGAAGAATCATACCAATAACGGCTCCCAGAAAGGTTCCCAATACCCATCCTGGTCCTGCTACAGCTACAGCTCCGTACATATAAGCAGGATGCAGCTTTTCAGGAACCGACACGGCAATGCCGAAAATCTCATCCGTCACCTCATAAGCCATCAAAAATCTGTGATAAAAGGGCACATCCCGCCGCACCTTCTGAGAAAGGGCACTGGACATTAGCAGATACCGCATATTTACCACCAGAGTTGTTACTGCCATTTCCAAATAACCGGCTCCCGCCGCAATCATACCAATTCCTGCAAACTGACCGGCTGAAGCCAACATAGCCGCCGACATCACTGCTGCCTGAAATGCAGACAGCCCTGCCTTTTTTGAAGCAATTCCCAGGGTAAAGGATACTGCAAAATACCCCAGGCCAATGGGAATTCCGTGCTTCATTCCCTTCAGAAACCAGATTTTCCCATTCTTTTCTGATTTCATGCTGTTCATTTTCCTCATTCCTCCCTCTTCCCGTGTTCTGGATTCTCTCAGCTTTTTTACCGTTCAGGTTATCGCTTTTTTCCAATCAGCGGATAAACCTTCAAATAAATCCAGCAGACTTTTATTATCATACTCAGAGTGTCTCCACAAGTCAATGTCCAGTTTCGTATGAAGATGACTTTTTTCGCATTTCGTATTATAATTGCACCAGGAAGGAGAATTCCCATGACAACGAAAGAATTACTGTATGTAAAAACAGTGGCCGATGAGCACAATATATCCAAAGCCGCAAAAAAATTATTTATGGCTCAGCCATCTTTAAGCCAGTCTATTCAGCGAATTGAAGAGAGTATCGGTATGCCCTTGTTTCACAGAACAACGACAGGACTTACCCTTACCTTTGCCGGTGAGCGCTACTACCATATGGCTGTCCAGGTTTTAAAAATGTATGAGGATTTTCAGCTGGAAATCAGCGATATCAATAATCTGAAAACAGGACGTATCCACATCGGCATTACCAACCACCTGGGCACCCTTGTACTTCCCCGGGTTCTTCCTGCCTACAAAAATATCTGCCCCCATGTAGAGATTACCATCCACGAAGAAAACACCTCTGCTCTGGAGCAGCAGCTTCTGGCAGGAAAACTTGATTTTGCCGTTATGCATGCGCCGCCGGAAAGGAGCTCTTTATCCGCGCTTCGCTATGAGCTTCTGAGCAGAGATCCTTTTATCCTCGTTCTGTCACCGGATCATCCACTGCTCCAAAAAGCCGTTTTTCAGGAAGGCTACCCCTATCCTGTTCTGGATCTGAAGCTTCTCGCCAGAGAGCCTTTCCTGATGCTTCACCAGACTCAGCGCATTCGTCAGATTACAGATGAGGTTCTTCTGCGTGCGGGAATTTCCCGCCCCCAAACTGTTCTCACTCTGAGAAGCTTTGAAACTGCCCAGCTTCTTGCGGCCCGCGGAATGGGAGTCATGCTTGTACCAGAACAGTATTCCCGAATTCATTCCGGTCAGCTTCAGCCAGCACGTCTCTGTATCGATCAGGCATACGGGGCCGGATGGGATATGTGCATTGCCACCCTTGGCGACGGCTTTCTGTCTAAAGCAGATCAACTGTTCATCCGGATTCTGAAGGAACAGTTTCCCACGGCTGAGGCTTAAGCCCCCTCCATCAAATTTTAAAAGGAGATTGAAACTTATGAATAAAAAGCAGCTCCTTTACCAATGTATTTATCATGATTGCTATTGGAGGCGGAATCGGTGCCTCCGTGCTGACCAGCCAGTATCTTGGCGCAGGAAAACTCCGGGAAATGAAAACCTCCATTGCCACCTTTTTGATTACCTTTCTGGTTCTCAGCTCCCTCCTTGCCTGATTTGGTTTTCTGTTTAATCCAACTGTCATGCGGCTGTTAAAAACACCGGAAGATATTTTCAACGATGCTGTCCTTTATCTGCAGATCTATTTTTGCGGACTGCCCTTTATGTTTATGTACAATGTGCTTTCCGCCAATTTTAATGCACTGGGAAAATCTGTTATTCCTCTGGCTCTTCTGATCTTCTCCTCTGTATTAAATGTATTTCTGGATCTGTTTATGGTTTTAAAACTGGGAATGGGAGTGGAAGGCGTGGCAATTGCCACTGTCCTTGCCCAGGGAATTTCCTCTCTGCTTTCTTTCCTGATCCTGCTGCGTTTTCTTGGCGCCTTTCATACAGAAGGCAGAATCCCGCTCTTTGATTGCTCTATGCTGGTGAATGGAACAAAAATTGCCATCCCCTCCATCGTTCAGCAGTCTATTGTCAGCATCGGTATCCTGCTGACCCAGTCTGCAGTAAACCGTTTTGGCTCCTCCGCACTGGCCGGATACTCTGCCGGTATGCGCCTGGAATCCCTGGCGATTGTGCCAATGATAGCCACTGGAAACGCTGTCTCCACCTTTACAGCCCAGAATCTGGGTGCAGGCCAGAAGGAACGAGTCCGTCAGGGGTATCGGACCTCGTACCTCATCATTCTTTCCTTCAGTGCCATCCTTTTAATCGCCACCCAGCTGTTTTACCGTCCCATCCTCTCTGCCTTTCTTGATGTGGAATCGTCCCCTGTAGCCTATTCCACCGGAGCCAGTTACCTTCGCTTTATCGGCTTTTTCTTCTGCTTTCTGGGCTTTAAGGCCTCAACCGATTGCGTTCTGCGGGGGGCAGGAGATGTGGGCGTTTATATGGCTGCAAATCTTGTCAATCTCTCCATCCGGGTTGCTGTCGCACAGCTTTGCTCTCCTGTCTGGGGAATTGAATTTGTGTGGTATGCTGTACCGCTCGGCTGGGGAATGAACTACATCATTTCTTATCTCTGGTATCGCACCGGCCACTGGGAAAAGAAAAATCTGGTATCATGATTCAGGACGGAAACAAAGGAGAAGCAATATAAAATTTAATCAAGCAAGACAGCCGAAAATCTATGTCAGCACAAATAAGCGCTGCAATAAATTTTCGGCTGTCTTTTTTTCAGATAAAACTAATATATGGAGTTTATCTATAGTAACAGAAAGGCTAAATTTGGGGAAGCCTATCTGTTTCTATTGTAATTAATCAGACATCCGGCTTTAACAATTTCTTTTTCCTCCGGTGTCATATCTGAGAGATAAAGATGAAGCTCTTTTATCTCTTCACCAATCACATAAGCTGTAATATTCTTTCCGTCACCGCTTAAAGCATCCCGAATACCAGGCACGTAGATATAACTGCCCACTTCAAAGGCATCCGGTTTTTCCTTCATCTGGAAAGGAATCATGCCCCAGTTCATCACATTGGAGCGATAACGCTTCGTTGCGTATTCTTCGCAGATATTTGCAAGACCGCCCAGCACACGCTGACAGCTGGCCGCCTGCTCCCGGGCAGAGCCGTCTCCAGGACGAACCGCGTAAATCATACTGCCCACCTCTGTCTCACTGGCCTTCACATTTTCCTGGCCTGCAATGGTGCGGATTTTATCAAATACCTGCTGCAGTTTAGGCTCTGCTTCACAAGGACACTGACCTGCTCTTCTGGCTTTTTCAATCCTGTCTGCTTCCTTGCTTCTTCCCACATACTCCGGATCCCTTCTGGACAGGGCAAATTCAGCCAGGCCCAAAGGATTGGAGCGGTAGGAGGAGGTCTCACCAGAAGGAATCAGTTCATCGGTTGTTGTTACCGGATCCATGATTTTTGAGCAGACCTTCAGTAAAATATTATCTGCCAGGGGACTCATTTCCGGCCAGTCCTTGATATTAGGGCCGTAAACCAGGCTGGCATTTTCATCCTCCTTCTGGTAGCCCTGATAAACTCTTGCACGGTACACGCTGTCATCAAAACGATACTCCGGTACCTGATAATCATCCACAACTGCTGTTGCAGGTGTCAGAATACCTCCGTTAGCTGCCGTTGCCGCAATCGAACGGGCATCCATCAGGGCTACTGCCGCCATCTGTCCTGCACCAGGCTTAGAACCTTCTCTGTTGGGGAAGTTTCTGGTGGTATGGCGAATAGAAAAGCCATTGTTGGCCGGCGTATCTCCTGCACCGAAGCAGGGGCCGCAGAAAGCTGTCTTCAAGACTGCGCCTGCTGCCATCAAATCTGCAATCGCGCCCTTTCTCACCAAATCAATATATACTGGCTGAGAGGAGGGATATACAGAAAGAGCAAACTCATCTGCTCCACAGCTTTTTCCCTGTAAAATATGGGCTGCCTCCATTACATTTGTATAGTTTCCGCCTGCACAGCCTGCAATAATTCCCTGCGTTGCCCGCAGCCTGCCATTCTCTATTTTATCAGTCAGGCTGAAATCAAGATCTGCATCTCCAGTCAGCTTTGCCGCCTCTTTCTCAATGCTTCTTAAAATATCGCCCAGATTTGCATTCAGCTCTTCAATCTCATAGGTATTGCTGGGATGGAAGGGCATGGCGATCATAGGCTTCACTGTGCTTAAATCCACATACACCACACCGTCATAATATGCCACATCCGCCGGATTCAGTTCCCTGTAATCCTCTCCTCTTCCATGCATGGTAAGAAATGCCTTTGTATCCTCATCCGTTCTCCAGATGGAAGACAGACAGGTGGTTTCCGTTGTCATCACATCCACGCCGTTTCTAAAATCCGTGGTCATAGAAGCAACGCCTGGTCCCACAAATTCCATCACCTTATTTTTCACATAGCCACATTTGTAAACAGCTCCGATAATAGCCAGCGCAATATCCTGAGGTCCCACGCCCGGATTTGGCGCTCCCTCCAGATAAACAGCAACCACACCTGGATATTTAATATCATAGGTATCGCAAAGCAGCTGCTTTACCAGTTCGCCGCCGCCTTCCCCGATTGCCATTGTTCCCAGAGCTCCGTAACGGGTATGACTGTCGGAACCAAGAATCATTTTTCCGCATCCTGCCATCATCTCACGCATGTACTGATGAATAACGGCAATATGTGGGGGAACGAAGATTCCGCCATACTTCTTACATGCAGAAAGTCCAAATACATGATCATCCTCATTGATGGTTCCGCCAACTGCGCACAGAGAATTGTGACAGTTGGTCAAAACATAGGGCAGGGGAAACTTTTCCATGCCGGATGCCTTTGCCGTCTGAATAATTCCCACAAAGGTAATATCATGGGATGTCATTGCATCAAATTTTACCTTCAGGTTTTCCATATTTCCGGAAGTGTTATGAGCCTCCAGAATTGAGTATGCCATTGTCCCTTTTCTTGCTTCCTCTTTATCTGCCTTTTTTCCAGTCAGAGCCGCAACCTTTTCTGCCTCCTTCTCTGGAACCAAATGAGTTCCATGAACCAGATAAGCGCCGCCTTCATACAGTTTTACCATTTCTATCTCTCCTTTTTCCAGGAACTGTTCTCTTTGTTCTGACCTCAGTATGCATCATTTTCATCTATTAGTCAAATACTATATTAATAATAAGACCTATAGCAAAATACTATAGGTCTTATTATCTGAACGATTGATCACACTCTGGTCACATTTCTGCACCGCAGTACATAAATGCAGGTATAAACAGCCATCACAGCAGACACCGTCGGCGCTACTGCACCGATGATTCCCAGACTGTCCGGCATAAGACGGCATGCCAGAACCAGCAGAGGAATGCGAAGAGCCAGGGCTCCAAAGCAGCAGCTGATCATGGTAAAAATTGTTTTTCCCCGTCCGTTTAAATATCCATTCATAGAAAAAACAAACAGCACAGCCAGATAATCAAAGCTGCAGGTTCTGAAAAATGGAATTCCTGCTTCAAGAATCGACGCATCCTTTGAAAAGACCCCAATCATGGTTTCCGGGGAAATCTGCGCCCACAGGAAAAATGCCAGAGAAAACGGCGCAGCCGCCAAAATAGCAATCCACAGCGCCCGGTTCATCCGCTCATATTTCCTGGCTCCATAATTCTGTGCCACAATCGAAGCCAGAGCGCTGGCCGCCGATGTAGCCGGAAGCATGGCAAACACATCGTATTTTCCTGCAATTCCAACTGCTGAAGAGGCTGCCACTCCCAGCGCATTGGTCACTGATGTCAGATAGAGGAAGGACAGGCGCACCATACATTCCTGAAAAGAAATCGGTATTCCTACTTTTATCAGTTCTCCAGCCTTTCCCCGATCCATCCGGAAATTCTTCAGACGAAACTGAAAAATAAAATTCCGCTTATTCAGATACAGAGCCGCGCAGACCATGCTAAAGCCCTGAGAAAAAATAGTAGCAAAAGCAGTTCCCCGAACACCCATATGAAAATATTTTACCAGGACAATATCCCCTACAACATTCATGCACCCTGCAACTGCCACAAACAAAAGCGGACTTTTTGAATCTCCGCAGCCCCGCAGCACAGCGCTGATGGCATTGTATCCGCAAATAAAAACCACTCCGCAGGCGCAGACCTGTACATACTGTCCGGCCAGCTCATAAGCCTCTTCTGGCGTTTGAAGCGCTGTGAGGATCCACGGACAAAACAAAAACAGCAAAACCGAAAGCACCACCCCTGCTCCGGCAAAGAGACAAAAGCTGGTTCCAATGATTTTCTTTACCTCCTCCGGCCGTTTCTGCCCGGTATAATTTCCTACCAGAACCGTACTGCCGAGAGTCAGGCCCGTAATCATACTGGTAATAATCTGTGTCACCTGTGTACCCGTAGAAACAGCCGCCACCGCATCCCTTCCGCAGTACCAGCCAACCACCATCAAATCTGCTGCTCCATAAAATGCCTGAATCAGATTTGCAAGCAAAAACGGAATGGCAAAAACCACCACCGTTCTCACCAGGCTCCCCTGTGTTAAATCATGTTCCTGTTCCATCCTTTGTATTCCTGCCTTATTCTTTATTTATTTCTTTGCGCATCCCGCTTCTTCTGCTTTCTCTCCTCCTGCATGGACAGCAGCCGATCCAGATATACCGATTTCAGCTGCTTGCTGGCCAATGCCTGCTTTACCGGAGAAAGCTCCAAAATCGCGCTTAAGGCTGCTGCCAGCGCTCTGTGATTTGCAAAGGCCTGATTATCAAAAATCAGATTTGCCAGAGTTCCCTTTTCAATCGCCTGAAGCACAAACCGATGCGTGCTGTTTACCGGCGTTATTACCTGCTGGCTGCGCCGCTTCATCGTGATTGCCTTCACACTGCAGTTGCGGGCACAGACTCCGCAGCCCAGGCAGATGTCTGGATCCAGAACTGCCTTTTTCTTTCCATTCTCCCCTTCTTTCATAGAAACAGCCAGCACAGGACAAACCCTGGCGCACTTTCCGCAGCCCACACATTTTTCCTCAGAAAATTCCGGAATAAATCCCGTCGTTGCAACCGGCTGCATAGGGCTGAAATGTCTGGCTGCCTGCAGAGCCTCACAGCAGCATCCGCAGCAGTTGCAGATAAAAGAAGGATGTTCCCGCACATTTTCACCAATCTGAACCAGATTGCTGGCATAAGAGCGTTCCAGGGCATCCAAAGCTTCTTCCTTGGAAATCAAACGGGCATAATCTCCATGCTCCGCCAGAGACCGGGCCACATTATCGAAGGTCAGGCACACATCCCAGGGCGCGTCAATCTCACAGGGATGACCGGCATGAAACATTTTATGACGGCAATAGCAAAGCCCCAGCCCGATATATTCTGCCTCTCTGACAATATGCGTTGCCCGCTCATAATCTAAAATATGGTTTGCCTTGTCATTCAGAAGCACCGGTTCCTGAACAAAAACCCGGCCCAGCTTCGTTTCCGTGGCATAAAACAGATCCTTTATAAAGTCCTCCTCCACATTCATATACTGGTAATACAGCTCTGCCAGATATTTCTGATCGATGTCTCCCCGGGTTCTCATCAGAGCAAATTCAATAAAACCGGCCATGGGCGGCGGCATTACAAATTTACGCTCTCCATTATGCCAGGAATCAACCAGAAGAGCCTTATTGCAAAGGTGATCCAGAAGCTTCTCTGCTTTCGCCTCCGTTGTCCCCCACACTCTTGCTGCTTTCTTCAGGGTAAACGGGCGGACCGGCAAAAGCGCCACCCACTTTGCTTCTTTTTCTGTATACAGTACCTGAAGAATCTTATAAAGCGTCTCCGATTCCGGAGCCCCTTGCGTGAACCAGTTAATCCGATCACTTAAATTCCGATATGCATCTCTTGATGTAAGATGTCCCATCCCTGCTTCTCCTTCCTGATATCTGCTTACGCAAAAAATCTGCTTGTCTTTCTTCTGATGCTTTTTACTTTTGTACAGTTCCTTTTTCGCCTCTGGTATTCTGGGTTACTATTTCTGGTGATTTGGAGGTTTGCTTCTGGTACTCTTACGTTTGCCTCTGGCACACTAAATTGCTGCTTTTCGTGTTCTGGTTTTTTCTTTTAGCGCTCTGAGCCGCTGCCTCTGATGCTCTTGGCCTTTTTCACTTTTAGCGCTCTGAATTGCCGCTTCTTGTGTTCTGTTTTTTTCTTTTAGCGCTCTGGACCGCTGCCTCTGATGTTCTGGCTTTTCATTTTGGCGCTCTGGGCTGTCTTCTGCTACTCCGATTTTTTCTCCATATGCGCAGAATCATTTTTTTCAAGCCAAAGCTTCAAATCCCGCATCCGGCACAGAGCATCACGCCGCCCAATATCATAAACCTCCTGAAGCTTGGCCGGATCCGATTCTGTCCGCCCAATAGTCAGCTCCCTGCTGGGGCGCACCACAAAAATCTCTCCCTCTGCTTCCAGCTTTTCAATCTCCTGAACAGTTTCATTATACATAAGATGTCTGTTTTCCAGAGCCCTCACAAACTCCGGGTATTTGTGATAATACACCTTTGCCATCGCCATCTGCTCCGGTTCCTTCACATATCCTTTGTGACGGGTCAGAACCACCACAGATTTCAAAAATCCCATTTTTCGAAATGCCTCTGCTGGAATACTGTCACAGCATCCGCCATCTAACAGCTTCATTCCATCCTTCTCTACAATTCTTGACACATAAGGAAGAGATGCCGAGGCACGCATGAAATCAATCTGCTTTTTCATATCCGTAATGCGCAAATACTCTGCCTTTCCTGTCTCCAAATTGCTGCAGGTCACATAGAACTCCGTTTTGCTTTCATTGAAAGTCTTATAATCATACGGATCCAGCTTCTCAGGCAAATCGTGATAGCAGAACTGTTCTCCGGCAATATCACCAGTCAGAAACAAATTTCGAAAGCTCATAAAACGTTTATCCTGACAATACTTCTTGTAATAACGAATGCTGCGGCCCTTCTGCCTGGAAACAAAGGAAGAGCCGTGAATTGCACCTGCAGAAACGCCAATCACACCGTCAAACATCATATTCTGATCCAGAAATACATCCAGCACACCTGCTGTATAAATGCCTCGCATTCCACCGCCTTCCAGAACCAGTCCTGTTTTTATATGCTCCATGTTACACACATCCTTCCTCCACCAAACTTTTCGCCTGCTTCAGGCGCTCATAAAATACCGGATAAAAACCATCCTCCGGTTCCATCTCTTCCCCATACGGTGTCAAATAAAACTGCTGCAATACCATCATACTAATGGATTTTGCATTCTTATCCGTCAGTTTACCCTGAAGAAGCTTTAAAAATCCATGCCAGTCCTTCACAAAAGCATCATATCTTGCTGCATCAGGAGTATCGATCCAGTGACGCACCTTCACCTTGGTGCGTTTTTCCTTCCGGCACTCATGAGTCTGCAAAAAATACTGAAAGGAACCATCCTCATCATAATAACGCCCCAGAGGAAACAAACGACAAATTCCAGGGCGGTAAGGATGAATGCTGCACCGTCCTCCTGCATTTAAAAAACCGCAGCGTCCATCATATTCTCCGCCCATCCTGATATTCGGTTGCACAATTCCATCCACCACATTCAGCTCCAGCTTATCCGCCAGCAGTTGTGCTGCTGTTTGTCCCAGACCACGTGTCAGGCGGTGCATATCATACGGATCCAGCACAATCGAGCTTCCCATACCGCAGCAGCAGGCAAAGCACCCCTGGCAGTCATCACAGCCTGCCTTAACCATATCATTCAGGCCATACAGCCTGCCGTCAGAAATCTCTTCCAAAGTTACATTTCTTATCATATTTCCTGTCTCACTCCCTGTTCTGTCAAATATTCTCATTTATCTCATCGAATCTGATTTTGGTTTTGTCCTGAGCCAGATTTCACAGTTTTTCTGGTTCTTACCCTTTTTCCGGCTTTTGCGTCTTTTACATCTTTCTAATTTTGCCATTCTTTCCAGCATTTTTCCCTTATCCAGCTTTTGCATCTCTCTGGCTCTTGTCTTTTTTCTGGCTTTTATATTTTTATCCTTTGTCCTGAGCCAGATTTCATATCTTTCTGGTTTTATCCCGATCTGATTTTCTCCTTATCTGTTTGTCCCTTCGTTATCAGTTTATCAGTCTGACTCCGACCTGATTTTTATTTCCCCACCTCACAACAATCAGACCGACTGCTCCTAGTTTTTAATTCTCAAAAAGCCTTCCAAAAAACTCCCTTCGTTATCCTAAAAATTATAACAGATATTTTCCATTTTGGTTTTAAAAAATTCTAAATTTCAAATAAAAATGTGAAAAATCCGTGAATTATTAGCACTCTATATTGACGAGTGCTAATAATTATGTTATATTACATGCATAACAAATAAAACAAATCAAACAAAACTTCCACCGATACACCGGTTCGAAGCGGCGCTCATAATAAAGGAGGAAAAAATTATGTTATTTACACCATCAACCAGAAAAAATTACGGATACGATTTATTTGATGACTTTTTCAATGATTCTTTCTTTACGGCTCCTGCAGCCCGCACCATCAGCGATTTGATGCGCACAGATGTCAAAGATGACGGAACCAACTATCTTATGGAAATGGAACTTCCGGGATTTAAGAAAGAAGAGATTCAGGCTGAGCTGAAAGATGGTTATTTAACTATCTGCGCTACCCACAACGATAACAAAGAACAAAAAGATGCCAATGGCAAGCTAATCCGTCAGGAACGCTATACCGGATCCTGCAAAAGAAGCTTTTATGTCGGCGAGGATTTAAAACACGAGGATATCAAAGCTTCCTTTGAGAATGGCATCCTGAAACTCCAATTCCCCAAAGAGGCACCAAAGCCTGTGGAAGAAGTTCCGAAATATATTCAAATTGACGGCTGATTCACTCACTGTGGATAATATCATTTTCTAAAAAACTAACCTTCGGCAAAAAATGCCTGTACACGAAAAGCCTCGGCAGAAAAGAGCAAAGGAAAGATATTACAGTTTCCTTTATTCCTTTCCCGCCGGGGCTTTCACTTTTGCAGCATGGCAGAAAACTCATTCAATTTTCCTACTCTGCGCTAATCCCTCTTACACTTCTCCTCTCGCCTTCAAAAACTCTAAAAATCCAGCACATCCCTCTACCACATCATTCCAGGTCTCATCAAAATTTCCCGTATACCAGGGGTCTGCCACATCCCGCGCCTGTTCTGGATTTCGAATTCCTGCTGCTGCCTGTTTCCAGCCACTTTCTGAAAACTCCATCATCTTATAAATTTTCTTATCCGGATCGCCGCCTGCAATCCTTGTCATATTGCGAATATTGGCACGATCCATCCCAATTAAATAATCAAACTCTGCATAATCTTGTTTTTCCATATGACGGGCATACTTCCCGGCACAGGAAATTCCGGCCTCTGCCAGCTTCCTTCTGGAACCCGGATGAACCGGATTGCCGATTTCTTCATAGGATGTGGCTGCTGAATCTACATAAAATTTGTCCGCAAGCCCCTGCTTCTTCACTAAATCCTGGAAGTACAGGTGGGCAAGAGGAGAACGGCAGATATTGCCGTGGCACAGGAAAAGTACTCTTATCATGCAATTTCACCTCTTTATAAGTCTTTATGTCTCTATTTTTGTTTATTCTGCATAAAATTTTGAGTGTTAAAATTCATAAATCTACGCCTCTCTACATAGATTTTTTAGCAAGTGGCGTACTAAATGGGGTACTTTGGCAAGGATTTTCGCCCTGCCAAACCCTATTTTAACCTTAAAAACTATCCGAATCTTCTCACCTTTGTTTCTTCCGACTGTCTCCCACTGAAAGACACAATCTGCGCCATAGATTCTTCGGCTTTCTCGTAGCTGTTGTGGGTGTAGACATTCAAGGTGACACTGGCATCGGAATGCCCCATCAGATACTGCATGCTCTTTAAGTCCATGCCTGCATTGGCCATGTTCGTACAAAATGTGTGTCGGAATACCTGCGGTGTGATGTGTGGAAGCGGAATGATATTTTCTTCATTGTACTTCTCACACAGTCTCTGCACTACCTTCTGAATGTGCATGGCAACCTTAGGATTGCCGTTCTTGTCCAGCAGGATAAATCCTGCATAGCCGTCTATCATAACCTCTTTTTTCTGCTTCTTTCTGCTCGAAAGAATATGATAGAAGCTTTCATAGACTTCGTCTCTCATAGGAATGTAGCGGCAGCCGCACTCTGTTTTTGTTTTCTCAATATAGCGTTTTCCATCTCTGGTCCTTACCAGCTGATGATCCACACGGATTCTTCTGCGGTCAAAATCCAGATCTGAAATTGTCAATCCGCAAAACTCGCTGATTCTCATACCGGTTCCCAGAAGAATTTTGATTTCATCCAGGTATCTGCAGAAATGTGCATCGTTTCTGATATATTCCAGAAACTGTTCCTGCTGTTTTGGAGTCAAGGCAACTCTTTTCTGGGTATTGTTGGGAATAATATCCAGTCGGAACTCAAATGGATTCCTGCGGATAATATCCTCAGTGTAAGCCATCTGAAATGCCGGTTTTACCACACCTCGAATACTTGCGATGGTGCTGTAGGAATACCCATCATCATAAAGCTTAATAAACCACAGCTTTGCATCTGACATTTTGATGTCACGAATGATTCGCTGACCGAAAGCTTCTTTCTGTACAACACTCATCACAAATCGGTAACCTGTGGTGGTATTGTAGCGGACACCTCGTTTCAGGCTGATATAACGCTCCAGCAGCTGAATGACGGTAATTTCACCTCCGGCTTAGTCAATTCCATCGTGACGCATCAATTTGATTTCGTCCTCTTTCTTACGAAGCTTCATCAAATCCATATCATAGATGGAACGACGCTTTTTATTGGCATCTGTGTAACGGAATTCGTACATTCCGTTCTTTCTTTGGCTTTCTCCTGTACGTAAAATACGTCCTTTGTTATCTCTTCTTTTATCAGACATATTTAAAACTCCTTTCCTTGTGAAAAGAGCCCCGATATGACGTACATGCAACGAACACAAAATCTGTCGGGCAGCGATTGACCGCTTGCGGGCAAATCGATGCACTGCAGATTTTATGTGAGTGCCCACGACAGCGAAAAAACAACGTTTTTGAGCTGGAATGGCGTACTCACTATCTTCGCCGCATCCTTATTTTATCATATCGAGGCGTCTTTTTCTATGGGAATCTTCAGATGTTAATTGTGGTTAAATGGAGTAACACTGCTCGGTGAATTTATCCAGCTGTTTTCTCTTAATCAGTCGCTTTGTTCCAACCCACAGCACAAAATCGCATCTGTCGTTGTTGGTGATTTCTCTTAATTTATTGATACCAATTCCGGAATAAGCAGCTGCCTCTTCCAAGGTTAAATTTGTTTTTTCCCAAATAGGAACTTCTTTCATATACTTACTACCTGTGTGTATTCATCCTTGCAAAAGCAAGGTATGTAAAATGAGATAGGCGTCAGCCGCAAGAGTTTACTCTTGTCCAGAATGCAATTCCGCAATATGTGAATGTGTTCAGACACAGGAGCATTTACCTTCGGAAAACGCACATACCGGAATGGAAAAAACGGTATAGAAGTGCGCCCTTAGTTCCTAAGGGGAATTTATTTACCACCTGTTGTGGTAGATATTGATTGTTAGTTTCCATTTCTTACATCTTCCATTTTAATTTCAGAAACAAAAAAAACCATGGACTTGTACGCCGGGTCATGCGCCCTCTGAGTCCATAGACATAAAAATACCGCAGTGTTTTTATATTCACACTACGGTAATTTTGATATTGATATTATAAATCTTTTTTCATCTGTAGGAGCTCTTCCTTCTTCTCCAACAATTTTTCAATCGTTTGATCTATCTTTTCAATTGCTTCATCAATATCTTTTTTTAATTTTTTATCCTCAACAGCTTCAGCATGAACACCGAACACAAGATAATTTGTTGATACATTGAAAAGCTCCGAAATTTCAAGCAGAAAATCAATAGATGGTCTGCGCAGCCCAGATTCAATCTTAGCGATTGTATTCTGACTGACATTTAACTTCTCAGCGAGCTGTTCCTGTGTAAGTTCTCGTTCTTTGCGAAGTTTCTGGATACGTTTTCCGCATTCTTTTAGATCGTGTCTCGTGTATGTTTTCCTTCACAATTCAATTACTTAATTATATATTTCGTGCCTCTACCTTTACCTTCAATTGCTATCACACCTTTTTCGCCCATATCCTTCAGCAACTTTGTTGTCTTTGATTTTCCAAAAGGTATATATGGTGCAATTTCACTTATTGGTTTTAACATAGTTTTGCTTAAAAGTTTATAAATCACTTTTTCGTCTTCGGTTAAATTAGCATCCTTTTCAAATAAAGGAAGCACAATTTTTATAGCATTCTCTGAGACTTCAAAGTCGGGCTTCATCAGAGCTTCTGCATACAGTTGCTTTATTCTTGTAATTCCTGTTCCAAATATCTCGACAAATCCTAATCTATAAAACACATTGGCAAGATTTCTATTTCTTAAAACAGAAAGTTTACCTGACAAATATTCTTCTGCTGTTATTCCGGACGGCAATCCCCCAGGAGATACAACTTCTATCCTGTCATCAAACATGGAAACTCTGATGTGCGAATCTACATCCCATACCCTATGAATCAGAGCATTTGCAATTGCTTCTCTGAATGCTGCTTCCGGTATCTTCTCCATCTTCTTTCTGTCAGCGCCCTGTATCACCTCATACTGATAATAGTCCCTGTATACAGCAAGTGCCTTTTCATACGCATCTAAAATGGATATATTTTCAACAGTTGTTCTCTTTTGAATAATACTGATGTTTTCTCCGAACTTAACAATATCAATTCCCGGAAAATGATTTTTATCCGCCAAAAGCCCTGCTGCATTATTAAAACCATTTACATTGTCATACAAGTTCAATGTTCTCAATGTATCCTGATTAAACGTTTCAATCTGAATACTTTCTTTCAATTTACGCTGTAAAACTTCGAAAGACAGATCCTGATCTTTACAGGGCAATTCTTCAAATCTAATATTTTTCCCATCTAATACAAGTCTTGAAAATTCCAGAGTATCTACCTCTATCGTCGTTGTATCATTTCGTTTGTATGCTTTTGATTTATACAAATACGGCTTCTGAAGGCCACTGGTTACAGTAAGTTTTATCGTCTGCTCATTATTCTGTATTTCAAGTGTATAGTTCGGTTGAGGAGAAATACTGTCATTGATTTTATTTTCAATATCCAGGCACGCCTGCTTTACATCCGGCAATCCCTTTACATTTCCATCATCATCTACTCCAAAAAGTATTGTTCCACCATCGTAATTTGAAAAGGCACTGACCGTTTTTAAAAAGGTATTTGTAATCGTTTCCTTGAACTCTAATATTCTCGTTTCACGCATAATAATCGCATCCTTTCCAACTTTATTGATTATATTATATGCATAAATGCGCAAAAAATCAATCGTAAAAATTTACGATTGATTTTCAATTTATTTTTAATCATTATTTCTTTTTCGTCCGTTTCGACTATTAAGCAGACCCTGATAACAGCAAAACTATACTCTATTTAACCTTTATATCTAATTTTAACTTTTGAAAAGTTAAAACGAAATGTTTTGAGTTAAGATTGTTATAATTATTTTGGTGGAATTGATATGTGAATACACGCACAAATTCGGCCGTAAATTTTTACGATTGCTCGAATTTCAATCGTAAAAATAGGCGCACTTGTCCCTACAATACTTCCAAGGTCGTCCATCCGTCACACTATATCCATTCCCTATTTTTGTGCAGATGCACACTTTTAGGGAATGGGATTTGGATTATACGCTTTTCTGGAAAGGATTTTTGCAACCTGTAACAGTTTTCCGTTCTAAAGATGCCACTTTCGAAACTTTCAAAAGTTTTCATTTTTGAAAGCGGTATGTTTTGACTTAATCGAATAAGCACAAACTCAGAACCATGCATTAGGAGCCTGTCGATGTTTCCTTATAAGGCGCTGCGTGACATCTTTGTGTACTGTAGAACGCCAAAGTATAATTGGTGAATCAAACTTGGTGATTGCCAGAATGGACAATATTTTTTCGTTAAATACAGCTATACACTTTTCAATGCATTGCTGCTATGTATATTCCATAGTCAGTTAGACAAATTGGCGTTGTCTTTCTGTCAAACTGAATTTTTCATGAATGTTACAAATTGAAATTTGTCGCTCTGTACAATATTTGTTCATTTTTTAAATAATTTCTCCCCAACCAATTTGATCTTTTCCTGGAGCATTCACTTTATCACGCCATGTGCAGAATAAAAATTCATCAAAATAGAAAAAATCTGTCTCTTTATATGGATATTGTCTATAATAATTACCAATATTGGTTATAAAACCAGTCGACACTGAACTCATTTCATATTTTTTACACTTAAGCGTAAAGTCAAGTTGCTTATATGTAGCATAATTAAAAGAATCATCTATTTTCAAATGATCAATAAGCAAGGATGTATCATCATAGTCCACAAATAACACCAGATTAATTGCACAAAGAGAAAACATTTCATCATCTACTCGCTTAGAATAATAAGCGACTCCACCATATTTAAGTTTTTTACATGCCATCATAACTGCTTGTGATATAATGTATTCTGATTTAAAAGTTCTGGCTTCCTCTTTTATTCGATATGATGTTGCTAACGATAACATGAAAAGCTTAAGCCAACAATGTACTCTATTTGATTCAAATTCATTTAACCTCGAAAAATCTCTTATTGTAACAGCTAAATTAAATACTTTTTGAGTTCCATCTAAAACAATTGGTGATACGTTAAAATCTGCTTCATAAGGGAAACCGGTTTCAATCCAACATCCATATGATGAATTCGCCAAATACAAGCTTGGATTACCAGGAATACTAAATCGATAATTTCCAGATTTTGATCTCATTTCTTTTGGCAAAAATAGCATTTCCTTTGCCTTGTATGCCTTTGACGGATTACCCAACCTACATCTAAAAAATTGCAATTCTCCAGAAGAATTGTGATGAAATGCATAACTGTTATTAAGTTCACTTACTGTAAAAGAATCATTACCTATATCTTTTAATAAGTTATATATAATAGTATTAGCTTTTGAAATGTCAGCTTTATAATAGGACCTTATGGATTCGATAATTTTCTTTTTATACTTTTTGATTATCTCAATGCTTTCGATATCTGCTCCTGCATTTTCGGCCTGTCTCTGTACTATCGTAAATTTGTTATTTAAATCTTCTATGTAATCAAAATCTCTTTCTAAAACAAATGGTGCATAGAGTTCTTTGCATATAAATCCATTGTTTAACCAAGTCAATCTCATGTTAAATCTCCTTCCTTAAATCAGATATGAAACTACCTTTCTACATTTTCATTTATTAATATATTCCCCTTAACAAGTCACTTTTTCTCATGATTTACACATTATAATCCATTACATAGATTTCATCTCTATGTAATGGATTATAAAAAGAAAGCAACACAATAAAAAAGCATTGCATTGCCTACTTATGATTATTCCGCTGCTTCCAACATATTCACAACGAATATGCCGTAGCCTCTTGTAGAATCATTGACTAAAACATGCTTCACCGAACCCATCAGCATGCGATTCTGAATAATGGGACTTCCGCTCATGCCTTGGACAACGCCTTTTACAATCCATCTCTTATATTGCTCGGTCAATAATCTCCATTTCATACTTGCTCATATATGGACGAATGTCTTCTCGATGCTGGACTATTACTTTTATTGCCATATCCTCAGAAATTTTACTAACATCTACTTTATGCATTTCCAAAATAATCTGAAGTTTCTTCACCGCTGATTGAGGTACTCCGTATTCAAGTAAAATTCTTAGACTGGACTGGACAAACTCGTTCTCTATCATTTCAGCTATATAAGAATAATCTCCAGAAGGTAACCCCAATTTTTGTGTAGCATATTTTTGTAAAGAATCAACTACATTAATCCATTTTGGAGCTCGATATTGTAACCAATTCTTTTGTAAAGCGAAGATTTTTTCTATTATATAGTCTGTCTTGGCTTGCATTTCTACTGGAAATTTCCCAAACATATCATCTACAGAAATAAAATCAATCTCTTTTTCTTCTGCCAATTTCTTTGCTCGATACTCGATATCTTTTTCTATCATTTGATTTGCTGTAGTTTGATAACAACTTCCAACTATTTTATTTACAACCCAACCTTTAGGATCAAATGATTTTCGTTCTTCTTCTGTAGATAACGTCTCCCAACATAATTCAAAAATATATGATAAACGATCATATAATTTCGCATCAATTCTATTCCATATAATCATTTCTCGGCGCAATGGAACAGATAAATCTACAAATAAACGCTCTAATATTCTATCTTGTCCTTCAATAGTAACACCATTACGTACCAAAATGTCTTGTAACTCTGGATCTTTCGACTTAAACTCTGCATAACGAGCTAAGTTATCATTAATATCTTTAATTTCATTCTCTTCCAGATTTACTAAAATCTCAGAAGATATAGGATCTTGTTCAAAAAATGGGAAATCAACTTCAGTGCTCTCCAATTTAGGTGGTTCATGTAAATTGATAATTCTTCCAACATAATGCTCCATCATTCTTCCGGCACGTCCTTTTATGTTGGAATAATCAAAATAATCAATTTTTCTTGAACCGATTTTATTATCATAAAATACTACATTCTTGGCACTGGTATTAACCCCTTCAATAATAGTATTGGTACAGAACAAATACTTAATTTTTTTCTGGTTAAAATATTGAATTACGGAAGAAGTAATATGTTTTGGCATGGCTCCGTCGTGTACAGCAATTTCATGCTGTAAACAACGAGATAAAGACCATCTATATGAAAGGTTGTCACTTATCCATTCTACTAATGGCAAATCTTCTATAGCGTTCTCTCCTTTAGTACATAGATGAGCACAATAAGAAAATGCCAACTTTCTTGCTGCAGCTGGAGATGCACAATATATCAAAGTTTGCTCATTTATTGAATCAAGAATATTAAATACGTCTTCTTCAGAAACCTTTCCACCTCTTAGTGTTTTGACTTCTTCGTATCTATCATCATTTTCGATTAAAACCATAGAAAACGCCGTTTTATAAAATACTGCATTATATTTTTCAACAAATCCATCCGGAATCGAATCAATGTTAGGACCAAGCATATAAAATCTACAATCCGGATTCTTCATCAAACGTACGAATGCAATATTTAAAATACTACTTCTATTATCTCCTCTTTTGTCACTCAATTTGTAAAACTCATCTAAAATAAGTAATTGAATCGGTGGCATATTAGGATATTCCAAAACTCTTTCCGCTGTAAGAAGAAAAATGTTTCCCTTATCCTCCGAATATGATTGTGTTGTTTTTACAATGATCTTATATTTGTCTGAATACGCTTTCAACTTTCTTCTCGTTTCATCAAGAAGAGCTAAAGTTGGTTGGATTATAACTATGTTGCTATATTCTCCACTTGCTACAATCTCCTCAATTAACATACTTTTCCCAAAACTTGTAGGAGCACTTACAATTACATTCGTGTGATTTTTGATAAGTTCATCAATTTTCTTTTGTTCTGAATGAAAATATCTGTTTTCCAAATTGTTTGACTGATGATAGGACATTCGAATCTCATCGCTAAAATCAGCAAGCTTCAATCCCATTTTATGGATGTACGGATAAAAACCCGCCGAGGAAATAAGATCTGTAAAAACATTCTTATAGCTATCTGAGATATTATTCCAATTATCTAATACTCTGATAATCAATTCTCTACCATTAGACTGCTTACTTTCATCATTAGTATTAAGCAAACGGCTAATCCCTATAGACAGTTCAAAGCATTCATCATCCATAATTTTTTGATGATTTATTAATTTATCTATTAATTCCTGTCGCATATACATCTCCTATATATTTTGCATGCTATAGATTTTCGAAAGCATTCCAGAAACAATTTTATCCTTTGATTTCACCGGCAATAGAATTAGTAACGTTTGCACACGCTCTTTGTTGGTAAACGTATTATTCTCGTCAAAATATTTTTTTAGTTCAGACACATGTTCCAAATATATCGTATCAGCGTCTGTTCCTGCATTAATTGCAGCAATAATCTCATCAGCCACAGTATCTTCATAGACACATAATAATGGAATAATTATCATATCCAACTTGTCTTCCAAGCGTGTAGCTTCATTTAGTTTTTGAATCCATTCTTCCCTAAGTTCATTATTATGTATTAATGCACGACTAATAATAACGAATTGCTCTTTTAAATAATCATGCTTAAAATGTGTATTTAAATCATCAATAAGAGCTTTTATCCCTCGTTTACCGTTATTGTAAAATTTAGTCTCGCCAAGCCACAATTTATTATCATTAACAGATACATGTACTGCATCAAAACCATGTGCTTCATGAGAATAAGAATCTTTAAAATATATTTTTGATACTAACGATATGGTGTTTTTTAATTCCCTGAGCAGGAAATGCAAAATCAGTTCACTAAAAATCCCTTTCGAGTTATATATTTTAAGCACTTCCGGATCCCAATTTTGATATGGAGTCTCCTCAGCCAGATATCGTCTTATCTCATCAATCTTTTTGATTTTAATAACACTTTTCGCAGCTTCTCGTAAATATGGAATTAATTTTACAGGATTTGATGGTATTGGGTCTTGTCCCATTGCATACTCAGGCAAATAATTCATAACAGATTCAATAAAGTCATCATCCATATATGAATATTTACCCTCATCAGTCAAATCATAATTTATCAGCATACCATCAACATCTTCTTGCTGAAGTTTAATGGCTATAACTTTGTTGCTATCATATTTATTTTCAACTTTCATATGCAATTCTCATTAATACATCTTATCCCATAATACAAATTCTGGTTTCAAGAAATATCATTCTTTTTTACCATACGGAACCGATTCTTCGGCCACCATGCTATATGTTATCTGCGGTTCATAAACAACCTGTCTATGTTGCCGAATAGACACTACATTATTACTCATATCATTATTATCCGTCCACAATTCACATTGTGTCATTACAGTTTGCACGGCATCAGCCATACCTTCCGGCGGGTATTTGTGCTTCTTCAACAGGCGCTTAATAAGAGTACGCATTTTCGCACGTGCACTTTCTTTACGTTGCCAGTCGATGGTCTTATTCTTACGCAGAGTATCCGCCAATTCCTTAGTAATAGCAATTAACTCCTCGTTTTCATAAAAATCTTTAATTGCTTGCGGCTTGGTCAGCGCATCATAAAAAGCAAGTTCATCTGCAGTTAAACCAAGTTTTTCTCCCTCTTTATGTGCTTCAGCCAGCTGCTTAGCAAGTTTCAGCATTTCAGCAATGACTTCTTCGTTGGTGAGCATGCCATTCAGATATGCGTTGATGGCTCTCTGCATGATCTCACTGAACTTCTCAGACTTAACTACATTCGTTCTACGGTAAATAGATACCTGCTCCGCTATTAGTTTTTTCAACAACTCGATTGCCAGATTCTTCTCCTTCATTTTGCTGATTTCCTCAAGGAAATTCGGATCAAACAAGGAGAACTCCTCTTGCATATCAGAGAACAAGTTGATAACACCCTCGCTCTTGATGCTCTGCTTCAAAAGCTCATTGATACGAGCGTTCATTTCAGGCAAAGAAATCTTCTTTCCGGTTCCCGCATTGGTCAGCCGTAACACGAGGACACGCACCGACTCAAAGAACGCAGCTTCAAAGCGATCTGCTTCACATACCAGAGAAGAACAAAGAGAAAGAGCTTGATGAATCATAAGCGCTTCCTTGATAAATGTATCTTTTTCTTTTTCCTTTTCATGGGCGATGATATAGTTTACCGCACCGCTGATAGTCTTTGCTCTTTCCAAATCTGTACCAGTTGTGAACTTGGTGTAATCAAATCCATGGAACATATCACGGCAAACACCGAGCTTTTCAATAAACTTCGGATAAGCGACTTTGGCAACATCCGTATCACCATAATTTTTCTTATCACGGGTGGTGTAGTCATTCATTGCCTGCTTCAATGCGGTAGCAATTCCTACATAGTCAACAACCAAACCGCCTTCCTTGTCACGGAACACACGATTAACACGGGCGATTGCCTGCATTAGATTGTATCCGCTCATCGGCTTATACACATACATGGTAGCCAGAGACGGCACATCAAATCCAGTCAGCCACATATCAACGACAATAGCAATCTTCATCGGGCTATCATTGTCTTTGAATTTTTTTGCCAGTTCGTCCTTGTGGCGCTTATTTCCAATAATATCATGCCATTCTTCAGGGTCGTTATTCCCGCCAGTCATAACAATACCGACTTTTTCTGTCCAGTCAGGACGCAGCTCCAGAATTCGCTTATAAAGCTTCATCGCAATTGGACGGGAATATGCTACAATCATCGCTTTACCTGTAAGCAGACCTTCACGATAGTTCTCGTAATGATCAAGGATATCGCAAACCAGGGAGTTGATGGTATTGTCATTTCCCAATACGGCTTCCATCTGTCCCAGAGTCTTTTTGCTTTTTTCAATAACTTCAGGATCAGCATTGTTTGCCATAATATCATATTCGGCATCAATCAATCGAAGCGTATCTTCATCCAGATTTAGCTTAATAACTCGGCTCTCATAGTAAACAGGGCGAGTTGCGCCATCCTCCACCGCTTGCGTCATATCATAAATATCAATATAATCACCAAATACTTCACGGGTGCTGCGGTCTTTAGAAGAAATCGGAGTACCCGTAAAGCCTATGTATGTTGCATTAGGTAAACTATTGCGAATAATACGAGCAGTACCAACAACACGCTTGGCGATTTCTTCACCATCTTCATTCTTGGTCATCTTAATTTTTTCTGTTAAACCATACTGACCACGATGTGCTTCATCAGCCATTACAATAATGTTTCTACGTTCAGAAAGTGCTTCATGTGATTCTTCAAATTTCTGCATAGTCGTAAAGATAATTCCGTTCGCCTGACGACCAGCAAGCAAATCTCGCAGATTCTCTCTGCTCTGAGCGTGCATTGGATCTTGACGCAGAAATTCTTTGCACTTAGCGAACTGTCCAAACAACTGATCATCTAAATCATTTCTATCTGTCAGCACAACAATCGTTGGACTATTCAAGGCTTCTTGGAGAAGGTGGGCATAGAATACCATTGACAAAGACTTGCCGCTACCCTGCGTATGCCAAAACACACCACCTTTACCATCAGTAACGGTAGCTCGTTTGGTTGATTCGATTGCTTTTCTTACGGCGAAATACTGATGATATCCAGCCAGTATTTTAAAGGAGTTCACGCCTTCGTTGGAAAAACAGATAAAATTCTTTATCAAGTCAAGCAGTCGCTCCTTTTGGAACATACCTTCGAAAAAGGTATCAAACTGTGCGTACTGCGTGTTTTCGTAGCTTCCATCAACTGTTTTCCATTCCATGAAACGATCTTCGCCGGAGGTGATCGTACCGGCTTTGGAGGTCATCTGGTCACTCATCACGCAAATAGCATTATAAATAAACATCGAAGGAATCTCTTTCATGTAATTGCGAAGCTGACGATATGCAGCTGAGGCATCTGTTTCTTCTCTGGAAGGAGATTTCAACTCAGCAATAACTACAGGAATGCCATTTAGAAAAAGAAGAATGTCCGGACGTTTGTTGCTATTCTCAATAAAAGTCCACTGATTCGCTACAATAAAGGAGTTATTTTCTGGGTTTTTATAATCGACGAGATAGACGATAGAGGAGCGTTCCTCGCCTTTCTCAAAATATCGTACAGGAATACCATTTTGGAGATAGTCCATAAATACGGCATTCTTCTGTACAAGTTCACCATTCTCAAAATTCTTCAGTTTGAAAAGTGCATCAGAAATAGCGTCCTCTGGCAAAGAACGGTTCAAACGATGAAGTGATGTGATGAGTTCCTCCTCATACAGAGGATTATAGAAATCACGCTCCACATCGGGTCCATATGCATATTTATATCCTAAATCATTCTTAAATAATTCTATAACAGAATTTTCATAATCAGCTTCTGAAAAAGTTGTCAACATATTATTCACCGCCCTTATACTTTGCTGCTATAAAAGCCTTCACTTCATCATTAAGTACCGCCATAATTTCATTTGCTTTACTTTTCGATTCTTCTCTATTTTTATTTTTAACAAAATAGTATCCTGTAATTGAATTTTTAATCCTGCTTCCACTACTGCTTCTCTTATACCAATCAACGTCAAAATTTAATTCTATCAATCTCTTAATTTCTTTAATATCTTCTTTATCTACGATACCGCAAAGTTTCATTTCCAAAACATCAATAACATATTGATTGAGTTCACCATCATCAATGTAAACATCTGATTTCGTTACTACATGATTATCTTCATATTTAGAAAACTCTGTAACAGATTGAGTGAAGTCAGCATTTGCATATCTAATATAGTTTAATTGGTGTTCTAATTCTGGAAACAATGTTGCTTCATTGATATTATACAAGTCTAACTCTTTAAGAATCGATTCTTTATTTTCACCTTTTATGTAAAAATACTTGGAAGCAAATTCATCTCTCAAATTATTTTTGCTTTTGGTAATCACACCATCTTTTACATTTGCCCCAATGTTTACAGAAAACATACTTGCCAATAAAAACACACCATTTTGCCTTTGTAATCTCTCATTAGTATAAGTAGGTACAACCATATAGTTTCTTTGAATAATTTTAATGAACTCACCCACATATTCTTTTTTTAACCAACGAGCTTTTGTTTCTTCATTTATAAGGTTGTCCATCCTTAATTTATCTAACACTGTACCTATAGTATTTTCTTTACTAAGATCATAACTGGCCAATGCTGTCACAATTTTTACCTCTTTATCAACAGACTGTGATGGGTAATAATTGTTTGTGTAATAAACAACTCCATACGGCTCTTGTTCTACCGGATCATCTTCCGTTTCATATTTTTCCTGTCCATGAATTTTGCAAGCAAAATATAATGCAACTAACGGATTTGTTGTCAAATCCAATAATCGTGTACACATTCCATAGTGCTGATATTTTGTCATTACATCAAACAATGAGTCGAAGCCTTTAAATTCCATTGGTATTTTTTGTAATGGAATCTGCATTAATTTATGTTCAATGCTCAACATATCATTTCTGAAAATACTCGGTTCTATATCCCAGAATTCTACTTCTTGACCTCTAAAGTACAATTCTGTAGATGTTCCATCTGCAGATTCTCTCAATTCTTTTATCGCTTTTATAAACGAGCTTACAGAATCTATTTCTATCAAATTATCTGTTTCTAACTCCTTGTACATTTAAATATTTCTCCTTTGTATTTTCAGTGTAAACGAAAATTTAGCGGCTTAAATGTCAAGGCTGGAAACATCAAGTTCTCCAGACATCAACCGAGGTAGCAGAGTATCACGAGTGGCGGCAAGTCTATCATTTTCAGCACGAAGATTGCGAATCTGTGCAAAAATCGGTTGTACGATTGAGTTGAAAGCACTCAATTCCGCTTCCGATGGCATGACGACAGACACTTTGTTCAGATTGCCTTGGCTAATCTTTGGCTGAACGGCTCCAGTAACAATTGACTGGACATTGGTTAAACTGAACAGCAAATAAAGCGTTTCTACAGTAAAGCCATTCTTACCCGTGATAATGTGGGCATGATTGTTCACCCAGAATTTTCCTTCCACATATTGCAGAATTGGAAAACCCTTGCTGTCTACAACAGTGCCATCTTCACCAAGGAGTAGATAGATTCCGTCAAAGAGATACCTGTCCACATAGTCCATTACTGACGTAGCACCATAGTACGGATAAATCTTTGCGAGGTTGGCACGTTCACGGCTCGAAAGGGGTATGCGTTTTGAATCGTGTAGTTCTATGATTTCTGAAACTGTGCCAAGTCGCCAATCCGGGGGCATCTTACCATCGAAGGGGTTCAAATCAACAAAACGATCCTTATAAAGTGACTGTGCCTGCTGAAGTAAATTTTCGTTTATACGACTGTTTAACTCTATCTTCTTGTCAAGATCAGACAGCACACCGGCAATACGTGCCTGTACGTCTAAAGCAGGAATGTCCACCTCTATTCCCTCAAATGTTCCACGAGTAATTGTATCAAACACAGAACCATGAGTGTTTCTCTTCAAAACATATACATTGTGCTTAATCAGATAATAAAGGAAATCTTCATTCACGATTTCTTTCTTTGCTCTCAAGCCATAACATGATTGATTGAACGCCATCGGAAACGGAATGGTCGCAAGCTCTCCCACGGTTCCTCTTGCTGAAATAATAATATCTCCAGGTTGAAGCAACTTTGTTGATGAATTTTCCAATCCGAGCTGTGTTATGTGTTTTTCAGTTTTGTAGACATATCGAAAATCATCATTGAAATCCTTTACAGAAAGCCACGGAATATCTCCATCCCAATATTCGGCTTTGGATGTTTTGGGAGTTCCACCACCTATCAAATCCATGATTTCAGACAATTTATATTTCATAACCAATCGCCCCCAGCTTCTTTCTGATTTCTTCTTCAAGTTCATGAGACTTGGCAAACATACCAGCAAGCTCAGAAGTCAGACGAGCCATTTTTTCTTCGAAAGGTTCACCGTCATCTTCCTGTTCTTCAATGCCGACATAACGACCAGGAGTGAGAATGTAATCCTGCTTCTCAATAGTCTGCAAGTCTGCAACAGCACAAAAGCCCTTCACTTCTTCCAGAGTTCCATTCTGGAATGATTCAAAAGTATCAGCCAGTTTCTGAATGTCTTCTTCGGTAAAATCTCTGTGCTTGCGGTCAGCCATGTAACCCATCTTACGAGCGTCGATGAACAAAGTTTTGCCCTTCTGCTTTTTATTTTTACTGATGAACCACAGAGTAACAGGAATTGTTACGCTGTAAAACAGCTGTGTAGGCAATGCAACAATACCTTCTACCAGATCGGCATTGATAATGTTCTTTCTGATCTCACCCTCACCAGAGGACTGCGTAGACAATGCGCCGTTCGCAAGCACCAGACCAATCTTTCCGTTCGGTGCAAGATGATGGATCATATGCTGAATCCATGCGTAGTTAGCATTGCCAGCAGGCGGTATACCGTACTTCCAACGAACATCATCCTGCAATTTATCTTGCCCCCAGTTAGAGAGGTTGAAAGGCGGATTCGCCATAATAAAATCTGCACGAAGGTTTGCATGAAGGTCATTGAAGAAAGTATCAGCCTGATAAGGACCGAAATCTGCATCAATGCCACGGATTGCCATATTCATTTTTGCCATCTTCCAAGTGTCAGCATTGGACTCCTGACCGTAAACAGAAATGCTTCTGCGATTTCCGCTGTGTGCCTGAAGGAATTTCACGCTCTGCACAAACATACCACCGGAGCCACAGCACGGATCATATATACGGCAGTTATTAAAAGGCTTCAAGATTGCAACAATCGTTTTAACGATACTGGACGGAGTATAGAACTCGCCGCCCTTAACACCTTCGTAAGCAGCGAACTGTGCGATACAGTATTCATAGGTTCTGCCCAGAAGATCTTTACCTTCTTCGGTATCAGACATATCCATGTTGGTGAACAAGTCAACAACATCACCCAGAACACGTTTGTCCAAATCAGGGCTTGCATAATTCTTCGGGAGTACATTTTTCAGGGATTTATTTTCTGCTTCGATTGCTCTCATTGCTTCATCGATAATCGTACCAATCTCTGGTGTATGAGCTGATGAAGCAATAGTTGCCCATCTTGCTTTTTCTGGAACAAAGAAAATATTTTCTGCCAAATATTCATCTCTATCCTCTTCAAAGCCTTCGCCTTCGGCGACAAGCTCGTTATATCTTTTTTCAAAAGCACTGGAAATATAGCGAAGGAAAATCAAACCGATAATTACCTTTCTATATTCAGCAGCAGGGATATGTCCCCACAAAACGCAGGCAGCGTCCCAAATTTGTTTTTCAAAGCCAATATTGGCATTGTTCTTTTCAGCCATTATTCTTTCCTCTTTCTTAATGCATATTAAATCAATATTTCCCATTTTCCATATCTTTTTCCGTCCACTCTACGGATATATTCCTTTTTCTGCAAGGACTCCATAATTCGTTTTACGGTGCTGAGCGATTTTCCGGTCTCAGCAACAAGATCCTTCTGCTTGATCGACGGATTCTTGTAAATCAGCTCCAGAACCGCCAGTTCCTCTAAAGTGCATTCCAAAGTGTCAAATTGAGACTTTGGAACTTTAGGATTGACACTTTGGGAATTGTCCTCAACATAGTCCACGTGCATATATCTGTTTTTCAGTTCGTATTCCGTTCCCAGAATTAAGTTGCTGAAGAACATTTCCAAGAACTTTGTAGTGGCATGAACCCCGTTCTGCAGATCATTGTAATTTGCTCTTACCAAAGCGTTACGGAAATACCAAGAGTTCTTTTCGAAAGCATCGTTATTTACCTTGAATCCGAATGTTTTCATGTACTTGATCATAAAAACAGCCGTAGCTCTGGTGTTGCCTTCGCAGAACGGATGAATCTGCCAAATATCAGAAGCAAACTTGGCAAGATGCTTCACACTACGTTCTACGGACAAGCCTTCATAAGAAAACTGCTTCTCCGTTGCAAAATCATAATCAAGGGTATCTTTGATGCTGTTCCATGCTGCGTAGGTGACAGTATCGCCTTTCAGCACCCATTCTTTTTTCGTAATATTGTACTGGCGAATTTGACCGACATGGGGAAATACACCTTCAAACAGTCTGCGGTGAATCGTCAGCCATTCAGCCGGTGAAAACTGAAACGCTTTCTCGCCTAACAGCTTCGCAATTCTTGCGGACACAATATCCGCTTCTTTTGTGTCGTTCTCTATCTCGGTGCGATCAGTACGCTGCTCGTAATAACTCTGAATACGCTTCTGCGCTTCATCAATACTGATCTTTCCTTCGATATGTTCCTTGGCAGTATCTAACAGATAAGCAGAGGTTTGCAAACCATCTACCGCCTGCAAGCCGATTGCAGTCTGCCATGCTTCACTTTTTTCAATTTGACCAGGTTCGCCCTGTTTGATATATTCTTCAAGCTCAAATTGCCAGTTCTTTTCTTCTGACATAGCTGCACCTCGTTTCTTGCTTAATACGCAATTCTAAAATAATCCAAATACGCTTTATATTTATCCTGCGCCGTCAGACAGGTATCTCTCAGATAGCCTTTCTCATTGTTCCATTCTTTCAGTCCACGATAATAGAACATTTTCAGATTATCCTCGATGATAAATGGAACGATATTATATTTCAGACACTCCTTGAACATGAGCAGTCTGCCTACACGACCGTTACCGTCTTGGAACGGATGGATTCGTTCAAACTTCACATGAAAATCCAGAATATCCTCAAAAGTCTTTTCTTCTTTTCCGTTGTACTCAGTCAACAGAGCTTTCATTTTATCGGCAACTTCTTCTGGAAGTGCGGTTTCCATTCCGCCAACTTCGTTCGGCATCTTTTTATAATCGCCTACAGCAAACCAATCTTTTCTGGAATCACTGGTACCACTCTTCAGAATCAGTTGAAGTTCTTTGATAAACTTCTCTGTAAGAGCTGCCTTGGCATTGTCAATAATCATATCAATACAGCGAAAGTGATTTGCTGTTTCAATCACATCGTCCACATTCAACACTTCTTTTTCTACACCGATGGTATTGGTTTCAAAGATGTATCTGGTCTGATCGTGGGTCAGACGGCTACCTTCGATATGATTGGAGTTATATGTTAAATCAATCTGTGTCTTATGGTAAATGCCTCCGGAATACTTACTTACCTTCTGCTCCTGCAGAATATCCAGTAAGGTAATCGGCTGCTCTTTCTTTTTATTGGAACGCTCCGGCTTTTCTGCATTTTCAGGAATATTCCAGGTCTTGCCGGTAAGAAACGCACCGTCTACTCGCCCATGAGCGCAGTAATTTCGAACGCTTCGTTCCGACACATTCCATTTTTTCGCTATTTCATTAACTGAACGATATTGCATCCATATTCCTCCACTTTTCTAACGCTTAATCAAGTTAATCCTTTATGTCCGTCAAATTTTCCATCTTAAACACATAATAACCTTCATAGTAATAACTGTGATCGATACCCTTCATATAAATTTCTCGATCATTTACATTGTCCGTAAGTGCATTTTTCAGAAGAAACTTTATTTCGATATCTTTGATCGGACTTCGCTCCATGGCAAGCAGATAATCCTCTTTATCCACCTTGCTCCAGTCAACCACGTAGCCGATTTCTTTTTTCAACATCAGGTCAAGCCATATTCTCGTACTTCTCCCATTTCCCTCTCGGAATGGATGAGCCACGTTCATTTCAACATATTTTTCGACAATTTCATCAAAAGTTGACTGTGGCATTTTGTCTATGCTCTGTAACGCTGCTTCCAAATACATCAGCGGAGCAAATCTAAAATTTCCTTTTGAGATATTGACCTTTCGTAGTTTACCAGCAAAATCATAAATCTCATCAAAAAGATATTGATGAATCATCGCAAGACTTCGATAAGTCCCTGGTTCTAACGTCTCAAAAAAACCGTTTTCAAACATTTCAAGTGCTTTTTGCTTACTGATTTTTTCTTCCAGTCTTGCTAATTCTGCAGAATCTGTAATACCTAATTTATTTTCAAGCATAGTTTACCTCACATTCTTCATGCGATCACTTTTCCAGTCACAAATCTTTCTTTATAAGTATACCATAATATCGGCAACAAATCCATTTCATTGTGAAATATCTTACTTTTATTTTGCCGTATTTAATAGTTTTTTTTCTTCTTAACGCAAAAATGGCAAAGTGCTTATCGACAACACTTCACCATCAGATGTTGGTAAATAAAATATCCTATAAATAAGAAAGACCCACCGGGTTGCGCATGAAAATCAGAGGCGTGGTGGGTTCTGTTAAGCTTATTATACAGTTTTTAAAGTTACTGTCAATATTTCTTTTCAAAAAAACGATAACTTTCCATTGTTCCTTAAAACAGTAAAGAAGAGCATCAGAGAAAAGCAAAAATTGACTTTTGAAATATTAACTTTACGCAATTTGGCAACAATTTTGCCGATAAGAAACCAGCCAGTTTCCGAGCTGGTTCTATTTCACATTATGTATAAATTATTTCCCTGACCACTATTTCCTCCGCCATTGCTTTCAGCAAATTCATGTGCCTTACCCAAGCCATAGCGTCTGTTTCCTTATCCGGTGCCGAATTCTTTTCCAGCAGGCCAGTCATAATGACTTCCACTCTTTTCTCCGCAATCTCCTGCACTTCATACAAATGCGGAAACAACTGCTCCGTCAGAACCAGGTCATCAAACAGCATCGGATTATGTTCCTGCAGAAACACTTTGCGCATCCTGCCATACTTGTTCAAAACCTTATCTTCCAATGGTTTTAATTCAATTTCCGGGATGAAATAGTCTCCCACAGGCATACAATTTTTCTGATTCTTCATTGTATTTTCCTCCGTAAATCTTTATATTCTTACGGCGAAAATCGGTTCAAAACATGTGTTTTTCATATCGGAACTTTCAAAAAATTGGCGTACAAAATGGCGTACTTGAGGGTGTTTGAGTGCCGAAAAACGTTGATTTTAAAGGCTTTTTCGAGGGTCGTTTGATATCATGCCGTGGCAAATAAATAGTACTTTTATCATATATCTAAAACTCCTTGTAAATGCTTGATTTTCCTTAATTTTACGCTACTTTTCGGCATTTCCACAACAGAGGCATTTTAACCACAACTTAGTATAACTACGCTTATTTTCGCTTGTTTTTTCCATCATTTGTCGATTTCCTAGAAGCTATACCTACCTCTTTCTGCCTGTTTTTCTCTGCATCATCATGATTCAGATCCCCCACATTTCTCCACATACCGCCTCCGGTAATACTCCATCGTACGGTACTCAATAATATCTTTCATCTGTGCCTTAAAAGAATTTATCTTGATTACATCCGCCAGTTCATCTCGAATCGCCAATGCATAGCCTGCTTTATCTACAAAAAAACCTTTCCCTGATGATTTCAAAAACTTAATCGGCATACTTTTAGCTTTACTTAAATGTTGCTTATCAGTTATCTTCTGATATTCCTCGTAGGAAAACACATTCGGAAAATCCTTCCAGTTGGTTCCATGGTTAAAAAATTTCTTCCAACTCTCCAGCAGTTCATCATCTGTAATAGCTAACCTTACATTACCTTCATTGTAGAATCCATATAAAATTGGCATTTTGTAGACTTTCTGCATGTCGGTCATTTCAATCAAATGCAGAAACTCTCTTCCCATTCCAGAATAAACCTGGAGCTCTTCTTTCGATAATTCATGCATTTCATAAAGGAAATCCATATATCGTTTAAATGGATTCTCCTTGGAATGTTTCATACAGTATTCATAAATATCCGTATCCATATTGGTGAACAATTCCATACGTGTTGGCACTTTTCCATCTAACAATTCTTTTACACGATAATACTCCTGCTCAATTCTTTTCTTGACAGATAGGGATTTCTTATCTATTTCTCGGAAAAGATCAATTAACTGCATATCAAAATCTACAATACAATCATCCGGATACCCAATTTCATAATAATCGCAAACTGTTCTTTCTCCAATACATGCATCACCACTCAGTAAAAACGGAGCTCTTCCAGCTTTCTCATAGTTTCCGATAAAATCAAGAACATTAACATATTCTTTTCCTCTGCAAGTACGTAGACCTCGCCCTAATTGTTGTAAGAATACGGTCGGGGATTCTGTCGGTCTCAAAAACATAACCATGTCAAGAGCTGCAATATCCACACCTTCATTAAACATATCTACAGAGAAAATAACCTGTATATCTTGATTTTTTAATCTCTCGATTGCCCGGTTTCTTTCTTCTGAAAATTCACCATCAGCATTACTGTATACAGCTACAGATTTTACACCTCGTTTGCAAAATTCCTGTGCCATTTCTTCTGCATGTTTCCTTGAACTGCAGAAACCTAAAGCACGTTTAGAGTGATATTTTTTGTAATATTTATAAATTAAATCATACCTCTTAACATTGCCAATATATTTATCATTCAAATCCTTCTCATCGTATCTTCCTTTCACTACTCGAAGGGTCGAATAATCTGTTTCATCATAAATGCCATAATAATGAAATGGTACCAATGCACCCTTATTGATTGCTTCTTTCAAAGTAATCTCATATGGGACATTGTAATCGCAAATTTCATAAATAGATTTTCCATCCATTCTTTCTGGTGTTGCAGTAAGCCCCAGCATAAACTGTGGTTTAAAATAATTTACTATTTTTTGATACTGCTCAGTAACTGCGTGATGAAATTCATCAATCACCAAATACGTGAAGTAATCCGGAGCGAAATACTCCTCTGTCAAATATTCACTTCTACCCAAAGTTGCTACAGAAGCAAAGAGTACAGATTTTCCTGTGTCCTTTTGTTTTCCATAGAAGAAACCATAGTCATCTGAATGACGTACGTTCTTAAATGATACAGCTGCCTGCTTTAATATTTCTTCTCTATGAGCAACAAACAATACTCTTTCATACTTTGCAGAATCGAATGCTGCCAAATACGTCTTTCCAACGCCTGTTGCCGCATGAACGAGTCCACGTACAGCCCCCTCTGCTCTGCTATTATCCAATGCACATAGAGCTTCTATCTGTGCTCCTCTTGGCTGAAATAACATTTCAACCTTTGTATCAATATCTTCCTGATCATACTTTGCAAGATCCTTCGCAATCGCCGGCTTATGCCAGTTTTTTGAATATCTCGTAAGTTCTGCATCATCAATTGCATATGAGTGATTTTCAAATAAATCTACAAACGTTTCATAAAACAAGTTAAAATTCTGACTATCCTGTTTGCTGTTAAAACGATAATTCCATTCAATTCCGGAAGTTAATGCACTTCTGGAAATATTGGAGGATCCAATATAAATTTCACTCATATTTTCATAATGAAATATATATGATTTCGGATGAAAAGAACGCTCTTTATCGTTGTAGAAACGTAATTCCACCTTATTGCCCAATTCCTTTTTGATCAGAAACAGAGCTGACGGCTGCGTAATTCCCAAATAATTTCCAGTCAGAATACGAATTTGGACACCACGATTCAAAGCTGCTTTTAAATCTTTCAGCAACATTCTTACACCTGACTCCATAAGAAAAGCCACAATAATATCAATCTGCTTTGCCTGGGCCATACTAAGCTTCAACTGATAAAGCAAAAACCTGTTTTTGTTTCTATCTCCGGTCATGACATCCGTTGATTCAATATGAAATTTTTCTATTTCTAATTTTTCCTCAAAATCAGATTGAGCCATTGTTCTTCTCCTCTTCCCGGTCGCACATCCGAAGTAATCCATTGTTCTTCGATTTCCAATTCCGGAATCTTCTGTAATAATTTACCAAAAGTATCTTCGGTCATATCCGTAAAATATCTTCCATTTCTTTCTCCGGAAAATATACCATACTTAAACGAAGTGTAAATGATTCCATTTGATTTTACAGCAATTGTCATCTTTTTCATCACATCTTCTAAAGCACTGAGATTCAGATGGAGAATGGATGAACATGCCCAAATGCCATCGTATTTCACTTCTTCTGATAGCTCTTGAAAATACATGTGTTTCACTTCAATACCAGTAAACTCGCTTGCCAATTTACAGAGTTCTGCAGATCCATCAATAGCATCTACCCGGTAACCTTGCTCCAAAAAATATTTTGTATCCCGACCAGAACCACAACCAAAATCAAGAATATATGCTCCGGTTTCCAGTTTACTTAAAAATCGATTCTGCATATGATAGAATTCTACATTGGCTGTAGTCTCTACAAATAGGTTCGCATTTTTATTATAATATTCAATCGTTTTATCAATCTTTCGCATTTCCTTTGCCTTTCTAACTTCTTCTTATAGCTTATCTCAATGTCATACCTCAACGAATCCATACTATTCACAAAAATTTTATTCATTTTCCACTCTGATGATACCCATGATATGTTTTTTCGGGAAATCAACTATCACATTATAATTTTCTGTTGTGACATCAGACACGAGTACTTTATAATATTGTAATGCCAAAAAGAGACCGAATTATATTCTGTCTCTTATAATGATTATTTCATATTGGCTCTCTTCAAAACTTTTTATATCTTTTCATATTTGTACTGTCCTCATAAGGAACCCAAAAACCTTTTTTAACATATAAATGCCTCCTTCCACTGCTACTCCTTCTCTCCTTCATTTGCCTCTTCCATTTCCACCTGCTCCTGGCCGGCTCCATCTTCAAACCGTACCTGCAGTACGGCCTGCGGCCAGTTGACAGAAACATAGGCCCTCTTATCTCTGGCCTGTGCTTCTTTGTCGAATATTTCCAGAAGCTCCTTCAAAACCTCCCTTGTTAAATATCCGCCCCTCCAGTGAAATAAAAGTATTTTTCCTTTCTTTACTGCCTGCTTTGTCCGACTCTGCACGGTATCCATCGTTGTCCAGGAGATTTTCTTTTCTTTATAGTAGAAATGATCGGAATCACTGCAGACCGGTATCTTCCAGATGACCGGCTCGTGATCTCTGAAAATCTGCTTGTCCGACAAATTCACATAGTCATATCGTATAAGATTATTTCTTGAAAGCGTATTATCAAACGTTGCATCCAGATGATAATATTGTCCGTCGATTCGAACTACATTCCAGGCATGTCTGTACTTGATTCCCTTGTCCGGATTTGCCTCTGACAGCGCAATGATACACCAGATATTCAGCTCATCACAGAGAATTTTCACTGCTTTTGCAATTCCCTCACAGACAGCTGTTCCATTCCCCAAAGCTCCGATAATTTCATGGGAATATTCCTTCTTCAGCTTATCATATTTTACATTTTCTGCAATAAAATCATGGATAAAAAGTTCTTTCTCTTTCTCATTTAAATTTGCCGCCTGACGGGTCAGTTTTTTCACTCTTGACTCCATTGCCTGCTGGTGTTCCCTGATTTTATCCTTTGAAAACAGATACTTTGGTATCATCTCCACTGCTGTAGAATCCGCATAATACCTGTAGGAAAATGTCACCGAATAAAATATCTCCGGGCAGTCCATGCGAAGCATAAAATAAATATCCGACAATTCCTTCTTAGACACCATTGGCACTGCAAAAGAGTCCTGAAGATTTAACAAGCCTGTTTTCATTGCATAGTAAGCCTTTTGTTGCTCTTTATTTAACTGGTCATAATAATAGTGACTAGCCTTTGCCATATTTTACCGCCTTTTCATCTCTTCTATTCTGCTATAAACCGCTGTTTTATTCCTCTGCGTTCCACAAAACGTTTCTAAGCTATGGAAATCCTGTCCACATCGTATCACCCTATTTCCTTGTAATCACAGTCACAATGGTGTTCATTTTCTCTTTCGATTTTTTGAAAATCATAAAAAATTTAGTTTTTCCCCATACAGGCATAACACATAACCCAGAAGATACCGACATGAAATTTTCTTCTAAAAAATCACAAAACATACTCCAGCTGCCGATCATATGGTTCTTCTTCCACATGCTTCTGGTTATATTCAGCGGCATCCACACAGCCCATTGAATGATAAAATGCCTGGCTTTCCACAGCGGAATGAGATGAGAGATATAATTTTTTTGCCCCTTGTTTTCTTGCCCATTCTGCAGCTGTAAGAAACAGTTCTTTTCCAATTCCTTTTCTCCGCATATCCTCAGAAACATGAAGAGAAGATAAATCATAATATAAATTTTCTCCGCCAAAAAAACCACACTCTACAGATACAAAGCCTTTCAGTACATCATTCAGAAAGGCGCCATATACAAATCCATCCGTATGTGCTGTGTTCCGTAAACAGCCAATCAAGGTTTGATAGTCTTCTTCTGTCCAGTCATCAACAAAAGGATCGGAACGAACAACCCACTTATTATTTTCGCGACGCAGACATTGATCAACAACCTGATGACGGATAAAACCACAAAAAAGCTTACGATCAATTTCCTCTTCTTTCAAAATCATGTATTTTATCATTTTTATTTCCCTTTTCTCTGCTCTTTCCGCCGATTCAACGCTTTCAGCCTTTGCATTTATTTCATTTACTATAACATATTTACAGCAATATTTATACTGCATTTGCATATTATCTTCGCCATTTCAGACACAAAATCCATAGGAATCCAAGCAGGAAACTCTCTTTGTTTCTCCTCATACTTTTCTGCACAAAAGGCTCTGTTTGCATAGAAATATTTCCTTGAACGCAAAATCCGGCAATGTATGGATTTCTCTCCACACATCGCCGGATGTTCCATGTCAACTTACCTTGCTTCGTTCGCTGTCTCTGGCGCTTTAATATCCATAAAAGATCTGCGCAATCGGCGAACTCTTATCCAGAAGCAGCGTGTTGTTTCCATTCTTCAAAGAAGCCTTCGCTGCATCCAGGGAACGTACAAAATTGTAGAAATCTGCCTTACTCTCGTCGTTATAGGCCTGGGACAGGATCTGCATGTACTGGGCTTCGCCCTCTGCCTTAATTTTCTCTGCCTCAGCCTTAGCTTTAGACTTCATCACAGACACCTCTTTGGTGGTGTCGTTCTTGATTTTCTGAGCAGAGGAATTACCCTGAGCTGTATAGGAAGCCGCTATGTTGTTTCTCTCAGAAATCATACGCTCGTAAACAGACTGCTTGTTGTCGTCCGGCATATCCAGAGATTTTGTCTCTACAGCCAGAACCTTGATCCCGTATCCATCCAGCGAATTGCCGATATTGTTGCTGATGTCCTGAGCCAGCTTTCCGTTTCTGTTTTCAATAATCTCAGCCTGATCCATATTGGAAATCACAGATTTCAGGGAAGAGAATACAGATGCGGAAATACGGGACTGGGCCTGAGCCACCTGACCGTTTAAGTGTCTGGTAAACAGCACCGGATCGGAAATCTTCCAGAGAACAAAGGCATCTGCGATCATGCTCTTTTTGTCCTTTGTAATTACGTCTGACTGCGGAATATCATAAATCTGCAGTGCTTTCGGAATCGAAGAGCTGTTCTGAATAAAGGGAACCTTCAGGCTTACTCCCGGGTTTTCTTCTACACGGACGATCTCACCAAACTGACGAATCAGCTTATATTCATTGGGATAGGTCACAACCAGAGAGGAGCCCAGTAAAACAAGAGCTGCCGCTGCCGCCAGACCTGCTATCATACCTTTCTTTTTCACTGTGCCACCTCCTCACCTGTTCCTGACGCAGAACTGTTTTCTTCTGATACACTGCTCTGCTGATTTACTCCTGCAGATGAATTCTGAGCAGCCCCGTTACGGGAAGCCGATCTTCCTGCTTCTGCCGCAGCAGTAAAGCTGTCTAAGGGCAGCATTTTCTGCGTGCCGTTTTCATCTACAATAAAGAGTCTCATGCTGGGCAGCACATCCTCCATCGTTTCATAGAACATTCTCTGCTTGGTAATCAGCGGATATTTGCTGTACTCTGCATACATCTGTTCAAAACGGGCCACCTGACCTTCTGCCTCATTGATACGGGACTGCTTTTCTGCCTCTGCATTTTTAATAATCTGGTCACACTCTGCCTCTGCCTGCGGAATTTTTTCATTCCTGTCTTTGTTGGCATTGTTGATCGCGGTTTCCTTGCCCTGCTTTGCGTTTTCTACGTTTTTAAACGCATTCAAAACTTCCTGAGTAGGCGGAAAAGCATCCTGGATCGTAATATTTACAACGGAAAGACCAATATCCTCCTGAATCATCCGATTTGTCAGCTTTTCTTTAATCTCAGACTGAATCTCCGCTTTTCCCGTAGTGATAACGTCGTCTACGTTGTACACACCTACAGTATCACGGATGTAGGACTGAGCCAACATCTTCAGCGTTGCCTCCGGATCTGAGGACGCATAAAGATATTTCACCGGATCGTCTACCATATATTCCAGATAGAATTCTGTATCTACAAAGTTGAAATCCTTGGTAATCATAATACATTCTGCCAGCTTGCTCTCTCCTGTCTCAGGATCGTAGCCAATGGGCATTCCCTTGATGACCTTAGATACCATCCGAACATTCTGAATAAAGGGAATTTTAAAATGAAGTCCTGCCTGTGACTCTGCATGGGGACTTCCCAGGGTTGTCACAACTGCATAGTTTTCCTCATCCAGCACATAATAACAACTGCTTCCTAAAAATACCAGAAGCACAATTGCCAGCACAATCCCCGCCCCACGGGCTGCCCGGCGTTTCTTTTTCACTGGATTGCCATTGGAGTCGAAGCGTTCCGGCTCCGGCTGCTTCTTTTCTTTTTTCTCTTTTTTTTCTTTCTGCTCCTCGTTCTGAAGCCGTTCCCCCTCTTCTTTTATTTTTTTCAGGAAATCTTCAAACGGATTCTCACCATTCATCGGATTTCCTCCCGACGGACCATTTCCAAAAGGCCCTCCGCCAAAAGGATTTTGTATCATGCTTTCCCCATCCTCTCCTGTGTATTTCCCGTCCAATTCTCCAGAATATCCTCTCTGATGAAATGCGGATATAACTCATTTTATCTTTTTTTCAGATAAATTGCAATCTAATTGCCGGTCTTTATACACTTTTAATATCTTTATGAATATTTAAGATATTTCTGCCTATTTTCCTCCCCTTTTTTCAAAATCGCAGATATGTCTAACTGCAATCAAAGCCCTGTTCCTCCTCTGATCTGCAAAGGAGCAGAAGCTGACAGTCAGTTTCTGCCTCAGCTCTGCTCCTTTTTTGTAACAGTCCTGTCCCTTTTTTAGATATGGGGACACTCCTTCGATTAGTGATGGAATAGACGGATTCCAGTAAATGCCATAGCAATTCCATATTTATTGCAGGTTTCAATGACATTGTCATCCCGCACAGAACCGCCCGGCTGAGCAATGTATTTTACGCCGCTCTTATGGGCACGCTCGATGTTATCTCCAAATGGGAAGAATGCATCGGAGCCTAAAGCAACCTCGGTCATACCATCTAACCATGCGCGCTTCTCTTCTTTTGTAAATACCGGCGGCTTCACCTTGAAGGTCTTTTCCCATACGCCGTCAGCCAGAACATCCATGTATTCATCACCGATATATACGTCAATCGCATTGTCTCTGTCCGCCCGCTTAATGCCGTCTACAAACTGCAGATTCAGCACCTGAGGTGCCTGACGCAGATACCAGTTGTCTGCCTTCTGCCCTGCCAGTCTGGTGCAGTGTACCCGGGACTGCTGTCCTGCTCCAATACCGATAGCCTGTCCGCCTTTTGCATAGCATACAGAATTGGACTGAGTGTATTTTAAGGTAATCAGAGAAATAATCAGGTCAATCTTTGCCAGATCCGGAATTTCCTTATTGTCAGTCACCACATTGGCAAGCATCTCCTTGTTGATATCCAGGTTGTTTCTTCCCTGCTCGAAAACTACGCCAAATACCTGCTTGCGCTCAATGGGATCCGGCTCGTAGTTTTCATCGATTTCAATGACACAGTAATTTCCATTTTTCTTGGATTTCAGAATTTCCAGCGCCTCCGGCTCATATCCCGGAGCAATGACGCCGTCAGAAACCTCGCGCTTAATCAGACGCGCTGTATCAGCGTCACACACGTCAGAAAGAGAAATAAAATCACCGAAGGAGGACATTCTGTCTGCGCCTCTGGCTCTTGCATATGCACTTGCCAGGGGAGACAGCTCTCCCATATCATCAACCCAGTAAATTTTTCTCATCGTCTCATCCAGAGGCAGACCTACAGCCGCGCCTGCAGGGGAAACATGCTTAAAGGAGGTAGCTGCCGGAAGACCGGTTGCCTTTTTTAACTCTCTGACCAGCTGCCAGCCATTAAATGCATCCAGAAGATTAATGTAACCGGGACGTCCGCTTAACACCCGGAAGGGAAGCTCTCCTCCATCCTTCATGAAAACCCGAGCCGGCTTCTGATTGGGGTTACAGCCGTATTTTAATTCCATTTCATTCATTGTTCTTCTCCTTTTCTGGTTTCACTATATTTTCCTGTTTTTCCTGTATTCCTTTCCCTGGCTTCTGTTCTGCTCGTTCCTGTCAGAATATACCATTCAGCCATACAGCTTCTTGCCCGCTACACTGGACAAAAAGCATCGGACGTGGAATCTTCCTATTTGTTTTTGTTGACAATTCTTGTTTCGTAAGTACCGTCTGCAATGTTCAGATAACGTACAAACAGGGAAACCTTGTTGTCTGGATTCAGGCTGTTCCACAGCATCTCTGTAAATGCATCCATATCGTCCATCATCTCTACCAGCTTGGGTTCTCCCTCAAAGCTGGGCAGGGGATTGCCGTCGTGCATATAGGTATGGATAAAATGGCCTTCTCCTGCTGCCGGATTTTCATAAGCAAAGGTATATCGTCTGCATGAGGAAGGATCTCCGTGATTGCTCTTTAAAATAGACATGGCATAATTATAGGTTCCATTCTCAATATGCAGGATACCGGAAATCCGTGGGGTGTAGTTTGGAGCATCCGGCTCAAACTCACGGCTCCGCAGAGACTGCTCAAAGGTCATCTGCCGATCCATTCCCTCATAAATCGTATCTGTCTGGTCACCGTTGGTTACAATGGTTTTATTGCCCAGTACACGAACCGGTGCATAAATAATCAGGCTGGGATCCTCTAACTTGGCCGGATCAAAGGCCTCTGTGCGGATTCCCTCTCCTTCCTTTACAAACACCCTGTTGCGGCTGTTTTCACTTCTGCCCATAATAAAATAAGCCGTAACTGCCTTTTTTCCGTCCGGAGTTTTTCCGATAATAATTCCTCTTCCCGGATAAGCATTGTTTTTCAGTTCCTGTTCCAGAGATAATTTGTTCATCTCTTTTCTCCTTTCTGCAAAGGGCTTTCCCTTTTTCTTCCGATTCATGTCATTTTGTGGTTCTTTCCCATAAAACCAAAGAGGATGCGGAACGTTTTTCTTTCATAGGACACAATCCTGTAAAAGAAAAAAACGCCTGGGTACCACAAAAAATATGGCGCCCAGGCGGTCGGCATGTCTGTTCTCAAAATGCGCCTCTGCGCATTTCTCTGACAAAATGATACGTGCTCCCCTGTGGTTCCCCACTTATCCGCCAGTCGCACGTCACTACTTTTAATCATAATAGAATCCCGCAAGGAAAGCAAGTACTTTTTTCAATACTTTTTTTATCCCCTTATTCCCGTGGAATTCTTCTTCTCTCTTTCAGATCTGATTTTGCAGCAGTGCTGCAGAAAAATCTTTCAGGGGTTCACAGAACGATGGCCTGCTCAATCTTGTCTGCCGCTTCCTGAATCTCCTGTGGAAGCACCTTTCCTGTCAAAATCACATCTGCCTCATCCCGGCAGTCCGTCATGGACAGAAGCTCCTTTGCAGTAACAATTCCCTGATCCACAAGACCCAGAGCCTCATCGAGAATCAGCAAATCACACTCGCCGGTTGTCAAAACCTTTCTGGCATAATTCAGCCCGTTTTTGATATTACAGCACTCCTCTTCCTTCTCATCCGGAGTCAGACTCTCATAATAATGATCGGACTTTTCAAAACGGAATACCTTCAGTTCCGGTTCCAGACGTTTGAAAATGTCCAGGCTGTCCTGCCGTTTGCCGCAGCCTTTTAAAAACTGAATCACAATCACCTGCTTCTGCTGACTCAAGGCATAAAGTGCCTTTCCAAAAGCCATAGCAGTCTTCCCTGAACCATCGCTTCCGCAGATTACCTCGATTCTTCCTGTGTTCATCTTTCTGCACCTCATTCATATTTATCTGAACTGGTCTGTCTGTGTATAGCTTGGATATATTACCACATTCCCCTCTTTTTTGCAAGTCTATTGCATCGATTCTTCCACATCGGTGCATTCCAGCTTGCTTATGGATACTTCGTAAGCCACTCGCTTTTCACACTGGGTTTCACTGAGTTTTTTCGTATATTCCCGGCTCTGAACCCGGCCCCAGATGCGAACCCGTGTTCCCACCTCAAAACCGGAAGCAAATCTTGCATTTCTTCCCCAGGCAATGCAGGGTATGTAATCAGATTTTCCATAAGGACGGTTTACCGCAAGCAGAAGATCCGCAATTTCTCTTCCCAACGGCGTTTTTCGATAAATTGGCGTCTTACATATGTAGCCGTCCAGAAAAATCTGGTTTGTTTTTGTATAATCTGTAAACTCCTCCATAAAATGAATTTCACGGACAAATACAGACAGAACCAGACGGTTTCTTACGCCTTCATGACGATTATAGGAACGAAACTGTCCGATTGCCTCCACGGTACAGCCCCGGTAATCCTCCCGCACATTCAGCAGGCGCTCTGATATCATCAGCGGAATAATATCTGCATTTTCACTGAGCCGGTTCACCGCTACATCCACCATATAAAATCCCTCTCCAAAGACCTCATGGCTGAAGGTGAATCCGGAAATAATTTCTCCAATCACACTTACCTTGTTGTTTTCAATTACTTTTTCTGACATAGTACTTCTCTCTCCTCATTTTTTACATTTTAGCTTTCTGCCAATAGTATATTTATGAAAGGGAAAGTACTCTTATGTAAAGATCTGATCGTCTTATTTTGACAGTTCTCCCTGTTTTCCCTCCTGCTCCCCGATTATTTTCCAGAAAAGGTGGTCATCTGACAAATTTTCTGTCCCGTTCAGACTTTATTTTTCCTTTTTGAGAAATACTTTTGTCAGGAAAAATCTCCTTCTGCAGCAAAAAAGTGCTGCAGCCTCATCCCGCCGGATTTCTTCTGCAGCACTTTTTCTTTTCTATATGGCCTCTCATTCAGGCTGTCTTCTGCAAACTTCTGCCTTTTGATTACGCTTTTTTCATTGCAGCTCTCTTGCGCATGGTCGGATCCAGAATCTTCTTACGGATACGCAGGTTGGTAGGAGTTACCTCCAGAAGCTCATCCGTGTCAATAAATTCCAGACACTGCTCCAGACTCATAATCTTCTTGGGAACCAGCTTCAGAGCCTCGTCGGCGCTGGAGGAACGGGTGTTGGTCAGCTTCTTGGTCTTGCAGACATTTACCTCAATATCCTCTGCCTTTGGATTCTGTCCGATTACCATACCGCCGTAAACCTTTTCTCCCGGTCCTACAAACAGAATGCCGCGTTCCTGGGCATTAAACAGACCGTAGGTAATGGTCTCGCCGCTTTCATAAGCAATCAGAGAACCTGTCTTTCTATAGTTTAAATCTCCCTTGTAAGGACCGTAGCCGTCAAAAATGGTGTTCATAATACCATTTCCCTTGGTATCGGTCATAAACTCTCCGCGGTAGCCAATCAGACCTCTGGAAGGAATGGAAAACTCCAGACGGGTATAGCCGCCGTTTGCCGGACTCATTCCCTGCAGTTCTCCCTTACGGGAAGTCAGCTTCTGAATAATAGCGCCGGTAAACTCCTCCGGAACATCGATATAGGCAATCTCCATGGGCTCTAATTTCTGATTTCTCTCATTGGTCTTATAAAGCACCTCTGCCTTGCTGACAGCAAATTCAAAGCCCTCGCGGCGCATATTCTCAATCAGAACAGACAGATGCAGCTCGCCTCTTCCGGAGACCTTAAAGCAGTCCGGAGACTCTGTCTCCTCTACCCGCAGGCTGACGTCAGTGTTCAGCTCCCTAAACAGACGCTCACGAATGTGTCTGGAAGTAACAAATTTACCTTCCTGTCCTGCAAGGGGGCTGTCATTTACCATAAAGTTCATGGCAATCGTCGGCTCGGAAATCTTCTGGAACGGAATGGATTCCGGATTTTCCACGGAACAGATGGTATCTCCGATATGAAGATCCGTAATACCGGATACTGCAACAATATCTCCTACCGTTGCCTCTGTTACCTCTACCCGGTTTAAACCGTCAAACTGATACAGCTTTCCGATTTTAACCTTGCGCTTTTTATCCGGATCATGGTGGTTTACAATCATACATTCCTGGTTTACCTTCAGAGAACCGTTATCAATCTTTCCGACACCGATACGTCCTACATACTCATTATAGTCAATCGTGCTGATCAGCATCTGAGTGTCTGCATCCGGATCTCCCTCTGGTGCAGGAATATAATCCACAATGGTTTCAAAAAGCGGACTCATATCCACTTCCGGATCCTCCAGCTCTTTTTTGGCAAAGCCGGCTCTTGCAGATGCGAAAATAAACGGGCAGTCCAGCTGCTCATCCGATGCATCCAGATCCATAAACAGCTCCAGAACCTCATCAATAACCTCATTAGGTCTGGCTTCCGGACGATCAATCTTATTGATGCAGACAATAACGGAAAGGTCCAGATCCAGTGCTCTCTGCAGAACAAATTTTGTCTGAGGCATAGGACCTTCATAAGCGTCTACAACCAGAATAACTCCGTTTACCATCTTCAGCACACGCTCAACCTCGCCGCCGAAATCTGCGTGTCCTGGTGTATCAATAATATTAATCTTCTTATCCTTATAGAAAACAGCTGTATTTTTTGACAAAATGGTGATACCGCGCTCACGCTCAATATCGTTGGAGTCCATCACCCGATCTGCAACCTCCTGGTTGGCACGGAACACACCGCTCTGCTTTAACAGCTCATCTACCATGGTTGTTTTACCATGGTCTACATGGGCGATGATTGCGATATTTCTCACGTCTTCTCTCTTCATCTTCATAATACAAATCTCTTCTTTCTTTTTCTTCAAAAAAGCTAAGGATCCTTTGATTATCCTTAGCTCATGGTCTCATTCACAGTTTACTAATATAACATTATGCTTCCCAGATTGCAAGCAGTTTTCTCTAAAATCCGGCAAAATTTGCGGTTTTCCTGTTTTTTCTATTTTAAATTCCTATTCTTCAAAAATAACCAGTTCCCCGTCTGCCCTTCCGTAGTACAGCTCCTGCTCTGTTTCTATTCCTGCCCTTCCTCCAGTCCGCTCTGTCACCACCGCCGTAAAGCTTCCAATCTCTTCGTCTGGAACCAGAAGTGTCATCACAACCTTGTCTGTATACTCCGTATCCAGAGTATGAAGCCCCATCTGTCCGGCTATATACTGAATTTTTCCGATTCCATTATAATCTGTTTCCACCCGGATACGCGCTCCCGGCTTTTTTTCCACAATAACGCTGTTTTTCAGTCCTTCCTGGGCAGCTCCGGAGTAGGCCCGTACCAAACCGCCGGTTCCCAGCAGCGTACCGCCAAAATATCTGGTCACCACTACACAGATGTTGCAGACCTTTTCTCCAAGAAGAACATCCAGCATGGGACGTCCTGCTGTCTGGGCCGGCTCCCCGTCATCGCTGCAGCGCTGCAGCTGTCCCTTGGTGCCGATCACATAGGCAGAGCAGTTATGTCTGGCATCCCAGTATTTTTTTCTCATTTCTTCTATAAATGCAATGGCTTCCTCTTCGCTTTCCACCGGTCTGGTATTGGCGATAAACCGTGATTTTTTCTCTGTCAGTTCTCCCTGACCGCCCCGATACAGAATCCTGCAGCTCTCCCTCATGGCAATCCTTCCTTTCCCTCTTATACGGCAGAATTTCCTTTTCCGGAGATTTTCTAAAATTCTCTCTGTCCGGCCATACTGATTACTGCCGGTTCCATCATAACAGGAATCAGAGATTCTTGCAAGGCATTCCCATTTTTGGTATAATAATAACTGGATTTTTTGGCGATAATCTCCAAAGGAGGACATCCGAAATGAATTACGGAAAAAAAGCAACCGAAAAAAAAATAAAGGCTGCCGGTTCCCGCAGCAGAAAATACACCACCCGGGTTTTTCTTACTTTCTTTAAAACCTGTCTGATTCTGTGTACCTTCTGCCTGATCGTAGCTGTCAGTATGGGTGCAGGCATGTTTATGGGCATTATTGACAGCGCTCCAGAGCTGAATGTGGACAGTATCGTCCCCACCGGTTACGCAACAACTGTTTATGACAGCGCCGGAAACCTGACAGATACCCTGGTCATGGCCGGCTCCAACCGGGAAGAGGCCAGCTACGACGAGCTTCCTCAGGATCTGATTGATGCCTTTGTAGCTATTGAGGATTCCCGTTTCTGGACCCACAACGGAATCGATCTCCGGTCTATTTCCCGTGCAGCAGTAGGCGTATTGACTGGTGAGAACAGAGGCGGCGGAAGTACCATTACCCAGCAGCTGATTAAAAACAATGTCTTTAACGGCGGCATGGAAACCAGCTTTGGCGCCAAGCTGGAACGAAAGATTCAGGAGCAGTATCTGGCTGTTCAGCTTACCAAATCCATGGATCGGACGCTGATTATTACCAACTATTTAAACACCATTAACCTTGGAAAAAATGCTTTGGGCGTGAAGGTTGCCGCCCGAAGGTACTTTAATAAAGAAGTGTCTGAGCTGACATTGTCTGAGTGCGCGGTCATTGCCGGCATTACCCAGAACCCTTCCAAGTACAATCCCATCAGCGGCCAGGAGGCCAATGCGGAAAAACGCAAAACCATTCTTCAGTATATGTTTGATCAGGGAATGATCACCAAGGAGGAACAGGAAGTGGCTCTGGCCGATGACGTTTATTCCAGAATCCAGACGGTTGATACCACCTACAAGGCCACCTCTACTCCCTACAGTTATTTTACGGACGAGCTGACTCAGCAGGTAAAGGACACTCTGATGGAGAAGCTGGGCTACACAGAAACCCAGGCTCATAACCTCCTTTACAGCGGCGGTCTGCAGATTTATACTACTCAGGATCCAGCGATTCAGAAAATTGTAGATGAAGAGGTCAACAATCCGGACAATTATACCGCAAAACGGTACTCCGCAGAATACCGCCTTTCTGTCACTCATGGAGACGGTACCACAGAGCATTACTCAGAAAGAGATATGCAAAGCTGGCATAAAAATGTTCTGGGCGATTCCCATGACGGGCTTTATGACAGCGAAGAAGAGGTGCAGGCTGATGTAGACAGCTACAAGGCATGGCTTCTGAAGGAGAATGATACCATTATCGGAGAGTCTCTGACCAAAATTCTTCAGCCCCAGGTTTCCTTTGTCCTCATGGATCAGAAAACCGGTTATGTAAAAGCTATCAGCGGCGGCCGGGGCGCAAAAACAGCGAATCTGACTCTGAACCGCGCCACCAACACGCCGAGACAGCCTGGCTCCACCTTCAAGGTGATCAGCGCCTTTGCTCCGGCTCTGGATACCTGCGGTGCCACCTTAGGAACTGTATATTACGATTCTATTTACAGTGTTGGAAATAAAACCTTTAACAACTGGTATGGTCAGAAATACACAGGATATTCCAGTATCCGGGACGGAATTATTTACTCTATGAACATTGTCGCCGTCCGCTGCCTGATGGAAACTGTCAGCCCGCAGCTCGGTCTGGAATATGCAGAAAATTTCGGCATTACTACATTGACCTCTCAGGATCTGGGTGCATCTCAGGCTCTTGGCGGCCTGAACCGCGGCACTACCAACCTGGAACTGACTGCCGCCTATGCATCCATTGCCAACGAGGGAATCTATACCAGACCGGTATTTTTCACTAAGATTCTGGATCATGACGGCAAAATCCTGATTAACAACGAGCCGGAAACCCACCGGGTACTGAAGGATTCCACTGCTTTCCTTCTGACAGACGCTATGGCTGGCTCTATGGAAACCAACCGGAAATTCGGCAGCTCCATTAATTCCACCAGTGCCAGAGCCAATATCCCCGGCATGTCCAATGCAGGAAAAAGCGGAACCACTTCAAAAAATAATGATATCTGGTTTGTGGGCTATACCCCCTATTATACCGCAGGAATCTGGGCAGGCTGTGACAGCAACCAGAAGCTGACGGCTCAAAACGGCGGAACCTCCTTCCACAAGAACATCTGGCGCAATATTATGACAAGGGTTCATGAAAATCTAAGCGATCCAGGCTTTACGGTTCCTGACAGTGTAGAGACTGCTCAGATCTGCCGCAAATCCGGAAAGCTGGCTATCCCAGGCGTCTGCACAGAGGATCCCCGCGGTAATGCCGTTTATACGGAGTATTTTGCCAAAGGCACGGTTCCTTCTGAGATGTGCAATACTCATGTACGCGCTACGGTCTGTGCAGAAACCGGTCTGCTGCCAGGAGACAGCTGCCCGCGCACCGCTCTCATCCGGATCGCACTTCCTGCAGATGCAAATGGAACGACCGACGATTCCCCATACGCTCTGCCAACCGAGCAATGTCCGGGACACACCTCCATTCCGCTTCCACTGACACCTGACGGACCAGGTTCCTCTGAGCTTCAGGGACCCGGCGGAAACCTGGGGCCTGTAGGTCCTGGATATGTCAACGGCGGAAGCACCGTATCCTCGCCTACCGGCGGCGTATCAAGAGGCCCTGGACTTGACTAAATCTCTTCGGTCTTTGCCCTGTAAGATTTTTTATGTCATAGGAAAGTGCGTTCTATGACATAAAAACGCTCCGCGAGGATCGCCATGCGGCGGAAGAGAATTTTGTCGC
>OLRK01000230.1_pt1 | contig 70253 bp, 71 predicted proteins | sample 1672911 | NCBI WGS metagenome assembly OLRK01 (sample SAMEA3136736, study PRJEB25190) | human gut metagenome | biome: human gut; feature: human-associated habitat; material: faeces | place: Austria | collected 2013
GTTTGGTGGATTGTCTGAGAGAAACGAAAGAAAATTCCATATCAGATTATGTGATCGCTGACAGCAAAGGAGAGCCACTGGCTGCTTCGCAGTTTCAAAGAGTGTGGCAGTATGTCGTTGTTCGTTCCACCAAGCCCCGGAACTATTATAAGTATGTAAATGGGGAGAGTATCAAATATACGGTTACTCCAACTCTGGGTATGACCCAGAAGAATCAACCCAAAATCAAATATACGCTGGACTTCGATGTGACACCCCATCAGCTACGGCACACTTACATCACCAATCTTCTCTATGCGGGCGTTGATCCAAAGACAGTACAATACCTTGCCGGACATGAAAACAGCAAAACAACTATGGACATTTATGCAAAAGTGAAGTACAATAAACCAGAGGAGTTGTTTGGGGTAGTAAATGGTGCGTTTCATCAGCCTGTCGCTGAATGAAAAAAGGCCGTTTTTTATGGTCCGCACACCGGATAACTGAGAAGCAGAAAGCCGGAAAAGCCGGGAATATCAAGGAAAAACAGCTCAAAAACTCGCGCAATACGGCTTAAAGGCAGCTCGTCGCGCTCCGCAGTTCAGCAAGCGCTAATTTCTGGCGGCCAGACAATTTCAAACGGTATTTTACAGCCCTCCCGGGATTTCTTCCGGGAGGGTTTTTGTGTCACAGGAACCTGTGCCCTATGACATCCCCCCCCGCTGCGGGAATGTATATAGGTGATATAGTTTCCATTTTTGGCACAGATCAGCTCTCCATCCGGGCAGGAAGCCAGAAGCTGCTGTAAGTTCTGGATCTCTTTTAGTAAATGGTTCTTTTGTTCAAGCATTTTATGATACAGCAATCGGATCCCTCCTGAAAATATGAAATGATATGAGAAGTGAAACAGAGAACAGGCTGTCTGTACAGTCAGGGGACGTTACGAAACGCCGTCCCCTGCTGTCATATTTTTATAAAGCCCATAGACCATCCAGGTCATGGAGACCGTAAAGAAGATCTCCAGGGCGCTGCTGACGATCCCTGCCAGGATAAAAAGAAAGGCAGAGACGGCCACGATGATTCCGATCCCCCAGAGATATGGCCTGTATTCCCTGGGATCCCTCTGGTAAAGCTTCAGGACCGTAAGGAATACGCAGAGGATCAGACATGCGGCGGCCAGAAAGGCGAAGACGATGTGAAGGTAAGCCTTTAAGGGGAACATTTCCGGCAGATAGGGCGTGGTGACGGCAAAGTCCAGGAGCACCAGGGCCAGAGGCACCAGCCAAGTTCCCGCGGGCTTTTCCGGCATGCGGCGGAAGATCTTTCTTAAACAGACGAAGAAATAGATCCCGACCATAAGACCCCAGAGGACAAAGGCCTCGTTTCGGCCCGCAATATTCCCGAGAACGGAGAAGTTTGTGGTAAACCAGTCGCTTCCCGCCACAAAGAGGAGGGTGTAAACGAGGATCAGGATATAGGCAGTGAACGTGATCAGCATGGAGTTCTCCTTTTCTGGAAATTCTTACGCCGGATCCCATGTAAAAGGAAGAAGCTCCAGAAGGCACCCGGCGAATGGGTATTGCAGACATTGTAGCATAAATACCAGTCCGGAACAAGCGGGTGAGATTTCTACATGTATACCCATAAAAAGCCTTTGCTGTTTCAGGGCCGGTACAGGGGACTGCGCCGGCTCTCTTCTGCCGGTTGATTTTTTCCCCGGTCCGCGGTAAGATGGTAGCACGGCGGCAGAGGAAAGGGCCGCCTTTCATGACAGGAGGAACACAGACATGTATAATGAACTGACTAAAAACGATATAAAAAAGATGGAGGAGGAGATCGAATATCGGAAGCTGGTGGTCCGTAAGGAGGCCATTGAGGCGGTAAAGGAGGCCAGGGCCCAGGGAGATCTCAGCGAAAACTTTGAGTATTACGCAGCCAAAAAGGATAAAAACAAAAATGAGAGCCGGATCCGGTACCTGGAACGGATGATAAAGACCGCAAAGGTGATATCCGACGATTCCAAAGAGGATGAGATCGGGCTTTATAATACGGTGGACGTGTATTTTGAGGAGGACGACGAAACAGAAACGTACAAGATCGTCACCACAGTCAGGGGAAATTCCCTTAAAAACCTGATCAGCTCCGAGTCGCCTCTGGGAAAGGCGCTGCTGGGCCATAAGGTGGGCGACCGGGTCCATGTACAGATCAATGATAAGACCGGGTATGATGTGATCGTAAAAAGGATCGAAAAAACGGTGGACGATGGCAGCGACGCTCTGAGGAGCTTTTAAAAACGGCAGCGGACGGCTTTAAGAGGGAGGAAAAAGCTTTGGAAACGTACAGGGAAGCTTTGGAAAGAAGACAGGAAGGCAAGGCGGGGATGGGAGCGGGTCATAAGGACCATGGACGGACGATCCTGGGAATGCCCCTGGGGCTGTATCTGGGGGTACTGGCGCTGACATCGGTCTGTATGTATACGGGCTGTGTGCCCAAAAGCCTGGTACCGGCATTTCTGGTGCTGATGGTGTTCGGGGAAGGGCTGAATGCCATTGGAAATACGGTGCCGGTGGTGAAAACGTATCTGGGCGGTTCAGTGATCTGCATCCTGGGCGCGGCGGCCATCCAGGCGGTGGGACTGCTGCCGGAGCAGACGTATGAGACCATGGATTTTTTCATCAATGACAGCGGGTTCCTGATCTTTTATATTTCAGCGCTGATCACAGGGAGCCTGTTTAACATTGACCGGAAGCTTCTGCTGCGGGCCACGGTGCGGCTTCTTCCGGTGGCGGCGGCTTCCCTGGCTGTGGGGATCCTGGCTTCGGGACTCTTCGGCATCCTTCTGGGCCAGGGCTTCTGGGGCGGGATCCTGTACATGGGAGTGCCCATGACCAGCGGCGGCATGACCGCGGGCACCGTTCCCCTTTCAGATATATATGCCCAGGCCCTGGGAGCCGACCCCTCGGCCATGCTGACGAAAATGGCTCCGGCCACAGTCCTTGGAAACTGCGTGGCCATTATTTTCGGCGGCCTGCTCAATAACCTTGGAAAAAGACGGCCGGAGCTTACGGGAAACGGGATGCTGGTCAACGACGGCCGGCCGGTGAAGAAAACGCCTCTCATGAAGCCGTCCTTTGGCTCCTTATGTACGGGAATGGTCATAGCCTTTGCCTTTTACCAGCTGGGGGCGGTGCTCCATAAATTTGTGCCCATGATCCCCACCTACGCCTGGATGATCCTGGCAGTAGTCCTGGTGAAGGGAACGGGGATCCTGTCAGAGAACCTGGAGGACGCGGCCAGAGAGTGGGGGCAGTTTGCCATCCACAGCTGGACGGCGGCAGCCCTTACGGGAATCGGATTCACGCTGATCGACCTGAATTCGATCCTGAAGACGCTGACGGTTCCCTATCTGCTTGCGGTGGCGGCAGTGGTGGCTGTGATCACGCTGACGGCGGCAGTCCTGGGAAAACTGGCGGGATTTTATCCTCTGGAATCCGCCATTGCGGCTGGTATGTGCACCACCAACATGGGAGGCTCTGGAAATGTGGCCGTTTTAAGCAGCGCCCACCGCATGGAGCTCCTTCCCTTTGCCCAGATCGTTACCAGGTCCTGCGGGGCTCTGATGTTGACCCTGGGAGGGATCCTGGTACAGCTGGTGGGCTAGCACGTTTTTCTTGCCAGAAACTTCCTTATATGATAAGATATTCGTAATTCAAAAACAATATTATCAGATTTCTTAAGGGAGGGAACCTATGTATCAGATTTCTAATTTTACAGACAACGACGATGTGAAGATCATTTCCAGACTTGGGGCGTTCCAGGTGATCGAATACCAGCGGGATCTCAGCATTACTCCGTCATCGGCAGTCACAGCCTTTTACAGCGCCCAGATGAATGTGAAAAAGCGTCAGCTGGTCTGTGATCTGAGCCAGTCTCCGGTTACGATCCAGGCGGGAGCCATGCAGTGGATGCTGGGAAACGTGAACGCCACCACCGGGATCAAGGGCGTGGGGGATTTCTTTGGAAAAGCTGTGCGGGGAAAGGCCAGCGGGGAATCCACCATTAAGCCGGAATATACAGGAAACGGGATCCTGGTACTGGAGCCCACCTACCGGCATCTGATCCTCCTGGATGTGACTGACTGGGGCGGCTCTGTGGTCCTGGACGACGGCCTTTTCCTGGCCTGTGAGTCCAGCCTGAAGCACAAGGCAGTCATGCGGGCCAACCTGTCCTCGGCCGTGGCCGGAGGAGAGGGACTGTTCAATTTAAGCCTCAACGGAAACGGCGTGGCGTGTATCGAGGCCTCCTGTCCCAGGGAGGAGCTGATTGAGATCCGCCTGGAGAACGACGTTCTGAAGGTGGATGGGAATTTTGTGATCGCCTGGAGCAGCACTCTTGACTTTACGGTGGAGCGGTCCGGAAAGAGCCTCATCGGCTCTGCGGCCTCTGGTGAGGGTCTGGTGAACGTATACCGCGGCACAGGAAAGGTCCTGATGATGCCAACGGCCAATATGCCCAATATTTAAAAAAGAGGCGGGATCCGGTTCAGTCTGTGGATTCCGCCGTTTTTTCATTTCTGTTATTCCTTCTTATCCAGAAAATCCAGCTCTTTTTTTAAAAACTCCATAAACATCTGCTCCGGAGGCGACACTGGCGCCCCGGCCCGGCGGATGCAGCCGAACTCCATGGTAAACTCAGGAATGGGGATACAGCATAGGCCGTATTCTTCCGCCCAGGATGGAGGCATGGCGATGCCCACACTGTAAGCGTTGGTGGCAGCGATGACCCGGGTCCGCATATTGCCCGAGCTGACCCGGAACAGCTTTGAGAGATTGATGAAGCTTACCTGGGAGATGCGGTTATAGGGGGATCCCCGGTCCCCTTCAATGGCATACTCCACAAAGGGATAATCCTTCAGCTTCTCCAGCTTAAAATCCGGATCCTGGGCCAGGGGATGGTTTTTGGAAAGATTGACGTTGCAGGGAACGTCCAGGAGCTTTCTGTATTCCAGGCCGCGTTCCTCCATTTCCCGGATCATGGAGGGGGCGTTTAAATTGTTGCTGACGGTGATGACCAAGTCGGCTTTTTTCTGATTCAGAAGCCGCATTCCCTCATACTGGTACTCACGGTACAGGGAAACCTGGTAATTTTTCAGTTCCTTGGCAGTCTCTACCTGGCCGCAGAGCCGGATGAAGGCCTCCTCCACCATGGGACAGTTGGGATTTACGATCCCGAACCGGAGCCTGGACCGGCTGTTTCCAATTTCCTGGATCTCGTCCACATCCTTCAGGATCCGGACTGCCTTCTGGACAAATAAAAGGCCCTCTTTCGTGAAACGCACGCCTTTGGCCCCGCGTTCCATGATCTCGAAGCCCAGTTTATTTTCCAGATTCCTTACGGCATTGCTGATATTGGGGCGGGACAGATAGAAACGTTCCGCTGCCTTGGATATGGATCCTGTTTCATAAATAGCCAGGACATGTTGAATCTGCTCTATTTTCATCGGTATCACCTGGTTTTTTTGAATGATTTGCACAAAAAATATACATCCATGTAATTATTTCATATCTACCTGGAATTGTCAACCACTGGTATGATGGCGTCAGATAAGAAATCTGAACGAAAGCAGGGAGGCTTTATCATGGACAAACAGACAGCTTTAGACTTGCTGGACGAGAAGCAGGATTTTCTGTTCTCCGTCAGCGACTCCATCTGGGACAATCCAGAGACAGATTATACAGAAACGGTTTCTTCCGGGATCCTTATGGACGCTTTGAAGAAAGAGGGCTTTACGGTGACCTCTGGCCTGGCCGGGATCCCCACAGCGTTTTCCGGCTCCTATGGCAGCGGCTCTCCAGTGATCGGGATCCTGGGCGAGTTTGATGCCCTTTCGGGATTGAGCCAGAAGGCGTGTGCCACGGAGAAGGAGGCACTGGAGCTAGGAGGAAACGGACACGGCTGCGGCCATAACCTGCTGGGGACCGGAAGCCTGGCAGCGGCCATTGCCGTAAAGGAATATCTGAAGGGATCGAAAAAGCCCGGAACCATCATTTATTTCAGCTGCCCTGCCGAGGAAGGAGGTTCCGCCAAGGCGTTTATGGCCAGGGACGGCGTATTTAAAGGCGTGGACATCGCCCTTTCCTGGCATCCCAATCAGTTAAACAGCGTATGGGCCTTCAGCACCCTTGCGAATGTGAGGATCCACTATTTCTTTAAGGGAGTCAGCGCCCATGCGGGAACCAGCCCCCACCTGGGCCGCAGCGCCCTGGATGCCCTGGAGCTGATGAATATGGGGGTCCAGTTCTTAAGAGAGCACATCATCCCGGAGGCCAGGATCCATTACGCCATCACCAACACAGGCGGAGACGCTCCTAACGTGGTCCAGGCGGAGGCGGAGTCTGTTTATCTGATCCGCGCGCCCAAGAATGACCAGGTTCGGGAGATCTACGAAAGAGTCAACCAGATCGCCAGAGGAGCCGCTATGATGTGCGGCGTGGAGGTGGAGATCCAGCTGGAAAAGGCCTGCTCCAATATCCTGGTGAACCACACTCTGGAGGAGGTGCTTTATGAGAACATGAAGGCCGTGGGCCTGCCGGAATACACAGAGGAGGAGTATGCCTTTGCCAGCGCCATCCAGGACACCATGCCGGGCAGGCAGAAACTGGCGGACCGGTTTGAGCGGATCATGGGAGAAAAGGGCCGGGTTCTGGGCGAGCAGTACGATGAAAAGAGCATTTACAGCTTTATCCTTCCCTACCGCCCCTCTGAAAAACCTTTGTCCGGCTCCTCAGACGTGGGAGACGTGAGCTGGGTATGCCCCACCTCCCAGATCGTTGCGGCCACCTGTGCGGGAGGCACGCCGGAGCACACCTGGCAGATGGTGTCCCAGGGAAAATCATCCATTGCCCATAAGGGACTCCTGTATGCTGGAAAGGTCCTGGCAGCGGCGGCCATCGACCTGCTGGACGATCCGGAGCTTGTAAAAAAGGCGGCCGAAGAGTTTCAGAGAAAAACAGGACCCGACGGCTATCAGCCGCTGCTTCCCAAGGATGCAAAGCCCTGGATGAAGAAATAAAAGGAAAGGGAGATGCAGGATATGTCGAAAGAGAAAAACGTACCTGGTAATGTCCAGGAGGACCAGCGGGACCGGAAAATGTCCAAGGGAGAGCTTGTCTCCTACGGCCTTGGCGGCGTGGCCAGCACCATGCCTTCCCAGTTTAAAACGGCCTATGCCATGAACTTCATGAGCGATGTGGCCGGTCTCCATGTGGGAGCCGTAGGTATCTTAAATACGCTGCTGATCATCTGGGATGCCATCAACGATCCCATCATCGGCGGCATCGCGGACCGTACCAATACAAAGCGGTGGGGCAAGTACCGCCCCCATATGATCATGGGGATTCTTTTATGGGCTGTGATCATGGTCATGCTGTTTACTGTCCCGGATCTTCCGGAGACCGGAATGTGGATCTATTATATTGTGGCGCTGCTCCTGTATTCGGTTTTCTATACCCAGTTTACGGTTCCGTGGCAGGCATTGAACAGTGCCATGACCCGGGATCCACAGGAACGGAATCTGATGCTCACCTGCCGTCAGTACGGCGGCTTCATTGCCGGAGCCGTTGTGGGCGTGATCACCATTCCCATTGTACAGAAATCGGCCGATCCCAGAACTGGATGGCTCATCAGCGTGGGGATCGTCTGTGTCACCATGATCATCACCGGCCTCTGTGCGGCCAACGGAGCCAAGCGGGTGGATTACTATAATTCCCTTCCCACTCCGGAAAAGATCCATTTTAAGAGCCAGATCGGACTGGTGATCCATAACCGGGCCGTGATCTGTGCAGCCCTGCTGCTGGGAGCCGTTACCCTTGTGAATACCATGAGTTCTGCACTTTCCTTATATTATCTCCGGTGCGTGGTGGAGAACATGGGCTTAAAAGCCGTATTCTCTCTGGTATCCCTGGGGATCAGCCTGGTGGTCATCCCCATGATGCCTGCCATGCTGAGAAAATTTGGCAAGATCAAAACTGTGTTTATCGGTATGTTTGTGATCCTGCTCCAGTCCATCTGGCTCCTGGTGCGCCGGGAATTTGCCACAGATCTTGAGGTCATCGGCATGGGCTTTGTGGGAAGCCTTGGCTTCGTATTCGCGAATGTGGCGGTGCTGGCCATGATCCCCGACTGCACAGACTATACAGAGTGGAAGTTTGGAACGGCCCAGGCCGGGTTCATCAACGCCACGATCACTTTTATGAAGAAATTCTGTTCCAGCTTTTCCACCATGATCGTGGGCGTTGCCCTGGCGTCTGTGGGGTACAGTGCCTCAGAGACCTCCCAGGAGGTCATCGACATGATCGTGAACTTAAAGATCGCCTATCCCATTGTGTTAATGATCGTTACGGTGATCCTGGTGAAGCTTTATCCCATTACGCCAGCCTTCGCAAAGACCATGCGCGCGGAGCTTAAGGAGCGCCGGGAGGCGGCGAAGAAAAATTCCTAATGCCAGTTTCTCTATATTGTCATACATACTCCTTTGGAAAGCCGCGGGCCGTCTGCCTGCGGCTTTCCACGTTGCTGGCAGTGGCGGCCGGAGAGCTGCGGACACAGAGGAAAGTTTTCTGGAAAATCTTGTGCAGAAAATAAAAATGTGGTAGCCTGTAATCAGAAAAGAATCTGTTGCAGAAGGAGGGATCAGGGATGTTTGACCTGTTCGGCATATTATTTCCAATCGTTTTTTTCATGGTCCTGGGGACATTCATCATGACCATGGCAAAGGGGCTCAGCACCTGGAATAAGAATAACCATTCGCCGCGGCTGACGGTGGAGGCAGCGGTCACAGCCAAGCGCATACATGTGGCCCATCACCGCCATGCCAATGCGGGAGACGTTTCGGGAGCCCACGGCTTTACGGACACGTCCTCCACGAAGTATTTTGTCACCTTCCAGGTGGAAAGCGGAGACCGGATGGAGCTTTCCGTTTCCGGGCCGGAATACGGGATGTTAGCTGAGGGGGACACAGGACGGCTTTCCTTCCAGGGAACCAGGTATCTGGGCTTTGAGAGAGATTGAGAATGGAGATTAAAGGATGAGATTAAGGAATGTACTGGTCGTTGTGAAGGACATGGAGCGGTCAATAAAGTTTTACCATGACCTGTTCGGCCTGGATACGGTGGTGGATCAGGATGGAAACGTGATCCTGACGGAGGGCCTGGTGCTACAGGATGAGAAGCTGTGGAAAAAGTTCCTGGAGCGGGAGGTGATCCCGGAGAACAATTCCTGTGAGCTGTATTTCGAGGAGCGGGAGTTTGACTGCTTTGTGGAAAAGCTGGAGCGCCTGTATCCGGAGGTACAGTATGTGAACCGGCCCATGACCCACAGCTGGGGCCAGAGAGTGGTCCGGTTCTATGATCCAGACGGGAATCTGATCGAGGTGGGAACGCCGGTATAATGCCGGAGGAAAGAAGGCGGAAGAAAAATGGACTATAAGATCGTGCGGCTGGCAGACCGGCCGGAGCTTAAGGAACAGGCGGCCCGGTGGTTCCATGAAAAATGGGGGATCCCCCTGGAGGCGTATATGGAGAGCATGGAGGAGTGCCTGGAGGAGAAGGGCCCGGTTCCCCAGTGGTATATGGCGCTGGACGGTGAGCGGATCATCGGCGGCATGGGAGTGATCGAGAATGATTTTCATGACCGGAAGGATCTGGCTCCCAATGTGTGTGCTGTATACACAGAGGAGGACTGGCGGGGCCGGGGCGTTGCCGGTTCGCTGCTTCGGTACGTGTGCGCGGACATGAAGGAAAGGGGGATCGATCCTCTGTATCTGATCACCGATCATACTTCTTTTTATGAACGGTACGGCTGGGAATATCTCTGTATGGTACAGGGAGGAGGGGAAGCGGAAAAGATAAGGATGTATATCCACAGAGGGGAGGAATGATCCTATGGAAAAAAGGATGTGGATCAGGCGGATATTGGGGATCCTGCTTATTGTGGGAGGATTCCTTTTTGGAGCCAGCCGGGGCCCGGCGGGCGTCTGTCCCGGAGACAGGATCTTCTCTGCCCTGGGGCTTCCGGTCTGGTCCCAGGGGACAACAGGGACCCATTATCCGGGGCTGGCAGGCCTTGCCGCAGCCATGGCGGGGATCGCCGTGGTCAATACCACTCTCGGGGAAAAGGCAAGGATCCGGGTGTGGACCATAGTGGTCGTGATCCTTGTGCTGGATATGGTCCGGGCGGCCCTGGGATAGAGGACAGGGAGCGGCCCTGGCCTGTGACCTCTGGAGGACAGGAAGCATGGCCGGATTCCGGGACGGAAAGAGCAGCCCCGGAGCGGCGGGCCGCAGAGCGGAGGACAAAGGAAGGAGTGCGCCATGGATCGCAGCGATGTGAGCTTTACATTTTTAGACAGGATCCGGGAGATCGAGGAAAATATCGAGGACGGGCGGTTTCAGTCGGCCCTGGCGCTGGCGGTGACGCTGCCGGATATCTGCGGCGGGATCGCGTTTCCGGAGCTGGTAAAGCGAGGCCGGGACGGGAGGATCCTGCGGGACAGATCCGGGGAGCCCAGCCGGGATACCGGGCGGCAGTATTCCCAGTGGGTGGATACATACGGGGCCCCGTTCCTAAAAAAGGACCCGGCTGACGAAGCGCCGTATATCTGCGGGGAGCGGCTGTGGCAGCTGAGATGCGAGTACCTGCACCAGAACAAGGGCTTCGACAACGATACGCCCGACACAGAGGTACGGTTCCATCTGGGCCTCAACTGCGGCAGCAGCGGCAGGATTTTCCGGGACCCTGATCCTGGGGCTTCTGCTTTACAGGGAGAGGCTGAAAGGAAAATGGCTCATGGAGCGGAAGAAGGAGCTGGAGGAGGATCTTAGGAAGGCAGAAAATGAGGCCGAGCGGATGAAGGAGGCAGAGACCTGGCTTTCCAAACAGGTCTCAGAGCTGGAAAAAAGCCTGGAGGACCAGAGAAGGGAACGGGAGGAGATCTGCGGGGCGGCGGCCAACGTACACCTATACGCCCAGCTGGGAGGTGAAAAGGCCGCCTCCAGGGACCTTAAGGGGATCCTCCAGGTGATCGCAAAGGAAAGCCAGAAGATCGCAGAAAGGATAGATGCATGAACCAGCCGTTTATCAGAAGGGCAGTCATTGAGTGGGAGAAGATCGGCCAGGACAGCTATTTAAGACGGATCCCGGCGCTGGAGGGCCTGGAGGCTTTGGAATTTGACGCTCCGGTCACATGCTTCGTCGGGGAGAATGGCAGCGGGAAATCCACGCTTCTGGAGGCCATGGCCATTGCGGCCGGGTTTAACCCCGAGGGAGGGTCCAGGAACTACCATTTCTCCACCTATGACTCCCATTCAGAGCTGTGGAGGGCTCTCCGGCTGGTGCGGGGATATAAAAAAACGTCCTGGGGATATTTTCTGCGGGCGGAGAGCTTTTACAATGTGGCTACCAGAGAAGAGGAATATGCGGATTTTCTGCATCCTTCAGAGAAATATCATGAAAAATCCCATGGAGAGAGCTTTCTGGCTGTGGCCCAGAAGTATCTGACGCCTGGAGGCCTGTATTTTTTAGACGAGCCGGAAGCGGCTCTCTCCCCACAGAGACAGCTTACGCTTTTAATGGAGATCTTCCAGTGCGCCAGACAGGGGCGCAGTTTTTTATGGTGTCCCATTCTCCGATCCTTCTGGGCCTTCCGGGGGCCAGGATCCTTTCCTTTGACGGCGGGGCTGTTCATTCCTGTGCCTATGAGGAAACGGAAAGCTACCAGGTGATGGAAATGTTCATCAACAGCCGGGAGCTGCTCTTAAAAAAGCTTTTGAAAGATTTATAAAAAAATTTATAAAATATCCCTTGCTTTTTCTTTTAAAAGAGGTATAATACCCATAGCCAATACAAAAAAATGAATAAATATTCAAAATGAAATTTCAGACAGAATGAAGAAGCAGAAAGGGAAGGAAAAATGATGAAGATGATGAAGAAAGCAACAGCAGTGATCCTGGCAGCAGCCATGGCAGCGGCTCTGACCGCATGCGGCGGCGGAGAAAAGGCTGAGACGACAGCGGCAGATACAAAGGCCGAGACAACGGCGGCAAAGGAAGACGCCAAGGGAGCAGAGAGCCCTGCCGAGGAGACAAAGGCCGGAGAAGAGGCAGCCGCTGGCGGCACCATCCTTATGGCCACCAACGCAGAGTTTGAGCCCTGGGAATTCCATGACGGCGACGCCATCGTGGGCATCGACCCGGAGATCGCAGGAGCCATCGCTGAGAAGTTAGGCATGGAGCTGAAGGTGGAGGATATGGCCTTCGACGCCATCATCCCGTCTGTGGCCTCTGGAAAGTGTGACTTTGCCATGGCCGGCATGACCGTAAACCCGGAGCGTGCGGCTTCCGTGGACTTTACAGATACCTACGCCTCTTCCTCTCTGGTGATCCTGGTAAAGGCTGACAATACAGAGATCACAGGAGAAGATACCCTGGCTGGCCACGTTGTGGGAGCCCAGCTTGGAACCACCGGCGATACCACAGCCTCTGACATCTGCGGCGACGATAAGGTGGAGCGTTATAATACCTTCTTTGAGGCAGTCCAGTCCTTAAAGCAGGGCAAGATCGACGCGGTCCTTTTAGACAAGGCTCCGGCCAACGTATTCCTTTCCCAGAATGACGACTTAAAGCAGGCCGGTGAGGAACTTGGAAAAGAAGAGTATGCCATTGCAGTGAAAAAGGGCAATACAGAGCTCCTTGAGAAGTTAAATGCAGCCATCGCCGAGCTTAAGGAAGACGGGACCATCGACGAGATCGTGAACAAATATATCCCGGCAGAATAAGGAATGGAAAATTATGGAAAGGGCTTTTTAATCCGGCCTATATAGTGTAAAATGAACATGTAACTGGAAAATAATGGAGCTGTCGCAAGGGAGGAGATCTGAATTTCTTCTGCGGCAGCCCCATTGTCGTGTCATAAAAATAATTCCAGACCGGAGGAAACGGCTGGAAAAACAGAGAAGAGAAAGGAATGAAAACGTGAACTTAGAAGAGCAGCTTACAGCGGAACAATTTTACAACAACTTTGTCGCCGACGACCGGTTCGTAAAGTACATTCTGGGAGGTCTGAAAACGACCCTCCTCGTTACTTTATTTGCCGTGCTCCTTGGCATTTTTCTTGGGTTCCTGGTGGGGACCGTGCGCTCCACCTATGAAAGGACAGGGAAGCTTGGGGTCTTAAACGTATTCTGCCGCGCCTATCTTTCTGTGATCCGCGGGACGCCGGTGACAGTCCAGCTGATGATCATGTATTATTTTATTTTTGCAGCTCCGGGTTCCTCCAAGCTGCTCTGTGCGATCCTGGCCTTTGGAATCAACTCCGGGGCCTATGTGGCGGAGATCTTCCGATCCGGCATCATGTCCATCGACAATGGACAGTTCGAGGCGGGAAGAAGCCTGGGCTTCAATTATGCCCAGACCGTCTGGTACATTATCCTGCCCCAGGCCTTTAAAAACGTCCTGCCGGCCCTCTGCAACGAGTTCATCGCCCTTTTAAAGGAGACCTCCGTATCCGGCTTCATTGCCCTCCAGGATCTGACAAGGGGAGCGGATGTCATCCGGAGCCGTACCTATAACCCGGTGCTCCCGCTCTTTACGGTGGCGCTGGTATACTGGATGATCGTGACCTTTTTGACCTATATGGTGGGAAAACTGGAAACCAGGCTCAGAAAGAATGAAAAGAGGTAAGTCATGGCGGAAAATCAGACAAAGAACCGGGAGATCGGCGCAGGAGAGCCGCTGATCCAGGTAAAGGAATTATGTAAATCCTTTGACGGGGTGGACGTGCTGAAGAACATCACCACCACCATTAAAAAGGGAGAGGTCGTATTTGTGGTGGGGCCGTCCGGCTCCGGAAAATCCACGTTCCTCCGGTGCATGAACCTGCTGGAGGAGCCCACCGGCGGCCATATCTTTTTTGAGGGAACGGATATCACCGATAAAAATACGGATATCAACCTGCTGAGACGGAAGATGGGGATGGTGTTCCAGCAGTTCAACCTGTTCCCCCATATGAGCATCATGAAAAACATGATCATCGCTCCGGTGAAGCTTCTGGGAATGAAGGAGGAGGACGCCGTAAAGGAAGCTGAAAAGCTTCTGGCCCGCGTGGGGCTTTTAGACAAAAAGGACGCTTATCCGGGACAGCTTTCCGGCGGACAGAAGCAGAGGATCGCCATTGTCCGGGCGCTGATGATGAAGCCGGATGTGATGCTGTTTGACGAACCCACCTCGGCCCTGGACCCGGAAATGGTGGGCGAGGTATTAAACGTAATGAGAGAGCTGGCAAAAGAGCATATGACCATGCTGGTGGTGACCCACGAGATGGGCTTTGCCAGAGAGGTGGCCGACCGCGTCATGTTCCTGGACGGCGGCGATTTTGTGGAAGAGGCCCCGCCGGAGGATTTTTTTACAAATCCAAAATCAGAGCGGCTCCGTTCCTTCTTAAGCAAAGTATTATAAGAAACAGGGAAAGCGCCAGGCTGGATATAAAGATATCCGGTCCGGCGCTTTTCCATGTCATGGGAAGGAATCTATTTTTTAGAATTTTCTTGCATTTTATAGAAAACATGTGTAAAATCAAACTTATGAAAGACGAAAGACCGAATGTTTGATTCTTAGAAGGACAGCGGCGAATGCCGCAGGAAGGAGCGATGCTCATGAGCAGACTGGAAATGGTCTCTCCGACGAGAGCAAAGATCGTCATGGAGGGGCTTTATAAGGACCTGGAACGAAGGATCGAGGCGAGCCAGCCGGGACTCTGTCCCGTGGACCTGGCCCGGGCGTTTCTGGAGCTGTGCTACGCCCAGACGTGCGGGAAATGCGTGCCCTGCCGGATCGGCTTAAAGCAGCTGATGTTTCTGATCCAGGACGTACTGGACGGAAAGGCTACCATGGACACGTTAAAGCTGATGGAGAAGACGGCTCTGGCGGTCATGGAAGCCGCCGACTGCGCCATTGGATACGAGGCGGCCAATATGGTCTATAAGGGGCTGACCGGCTACCGGGACGAGTATATCGAGCATGTGAAGCACGGCCGCTGTACCTGTGTGGCCTCCCAGCCGGTGCCCTGCGTGACCCTGTGCCCGGCCCATGTGGATATCCCGGGATATATCGCCCTGGTCCGGGAGGGAAGATATGCGGACGCCATCCGCCTGATCCGGAAGGACAATCCCTTCCCCACCTCCTGCGCCTTCATATGCGAGCATCCCTGTGAGTCCATGTGCCGCAGGAACATGGTGGACGACGCCATAAACATCCGCGGGCTGAAGCGGGTGGCAGCGGATTTTGCGGGAGAGGTGGATCCCCCGGCTCCGGCTCCGTCCACGGGAAAAAAGATCGCCGTCATCGGCGGAGGCCCCGGAGGCCTGAGCGCGGCCTATTACTTACAGCTCATGGGCCATCAGACCACTGTTTATGAGATGCTTCCGGAGCTGGGCGGCATGCTCCGGTACGGGATCCCCAATTACCGTCTTCCCAAGGAGCGGCTGGAGGACGATATCCGCAGTATCTTAAAGACAGGCGTCCAGGTGAAGCATGGATTAAAGATCGGAAAGGACATCACCATCCAGGAGCTCCAGAAGGAATACGACGCCATTCTCATCGCCATCGGAGCCAGCGCTGATAAGAAGCTGCGCCTGGACCATGAGGACGCAGACGGCGTGCTGTCGGCAGTGGAATTTTTACGGAGCGCAGGCCTTGGGGAGCTGCCGGACCTCACAGGAAAGCAGGTGGTGGTGGTCGGAGGCGGCAACGTGTCCATGGACGCGGTGCGGACGGCAAAGCGCATGGGCGCGGAGAAGGTCAGCATCCTGTACCGCAGACGGCGCCACGATATGACGGCCCTGCCGGAGGAGGTCGAGGGAGCCGTGGCCGAGGGGATCGAGCTTTTGACCTTAAAGGCACCGTCCTCCATCGATGTAGATGAGAACGGACGGGTCCGGGGGATCTGGGCCACGCCCCAGATGGTCAGCGCCATAAAGGACGGCCGTGCCGGGATCCAGCCCACGGGAGAGCCGGACGTGTATATCCCCTGCGATGTGCTGATCCGGGCCATCGGCCAGGATATCGAAACCAGCCATTTTGAGGAGGCAGGGGTCCCGGTCCAGAGAGGAAAGATCATCACCAGGAGCACAGGAGACTTTGAAAACATGCCGGGCGTCTTTGCCGGCGGCGACTGTGCCAGCGGACCGGCCTCGGTCATCAAGGCCATTGCGGCAGCCAAGGTGGTGGCGGCCAACATCGACGAATATCTGGGCTTCCGACACGAGATCTCCTGTGACGTGGAGATCCCGGACGCAAATCTGGAGGACCGGACGCCCTGCGGACGCGTCAACCTGACGGAGCGGGAGGCCTGCGAGCGGGTCCATGACTTTGAAGGCGTAGAGAACTGCATGACAGAAAAGGAGGCCAGACAGGAGGCCGACCGGTGCCTGCGCTGCGACCACTTTGGCTATGGAATCTTTAAGGGAGGCAGGGATACGATATGGTAAATGTGACGATCGACGGAAAGAAGATCCAGGTAAGAGAAGGAACGACGATCATGGACGCCGCAGCCAGATGCGGGATCCCGATCCCCAGTCTGTGCTATTTAAAGGACATCAACGAGATCGCCGCCTGCCGCGTCTGTGTGGTGGAGCTGGAGGGAAAGGACCGGCTGATCACCTCCTGCAACAACGTGGTGGCCGAGGGCATGGTGCTTTATACCAACAGTCCCAAGGTCCGCCGCCACAGGAGAAAGATCGTGGAGCTTCTCCTGTCCCAGCACGACTGCCTCTGCGCCACCTGCCAGAGGAGCGGGAACTGCAGCCTTCAGAAGATCGCCAATGATCTGAATATTTTGGAAATTCCCTTCCACCATACGTTGGAGCACCAGCCGTGGAATAAAAATTTCCCATTATTGCGAAAATCTGAAAAATGCATCAAATGTATGCGCTGTGTCCAGATCTGTGAAAAAGTCCAGGGACTGGGGATCTGGACCGTGGAGGGGACCGGTTCCCGGGTGACCATCAATGTTTCCGGCAGAAAGACCATCGAGGAGGCGGGCTGCTCGCTCTGCGGCCAGTGCATCACCCACTGCCCAGTGGGGGCGCTGACTGCCAGGGACGATACGGAAAAGGTCTGGGAGGCCATCGAGGATCCGGAGAAGATCGTGGTGGCCCAGGTGGCTCCGGCGGTGCGGACAGCCTGGGGCGAGGAGCTGGGGCTTTCCCCGGAGGAGGCCACCATCGGCCGGATCATGGACGCCTTAAAGCGCATGGGCGTGGACTACGCCTTTGATACGGTATTTTCGGCGGATCTGACCATTATGGAGGAGGCCAGTGAGTTCCTGGAGCGGTTTACAAAAGGCGAATTCAAAGACCGTCCCATGTTCACCTCCTGCTGCCCCGGCTGGATCCGGTTCGTAAAGACCCAGTTCCCCCATATGGTGAAATATCTGTCCACGGCCAAATCCCCCCAGCAGATGTTCGGAGCGGTGATGAAGACGTATTACGCCCAGAAGCTGGGAGTGGATCCGGAGCGGATCTTCACGGTTTCCATCATGCCCTGCGTGGCCAAGAAGGCGGAGCGGGAGATGGAGCTGTTTTATGAGGAATACGCAGGCCACGACGTGGACGCAGTCCTGACCACAAGAGAGCTGGTACGGATGATCCGGTCCGCCCACATAAGGCCGGAGGGCTTAAACGATATTGAAAGCGACAGCCCTATGCGGGAGGGGACCGGAGCCGGAGTCATCTTCGGGGCCACCGGCGGCGTCATGGAGGCGGCTCTGAGGACGGCCTACTTTGCCCTTAAAGGGAAAAATGCCCCGGCAGACGCCTTCCGGGCGGTGCGGAGCCTGGGCTTCAACGCCAACAACGGCGTCCAGGAGGCAGAATTTAAGATCGACGATCTGGTCCTTCATACGGCGGCGGTCAGCGGCCTGGGGAACACCAGGGCTCTTCTGGAGCGGATCGACCGGGGAGAGGTCCATTACGACTTCGTGGAGGTCATGGCCTGTCCCGGAGGCTGTGTGGGCGGAGGCGGACAGCCCATCCACGACGGCAGGGAGATGGCCTTTGAACGGGGAAGGCAGCTTTATTATCTGGACGCCAGCGCCAGGCTCCGGTATTCCCATGAAAATCCCGATGTGAAGACCATGTACGAGGAATTTTTTGAAAAGCCCAATTCCCATAAAGCCCACCTGCTGCTGCATACGGAGCACAGGAAATAGGGCGGGGAGTTTTCTGGCGGACATGAATGGTCCGGGAAAGGAGTCAATGAAACGGAAATATAAGATCGCAATGGTCCAGATGGACACCCAGAACAATAAGGAAAAGAACCTGAAGGACGCCTGTGCCTGGATCGACGAGGCGGCGGCTTCGGGGGCGGAGCTGGTGTGCTTTCCCGAGGTCATGAACCTGATCGGGAAAAACACAGGACCCGGCGGAGGAAGGGAGCCGATCCCCGGATATTCCACCGGGCGGCTCATGGAAAAGGCGGCGGAGCATGGGATCTATATCCATGGCGGCAGCATTACGGAGGAGATCCCGGGAGAAAAACGGGCCTGCAACACCAGCGTGCTCATAGGCCCCGACGGCGGGATTCTGGCCAGATACAGGAAGCTCCATACCTTTGACATCACCCTGGCCGACGGACGGCCGTTCCGGGAATCTGACCGGATCCGGCCGGGAGACGCAGTGGTGACGGCAGAAACGGAGCTGGGGTGCTTCGGCATGTCCATCTGCTATGACGTGCGGTTCCCGGAGCTGTACCGTCTGCTGGCCATAAAGGGGGCAAGGGTGCTTTTCGTTCCTGTGAGCTTCACAAAGGAGACCGGGGAGGAGCACTTGGAAATGCTTCTCAGGGCCCGGGCCGTGGAAAACGGCTGCTATGTGATCGCGGCAGCCCAGACCGGGGTGAAGCCGGCCTATACGGCTTATGGGAACAGTATGCTCATCGATCCCTGGGGAAAGGTTCTGGTACGGGCCGGATCGGAGACAGGGGTCTTTTATGGGGAGATCAATCTGGATCATGCCGATGCGGTCCGCCGCCGGATGCCGTCCCTGGAAAGCCGGAGGACGGACGTGTACCAGGTGGAAGAAAAAGTGAGTAAAAATTTTTAGTTCCATCTTGACAGTTCCAGGGATCTTGTGTATAGTGGAACCATCATATGACTGACGGAAGTGGAAGAAACCACATGAAGTATGATCTTGCTGAGCCGACCGTCTGGGCAATCTGCCCGGATGGACGGCTCTTTTTTGCTTTGCAGGAAGGCGTGAACGGGGCCCAGGGCAGATCTGGAACTGAGAGGAGTTTCATCTGGTTTTGCTGAGAAGGAGGAGATCGTATGGCCATGGGACGGATCCATTCCTGGGAATCCATGGGGCTTGTGGACGGACCCGGGATCCGCACGGTGATTTTTTTACAGGGCTGCCGCCTGCGGTGCCGGTATTGCCATAATCCGGATACGTGGGAGCTCTGCGGAGGGGGGACCCTGGAATCTCCGGAGGAGACTGTAAACCGGCTGATGCGGTTTAAACCCTATTACGGGGCCGACGGAGGCGTTACGTTTTCCGGAGGGGAGCCGCTGTTACAGAAGGAATTTCTGACAGAGGCCCTTGCCCTGTGTAAAAGCCGTGGGATCCATACCTGCCTGGATACGGCGGGAGTGGGCTGCGGCGGTTATGGGGAGATCCTCAAAAATACGGATCTGGTGCTTCTGGATGTGAAGCATTATACGCCAGAAGGGTATCAGGCTGTCACCAGCCGGTCCATGGATGCCTATGAGGAATTTTTGGACGCGGTCCAGTCCATGGAGGTTCCCTTGTGGCTCCGCCATGTGGTGGTTCCCGGCCTTACGGACGGAGAGGACCATCTGGCGGGTCTGGCAGAGTATGTAAAGGGAATACGGAATGTGAAGCGGGTGGAGCTGCTTCCATATCATGTTCTGGGGGTGCCCAAATACCGCGCCATGGGAATCCCATATCCTCTGGAGGGCGTGCCGCCCATGGAGAGCGGAGCTCTTGTCAAATGGCAGGAGCGTATGAACTGCGGGCTGAAAAATGGCTGAGGGTCTGAGGAGCATCGGAGATCAGATGGAAGAGAATGGGATCACAAAACGTGATCTGTGACAGGGTGAAAGGAGATCAATATGAGTATCGATGTAAACTGTACAGCATGGAGAGGCTTTAAGACCGGCGAGTGGCGCCATGTGGTCAACGTAAGGAACTTTATCCAGAAAAACTATACGCCCTATGCAGGCGGAGATGGATTTCTGGAGGGGACCACGGAAAAGACGAAAAAAGTATGGGAAAAGGCTCACGGCCTGATCCTGGAGGAGGTAAAAAAGGGCATTGTGGACGTGGATACCACAGTGGTGTCCGGCATCGACAACTTTGCTCCCGGCTATATTGATAAAGACAATGAAGTGATCGTCGGGCTCCAGACCGACGCGCCCTTAAAGCGCATCGTCAATCCCTTCGGCGGCATGCGGATGGCCAAGAGCGCCCTGGAGCAGTACGGCTACCAGCTGGATCCGGACGTGGAAAAGCACTTTAATCTATACAGAAAGACCCATAACGACGGCGTATTCGACGCATACCCGGAGCGGATCCGTGTGGCCAGAAGCGCAGGACTTCTGACAGGACTTCCCGACGCCTATGGCCGCGGCCGGATCGTTGGCGACTACCGCCGTGTCCCCCTTTACGGCACAGATTTCCTCATTGAGTCCAAAAAGGCAGACCTGAAGCTTTTAGACGGGCCCATGACCGACGAGAGGATCCGTCTCAGAGAGGATGTGAGCGAGCAGATCCGCGCCTTAAAGAAGATGGCGGACATGGCTGCGAAGTACGGCTGCGATATCACAAAGCCTGCGGAAAATGCCCATGAAGCCGTTCAGAACCTGTATATGGCCTATCTTGCCGGGATCAAGGAAAACAATGGGGCAGCCACCAGCCTGGGCCGGACCGCCACCTTCCTGGATATTTATATCCAGAGAGACATGGAGGCGGGGATCCTTACAGAGGCTGGAGCCCAGGAGCTCATCGACCAGTTTATCATCAAGCTCCGTCTGGTGCGCCATCTGAGGACGCCGGAGTACAACGAGCTGTTCGGCGGAGATCCCACCTGGGTGACCGAAAGCCTTGGAGGAATGGGCGTGGACGGCCGGACGCTGGTGACGAAGAACACCTTCCGCTATCTCCATACACTGACCAACCTGGGAACCGCCCCGGAGCCCAACCTGACCGTGCTCTGGAGCCAGAACCTGCCGGAGGCCTTTAAGGATTACTGCGCGAGGATGAGCATTGATACAGACTCCATCCAGTACGAGAACGATGATCTGATGCGGCCCATGTACGGCGACGATTACTGCATCGCCTGCTGCGTATCGGCCATGGCTGTGGGAAAGCAGATGCAGTTCTTCGGCGCCAGGGCCAACCTGGCCAAGAGCCTGCTTTACGCCATCAACGGCGGCGTGGACGAGTTAAAGGGACTCCAGGTGATCCCCGGACTGGAAAAGAATACAGAAGAGGTCCTGGACTACTCCCATGTGCTGGCGGACTATAAGAAGACTCTGGCCTATGTGGCGGAGCTTTATGTGGACACCATCAACATCATCCACTTCATGCATGATAAATATGCCTATGAGGCCAGCCAGATGGCTCTTCACGATACATGGGTGGAGCGCCTGGCAGCCTTCGGTGTTTCCGGCCTTTCCGTGGCTGTGGACTCTTTATCAGCCATTAAATTCGCAAAGGTGACGCCCGTAAGGGATGAGAACGGAGTGGCCGTGGACTTTAAGGTGGAGGGAGAGTTCCCCAAATACGGAAACGATGACGACCGGGTGGACGACATCGCCGTGGAGCTGGTGTCCTTCTTCTCCGCAGAGCTTAAAAAGCACGCCCTGTACCGGGATGCGATCCATACGCTGTCAGCTCTTACCATCACCAGCAACGTGATGTACGGTAAGAAAACGGGAACGACGCCCGACGGAAGAAAGGCCGGAGAGCCCTTCGCCCCGGGGGCAAATCCCATGCACGGAAGGGACAGCCACGGCGCGCTGGCATCCTTAAACTCTGTGGCTAAGATCCCCTACCGGGCCGTATGCCAGGACGGAGTTTCCAACACCTTCTCCATTACGCCCACGGCTCTTGGAAAATCGGAGGAGGAGCGGATGAAGAACCTGGTGATGATCTTAAATGGATACTTTATCCAGGGGGCCCATCACTTAAACGTCAACGTCATGAACCGGGAGCTCCTCATCGACGCCATGGAGCATCCGGAAAAATATCCGACTCTGACCATCCGTGTTTCCGGCTACGCCGTGAACTTCAGCCGTCTCAGCAGAGAGCAGCAGCTGGAGGTCATCAAGCGGACGTTCCACGAGAGCATGTAAAAACAGAAAGCCCCTGTTTCCTGGGAATTCCGGGAGGCAGGGGTTTTTTTACGGGACGGAACAGGGCGTTTCCTGCCGGATGGAGGAGAGTGCCGGGGCGCTGGTAAGATACAGCCCCGGCATATGTTCTTATGGGGCGTGCGGTTTTGTTTTACAGGCCCCCTGTCTCCGATCCTTCTTCTTTCTCTGGTTCTCGGCTGCCGGGATGCTTTAAGGGATCGTGGAGGCCGGCTGCGCCGTATAGGCGACCGTGATCATCGTGATATAATCGTCAAGCTCCCGCAGAGCCATTTCGTTGAGCCCTTCCTCATAGGCGAAGCCGGTCAGTGTGAGCTCATGTTCCTGGGCAAAGGACAGGAGACGGTCATAAACGTCCTTCAGCCGGTCCCAGCTTCCCACGCTGAACGCCCGCAGATATTCTCCCGCAGGCAGCACTGCATCATACTGTCCGGCCTCATTTCTGCCATAAGAAAAGAAGCAGTCATAATCATTGAAATTTCCGGAAGAAATATTCTGGATGGAGATCCGGCTACCGAAGTTGTCGTACAGACCGAAGATGGTTTTCAGACGGAGAGAAAAATCGGCGGCTACGGAAAAATCTTGCTCATCGTAAGCCCCGGTGATGGGCGCAGAGAGCAGAATGTGCCGTTTAGGCAGATGGATCCGCTCGATCTTTCCATGGCTGGCCGAAAGCCCCAGCGCCAGCTTTTCCTGCTTCTGCTGTAAAAAGGCCTTTACCTCCAGAAGCTGGCAGACGGACCGGTCGATGAGCTCCTGCTTTTCCCTGATGATCTGGGTAAAGGAAGCGTCAGACGGGTGGTCTGTGTAAGTCCGGATCTCTTCGATGGAGAGTCCCAGGCGCCGGAAGATCAGGATCATTTCCAGCTGCACCGCCTGGAAGCGGCTGTAATAGTGATATCCGTTTTCATCGATCATTTCCGGGCGGAACAGGCCGATATCATTGTAATAATGCAGAGTCCTCTTGTTGATCCCGTTCATTTTTGCAAATTCCCCGGAGGTAAGAAAATATTTCCTATTTTTCATACGAATCTCCCCTTGACTGTACAGTTACTGTATATATTATGATACACTGCGTAAGAAAAATATGCAAGATTCTGGAGGAAAAAATGAGATTTGCAGAAATAGAAGCCAGTCAGTGGAAGGAAGTAAAAAGTATTTACATGGAAGCCTTCCCCAAAAGAGAGAGAAAGCCGTTTTTTGTCCTGAAGCATTCGGTGAAGCGGGGAAAGGCCAGGGTCTTTACGGCATCCGATGAAAATGGACTGCTGGGCTTTGCTGTTGCCATCCCGTATCAGAATATGGTCATGGTGGATTATCTGGCCGTATCCGGAAAGATCCGGAGCAAAGGGACCGGAAGCTTCATCATGCAGGAGATATGCCAGTATTTTTCAGATAAGAAGGTGGTCCTTCTGATCGAGCAGCTGGACGAGGGAGCGGAGAACCGGGAGCAGAGGATCGCCAGAAGAAGGTTCTATCTGAAAAACGGATTCACCTCAGCGGATATTTTTGTGGAGGGAGCCGGTGGGGATATGGAGATCCTGAACTTTGGAGGGAAGGTATCTCAGGAGGATTATATGTGTCTTCAGAAGTATGCCCTGGGAAGACTTTTGTTCAGTCTGTCGGGAATGCGGATCGTGGAGCCGGCAGAGGCGTAAGAAAGCCGCCGGTCCGCGGTCATAACAGCTCCATGGGGTACATATGGATGTAACAAAAGAGATATTTTTATGAAGATTGTTTATGAGGTGAAGTAAGAGAAAGATCGCAGAAATGCGGTCTTTTTTCTTTGAGTGTTTTTATTGTGTTATGGAAGAAAATCGGTTAAAATAGAACAAAGAAAGCAGGTGAAAAAATCATGGCTAAAACTTTTTTGTGGATTGAAGATAGAAAAGGAAAAGCAAGCTATACATTTTGGGCGAATCTCATGAAACAACTTTGTTCTGATGTAATCGTTGAAAGTAAAAAGAATAATAGTGAGTTGGTAAAAGCTGTAAGAACATTACAGGAGACTGAGAATAGATATATCATTGTCTTTGATAATTCTTTTGATAATTTGCAGATTGTTATGGAAAAGAAACGATTAAAGAAATATGTGAATGAGAAAGAAAATGTTTTTCTATTGAATATTATTTGTTTTGAATATCTTCTTTTAGAATTTAAAGAACTGATAGAATGGATTTATGCTTCGGAGGATGAATTCTTGCAAAAGAGAGCCAAAGTAATTGCGGCAAGACACAAACTTGTAGAATCCCTGCAGAATGATAATTTTGATTATAAAGGAATACGAGAAATTTTGGATTATGATAAAAATATTGAAGAATATAATATTGAACAATTGTCGGCAAAGCTATTATTTGATTTGACAAGAAATACCGGATTCGAAGTGTCAAAAGGGGTACTTGGAGAATGCTGGATAAAATCTTGCTGTGAATGGAATGAGCGACAGGAAGATGATATCTGCGGATTAGATTATAGCAGACTGTCTGTGTTTGATAAAATGAAAAGAATTTATGTGGGAAGCTCGTTGAAATTACAGCTTCCGAAAGTTGGATTGGAGGTAATGGCATGATAACGATTTTTAAAAATAAGAAAGACATACCTCAGGATAAAGAATATATAGAACTGAATGACATATTTTTTAATCAGAATACAGCAACAAAACTGGATGACAGAGCAGCAAAGTATATCCAAATGATAGATGGTTCGGAACTCATCAGTAAATATAAAATTCGATCACGCTTTGAAGATATTACATTGAATACAGATCAACTTTCCACAGGATGTAAAACTGTATTGAATGTATTGTATTTTCCGGATAAGGTGTTTTGCCTGAAAGAGTGTGGAAATAATGCTCTGGAAATATTGTATAGTTTTGATGTGGGAAATGTATATAGCGAATATGCAATGATTCCGTTTGACATGGAACAGGTGAAGGCGCAGACGAGTAGAGAATGTAAAGTGATCGAGGATTATGAAGAACTAAAGGAGTGGTGGGAAAATGAAGAGTAAACCAGTTGTAATGGAGCATTTTTCAACAGTGCATACTTCATTTGTAGTGGACTTTACATTTACCAATAATATAACAATTTTAATGGGAGATTCAGGAACGGGAAAGACAGCAACATTTTCATTTATCAGAGAATGTATGGCAGTGAATTCTAAAATTTTGTGTTTGGATAATTATGATTATCAGAAAGATATTAAAGAAATAATCAGCCAGACAGAAGGAAAGTTGGTTGTCATTGATAATGCAGATATTTTATTGAATGATGATACGAGAAAGTATATTTCGTTAGATAATAAAAATCAGTATTTGATTATTGGAAGAAATCCGAAGAATCTGTTTGCAACGAAAGAAAATCTGTTTGAATTGGTAAGTGAAAAGATTGGCGAGCAGACGGTGTTTACGATACAGCCATATTTATAAAATGGAATTTGTGTATTGAGAACTGCAGGTGTCAGGTATGAATATAGAAGCATTATATGATTTCTGATATGCAGGAATTCTATGATGGGTATGAAGCGTTCCAGACCAAAAAACTGTTACAGAATGAAGAGAGGGAAAGTATAGAGGACACGGTTTCCGAATCCTATTCAAAAGAGGTGGTAGAAACAGCTGCTGCAATAGAGGCAGAAAATGGGATGGATGCTTCCGAATACATTCTTCCCGACAGCGATACACGCTGCCTGACAGAAGAGGATGTGACAGGGTTAAGCGAGGAAGAAATCCGAATTGCCCTGAATGAAATTTATGCACGCCACGGAAGAATATTCCAGTCAGAAGATTTAAATGCATATTTCGCATCCAGATCCTGGTATGAGCCGAAATATTCTGCAGAGGAATTTAGCGCGGTAGAAAGCAGCATTATGAATGACTGCGAAAAAAAGAATATCGATTTTTTGGCAGAGGTCCGGGATGGAAAAAACGGTTCAGAACAGGTATTTGAAGAAAACTGGATGTATGGCACATACTATATGGATTTAGGCGAAGGCGGCATTACAGCAGAAGGCGGCTGCTATTCGGATAGCGGTGAAGACTATCTTTCCTTGACGGGTTCCTATATGGATAGCTATGGGGAATTTACCGGTATAATCGCGTATCTGGAAGATGGGACAATGTCAGCAAGCAGTGAGTTTGCGGAAAATGTTCATTTTACTTATAACGGAAAGGATCCGATCGAGATCCTGTCGTCAGACAATACTGGCGGCATGAATTTCCCGGGATTTGAAGGCATTTATCAGAAAACAGAAGATTTTCCGTAGTAACGATGTAGCAGGCTTGGAGGGGGCACGGTATTCATGACAGATGAAATGAAAAACTTGATCTTACAGTATGTGGATTCGGTACAGAAGATATACGGAACACACTTAAAACAGGTTATTTTATATGGCTCGTATGCCCGGGGCGATTTTACGGAAGATTCAGATGTGGACCTTATGATCCTGGTTGATCTGAATGAGGAGGAGACTGGGCAGTTTTCAGATGAACTTTCGGAACTGGGATTCGAGTATAACGTTGGTCATGATATCTGGATGATGCCGGTTGTGAAGAATATACAGAATTTCTTCAAGTGGAGTGCTGCGTATCCATTTTACAGGAATGTAAAGGAAGAGGGGGTATCGTTGTATGAAGCTGCCTGATGAACTGGATACAGGCGGTAAGTGGGAACTGGTATTCCACCGTTTGCAGATTGCAGAGGAGGATCTGGCATCAGAAATATTCCCGAAAACGATGGGGAGACGGATCGTGCAGGCAGAAGAAATCCGTCATTCCAGTGATTATGATCCGTTTTATATAGCATCCAAAGGCGGGACGCAGAAACAGATTGAGACAGCGAAAGACCTTTTGGATTATGCCAGAAGATTCATTGTGGAACGGAGAGAAGCAGAAGAATTATAAAATGATCCAGAGAGGAGTATCCATTGCGGGTACTCCTTTTTTATACAGAAATGCAAGGAGAAAAGCTAGAATGATCAAGATCAATATTTTTATTTTCCTGTAACAGGGAACGATGGACCAGGTATGTATCGGCTGTGGTGGGAAGCGGTGTATCACACCGGATCGGTTTCCAGTGAAGGAAGTGCAAAGAAACGATTAGTTATTAAGATTCTGGAGCAGAGGATCGCCTGAAGACGGTTCTATCCGAAAAACAGATTCACCTCTGCGGATGTTTTTGTGGAGGGATCCGGCAGAAATGTAAGAAAGCCGCCGGTCTGCGGTCATAACAGCTCCACGGGGTACATATGATGTACAAAACGTTCCCAGGGGAAGACCCATGAAGGAATATATCGAAGAACGGGCGGTCCAGATCGCCAATTACATCATAGACGAGAATGCTACGGTGCGCCAGACGGCGAAAAAGTTTGGGATATCGAAGAGTACAGTACATAAAGACGTCACCGACCGCCTCACCCACATCAATCCCGCCCTGGCGGCCCAGGCCCGGGTGGTGCTGGACATCAACAAGGCGGAGCGCCACATCCGCGGCGGACTGGCCACCAAGGAGAAATATGAGCACCGGCTGCAGGCCTGCAGCCGGGAAAACAGATGACCCGGATGGCGGGAACGGAAAAAGCTGTCTCCGGCAGGCCATCCAGGTACTTGACAAACCACTGAAAATCCTTTAAAATCAGTGGACATAAGACCTATATGAAAAAGCAGTGAAGGGAAAAAGTAAGCGGAATGCGGCATCCCAGAGAGAAGGCGGCGGTGGGAGCCTTTATGTACGCGTCGTTGAAACCGGTCCCGGAGCTTTATGCGGGCAGGAAACCGGACGGAGGAGTAAGCGGATGTCCCCGTTCCTGTGAAGCATAACGTATTTCCGGCGTTAGCGGAAAAAGAGAGAGTTTCCGGCAGCCCCGGGAACTAAATTGGGTGGTAACGCCGGCTGTCGGTCCCTTTATGGGGCTGGCAGCTTTTTTGTTTTAGCCGGCCCGCTTTATGGGAACCGACGGCCGCCCGGACAGCACAGAATATAAAGGAGGATCATCATGGCAAAGGAAAAGAAGATGGTGGAAGCGATCACTTCCATGGAAGAAGATTTCGCCCAGTGGTATACGGATGTGGTAAAAAAGGCGGAGCTGTGCGATTATGCCAGCGTAAAGGGCTGCATGGTCATTAAGCCCGACGGCTACGCCCTGTGGGAAAATATCCAGAATGAGCTGGATAAGAGATTTAAGGAGACCGGCGTAAAGAATGTATATATGCCCTTATTTATCCCGGAGAGCCTGCTTCAGAAGGAAAAGGATCATGTGGAGGGCTTTGCACCGGAGGTTGCCTGGGTGACCCACGGCGGCCTGGAGCCTTTACAGGAGCGTCTCTGTGTAAGACCCACATCTGAGACCTTATTCTGCGATTTTTATGCAGGGGATATCCACTCCTACCGGGATCTTCCCAAGGTATACAACCAGTGGTGCTCCGTTGTGAGATGGGAGAAGACCACAAGACCCTTCCTCCGCTCCAGAGAGTTTTTATGGCAGGAGGGCCACACTGCCCACGCCACAGCCGAGGAAGCGGAAGAGCGCACCATCCAGATGTTAAATTTATACGCAGATTTCTGCGAGGACTTCCTGGCGATCCCGGTGGTCCGCGGCCAGAAGACGGATAAGGAGAAATTTGCCGGTGCAGAGGCCACTTATACCATCGAGGCGCTGATGCATGACGGAAAGGCGCTGCAGTCCGGTACCAGCCATAACTTTGGCGACGGCTTTGCCAAGGCCTTCGGCATCCAGTATTCCGATAAGGACAACCAGTTAAAATATGTGCACCAGACTTCCTGGGGCATGACCACCCGTATGATCGGCGCCATCATCATGGTACACGGCGACAACGAGGGACTTGTGCTTCCGCCGAAGGTGGCTCCTACTCAGGTGGTGATCGTTCCGATCCGCCAGAATCTGGAGGGCGTAATGGAAAAAACGCTGGAAGTGAAGGACATGCTCTCCAATTTCCGCGTGAAGGTGGACGATTCCGACAAGAGCCCGGGCTGGAAGTTCTCCGAGTCCGAAATGCGCGGGATCCCGGTGCGTGTGGAGTTAGGGCCCAAGGACATTGAGGCTGGCCAGGCCGTTCTGGTGCGCCGTGATACCCATGAGAAGATCACAGTGGCCATCGACGAGATCCCTGCAAAGGTAGGAGAGCTTTTAGAGACCATCCAGCACGATATGTTTGAGCGGGCAAAGGCCCACAGGGACGCCCACACTTACGACGCCCACAGCCTGGAGGAGATGAAGGACATTGCCGACAATAAGCCGGGCTTTATCCGGGCTATGTGGTGCGGCTGCCAGGAATGCGAGGATAAATTAAAGGAAGAAGTGGGCGTGACTTCCCGCTGCATGCCATTTAAGCAGGAAAAGCTGGCTGATACCTGTGTATACTGTGGAAAGCCTGCCACAAAGATGGTGTACTGGGGCAAGGCATACTAATATATGAAAGAAAACAGACGGTCCGTAAAGGATCTGGCCTATGGAGGGCTGTTTACGGCGCTGATCGCGGCCGGGGCGTTTCTTAAGATCACGATCCCGGTCCAGCCGGTGCCCATGCACTTTACCCTTCAGTTCTTTTTCGTGCTGCTGGCGGGGCTTCTCCTTGGCTCAAAGGGCGCGCTGTTCAGCGTATGCACATATCTGGCGGTGGGACTCCTGGGTATTCCGGTGTTTGCTTCCGGCGGCGGCCTTTCCTATCTGCTGAAGCCCACCTTTGGGTTTCTGATGGGATTTGCTGCCGCTGGATATCTGACAGGGCGGATCCATGAGCTGCACCGCCAGAACTCTTTTGGCTGGCTTCTGTTTTCGGCGGTCTGGGGGCTGATTGCGGATTATGCCTGCGGCATGGTCTGGTTTTATGTATGCAGCAATTATGTGCTCCAGGCGGCTGTCAGCTGGAAGCTGGTGTTCATCAACTGCTTCCTGCTGACTGTGGGCGAGGACTTTGTGCTCTGTGTGCTGGCGGCTGCGCTGGCCAAAAGACTGATGCCTGTGTTTTCTGATATGCGGGGCTGACAGACTGTGCAGCCAGGAAAGGCGGAGGACCATGAATCGGGATGTAAGGATAGAAATGCCCTATGAGGCAGAATGGATCATAAAAAAAATACGGGAACGGGGCTTCGAGGCCTTTGCCGTAGGCGGCTGCGTCCGGGATACTCTTCTGGGCCGGACTCCTGGAGACTGGGATATCACCACCTCCGCAAAGCCGGAAGAGGTGAAGGAGATCTTCGGGAAGACTGTGGATACAGGGCTGCAGCACGGGACGGTCACCATCATTAAAAACCGCAAGGGCTATGAGGTGACCACCTACCGCATCGACGGAGAGTACCGGGACGGCCGTCACCCGGATTTTGTGGAATTCACATCCAGCCTTCTGGAGGATCTGAAACGCCGGGACTTTACCATCAACGCCATGGCGTACAGCCATGAAACCGGGATCGTGGACGCCTTTGACGGCATGGGGGATCTGGAGAAAAAGGTGATCCGGTGTGTGGGCTGTCCCCGGGACCGGTTCACAGAGGACGCTTTGCGGATCCTCCGGGCCATCCGGTTCGCAGCCCAGCTGGGATTTTCCATCGAAGGGGAGACGTATGGAGCCATCCGGGAGATCGCACCGAACCTTAAAAATGTCAGCAAGGAGCGGATCCAGGTGGAGCTTACCAAGCTGCTGACCTCCGCCCATCCGGAAAAGATCGCCATGGTGGAGGACACGGGGATCAGTCCCTATGTGACCGGAGATTTCCCCCTGGTATTCCAGACCGAGCGGGAGAGGATGGCCGGAGGGACATCCGGGCCGGAGCCCTTTTCCTGCCTGGCTCTCCTTCCTCCGGAGAAATCCATGCGCTGGGCCGGATTCCTGCGCCATATGGAGCCGGACATGGTGCGCCGGATCCTGAAGGGCCTTAAGCTGGACAACGAGACTGTGGATAACGGAAAGGTTATGGCAGGGGCTGCCCAGGCGCCTCTGGGGCCGGAAAAGGCCGGGATCCGAAGGTTTTTAAGCCGGATGACGCCGTACCAGTTTGACGGCTGTCTGCGGCTTAAGGCCCTGGATAAAGACCCCCGGACGGAAGAGATCCGTAGACTTTGGGAGGAGATTGAAAAAGACGGGGACTGCGTATCCTTAAAGGAGTTGGCTGTGGGAGGCGGAGACCTGCTGGCAGCCGGTATGGAAGGAAAGGAGATCGGAGAGACACTCAGGCGTCTGCTGGAACTGGTGTTGGAGGACCCGTCCTTAAACCGGAGGGATCTTCTGCTGGAAAAGCTCCGGGGCTGAGCGGGAAGGTCTGTGTTTCCGGACTGGAGGGATCCCAGAAAAAATTTCATCTGTGAGCGAAACCATGGGCTGGCCAAAATGTCCTCATATTCTGGCCGGCCCTTTCATATTCTGGAAGTAGTTCAGAAGGGATATGGAGGGGATCAGGATGAATGACTGGAATACAGAGGTGGCCGGACAGTATGAGTTAAACGTGGAGTCCATGCGGAAGGGCCGCGGAGCCTGGATCTTTGAGACGGACCGGGGGCTGAAGCTTCTGAAGGAATACAGAGGCAGCGTAAAGCGCCTGGAGTTTGAGGAACTGGTGCTGGGGGCCGTGGCCGGAGCCGGAAGCCTCAGGGTGGACCAGTATGTGAGGAATAAAGAGGGAGAGCTTTTATCCACTGCCTCCGACGGAATCAGATACGTGGTGAAGGACTGGTTTTCTGATCGGGAATGCGATCTGAAGGATACGGGAGAGATCCTTTCTGCAGTGCGCCAGATCGCCGTACTCCATAAGCTTTTGAGAAAGGTGGAGCCAAGGGAGGAATGGAACATGAAGTCCATGGTGTCCCCGCCTCTTTTTATGGCCATGGAAAAGCATAACAGGGAGCTTAAGAAGGCCAGGGCCTTTATCCGGGGAAAACAGCAGAAAAACGAGTTTGAGCTCTGCGTCATTGCCAGCTTTGAGCCCTTTTACCAGCAGGCCGTTCTGGCGTCGGAGGGGATGAAAAAGCTGTATCCCGGGGATGAAAAGGGATGGACGGAGCGGTATTCCATCTGCCACGGGGAGCTGAACCAGCACCATATTCTCATGGGACGGGATTATGTGGCCGTCACCGGGTTCGGACGGATGCATCTGGGGCTCCAGGTGGAGGATCTTTATTATTTCATGCGGAAGGTCATGGAGAAGCACAACTGGGACTGCGGGCTGGGAAATGGGATGCTGGAGGCATATGAGCGGGTGCTTCCCATGAGCCGGATAGAGCGGGAGTGCTTGTATTTCATGTTCCTGTATCCGGAGAAATACTGGAAGCAGATCAACTTCTATTATAATGCCAATAAAGCATGGATCCCGGCCAGGAATACGGAAAAGATCGAAAGCCTCAAGGCCCAGGAAAAGAACCGGAGACGGTTTGTGGACGGCATTATTTAATGCTTTCTTTTTTCAGATAAATGAAGTATAATGGCACCATGAGACAACTTTGGTTCTGCGGACAAAAAGAAAGATTGAGGGAGTGAAAAAGCACATGAAGGATTACATGAAGATCTATGAGCAGTGGCTTGCGGACCCGTATTTCGACGAGGATACGAAAAATGAGCTGAGGGCCATTGCAGACGATGAAAATGAGATCAAAGAGCGGTTCTATATGGATCTGGAGTTCGGTACCGCGGGCCTGCGCGGCATCATCGGCGCGGGCATCAACCGTATGAATATCTATACGGTCCGCCGGGCGACCCAGGGCCTTGCCAATTATATAAAAAAACAGGGCGGAGAGGAAAAGGGCGTTGCCATTGCCTTTGATTCCCGGAGGATGTCCCCGGAATTTGCCATGGAGGCAGCCATGACCCTGGCGGCCAACGGGATCAAGGCCTACAAGTTTGAATCCCTGCGCCCCACGCCGGAGCTTTCCTTTGCGGTCCGTGAGCTGGGCTGCATCGCCGGCATCAATATCACTGCCAGCCACAATCCGCCGGAATACAACGGCTATAAGGTATACTGGGAGGACGGCGCCCAGTTCACCCCGCCCCATGATAAGGGCGTGCTGGAGGAGGTCCTGGCCATCGAGGATCTTTCCACAGTAAAGACCACCTCGGAGGAGGAGGCCTTAAGATCCGGAAAATTCCAGGTGATCGGCAAAGAGATCGACGATAAATATATTGAGAACGTAAAGGCCCAGGTGGTGAACCAGGACGCCATTGACCGGATGCAGAAGGACATCACCATTATCTACACTCCGCTCCACGGCACCGGAAATATTCCGGCCAGACGGGTCATGAAGGAGTTGGGCTTTGAAAATGTATACGTGGTTCCGGAGCAGGAGCTGCCCGATGGAAACTTCCCCACGGTCAGCTATCCCAACCCGGAGGCGGAGGAGGCCTTTGCCCTGGGCTTAAAGCTGGCGAAGGAGAAGAACGCCGATCTGGTCCTGGCCACTGATCCCGACGCGGACCGTCTGGGCGTTTACGTAAAGGATGCAAAGACCGGGGAATACCATCCTCTGACCGGAAACATGTCCGGTTCCCTGTTATGTGATTATGTGCTGAGCCAGAAGCAGGCCAAGGGCCAGATCCCGGCAGACGGACAGGTCATCAAATCCATCGTGACCACCAACCTGGTGAACGCCGTGGCAGAGCATTACGGCTGCGAGCTGGTGGAAGTGCTCACAGGCTTTAAGTACATCGGCCAGCAGATCTTAAAGGAGGAGCAGACAGGAAAAGGCACCTATATGTTCGGCATGGAAGAAAGCTATGGCTGCCTGATCGGTACCTATGCCCGGGATAAGGACGCTATCTCCGCCACCGCCGCACTCTGCGAGGCTGCCGCTTATTATAAAGAAAAGGGGATGACCTTATGGGATGCCATGGTGGCCATGTATGAGAAGTACGGCTACTATAAGGACACCGTAAAATCCATTGGCTTAAAGGGCATCGAGGGTCTGGCAAAGATCCAGGAGATCATGGAAAACTTCCGCCAGGAGCCGCCTAAGACTCTGGGAGACTATACAGTAACTGCGGCCCGGGATTATAAGGCCGGGATCATTATGGACATGGCTTCGGGCGCTGTCCGCCCCACAGGCCTTCCCTCTGCCAACGTGCTCTACTATGAGATGAACGACGGCGCATGGCTTTGTGTCCGCCCGTCCGGTACAGAGCCTAAGATCAAATTTTACTATGGGGTGAAGGGAGCCTCCATGGAGGACGCAGACGCAAGATCCGAAAAGATGGGAGCAGAGCTGACAGAGCTTGTAAATAAGATGCTGTAAAAAAGCGAACCGAAGGGGCTGCCGCAGAAGGGAAGCTGAGAACCAGCTTTTTTGCGGCAGCCCTGCGGTTTAATCCTCTTCCTCCAGCCGCTGGATTTCTTCCATGCTTTTCCGGGCCTCGGGCATCTGGCGGATATAATCAGAATTCTGCCCATAGCACTGTTCCAGGAAGGTAATGTATGCCCTGGCAGCCTTGGGAAGCTCCTTTCCTTTGGGGAAGATATAGCTGCAGATATAATTGGAACGCCCTTTTTCTGCGGACAGGATGCTGTCCGGCAGCGGAATGGACACGATATGATAATTTTTCTCCTGGTCCAGGATCGGCAGGATCCCGACGCCGAGATAGTCGGTGCGCAGGAGCAGCGTATGGAGGGCGGAACGGCTCTCCACATAGACGATCTGCCGGATCTGGTTCCAGTTGATGAAATTCAGATCCATATTGTTGTAGACGCTCTCCAGGGCCCGGGCATTTCCCGCCTCCACCGGATACAGGGCAAAATTGTACTGGCAGATCTTTTCCATGGTCAGAGAGTCCTTTTCCTTTAAGATCGGGTGGTCCTCCCGGCAGAAGAGCTGGGCCCGGGAGGAGAAGAGAAAGTGCTCCTCCAGATGGCGGAAGGACAAAAGTTCTTCGATCTGGCTGCGGGTGTGGGCCAGGTACATAAGGACTCCCACGTCGGCCCGGTTGGAGTATACGTCTCCAATGACGATGCGGGGGGAGCTTTCCCTGTATGAGAACCGGAGCGGTATGTCCGGAATGGATTTTACCATACGGATGAACGCGTCGTTGGGGTGGGAGCAGGTACAGGCCGAGATCCTCAGCCGGTAGTGGTCGGCCCGCTCCCGGAAGATCCGCTGAAAATTTCCGGCGTTGTCCAGCAGGTCCCTGGCCATATCCAGGAACAGCCGTCCGCTGTCTGTGGGGGTGATACCGGTCTTTTCACGGGTAAAGACTGTGATTCCATATTCGGACTCCACCTCCTTGAGAATCCGGCTTAAGTAGGGCTGGGTGACGAAAAGGCGTCTGGCTGCCTTGGAAATGGAACCGCAGTTTTCAATTTCGATCAGGTATTCCAGATGCTGTAGATTCATGAAATTCCTCCATCCATAATGAAATAGTTATGTCGTAATGAAAATGGGGTATTTGTCAAAATTCACCGATTTTCATATAATCAGTGTATGACTGTTTGGGATATCTGTCAACCCAAATGGATCGGTCCGTATCCGTCTTTCCGGAACGGGAAATTTTAGGAGGAAAAAAGTATGACACATCTGAAACTGGCCAACAGCCCGTTAATGGCGGTCCTTTGCGGGCTCACGATCCTGATCGTTCTGCTGCAGCCCGTGATCTTCATGGCAGCTGCCTTTAAACGCGGAAAAGAGCTGAACATGACCAAAGAGGAAATGAAGGAGGCGGCACGGAGCAGCGCCATCTTTTCCATTATCCCCTCGCTCCCCATTATCGTGAGCTACCTGCTGCTGGTACCGGCCCTGGGACGGTATTTTCCGTGGCTGCGTTTAAGCGTCGTAGGCTCCGCTGTCTACGAGACCATGGTGGCCAATATGGCGGCAGAGGCCTTCGGCCTGGAATCCATCACCGCAGGAGAGATCCCGGTGGACGTATTTGTATTCATCCTCTTTGTGGTCACCATCGGTATCCTTGGAGGAAACATCTTCAACGTATTCTTCTTAAAGAGCTATGACAAAAAGGTGGAATCCTTAAAGAGCGGCAATGCGGCTCTGGTTCCCATTATTACCACGGCCATGTTCCTGGGAATGTACGGCACCATGGCGGCTCCCCATCTGACAAACTTTTCCTGTCTTCCGGCGGTCGCTGCGATCCTGGTGTCCGGAGTTACGGCCATCGGCGTCAATAAGCTGGCTGCCGGCCGCAAAAAGCTGAAGGAGTTCGCATTCCCCTTAAGCATGCTGGTGGGAATGTTCGCATCCTGTATTGTCAACGCAATGATCGTTTAGGAGGAAGAGAAGATGAAAGAAAGAAGTTTTCACGACCGGATCCATACCATCGGCAGATTCACGGTGATCTGTGCCCTGGTAAGCTTCATGGCCGTTCCCTTTGTGCTGGCCATGGTCAATCATATCCCCATGAATATTCCGCAGATCTTACAGAATGCGTTTCCGATCCTTCTGACCTTCAGTATCAGCGGGATCTGTGAGAATCTGTCCTTTATGCCCATCATCGGCAGCGGCGCCCTTTATATGGCCTGTGTGACTGGCAATGTGAGCAATATGAAGGTTCCGGCGGCTGTCAACGCCATGGAGGTGGCCGGCCACGCGCCGGGTAGTGAAAAGGCTGACGTGGTGGCTATGATCGCCGTAGCTGCCTCTACATTTGTGACCACGGCTATCGTATTTTTAGGAATGCTGTTCCTGGCTCCGATTTTTGCGCCGGTCTACAACAATCCGTTTTTACAGCCCGCATTCCAGAACATGGTGCCTGCCCTCATCGGCGCCCTGTTATTCCCATATATCTTAAAGGCGCCGAAGCAGGCCATCGTACCCATTATCCTGCCGGTGATCCTGATCTTTGTGGTGGGAAGGAGCTTTTTCTCCAGCAACCAGAGCTACATTATGGTGGGAGTGATCGTACTTTCAGCGTTGTATTCCTACTCGCTGTTTAAGAAAAAGATCATTGGATAAAGAAACTGGACAAGGAAGAAACGGAAAGGAGCATCATTATGAACAGGAAAGAGTTTGTGTTAAATGCCGTCAGCCGGAAGCATGATCTGGTGGTGGAGGTCAGCGACCGGATCTTTGATTTTGCGGAGACAGGCTTCCATGAGTTCGAAACGGCAAAGCTGTACCAGCAGGTCCTGGAGAAGGAGGGCTTTGCAGTGGAGATGGGCATTGCCGGAATGCCCACGGCCTTTAAGGCCACCTACGGAAACGGAAAGCCGGTGGTGGGCTTTCTGGCCGAGTACGACGCGCTTCCGGAGCTTTCCCAGGTGGGCGGCTGTACAGAGAGAAAGCCAGTCTGCGGGGAAAATCCTGACGGCCATGGCTGCGGCCACAACCTTTTAGGCGCGGGGACCCTGGCTGCGGCCCTGGCGGTGAAGGCGTATCTGGAGGAGAATCCCGGAAAAGGGACCGTGGTCCTGTTTGGCTGTCCCAGTGAGGAAAAGGGAAACGGAAAGACCATCATGGCCAGAGACGGGATCTTTGAAGGCGTGGATGCGGCCCTGACCTGGCATCCGGATACGGCCAATGCCGTATGGACCACCTCCTCCCTGGCCAATGTGAGCGTGTTCTTTAATTTCAAGGGCGTTACCTCCCACGCTGCCGCTGCGCCGGAGCTGGGCCGCTCTGCTCTGGATGCCGCCGAGCTCATGAGCGTGGGCGTCAACTACTTAAGAGAGCACATTATCTCCGACGCCAGGATCCACTACGCGTACCGGGATGTGGGAGGCATTGCCCCCAATGTGGTACAGGGTCACAGCCGGGTCCACTACTTTATCCGCGCTCCCAAGTCCTGGCAGGTTCAGGAGATCTATAAGCGGGTCATCGATGTGGCCGAGGGAGCTGCAAAGATGACCGGAACGGAAATGACCTATGAGCTTTACGCGGGACTTTCTGATTTTATCCCCAACCATGTCCTTTCGGAGGTGCTTTACGAGGCCCTGGAAGAGGTTGGGGGACCAGAGTTTGATGAGGCCGATTTTGCCCTGGCGAAAAGGTTCTTTACAGAAACGGCCACAGCCGATGAGCTGGAGGCCAAAAAGGCGGCTGTGAAGAAAAAATACGGCCAGGAGGCAGAGGCCTTTATGGAGCGGCCGCTGAACACGAGGATCGAACCCATGGTATGGACAGGCAGGGTTCAGCCAGGCTCCACCGATGTGGGAGACGCCAGCTACGTGATGCCCACAGCCCAGCTGACCACAGCCACGGCCACCTTCGGAACAGCGGCCCATACCTGGCAGATGACGGCCCACGGCAATACGGAGATCGCCCACAAAGCCATGCTGACGGCCGGGAAGGCCATGGCCCTGGCCGGGATCATGCTCTTTGAGGATCCGGAGCTGGTAAAGAGAGCCAGGGAAGAGTGGCTTGAAGAGACCGGCGGCGTCTATGAATGCCCGATCCCGGACGGCGTGGGACCGAGATTGAACGAATAAACCCTGCGGGCAGAAAGCCGGCAGGAAAATAGAGGTGAAAACATGCAGAAAATACTTGAAAATGCATTGGAGATCGGACGGAAATATATTCCGGAGGGGGAGTGCGCCTCCTATATCCCGGAGCTGGCCAAGGCAGACAAAAACCATCTGGGCGTCTGCATCCGGACCAGGGGAATGGAAACGTTTTCCGCCGGAGACACGAAGGAGCGGTTTACGATCCAGAGTATCTCCAAAGTGATTACCCTGATGGTGGCGCTTCAGCACTGCGGGTTCAATAAGGTGTTTGAGAAGATGAACATGGAGCCTTCGGGCGACGCGTTCAACTCTCTGGTAAAGCTGGATCTTACCAGCGACAAGCCTTTTAATCCCATGATCAATGCAGGAGCCATCACCACTGCCGGCTATCTGGTGCCCGACGTGAGCTTTGAGGATATGCTGAATTACGCCAGACGTCTCTGTCTGGACAAGGACATCGTCATGGACGAAAAGGTATTCCGGTCTGAGATGGACCACTGCGCCAGGAACCGGGCCATCGCCTACCTGCTCCAGAGCAAGGGCATCCTGGAAAGCGATGTGGAAAAGAGCCTGGAGCTTTATACGCGGATGTGTTCCTTAAGCGTCACGGCAGAGAGCCTGGCCGGCCTGGGGCTGGTGCTGTCCAACGGAGGCAGGCATCCGGAGACGGGAGAACGGCTCATTGACAAATACGCCGTCCAGGTGGCCAAGACCATTATGCTGACCTGCGGCATGTACGACGGCTCCGGCGAGTTCGCCGTCCGGGTGGGGATCCCCTCCAAGAGCGGCGTCGGCGGCGGCATCCTGGCTGTGGTGGAAAAGCGCATGGGCATCGGCATCTATGGACCGGCCCTCAATGAAAAGGGCAACAGCATCGGCGGAAGCCATGTCCTGGAGTACCTTTCCAAGGAGCTGAACCTTCATATGTTCGCAGCCGAGCAGTGATCTCCGGCAGCGCTGCCGCTCACTGCCCTCCAGTGAGCCGTGGATTCCAGCGGCCGGGACGGGAATCAAAAACCGCTTGACATATCATGACAGAATGAGTTATGATATTTCCAGTGTGAAGAGACATTATCGTTTTCATGCAAATGTATTTGTGACCACTTTCGCGCTCAGAAAGGCGGAAGTCAAGCCCACACGGACAGGCGGGTCAAACGCCGGCGCGGGAAACCGCATTATTGATTGAGTTAAAAGCTCAAATTTTATAAGCTGATCACTTTATAATCAACGCGCAGTGCGCACATCATCTTGTGAAACGGTCAATAAGAGCAGGAAACATATATTTGCGATTGAAGCATCGGAAACGATAACGGTCATTAAGAAACGGAAAACGGTACTGAACCGTACACGCCCGTTTCACGGAATAGGAATCGTAAGGCAGATGATGGGATTGCATCATCTGCCTTTTTATCATAGGAAGCCTGCGGAGAAGGATTCTTTCCTGCATATGGGAAAATGGAAAGGGATTTGGGAATGGATAGAGAGAAACAGAAGAGAGCCCCCATTTACGAAGCGCTGGAGGCATTTAAGAAAAAGAGAGTGGTCCCCTTTGACGTGCCGGGCCACAAAAGAGGAAGAGGAAACCCGGAGCTGGTGCGGCTCCTGGGAGAAAAGTGCGTGTCCCTGGATGTGAACTCCATGAAGCCGCTGGACAACCTGTGCCATCCAGTGTCTGTGATCAAAGAGGCAGAGGAGCTGGCAGCAGAGGCCTTCGGCGCAGCCGGAGCCTATCTGATGGTGGGCGGCACCACATCGGCAGTCCAGACCATGATCCTTTCTGTCTGTCGGGCAGGGGATAAGATCATCCTTCCCCGGAATGTCCATAAAAGCGTCATCAACGCCATGGTGCTCTGCGGAGCCGTTCCGGTCTATGTGAACCCGGATGTGAACCAGAAGCTGGGGATCTCCCTGGGGATGGAGGTGGGCAAGGTCCGCCAGGCCATCGAGGACAACCCGGATGCTGTGGCCGTATTTGTGAACAACCCCACCTACTACGGGATCTGCTCGGATATTAAGACCATCGTGGAGCTGGCCCACGCCAGGGGAATGAAGGTCCTGGCCGACGAGGCCCACGGGACCCACCTGTACTTTGGAAAAAATCTTCCGGTGTCTGCCATGGAGGCCGGGGCGGACCTGGCGGCGGTTTCCATGCACAAATCCGGCGGAAGCCTGACCCAGAGCTCTCTGCTCCTGTTAAATAAAGGGGTCAACGCCGATTATGTGCGTCAGATCATCAACCTGACCCAGACCACCAGCGCCTCCTACCTGCTGCTATCCAGCCTGGATATTTCCAGACGGAACCTGGCCTTAAGGGGCGAGGAGTCCTTTGGAAAGGTGGTGGACATGGCGGAGTATGCCAGGAGTGAGATCAACTCCATCGGCGGCTACTATGCCTATGGAAAGGAGCTGGTCAACGGCAACAGCGTATTTGACTATGACGTGACCAAGCTTTCCGTATATACAAGGGATATCGGCCTGGCGGGCATCGAGGTCTACGACCTTTTAAGGGACGAGTACGACATCCAGATCGAATTCGGAGATATCAGCAACATCCTGGCCTATATCTCCATCGGTGACCGGATCCAGGATATTGAACGTCTGGTGGGCGCTCTGGCGGATATTGAACGTTTGTATAAAAAAGACAGCACAGGCCTTTTATCCGGGGAATATATCTCCCCCAAGGTGGTCATGTCGCCCCAGAAGGCCTTTTATTCTGATAAGATCTCCCTTCCGGTGGAAAAATCCTCGGGAAGGGTCTGCGCAGAGTTCGTGATGTGCTATCCGCCGGGAATCCCGATCCTGGCCCCCGGCGAGATGATCACCGACGACATTGTGGAATATATCATGTATGCCAAGGAAAAGGGCTGCTCCATGCAGGGAACCGAGGATCCGGCTGTGGAGCACTTAATGGTCCTGGCAAATATTTAGAGCCGGTACGGCAATACTAAGGAGACTGGGAGGTGCAGAATGGAATTCTGGTTTTCAGAGCTGCATACGGGAAACGTAAAGCTTTCTGTCCGGATCGAAAAACAGCTTTTTTCCGGAGAAAGCGAATATCAGAGGATCGATGTGTTTGACTCCGAGGAGTTTGGAAAGTTCATTTCCCTGGACGGAGAGATCGTATTCTCTGAAAAAGATGAGTTTATTTATGATGAGATGGTGACCCATGTGCCCATGGCCGTCCATCCCCATGTGAAGAATGTGCTGATCATCGGCGGCGGCGACGGCGGCGTTGCTAAGGAGCTGTTACAGTATAAGTCTATCGAGAGCATCGACGTGGTGGAAACGGACCGGATGTTTGTGGACGTATGCCGGGAATATTTCCCGGAGGTGGCCTGCGCCCTGGATGATGAGAGGGTGAAGATTCATTATGACGACGGCCTGCGCTTCCTGAGAAATAAAAAGGGGATCTATGACCTGATCATCAACGATTCCACAGACCCCTTCGGCCATACGGAGGGCCTGTTCACAAAGGAATTTTACGGAAGCTGCTACAATGCCTTAAAGGACGACGGGATCATGGTCTACCAGCATGGAAGCCCCTTCTATGACGAGGACGAGGCGGCCTGCCGCAGCATGCACAGGAAGGCATTCCGTTCCTTCCCCATCAGCCGCGTCTACCAGGCCCACATCCCCACCTGTCCGTCGGGCTACTGGCTGTTTGGCTTTGCATCGAAAAAGTATCATCCCATCAAGGATTTCAAGCCTAAAGAGTGGAATGGTCTTAAGATAGAAACATGGTATTACACGACCCATCTTCATATGGGAGCCTTTATGCTGCCCAAATATGTGGAGGATCTATTAGAAGAGGAGGAACAATAAAAATGAGCAGATTACTGATTATCGGATGCGGCGGCGTCGCTTCTGTGGCAGTCCATAAATGCTGCCAGAACAGCGAGGTATTTACGGAGATCATGATCGCCAGCCGTACGGTCTCCAAGTGTGAGGCCTTAAAGGCAGAGCTGGAGGGAAAGACCTCCACAAAGATCACCACAGCGAAGGTGGATGCCGACAATGTGGACGAGCTGGCAGCCTTAATGGAGTCCTATAAGCCGGACGCAGTATTAAACCTGGCTCTTCCTTACCAGGATCTGACCATCATGGACGCCTGCTTAAAGGCAGGAGTCAACTACATTGACACCGCCAACTATGAGCCCGAGGACACGGACGATCCGGAGTGGAGGGCCATTTATGAAAAACGCTGTAAAGAAGAGGGCTTCACAGCATATTTTGACTATTCCTGGCAGTGGGCATATAAAGAGAGATTCGAGAAGGCCGGCCTGATGGCTCTTTTAGGCACCGGCTTCGACCCGGGCGTGACCAGCGTGTTTACCGCCTACGCCTTAAAGCACTACTTTGACGAGATCCACACCATCGACATCTTAGACTGCAACGGCGGCGACCACGGCTATCCCTTCGCCACCAACTTCAACCCGGAGATCAACATCCGCGAGGTGTCCGCCAACGGCTCCTACTGGGAGGACGGCCACTGGGTGGAGACGAAACCCATGGAGATCAAGCGGGTTTATAACTTCAAAGAGGTGGGGGAGAAGGATATGTACCTTCTGCACCACGAGGAGCTGGAGTCCCTGGCCTTAAACATCCCCGGCATCAAGCGGATCCGTTTCTTCATGACCTTCGGCCAGAGCTACCTGACCCACTTAAAATGCCTGGAGAACGTGGGCATGACCTCCATTGAGCCCATTATGTACGAGGGAAAAGAGATCATCCCCTTACAGTTTTTAAAGGCCGTTCTGCCGGATCCCGCCAGCCTCGGTCCCCGCACTAAGGGAAAGACCAACATCGGCTGCATTTTCCGCGGCAAAAAGGACGGAAAAGAGAAGAATTACTACCTTTACAATGTCTGCGACCATGAGGAGTGCTATAAAGAGGTAGGCTCCCAGGCGGTGGCCTACACCACCGGCGTTCCCGCCATGATCGGCGCCATGATGGTGATGACCGGAAAGTGGAATACCCCCGGCGTTCACAACGTGGAGGAGTTTGATCCCGATCCCTTCATGGAGGCCCTGAATAAGTGGGGACTGCCCTGGCAGGAGGACCGCGATCCGGTGCTGGTGGACTGATGAGCAGCGGGGCAGCGGACATTTCCACCCCTTATTTTCTGGTGGATGAAGGACTGTTAAAGAAAAACCTGAAGATCTTAAAGGATGTGCAGGAGCGGGCGGGCTGCAAGATTCTGCTGGCCCAGAAGGCGTTTTCCATGTACTACGCCTATCCCCTTCTGCGGGAATATCTGGCGGGAACCACGGCCAGCGGCCTTTACGAGGCCAGACTGGGCCATGAGGAGTTCGGCGGGGAGACCCATGTGTTTTCCCCCGCCTACCGTCAGGAGGAATTTGAGGAGATTTTAACATACGCCGACGACATTGTGTTCAACTCTCCCGACCAGGTGAGGCGGTATGGACGGCGGGCGAAGGAGGCGGGAAAGGCTGTGGGGCTGCGGATCAATCCGGAGTGTTCCACCCAGGAAGGCCACGCCATCTACGACCCCTGCGCTCCCGGCTCCCGTCTGGGTACCACCCTGGACAACTTTGACGAGGGCATTCTGCCCCTTTTGGACGGCCTCCATTTTCACACCCTCTGCGAGCAGGGGGCGGATGCCCTGGAGATCACCGTGAAGGCGGTGGAGGAGAAATTCGGGCCTTACCTTTCCGGGATGAAGTGGTTAAACCTTGGCGGGGGACACCACATCACCAGGGCGGACTACGACGTGGAGCTGCTCATATCCATCGTCCGCCGGTTAAAGGAGAAGTACCAGGTGGAAATCTATCTGGAGCCGGGGGAGGCGGTGGTGTTAAACGCCGGTTTCCTGGTTTCCTCCGTCCTGGAAACGGTTTCCAACGGCATCGACATCGCCATCCTGGACACCTCCGCGGCCTGCCATATGCCGGACGTGCTGGAGATGCCCTACCGGCCGCCGGTGCGCCATTCGGGACAGCCGGGGGAGAAGGCCTCCACCTGGCGCCTTGCCGGGCCCACCTGCCTGGCGGGGGACGTGATCGGGGACTATTCCTTCGACCAGCCCTTAAAGCCCGGGGATCCGGTGATATTTGAGGACATGGCCCTCTACACCATGGTAAAGACCAACACCTTCAACGGCATGGCCCTCCCGTCCATCGTATGGCGGGCGGAGGACGGGACGAAACATCTGGTAAAGCAGTTTGGATACGAGGATTTCAAATCCCGCCTGTAACGCCGGGGGAGGCGCGCCCTCCGGCGGGATGCGCACTCCGTGCAAAGGAAACTGGCTGCTGACGCAGCCGCGCTCCGGCGCCGGTGTGCGCCATTGCGCATACGAATCAGAACAAATTCCGCCCTCCGGCGGATGAAACGAGAAATAGGGGGAAAGCTATGTATACGTTTCAGGACCTGATAGACGTCACCGAAAAGCTCCGCTCTGAAAACGGCTGTCCGTGGGACAGGGCACAGACCCATGAGAGCCTGAAGGAGTGCCTGAAAAACGAGTGCCAGGAGGTGATCGACGCCATCGACAGCGGGGATATGGAGAACCTGTGTGAGGAGTTGGGGGATGTGCTGTTCCAGGTGATGATGCACAGCCAGCTGGCGAAGGAGGAAGGAGCCTTCACCATCGACGACGTGATCCACGGCATCTGCGACAAGATGGTATTCCGTCATCCCCACGTATTCGGCGGCCAGACGGAGTTTCCGGGAGAGGGCGGGACACCCACCTGGGAGGAGCTAAAAAACCTTGACAAACTAAGGAAAAACAGATATAAAGATAGGTGACGTATTATTTATGAAATCCGTAGTGGTTTGCTTGCTACAGATGAGTATTAGGAGGAAAATAGAATGAATAAGACAGAATTGATCGCAGCAATCGCAGAGAGAGCAGAAATTTCCAAGAAAGATGCGGAGAAAGCGTTAAAGGCATTTACAGAGGCAGTAGCCGATGAGTTAGTAAAAGGTGAGAAGGTACAGTTAGTAGGTTTCGGTACGTTTGAGGTGTCCGAGAGAGCTGCCAGAGAGGGCAGAAACCCCAAGAGCGGCGAGCCGATGAAGATCGAGGCTTCCAGAACTCCGAAGTTCAAAGCAGGCAAAGCGTTAAAGGATATGGTAAACGCATAATTTTATGAGATTAGATAAATTCTTAAAGGTATCCCGCCTGATCAAGCGGCGGACCGTGGCAAACGAAGCGTGCGACGCGGGCCGTGTGCTGGTCAATGACAAGGCGGCAAAAGCTTCCTACGACGTGAAAAACGGCGATGTGATTGAGATACAGTTTGGGACCAAGTCTGTGAAGGTCGAGGTACTGGATGTGCAGGAGACCGTGAAAAAGGACGAGGCCAAGGAGCTTTACCGGTATCTGTAAGGCATAAAAATGAGTATCTCCTCATACATTGGAACCAGGGGTTTCGATGTGTGAGGAGGTTTTTTTATGGATGAAATCAGGACGAGAGCCCACAAGGTCATATTGGAAAACAGGTCCGGCGGCACTATCACCGGCATACAGGATGTGGTCTCCTTCGACGAAAATCAGATCGTGCTGGACACGGACATGGGGCTTCTCACGATCAAGGGCAAGAACCTGCACGTGAGCCGGCTGACCCTGGAAAAGGGGGAGACGGACATCGACGGCAGCATTGACAGCCTCGCCTACTCCTCCAACGACGCCTACCGCAAATCCGGGGAATCCCTGTTTGCCAGACTGTTCAAATAGAAAGGCAGCCGCGTATGAACCAGCAGATCTTTGTGGAGCTGCGCCTCTCCGGCGCGGGGTTTGTGACGGGGCTGTGGCTGATGGCGGTCTACGACGTGCTGCGGGTGCTGCGGATTTTCGTGCCCCACTGCCCGGCGGCGGTGGGGGCGGAGGACGTCTGCTACTGGATTTACGCCGGGCTGACGGCCTTTTCCCTGGTGTACCGTGGCAACGACGGCACCGTGCGGGCCTACATCATCGCCGCGGCTGCCGCCGGCATGGCCATTTATGACAGACTTCTCAGCCGAAGGCTGCTGAAACTCTTGCAAAAGCTGAAAAAATCCGTTAGAATAAAGAGAAAGAAACGAAAAAAGCTGGTGGACAAATGAGCACGAAATCGAGATCCAGAAAACATAGACGGGAAAAATGGGGCAACCGGATGGCGATGCTCGGACTCACCCTCGTAGTAGGCAGCCTGGCTGTGGTGGTGGGGATCCGGGGGAGCTCTTTGAGCGCCAAGGACGCGGAGTACCGCGTCAAGGAGGCACGCCTGGAGGCTCAGCTGGCCGAGGAGGAACGGCGGGCGGCGGAGCTGGAGGAGGAGCGGGTGTACGTCCAGACAAAGCAGTATATCGAAAAGGTGGCCAAGGAAAAGCTGGGCCTGGTCAATCCTGACGAGATCCTCTTAAAGCCTTCCCAGCCCTGATTAGAGCATATTTCCCTCCCATCTGCATATAATAGGAGTTATGCAGGTGAGGAGGGATTTTTGTGTTAAAATATAAGCCGGACCGCCGGGGAACGGCGGAACTGAACGGGTATACGGCTAAAAGGCTTAATGAGATGGCCCTGTCCTTAAGCTCCCTGGCCCGCTCCTTTGACGGCGAGGCGGGCTCCGGCCGGGGGCTTGGCAGGGAAGAAGGGCTGACGGCCTTACGGACGGCTGCCGACCTGGTGTGCGGCAGCTGCAGCAGGTGCAATATTTACAAGGACAGCACAAAGGAGGACAGCTATTTCCTCTCCTATCTGCTGGGCGCTTTTTCCCAGAAGGGGAGAGTGGACAGAGAGGATATGCCCCAGCTCTTTTTGGAGACCTGCGGGCAGAGCGCGGAGTACATAGAGCAGATCAACCGCAGCTTGGGCCGGGCTACCATGAATCTGGCCTGGAAAAATAGGTTTCTGGAGAGCCGGGAGACGGTGATCGCCCAGTTTCGGGAGCTGGCGGTGATTTTAGAGGAGTTTGCCAAACAGATGGAGCAGGCGGTGGACGTGACGCCCTCCGGAGAGCGGACCATAAAGCGGGTGTTTCGCATGAAGCGGCTGGCCATTTCCCGGCTGCTGATTCTGGAGTACGGCAGCGGGCAGCGGGAGCTGTGCGCCTCCATCCGGGCGGTGGGAGGCCGCTGCATGACGGCAAAGGATGCCTGCAAGCTGGTGGGACAGGCCCTGGGCGGGGCCTGGATGCCCTCCAGGGACGGACGCAGCGTCATCACCAGGACGGAGGCCGCCTACCGGTTCATCGAGGAGGGCAAATACCGGCTGACCTACGGAGTGGCCGGCCTTCCCAGGGATGGGGAGGCCGTGTCCGGCGACAGCTTTACCTTTAACGGCTCCCTGCCGGGCCAGGTGGTGGCCAGCCTGTCCGACGGCATGGGAAGCGGAGAGACGGCCTCCAAAGAGAGCAGCCGGGTAATCGAGCTGACGGAGGAGCTTTTGGAGGCGGGATTTTCCGCCCGGGCGGCCTTAAAGATGGTAAATACGGTCCTTCTTCTCACCGGCGGCGAGCAGCATCCGGCCACCCTGGATCTGGCCTGCTTTGACCTCTACACCGGGGTACTGGAGATGATGAAAATGGGGGCGGCTCCCACCTTCATCTACGGGGAAAACGGGGTGGAAATGCTGGAGGCCGGAGAGCTGCCCGCCGGCATTGTGGGCAGCGCGGAGCCGGTGCTCCTCTCCAAAAAGCTGTGGGATGAAAACTGGATCATCATGGTCAGCGACGGCGTTTTAGACGCCCTGCCGGGGGAGGAAAAGGAGCTTTCCATGCGAGAGTTTTTAGAGGGGGCGGAGTACGGCCAGCCCCAGGAGCTGGCGGAGGCGGTGCTGGCCTTTGCCCGGTCCTTTCACGGCAGGCCCAGGGACGATATGACCGTGCTGGCGGCGCGGGTGTGGAAACGGTGACCGGCCATCTGTCCGCAAATTCCGGTTGCAACCGTCCGGCAATCCATGTATCATAAGTCTATGACGAAGACAGGAGGAACCGGCGGATGGAGCTTTTCAGGCAGGTGCGGGGCACCATGGAGGCATATCATATGACAGAAAAGGGCGGGCACATCGTGGCGGCCGTGTCGGGCGGCGCTGACTCTGCCTGCCTTTTGCGCGTGCTAAAATCCCTGTCCGGCCCCATGGACTTCACTCTGGAGGCCCTTCATGTAAACCATGGCCTGCGGGGGGCGGAGGCGGACCGGGACGAGGAGTTTACCAGGCGGCTGTGCGGAGAGCTTTCCGTCCCCTTCCAGGCGGTGCGGGCCGACGTGAGGGCCTGCGGAAAGGAATGGGGCCTCTCCGAGGAGGAGGCGGGCCGGAAGGTCCGCTACGAGGCTTTGCGGAAACTGGCGGCGGAGCGCAGGGCAGAACGTGAGGCCAGTCTGGGGCCTGACGCCCCGCCCTGTGTGATCGCCACCGCCCATCACCGGGACGACAGCGCCGAGACCGTGCTCCACAACCTGTTTCGGGGCAGCGGCCTAAAAGGCCTGGGAGGCATCCGTCCGGTGTCCGGGGAGATCATCCGGCCGCTGATTCAGACCAGCCGGTCAGAGATTGAGGCCTGGATGGAGGAGAACGGCTTTCCCTGGTGCGAGGATTCCACCAACGGGGACACGGACTACACCAGAAACCGCATCCGCAATCAGATCCTCCCCCTGGCCGCCGGGGTCAATTCCCAGGCGGCCGCCAACATCGTCCGCGCCGGTTCTTTCATCGCCCAGGCGGACGAATACCTGGAAACCCAGGCGGCGGACCTGTGCGCCAGGCACTGTTTCCGGGACGGGGAGTCGGTGGGGATCCCGCCCTGGGCCATATCCGGGGAGCCGCCCATCCTGCGGGCCTACGCGATCCGGCATATGCTCCGCCTGGCCGGTTGCCCCCTGCGGGATGTGGGAGCCGTCCATTTAGAGGCGGCGGCGTCCCTTCTGGGCGGCCAGGCAGGGAAACGGACGGAGTTTCCGGGCGGCTATGGAGCCTGGAACGGCTACGAGGCCTTTTTCGTGGGGCCAAAGCCGGAAATCAAGGAAGAACCGGCTCTGCCCCGGCTGCGAATTTCCGTGTTTCCCCTGGAAAAAGGGATGGAAATTCCCAAAAACCAGTATACGAAATGGTTCGATTATGATAAAATGAAAGATGTGCCGTTTTTGCGGTTCCGGCAGACAGGAGACTATTTTGAGCTCCCCGGCGGCGGAAAAAAGAGCCTGAAGGCTTACATGATCGACGAAAAGATTCCCCGCGGGCTGCGGGACCGGATTCCGGTGCTGGCGGAAAAAAGCCATGTGATATGGATGATCGGCTACCGGATCAGCGAATACTATAAAGTGACGGCGCAGACGAAACAGATAATGGAAGTGACAGTGGACGGAGGAAAAGAATAATGGCGGATAAGATTCGTGTATTATTGAAGGAAGAAGAAGTAAACGCCCGGATCAGCGAGATCGCGGCTCAGATCAGCCGGGATTATGAGGGAAAGAGCGTGCATCTGATCTGCATTTTAAAGGGCGGCGTATTTTTTACCTGTGAGCTGGCGAAACGGCTGACGGTGCCGGTGAGCTTAGACTTCATGTCCGTGTCCAGCTACGGCAGCGGCACGGTGTCCAGCGGCGTGGTAAAGATCGTAAAAGACCTGGATGAGCCGCTGGAGGGCAAGGAGGTCCTGATCGTGGAGGACATCATCGACTCCGGCCGCACCCTGGCTTATTTAATCGAGGTGCTCAAGCAGAGAAATCCCGCCGGGATCCGCCTTTGCACCCTGCTTGACAAGCCGGAGCGCCGGGTAAAGAAACAGGTGAAGGTGGACTACACCTGCTTTACCATCCCGGACGAATTTGTGGTGGGATACGGCCTGGACTATGACCAGAAATACCGGAATCTGCCATACATTGGAGTAATTGAACAATAAGGAGGACATTTGTGAGACAGCAGTCATACAGAGGGTTCGGCTTTATCCTGCTCATGATGGTGCTCATCTACATGGCCATGATTCTGCCGAACAGAATGTTTGTGAACAAACGGACGAACCAGCAGCTAATCAGTGACCTGTCCAGCGGACAGGTGAAACAAGTACAGATCCAGCCCAACAGGGAGACGCCCACCGGCGAGGTGCGCTATGTGATCGGCGACGAACAGTTCATATCCTATGTATCCGACGTGACGGATCTGGAGGACATTCTCTGGAGAGAGGGTGTGGACTATGACATGATGGATGTGCAGCACGAGAGCTACCTGATGACGGTGATTCTTCCCATCGCCCTCACGGGAGTGGTAGTGGTGGCCATCTTCGCGTTCATGAATATGCGCTCCGGCAGCGGCAGCACCAATGCCAAGATGATGAACTTCGGCCGCAGCCGCGCCCGCATGAGCCGGGACAACAAGGTAAACTTCAGCAAGGTCGCCGGCCTGGAGGAGGAAAAGGAGGAGCTGGAGGAAGTGGTGGACTTCCTCAAAAATCCTCACAAATACACCAGCGTAGGCGCCAGAATCCCCAAGGGCCTGATCCTTGTGGGCCCGCCTGGAACGGGAAAAACCCTGCTTGCCAAGGCGGTGGCCGGAGAGGCGGGAGTGCCCTTCTTCTCCATTTCCGGCTCTGACTTTGTGGAAATGTTTGTGGGCGTGGGCGCCTCCCGTGTCCGCGACCTGTTTGAGGAGGCGAAGAAAAACGCCCCTTGCATCGTATTTATCGACGAGATCGACGCCGTGGCCAGACGGAGAGGAACGGGCATGGGCGGCGGCCACGACGAGAGAGAGCAGACCTTAAACCAGCTTTTGGTGGAAATGGACGGTTTCGGCGTCAACGAAGGCATTATCGTGATGGCCGCCACCAACCGGGTGGACATTCTGGACCCGGCCATCCTGCGCCCGGGCCGCTTTGACCGCAAGGTGGGCGTAGGCCGCCCTGACGTGAGAGGACGGCGGGAGATCTTAAACGTCCACTCCAGCGAGAAACCTCTGGCGGAGGACGTGGATCTGGACCGTGTGGCACAGACCACAGCCGGCTTTACCGGCGCCGACCTGGAAAATCTGATGAATGAGGCGGCCATCGTGGCAGCCAGGGAAGGACGCCGTTTCATCGTTCAGGCGGACATCGACCGGGCGTTCATCAAGGTGGGCATCGGAGCGGAGAAAAAGAGCAAGCTCATCTCCGACAAGGAGAAGAAGATCACGGCCTACCACGAGACGGGCCACGCCATTTTATTCCACGTGCTGCCGGACGTAGGCCCGGTGCACACCATCTCCATCATCCCCACGGGAACGGGGGCGGCGGGCTACACCATGCCTCTGCCGGAGAAGGATGAGATGTTCAATACGAAGAACAAGATGCTCCAGACCATCATGGTCTCCATGGGCGGCCGGATCGCCGAGGAAATCATTTTCCAGGACGTGACCACCGGGGCCTCCCAGGACATCAAGCAGGCCACCGCCATCGCCAGAGCCATGGTGACCCAGTTCGGAATGTCAGAAAAGCTGGGAATGATCAGCTACGGCAGTGATGACGATGAGGTGTTCATCGGCCGGGACCTGGCCCACACCAGATCCTACAGCGAGCGGGTGGCGGGAGAGATCGACGACGAGGTGAAATCCATCGTGGACGGCTGCTACGCCAAGGCCAAGGCCATCATCATGAAACACGAGGATGTGCTCCACTCCTGCAGCAAGCTGCTGATGGAAAAGGAGAAGATCGGCCAGGAGGAATTCGAGGCCCTGTTCGCGGCCAGCGAGTCTGTGAAAGAGGCCTGAACACGGGATTTCCCGGGACTTTCCCAGGGTTTTGTGTAAAATTTCCCCCGATTCCGGGACGGGAAAAAAGGCGGGCGTGATTTTGCATAAAAAAAGATTTTGAATTCCTGGATGTTTGTGCACACTTATTTTGGGACTTATGATACTATAATTAACGTAAACCCCCCCAATACATTATATAGTTTTTGCTACACCCCATAAGAAACGAAATACCTTCTCCTGAAAGAGCCGGCTACCCCGCCGGCTCTTTCTCTGTCTAAAAAACGTCAGAAACTTTTCTATTGTATAATTTCCCTGGATAGGATAAAATAATAGTATAGATTGGCAGAATGGAAAGAGATAAGAGAGGTATGCCCATGAACAGAGAGGCATTGTTTGCTGACGAGACGGAGGATTACCGGATCCCGGCAGAACCGGATGAGGGACAGGAGGTCTGTCTCCGTTTCCGTGCGTTAAAAAGCGGGGTGGACCGCGTTTTTTTTGTTCGTCTGAATAAGGGCATTCAGGCGCGGATGAACAAGAGAAGCTCCGATGATATATTTGATTACTACGAGTACAGGATGACCCTGGGTGCCGAGCCGGAGTTTTTTTATTTCCGGGTGGACGCCGGGGGAGAGACCTGTTTTTATAACCGCCTGGGGGCTGTGGATGCCGCCGGGTGGGACTACGCGTTTCGCATCACTCCCGGCTTTCACACGCCGGACTGGGCCAAGGGGGCGGTGATGTACCAGATCTTCGTGGACCGGTTCAACCGGGGCGAGACATTCAACGACGTGGAGAGCGGCGAGTACATCTACATCGGCCGCCCCATTTCCCAGGTGACGGACTGGGGGAAGTACCCGGAGACCATGGACGTGGGCTGCTTTTACGGAGGCGACCTGCAGGGAGTGTGGGATAAGCTGGACTACCTGCAGTTTCTGGGGGTGGAGGTCATTTACTTCAATCCCCTGTTTGTGTCCCCCTCCAATCACAAGTATGACTGTCAGGACTACGATCACATCGACCCCCATTACGGGGTCATCGTAAAGGACGGCGGAAAACGGGCAGTGGAGACCGGCATGGACAACTCCGAGGCCACCCGCTACATCCTCCGTTCCACCGACCGCAGGAATCTGGAGGCCAGCGACGCCTTCTTTGCCCGGATGATGGAGGAGATCCACAGGCGGGGCATGAGGGTGATCATCGACGGCGTGTTCAACCACTGCGGTTCCTTCAATAAATGGCTGGACCGGGAGCGGATCTATGAGAAATCCGGCCAGTACGAGCCGGGGGCCTACGTGTCCGCCGACAGCCCGTACCGGAGCTTTTTTAAATTCAACAGCGACAACTGGCCCTACAACGGCAGCTACGACGGCTGGTGGGGCCACGACACCCTGCCGAAACTGAATTATGAGGAATCGCCGAAACTGTACCAGTACATTCTGGACATCGCGAAGAAATGGGTTTCCCCGCCCTACAACGTGGACGGCTGGCGGCTGGACGTGGCCGCCGATCTGGGCCGCACCAGCGAGTTTAATCACCGGTTCTGGCGGGATTTCCGCCGGGTGGTGAAGGAGGCCAATCCCGACGCCCTGCTTCTGGCGGAGCACTACGGCGATCCCACCAGCTGGCTCCAGGGAGACCAGTGGGATTCGGTGATGAACTACGACGCCTTTATGGAACCGCTTTCCTGGTTCCTCACCGGCATGGAAAAGCACAGCGACTGGAGCAGCGACGAGCTCTACGGAGACGGCGCGAAGTTCTTTGAGTCCATGGCCTACAATATGGCCAGGCTCCAGACTCCGTCCCTCCTCACCGCCATGAACGAGCTTTCCAACCACGACCACTCCCGTTTCCTCACCAGGACAAACCGGGTGGTGGGGCGGCTGGGCACCATGGGAGCCAAAGCGGCGGAGGAAGGCATCGACAAGGGAGTGTTCCGGGAGGCGGTGCTGGTTCAGATGACCTGGCCGGGGGCGCCGACCATCTACTACGGCGACGAGGTGGGCGTGTGCGGCTGGACCGACCCGGACAACCGCAGGACCTATCCCTGGGGCGACGAGGACATCGAGCTGATGGACTACCACAGCTATCTGACGAAATATCACAAAAAGCTGAAATCCCTGAAAAAGGGCTCCATAAAGCCTCTGGCCTGGGGAGAACAGTACATCTGCTACGGGCGCATGAAAGGAAAGGAAAAATGCGTGGTGGCGGTGAACAATGGCAAGGAGGACCGGGATCTGGAGATTCCGGTGTGGCAGCTGGGGATCCCTGACGGAACGGTGCTCACCCGCCTGATGTACACCAACCGCTACGGCCACAACGTGGGCCGGGTGGAGTACAAAGTGAAAAACGGTTTCGTGATGATCGACCTGGAGGGCACCAGCGGAATTCTGCTGGCCTGCCGGGTGGGCGGAATCATGGATGTGTAAAACCGGAAGTCCGGCATAGAAAAATGTGGATAAAAAGGCGTCCGGGACGCCGCATGAGAGAAAATGCGGTGTCCCGGACGTTTTGTTTTTCATTCAGTCTTTAAAGAACTGGGGCAGGTACTCCTTGTGGGCCTCCAACAGCTCGTCGATCACCACGTTTGCCAGGGTGTCGCTGGGGCAGAGCGGATTTAAGTTCAGGGCGGCTACGGCCAGGTCACGGTTTCCGGTGACGGCGGCGTCCACTACCATGCGCTCAAAAGCCTTCATCATCTGCACATAGCCGCTGATGGGCAGTTTCAGGCTGCCGGTGGCCAGTGGTTTCGGGCCGTCGGCGGTGATGCGGCAGGCCACCTCTACGGCGCTCTCCGCGGGCAGGTCGGAGATGGAGCCGTTGTTGCGCACGTCCACGTACTGGATGTCACAGGTGTCGTTGTAGATGGACTGGATCAGGTTGCAGGCGGCGTCGGAGTATTTGGCTCCGCCTCTCATGGCCAGCTGCTGCGGTTTCTCCGCCAGCTCCTCGTGGCTGTAAAGCTCAAACAGCTCCTCCTCCGTGCGGCTCACCACTTCCCCGCGGACGGTGCCGGTCTTAAACTGCTCCAGCTCCTCCTCCAGCTGCTCCTTCGTGAAGAAGTAGTAGTTGTGGTAGGGGCAGGGGATGGCCCGCAGTCCCTTGATGAAGGACGGGGAGTAGGGCAGGGATACGAAGTTCTTCATCTGGATCGTATCCTCGTTTGTCAGGTGGGCGTATTTCTCCAGCAGCTCCTCAAAGCGGGACTCGCCGTTTACAAACACGTCCGTGGCGAAGATGAAGTGGTTCACGCCCTGGAGCTCCATGGTCACTTCCTCCTCCTTGGCGTCTAACATCTTGGCGAAACCGGCTACCATGTTCACCGGCACGTTGCACAGGCCGATGGCCTTTTTAAAGTTGGTGTAGCGGTAAATGGCCTCGGTGATCATGCCGGCGGGGTTGGTGAAGTTGATCATCCACGCGTTGGGGCACAGCTCCTGGATGTCCTTTACGATGTCCAGGATCACAGGGATGGTGCGGAACGCCTTGAACATACCGCCGGCGCCGTTGGTCTCCTGTCCGATCAGCCCGTGGCTGAGGGGGATCCGCTCGTCCAGGATACGGGCGGGAAGACGGCCGATGCGCATCTGGGTGGTCACGAAGTCAGCGTCCTTTAAGGCCTCTCTGCGGTCATAGCTTAATTTGATTTCCATGGGCAGTCCGGCTTTTTTCACCATGCGTTTCGCGAGGGCGCCCACGGTTTCCAGTTTCTCACGGCCGGCCTCAATGTCCACCAGCCATAATTCCCGCACGGGAAGGGTATCATATCTCTTGATGAAACCCTCGATCAGTTCGGGAGTGTAGCTGCTGCCGCCGCCGATGGTAACGATTTTTACTGGATTTTTGTTCATTACTGGTTCCTCCTGTTTTTTCTTTCACGCCGCGCGCCGCGTTTCGGGCGGCGTGCTCTGCTATGGTATATACCATGATAGCACAAGCCCTGGGGGATGTCCATATTTTGCAGGAAAATATTCCGTGGAAAAAAGGGTATGGAATCTAAATTGACGAAAACTTCACAAACTTGAACGGGGGAAAATTGGAATATATGTATTGCTTTTGCGGATTAAAGCGGAAAAATTTGTGGAATTTATCCTTAAAAAAGGGAAGAAAACAGTTGCATTATTTGAAAAACATGGTATGATTAAAATTATGAAAGAATGGTCTATACCATAGAAGGAAGTACACGAATTATGACGAAGATTTTACTGGTATGCTCAGCGGGAATGTCCACCAGCCTGATGGTGAACAAAATGAAGGACGCGGCAGCCAGGAGAGGTCTGGAGGCTGAGATCTGGGCCGTTGCCGACGCGGAGGCAGCTAACAACATCGGAAATGCCGACATCATGATGTTAGGGCCGCAGGTTCGTTTCCTGGAGTCCAAGATGAAGGGCATCGCAGGGGACAAGCCCGTTACCGTGATCGACATGGTAGCCTACGGAACCATGAATGGGGAAAAGGTTCTGGATCAGGCTCTGAAGATCCTTGGCAAGTAATAGGAAAAGGGAATACAGGTATAGAAAAACATCGAAAGGAATTTGAGTATGGACGCTTTTATGAGTTGGATGGAGCGGAACTTCATGCCCGTAGCGGCAAAGATCGGCAGCCAGAAACACCTGGTTGCGGTTCGTGACGGATTTATCTCCATCATGCCGGTTACTATGGTAGGAAGTATCGCGGTACTGTTGAACGTATTTTTCAGAGATCTGCCGAACTCCTGGTTCGGCGAAGGAAACTCCTTCGTGGCAGCGATGTCTCAGATCATCAATATCAATGGAAACGTGTATTTCGGTTCCATCGTGATCCTGGGCATGGTATTTACGTTTTCACTGGGGTATCATCTGGCGAAATCCTATGACGTGAACCCGGTGGCCGGCGGCGTTATCGCCTTTGCCGCGGTTGTGACTTGTATGAATCAGAACGCTGTGTTTGATTACACCCTGGGAACGATTCCTCAGGACGTGGTAAACGGAATGACCGCCGCCGGACTGAATGTGGTGGTCAATAATTCCGGAGCGGCAGTGCTCCAGGGCGTGGCAGAGTGGGGCTACATGGGACAGGCTTACACCGGCGCGTCCGGCCTGTTCACCTGCCTGATCGTAGGTTTCCTCGCCTCCATGATCTACATAAAGCTGATGGTGAAGAAGGTTACCATCAAGCTTCCGGACACCGTTCCGCCGGCAGTGAGCAACGCCTTCGCGGCTATTATCCCCGGCGTTGTGGCGGTATACGTATTCGGTATTGTTACGCAGATCTGCGTAGTGCTTACGGGACTCTACCCCAACGACCTGATCGTGGAGTGGATCCAGAAACCTCTGATGGGACTTTCCCAGGGTTTCTTCAGCGTAATCCTGGTAATGTTCCTGGTACAGCTGTTCTGGTTCTTCGGACTGCACGGCTCCAACGTGCTGGCTCCCATCATCGAGGGCATCTATACTCCGGCTCTGCTCCAGAATATGGAAGTCTGGAATGCTACTCATTCCTGGGCTGATATGCCTTACATCTGGACCAGAGGCTCCATCGACGCTTACGCGCAGATGGGAGGCTCCGGAATTACTCTTGGACTGCTGATCGCCATTTTCCTGTTCTCCAAGAGAGAGGACAGCAAAGCGGTGGCAAAGCTGTCCGCCCCCATGGGTGTGTTTAATATCAATGAGCCGGTGATCTTTGGTATGCCGATCGTGCTGAATCCGGTATACCTGATTCCGTGGCTGATCGTTCCGCCGATCTGCGCGGCTGTAGCTTATATGTTTACGGCTGCAGGCCTGATCCCGCCGGTATTCATTCAGGTGCCGTGGGTAATGCCGGTCGGCATCTACGCCTTCCTGGCTACGGGCGGAAACGTGCTGGCAGCGGGAGTGGCGATTTTGAACCTGGTAATATCCTTCCTGATCTGGACGCCGTTTGTCATGCTGGCGAACCGGATGAAAGACAAGGAACAGGCTTAAATTCCAAGCGGGAAGGATATTTCTTTCCCACTTTCCTTATTTAACAGGAAACTGGCTGCTGGCGCAGCCGCGCTCCGGCGCGAGTTGATTCATGAAATCTGTAAAATTTATAGAAGAAAGAGAGGACGTTTATTATGAACATGGAAGATCTTGAGATGATTTGCTTTAACATTATTTCCAACGTAGGGATGGCAAGAGGCAGCTACATCGAGGCCATTGACCTGGCTACCGCCGGCAAGTTTGAGGAGGCTGAGGCAAAGGTAAAAGAAGGGGCGGAGTTCTTCCTCCAGGGCCATCACGCCCATGCGGACCTGATCCAGAAGGAGGCTGCCGGTGAGAGAACGGAGCTGATGCTGGTGCTGGTACACGCGGAGGATCAGCTGATGAGCGCCGAGGCCTTTAAGATTCTGGCGGAGAAGTTCATCGCCCTGAACAAGAAGATCGAAGGAAAGAACTAATTATGGAAAAGAAAGGCTCCTGGCAGCTGTTTTTCATCACCTTAGGGCTTTTATTTATCATGATTTCTCCCCAGGCGGAAAATCCTGGGGTCATGATCACCGGCGGCCTGGCCATTGTGATCATTTCCGTGATCCAGTGGCGGAAGGCCGTGAAAAAGGACAAGGAGAATCATAAGAAATGGTAAAATTTGCGGATAACTTTTATTTTGGTAGCGCCACCAGCGCCACGCAGTGCGAGGGGGCGCATACCCCCGCGGACAAGGGAAAAGACATCTGGGACGTGTGGTTTGAGCAGGAACCGGACCGCTTTCACGGCGGGATCGGACCGGATACCACCTCCACCTTTTATGAGCATTACAAGACGGACATTCCCCTTTTAAAGGCGACGGGACAGAATTCCTTCCGCACGTCCATCAGCTGGTCCCGCCTGTTTCCGGAGGGACGGGGAAAGGTCAATGAGAAGGCGGCGGCCTACTACCGGGATCTGTTTGAGGAGCTGCGGAAAAACGGGATTGAGCCCTTTGTAAACCTGTTCCACTTTGATATGCCGGCGGCCCTGCAGGAGATCGGCGGCTGGGAGAACCGCCAGGTGGTGGACGACTATGCCAACTACGCCAAGACCTGCTTTGAGCTCTACGGGGACATTGTGAAACGCTGGTTTACGTTTAACGAGCCCATTGTCCATGTGGAGTGCGGCTATCTCACCAACTATCACTACCCCTGTAAGGTGGATCCGAAGGCGGCGGTGCAGGTGGCCTATCACACGGCTCTGGCCTGCGCTTCCGCGGTGAAGACTTACCATGAGCTGAACCAGGGCGGAAAGATCGGCATCGTGCTGAACCTGACACCGGCCTACCCCAGAAGTAGCAATCCGGCGGACGTAAAGGCGGCGGAGATCGCGGAGCTGTTTGCCAATAAGAGCTTTCTGGATCCGGCGGTCAAGGGAGAGTACGATCCCAGGCTGATCGAGCTCATCAAGGAGCAGAACCTGATGCCGGAGTACACCCAGGAGGATCTGGCGACCATCCGTGAGAACCGGGTGGACTTCTTAGGTGTAAACTACTATCAGCCGGTGAGAGTGTGCGCCAGGGCGTCCATGCCCAATCCGGAGGCACCGTTCATGCCGGAATACTATTTTGACCACTATGAGATGCCGGGACGGAAGATGAATCCCTACCGCGGCTGGGAGATCTATCCCAAGGGCATCTACGACATCGCCATCAACATCCGGGACAACTACGGCAACATCGAGTGGATGATCACGGAGAACGGCATGGGCGTGGAGAACGAGGACCGGTTCCGGGAAAACGGCCAGATTCAGGACGACTACCGGATCGAGTTTTTCAAGGATCATCTGACCTGGCTGGCAAAGGGCATTGAGGAGGGCAGCAACTGCATCGGCTACCACGTGTGGACCTTCATTGACTGCTGGAGCTGGCTCAACGCCTATAAAAACCGCTATGGACTGGTAGAGCTGGATTTAAAGACCCAGGAGAGACGGATCAAGAAATCTGGCCTCTGGTTTAAGGAGTTGGCGGAGAATCACGGATTTTAAGAACGGAAGGCCGCCGGGCGCGCAGTTGCCCGGCGGCAGAGCCGTTTTCCAGCATGAAACCCTGGTGAGAAGGACGGAACAGAAAAAGGACAGCATGGGAGGAGACTGGTATGATACAGATCAGAGAAAAATTGAAAGTGGGAGCGGCGGAGTTTTTCGGCCAGCTTCGGGAATCGGTGGCCTATGACGCGTCTGAGGCGACAGGCAGCCCCGTAGCTTTGGAGGAGATCCAAACAGGATACAGCTACGAGAAACGGATGAAAAACCGTATGGGCAGCGCGGGCAGCGTAAAGGTACAGATCACAGAGTGGACGGCGGACCGGTGCTATGAGGCGGAATTCATTTCCTCTGGCGGCACCAATCGTTTGAAATACGTGATCGAGGAGGACCCGGAGGGCGGCATCTGGGTGGACTACACGGAGGATTATGTGGGCAGCTCCAAATCTCTGGAGTTGAACTACAAAATTGTCAGTGTTTTCATGAACCGGGGAGCGAAAAAGAGGGCACGGCGTCTTCTGCACGCTATCGAGTCGTATTTACTGGAGAAAAAGGAGAGATAGCGCTTGGGAGCTCCGAGATATTTGGAAATAAAAAACCGTCTGCTGGAGGAGATCGAGAAACAGCCGCCCAATTCCCCCATTCTGTCAGAGCGGGAGCTGGCGATTCAGTACGGCGCCAGCCGCATGACGGTGCGCCGGGCTGTGGATGAGCTGGTGGTGGAAGGGTTTCTCTACCGCAACGGGAATAAAGGCACCTTTGTGGCGGCCAGAAATACCATAAAGAAGAACACGGCCACAGGCTCCATTTTGGCGGAGGAGCCGGAGTCCACGATGATTTATTTCAACATCAAGAAGATTCCGGAAATCGCCCCGTTTTTGGACATTTTGGAGGATGAGGCAATCCTGCGCATTGTGCGGGTAAACCACATCGGGGAACGGCTGCTGAGCGTAGAGGAAATCTACTATGTGCGCAGCCTGATTTCCGACGATGACATCAACGACTTAAAGCATCTTCTGGATCTGAATGGGTTTGTGAAACAGGGGACGATCACCCAGCGGTTCGTGCCCATGCTTTTGCCTGCCCACTACGCCACCCAGCTGGAGCTGGCGCCGGGCACGCCCATTATCATGGTGGAAAGCCTGATCCGCAGCCGCAGCGGAGTGCCGGTCATCTATGTGAAAACCTACAATAATCCCTATGAAAACGCCATCGAGATCACGTATTAAAATCTGGGGCGCTCCGGGCGGCAGCCTGCCCGGAGAAACACCGCCGGATCTGAGAGGGGATCAGAGGCGTGGATCAAAGACCTGGTCAGAAAAGCTCAGAAAAAGCCAGGCCAGAAAAATGAAAAAAAGGCTTGATTTTTGTCCGGCGCTGTGATACACTCCCGTCTTTGACAGTTAGAGAAAACAAAAATGCCAGATTCCCTTGAAAAATCAAGGGTTCTGGCATTTTTCAATATTGGATTTTTTGAGTACTTTTTCCCCTCTCTTTGTGTTTTGAAAAATTTTTTTCATTTCTTTCTGATTGATAATCTCATAGTCTGTACGAAAGCCGAACGTTTCGTGGAGGGCGTCTGTCACATCCGTTCTTGTGTAAGTTGGGACATATCCTTCTCCATGCACGGAAAACATTTCCATGTCCCGCAGGGTATCCAGGATCTCATCTGCGGTGAACGGATCGTCCAGGGCTTTTTCCAGATACCGATACAGGATCAAAGATAAGAAACAGGTCAGGAAGTGGGCTTTGATCCGGTTTTCGGTGCGTACATATGCGGGCCTGGACTTGAAATCCGTTTTCATAATGCGGAAACATTCCTCGATCTCCCAACGCCTTTGGCTGATCTTTGCGATCTGGGGGGCAGGATCTTCAAGGTTGGTGCATACAGCATAGAACCCGTCATAACGGGATTCCTCCTCGATCACGCGGCAGTCGATTTCCAACAGATCATGGTCTGCAATCTCCCCATCGGAGGTGACGCCGGTTCGTTTGATAAAACGCTTGCAATCGTTCTGGCTGTGCTGTTTCAGGGAAGAAAGGGTTCCATCCAGGAGTTTCCTTGCCCGTTCGATTTGCCGGTTGCGGATGTTCTGCTGATAGTATTTATATTTCAATGAGAATGTTACAATTAATTTCTGCTCCAGCCCGTTTTCCTTTATCCAGCGTTCCTTGTAAAAGACGGCCTGTTTGAAATGTTCGGCAAGTTTTTCATCTGTTTGCAGCTGATGGATGTCGAAGGTCTTTGGGAGCCCGTCTTTTTCCGTTTCCATCCCTTCCAGTTTCCAGCCAGTGGGATTCAGGCACCAGTCTTTTAAATCCTGTTTCAGCTTTTTGATGGACTGCGTGGTAATGAAAGCCCGGCCGCCTTTGGTATTGAACTGCCGGTTGGTTTTGGAAGAAAGCCCTGAATCCGTACACACAACGAATTTCGCGAGACGGAAATCGCGAAGGATCTGCTCCTCCAGAGGGATCAGGGTCTGCTGCTCGTTTGTGTTTCCCGGATGTATGGAAAAAGCGAGGGGGATGCCATCGCCATCCATAAAAAGCCCCATTTCCACCAGAGGGAGGGGCTGATGCTGTTTGGATGGGCCATACTGTTTCAAGCCTTCCTCCTGCTCGATTTCAAAGAAAAAGTTGGTACAGTCATAAAAGAGGACTTTATCATTCCTTTTAGAAAGAGCCTTGCTGTTTTTATATAATTCGGACTGGATAAAGGCGTCCTCCGCAGCAATGACATCCAGAGCCCGGTAGACATGGTGCAGGGAGAACGTGGGCTGTTCCAGGAACTTTTTGGATTCCTCAAAGGTTTTTAACTTGGAGGAAGGAAACAGCACTCTGCCATAAATCAGCCGGGAAAGGATCCCGTTCAGGTCAAAGGTAAACTTGTATTGATCGGAAATGACAGTACATATCTGCGGTAGTCCGAGCGAGTAATAAATCTGCTGGAGGAAGAGATAGCCGATGTTAAAGCGGCGTTGCTCGCCCATAGGAATTCGTTTTGACTGCTTGTACTTCACAACCACTTCTCGTTTCTGTTCTTTTTCCAGGCGGTTTAATTCTTCTATGTAAGATTTTGCCCAGGCGATCGGGTCATCGTGCAGTTTGGAAAGCTGGTCATATGTGCCCAGTTTTTCTACAATACGGGAGGAGTGCTTGCCGTTTTCATAGGTAGATGCAATCACGTAGAGAGATTGTGCGTTCTTTGATTTTGATATTTTAAGCCTCATAATGGATGACCTCCTCTTTATAGTATAGCACAATACTCAAAAGTACTCAATAGAAAAATGAAAAATTTGACAAAAAAATGCAGGATTTATGCGGCCTGCGAGGATTTTTCTTTTGTTTAACTGTCAAACGCCCGAGCAGCAGCACGCAGGCGAAAGGAATCAGCGTGGCTGGCCAGTCCAGACGTTTTGACAGCATAACAGCCTCCTTTTTGTTCAAAAAAGTAATTTTATAAAATATATTGAACATATTAACACCGGATACTGGAAAAATCAAGGGGCAAATGTGAAGATTTTCTGACTTTTTTTGAAAACCCCTATAAAAAAAACGGGACATCCGATATAATACTAGAGCAGAAAAAAGGAGGAACAGATAAAATGAAGAAAGTACTGATTGCCATAGGATGTGCAGCACTCTTAAGCGGATGTACGCAGAGCAATATCGTGAAACCGGAAAACGGTTCCGTCGTTCCGGAGACAGGAGTAATCGAGGGAATCCAGATCGACTGGGCGCAGGTGCAGGAAGAACTGGACGATCAGTTTGTAGGCTCTGAGGATTATCCCTATGGAGTGAATATAGATTTCTACGTGGAGGACGAGAATGCCTACGTCATGACCACCGTAGAGGACGGCGTGAGCAAGGAGGAGGCGGCCAGATACGCGTCCGCTGTAATCCGGGGCATTAATGACAGCGTCGCCATGCAGGATTTTTCCTATAAGAATGACGGCAGCAGCTTTTATGGAAAATTTTCCGATGAGAATGTGGTGTGGATCTATGTGATGCCGGAGAGCACCGTGGACGACGAGAGCACCTGGCTGGTGGACGACGCCATCATTCCCGGAAGACAGCGCCTGGTAGAGCCGAATTATACCTCCGCGGAATGGGAGACGGCCTCCTGGGACGACGGCACCGCTGATTTCGCTGCCGGCCTGTCCATGGATGATATGACGGAAGATTCCGCGGACGCGGCAGCAGAGTAAGGAGAACCGCGATGAAGGGATGCAGGATTTACGGGGCAATTCTGGCCACGCTGTGCCTGCTGCTCCTGACCGGGATCCGCGGGGGAGAGAGCTATAACCTCCCTGACGGGCTGGAAATACGAAAAAGTGGAATCGAGCTGGTGGACATCGAAGGGGAAACCGGGGCGGCGGAGACGGCAGAGCCTGAGGAAGAACCGTTTTTAGGCGGGGCAAAGCTGATGCTTTTGGCCAACCAGAGCGCCAGCCAGATGCTCTCCTCCGTCATTCAGACAAAAGACGGGGGCGTGATCGTGGTGGACGGCGGCACCCCGGCGGATGCCCCTCACCTCATTGATGTGGTGCAGTCCATGGGCGGCCGGGTAAATGCCTGGCTCATCACCCACCTTCACAACGACCACGTGGGGGCCTTGACCACCATTCTTAACATGGAGCAGCCGCCTCTGGAGATCGACGGAATCTACTATTCCATCGTCACCGAGGACTGGTACTATGAAAATGACCCCACCAGGGCAGATACGGCGGCCGCCTTCATAGCGGCCATCCAGAGAGTGCCGGAGGAGAAACGCCACGACGACATCCGCAAGGGAACCACGATCCAGGTGGCTGACGCCACCGTGACGGTGATGAACAAGCGGTATCTGTTTCAAAACGACAGCGGGAACAATGCCTCTGTGGCCTACACCGTCTGTGTAAACGGCAGATACATCGTATTTTTAGGAGATATGGGACAGGAAGCCGGCGCCCGGCTTTTAAAGGACTGGAACCCCCAGGATTTAAAATGCGACATCATCCAGATGGCCCACCACGGCCAGGGCGGAGTGGACGAGGATTTCTACCGGGTGATGCGGCCGAAGATCTGTCTCTGGCCCACCCCTCAGTGGCTCTGGGACAATGACAACGGCGGCGGCCCCGGCAGCGGGAAGTGGCAGACGGCCACCACCAGGAAGTGGATGGAGGATCTGGGCGTGACGGAACACTACTGCATCAAGGACGGCGACCAGACCATACTGTGACCGGGTGAAATGGAAAAATAAGAATCAGGACCATAAAGACAGGGCAGACGGCCGGGAAAACCGTCTGCCCTGTTTTGCGCACTCCGCGCGGAAAAAATGTCTGCTGGCGCAGCCGCGCTCCGGCGCCCACTTTTTGTATGTTCCGCACATTTTCCGGCGGCGCCGGGAAAAATCAGTCTTTTACGATCAGCCCGCTGTGGTAGGAATGGTTTCCCAGCTCCTTTAACAGCAGATGGAAATCCTGCTCCTCCAGGGGTACCTGGGAGGTGAGGGATTTGTTTAGCAGGTAGTACACCAGGTCGCATTTTCCCAGGGCCTGGTAAAACAGGTCGGGGAAGGTGGCCTTGGAGGCTAAGGACTTGTCCCAGGGGTTGCACCAGGTCTCCCGGTCCAGGTTCAGGCATTTCCGGGGATTGGACACCTCGTCCGTCACCAGCTTGGTGGAGGCGATGGGGTTTTTCAGGAAAATAGACTCCACAAACTCGATGCTGTTCTTTTTCCGGCCGGACTTGTCCGCCAGGGTGCGGCAGCCAAACCGCAGGGCCAGGATGGAGCGGTGAACCATGCGGGGCGTCACCTGGAAATTGTTCCGGTAGGTGATGGGATAGTAGGTCTCGTTGATGCAGGCGGACAGGAAACGGGAGATAAACTGGATCTCCTGACCGTTTAAACAGATGGTGGCCGCCTGGTTAAACTGGGACGGTTTCTTTTTTTTGTACTTTTTCAGTAGCAGGGCGTCGATGTCGTTTTCCAGGGAGGCGTGCTGGCCGTGGTGGTGGGTGGACGGGTTATTCACGTCGTAGCCGATCCGCCCGTACACGTAGGGATGGCAGATGGAGTCCCCCACATAGTGGCAGATGTAACCGGCCAGGTAGGAAAGCCCCTGCTCCCGCTGCTGCCGGGAGGTAAGCCTGGAAAGGTGAGTCAGATAGCAACGGAAAAAATCATTTACGTGGTGCTCGTGCATATAGGAGCCCACATTCCGGTAGTCCCGGTGACGGAGAATGGGGATGTTGTAAAAAAACATATCCGGTCCCTGAAGACCCAGCTGATAGAGCCAGCGGTATTTGGCAATGATGTGCTTGAGCGGCTGGTACTTCATATCGTTGTAAGCTTTCATACCCATTATGTAGTGAGTGGTAAAGCCTGGCATAAGATCCCTCGTTTCTGATATTTGTTCTTAGGAATAAGTATACCACACCCATTCATAAAATGCGATAGAAAAGCGATGGAAAGAAGGGCGCGGAAATGATGGAGAGGCTGCAGGAGCTGGTCTGGGGGCCGTGGATGCTGGCGGCGTTTCTGGGGATCGGAGTGTACCTGACGGTGAGGAGCGGGCTGTTCCAGCTGCGGAGGTTTCCGCTGTGGTGGAGAGCGACGGGAGGCAGCCTCTGGAACGGGACAAACCGGAATCAAACGGCGGAAACCGGCGGGATCACCACCTTTCAGACGGCCTGCACGGCCCTGGCGGCCACCATCGGCACCGGAAACATCGTGGGGGTGGCCACTGCCCTGACCGCCGGAGGGCCGGGAGCTATTTTCTGGATGTGGGTGTCGGCGGCCATCGGGATGATGACGGCTTACGGGGAAACCTACCTGGGGGTTCGCTACCGCAGGCGGGAGGGGAAAATGTGGGTCAGCGGCCCCATGGTGTATCTGGAGGACCGGCTGCACCTTCCGGCTCTGGGGCTTTTATACAGCTTTCTCTGTATGATGTCCTCTTTGGGGATGGGCAGCATGGTACAGGCCAATTCCGTGTCGGAGACGGCGGCGTACAGCTTTTCCGTGCCCCCCTTTTTGTCGGCGGTGGCGGTCACAGTTCTGGTGGGATTGGTGGTTTCCGGGGGGACAAAGCGGATTGCCGCCGTTTCCGGAAAGCTGATGCCGGCGGCATCCGGTATTTATATTCTGTTCTCCCTGATGGTGATTTTCTCCTGCTTTGACCGTCTGCCGCAGGTGTTTGCGGCCATCTGGAGGTCGGCCTTTGAACCGGCAGCGGCTGCGGGGGGAGCGGCGGGGTATCTGGTGAGCCGCAGCGTGCGCTACGGCGTTTCCAGAGGCGTATTTTCCAACGAGGCGGGGCTGGGGACGCTGGCCATTCTTCACGGGGCGGCGGACGAGGAGGAGAGCGGGGCTGGGGTGGAACCGCGGAAACGGCCTCCCGCCGTCTCTCTCGCCCAAAAGCAGGGGATGTGGGCCATGTTTGAGGTGTTTTTTGACACCATTGTGATCTGTACCCTGACGGCCCTGGTGATTCTGCTGGTGACGGCGGAGTACGGCGGTGGCGGCTACGACGGGGCGGCCCTGACGGCCTACTGCTTTTCCAGACGGCTGGGGGCGGCCGGGGAGTACCTGGTGTCCGCCTCCATGATCGTGTTCGCCTTTGCCACCATGGTGGCCTGGTCTTACATGGGAAAGCAGGCGTTTCTCTATCTGTTTTCCAGGACGCCTTTTTCCGGCAGGGCGGGGGAGCGGATTTACCTGATTTTATATCTGAACGCCATCTTTCTGGGATGCCTGGCCAGGCTGGAAACGGTGTGGCAGCTTTCTGACATCTGGAACGGGCTGATGGCCCTGCCGAACCTGGCGGCCCTGTATCTGCTGCGGCGGGAGGTGGCAGCCAGCATTCCTGAAAAATTTAAAACCATTCCTTGACAGGCGGCCGGTTTTTCAGTATACTTTTTCTTTGATGAAAGGGAGTAGCTTCCATTGAAAAATGTCATGTATTGCCGTCATCACAGTTAGAGATAACTCGGTGTACATATAATAAGCGAGACTTTGATCACACTTTTTGTGTGGCGGAGGCTCGCTTTTTGTGTCATAGGAAACGCAGTTTCCTATGACACAAAGGCCTCCGGCGGTGTCCTCCGCCGGATAACGAGGGGAAAATACCAAGGGAGGAAGAAGAAACATGGGAATGGTGTATCTGTGGCTGATTGTAGGTTTTGTGCTCCTGATTAAGGGAGCGGATTTCTTTGTGGAGGGCAGCTCATCCGTGGCAAAACTGCTGCGGGTGCCCAGCGTGATCATCGGGCTGACGGTGGTGGCCTTCGGAACCAGCGCGCCGGAGCTGGCGGTGAGCGTGACCGCCGCCCTGAACCACAACAACGGGATCGCTGTGGGAAACGTGATCGGCTCCAATATTTTCAATCTGCTGGTGGTGACCGGCTTAAGCTGCATGGTGATGGCCCTGCCGGCAGATAAGAAGATTATGAACTGGGATTTCCTGTATTCCATTGTCATCGCCGTGGCGCTGCTGGCCATGATCGCCTTTGACCGGAGTATGGGAAGAATCGACGGAGTGATTCTGATGGTTCTGTTTGCCTATTTCCTTTACGTGACCATCCGAGCCGCTTTGAGCGGGCGGGCGGGGGCACAGGAGGAGATCGAGGTGCTGTCGCCCCTGAAAAGCGCGGTGTTTATCATCGGAGGGCTGATCGCCATTGTGATGGGAGGAGATCTGGTGGTGGACAGCGCCAGCAGCATAGCGGCGGCCTTCGGACTGACGGAAAACCTGATCGGGCTCACCATCGTAGCCATGGGAACCTCCCTTCCGGAGCTGGTGACCAGCATGGTGGCGGCTAAAAAGGGAGAAAACGGCCTGGCCCTGGGAAATGTGATCGGCTCCAATATCTTCAATATCCTGCTGATCTTAGGCGTTTCCTCCGTGCTCAGTCCTATCCGGGTGACGGTGTTCTCCTCCTATGACCTGATCTGCCTGATTTTGTTCAGCTGCGTGTGCTGGGTGATGGGAAAGAGAAAGATGAAATACACCAGATTTCACGGGATTTTGATGGTGGCAATGTATGCGGGGTATATGATTTATATTATTATGCGGGCGTAATTGTGCCGGCGCGGGTATCGGCGTCCGGAGAACAGACGGTGTGAGAAATATGCGGGCGTGCGTCAGGCACGCCCGTTTTGCGGCAGTATAGGAAACACCGTAAATCAGAAAAATGGGGAACGTCCCCAAGCGCTGCGAAACGACGAAAAAATCCGGGAGGCTCGCGCCGCCCGGATTCATATTATAAAAAAGGGAGGAGAGCTGATAAAATCAGCTCAAGTATTATGAAAAAAATCTTGTAATTCATAGCAGCTCTCGCTGTCTATGGTTGTAGTATAGACAGTAAACATGAAGAAAAAATGTTGATTGTGTAAATGGTTTTTAAATATATTTTGAACAAAATATGAACAACCCCTTGACAAAAGGGGCGGTCATATCCGTCCTGCGGCCCGCATAGAATAGTAGTAATCTGAAAATGGGAGGTTGCGGATGAGACGGATATGGAACGGGAAACTGGCGCTGGTGGCCGTCCTTGCGCTGTGGGTGCTGCTGGCGCGGTTTGTCACCGGCTGCACACAGAACACGGCCCCGGAAAAGCTGCGGGATCTGGATTTCACGGTGGTGGGGGACAGTGAAGTGCCGGCGGAGCTGCAGGGGATCATCGCGGAGAAAAAGGCGGCGCCCTTTAAACTGACCTACACGGACGGGCAGAATCTCTATATTGTGCAGGGATACGGAGAGCAGGAGACAGGGGGCTACAGCATCGCGGTGCACCAGCTGTACCTGACGGAGGGCTCCATCGTGTTCCAGGCGGAGCTTATGGGCCCGCAGAAGG
>OLRK01000232.1_pt1 | contig 69845 bp, 59 predicted proteins | sample 1672911 | NCBI WGS metagenome assembly OLRK01 (sample SAMEA3136736, study PRJEB25190) | human gut metagenome | biome: human gut; feature: human-associated habitat; material: faeces | place: Austria | collected 2013
TGCGTGCAAGCACGCCCATCTATATCGTCGCCATCCGGGGCTTTCACACTAAATGACAGAAAGCTAACGAGAAATCAGATGTCCCAAGGCGGAGACACCGCCCAGGCGGCCCGTCATCCGCCTTGGAACAAAACCCAACCAATAGGAGAGAACAAGCGATGAAGACCCCCTGTCAGAGAATCGAGAGCAGCATTATCAAGAAGTTTCGCAAGGAAATCTGGAGGCCCTTCGTCCGGGGGATGCAGGAGTTTCAGATGGTGAAGGCCGGGGACCGGGTGGCCGTGTGCATTTCCGGGGGAAAGGATTCCATGCTGTTAGCCAAGTGTATGCAGGAAATCCTGCGCCACGGGAACGTGGAGTTTGAGCTGAAATTCCTGGTGATGGACCCGGGCTACCATCCGGACAACCGGCGGATGATCGAGGAAAACGCCAGGCTGATGGAGATTCCCATCGAGATAATGGAATCCGACATTTTTGACGCGGTAGTGGACGTGGAGGACAACCCCTGCTACCTCTGCGCCAGGATGCGCCGCGGGTTCCTCTACGCCAACGCCAAACGCTTAGGCTGCAACAAGATCGCCCTGGGCCACCACTTCAACGACGTGGTGGAGACCACCCTCATGGGAATTTTATACGGCGGCCAGTTCAACACCATGATGCCAAAGCTCCACAGCACCAATTTTCCGGGGATGGAGCTGATCCGCCCCCTGTACTACGTGCGGGAGGAGGACATCCTGGCCTGGAAGGACTACAACGGGCTGCGGTTTTTGCAGTGCGCCTGCCGGTTTACGGAGCAGATCGCCAAGGAGCGGGCGGCGGCTGGGGACGCGGCAAACGCTGCCGACATTGTCCACACGTCGAAACGCCAGGAGGTCAAGGAGCTGATCGCGGCCCTGAAACGGACCAATCCCAGCGTGGAGAACAATATTTTAAAGAGCGCGGAAAACGTAAATCTGGACATCTGCCTGGGGTACGTTTCCGGAGGCGTCCGCCATCATTTCATGGACCGCTACGAGACAGGCAGCGGCACATAAAAGCCGGTCCGGCGGCATAGACTTTCTTATAAAAATAAATAAGGAAGGTATGCCAACATGGAACTGGTGAAGAAAAATATCCGCATGAACCGTTGGAAAAACCATGCGGCCACCCAGCTGACCCTGGATGACGATTTTATCGTGCCGGACACGATGGATGACATGGAACAGGTGGTCCTGGACACGGGCAGCATACAGATCGAGGCCTCCAGAGTCCAGGGGGGGAAAGTGATCATCAAGGGAAAGCTGGATTTTAAGGTGCTTTACCGGAAGGAGGGCGGCGGCCTGCAGGCCCTGGGCGGTTCCATCCCCTTTGAGGAGACGGTGAACGTGCCGGGGCTGACGGAGCACGACTATGTAAACGTCACCTGGGAGCTGGACGACTTAAACGCCGGCATGATCAATTCCAGAAAAATGAACGTAAAAGCCCTGGTGACCTTAAACGTGCAGGTAGAGAGCATTTTTGACGCGGTGGCCGCCGTGGACGTGGCTCTTTCCGGAAACGGGGAGGACACGGAGGCCCTGCGGGAGGAGCTGGACGTGGCGGGGATCGCCGTCCGCAAAAAGGACACCTACCGGGTGAAGGAAAGCATTTCCCTCTCCGGAAACAAGCCCAATATGGAGAAAATCCTCTGGAGCGAGGTGCGCCTGGCGGGGACGTCCAGCAGGCCGGGAGACGGCACCATACATATTGACGGGGAACTGGCGGTGTTTGTGATCTACGCCTCCGAGGGCGAGGGGACGCCGGTGCAGTGGCTGGAGGAGAGCATTCCCTTTTCCGGCGAGCTGGAGGTGACGGGATGCAGGGAGGACATGATCCCCGTGGTGTCCATGCGCCTGGTTCACCGGGAGGTGGAGGCAAAACCGGACTACGATGGGGAAATGCGGGAGCTGGAGCTGGACGCGGTGGTAGAGCTGGATATGAAACTCTACGAGGAAGAACGAATCCAGCTTTTGAGCGACCTCTATTCCACCAACCGGGAGCTTTTGCCGGAGACGGGGGAGGTGTGCTTTGACCAGATCCTGACGAAAAATCTGTGCAAATGCAAGATCAGCGAAAAAATGGAGATCAGCCGCCACGACAGGATCCTGCAGATCTGCCACAGCGAGGGCGCAGTCAAAATCGACGAGGTGGAGGTAAAGGACGACACTCTCCACATCGACGGGGTGCTGGAAGTGCAGCTTTTATACCTCACCGACGACGACAGCCAGCCCATTCAGTCGGTGACGGAGGTGGCCCCCTTCCACCAGGCGGTGGAGGCGAAGGGGATCGACGAAAACAGCATTTACCAGTTAAACGCCAGCCTGGACAATATGTCGGCGGTGATGCTGGGGGGAAGCATGGTGGAGCTGCGGGCGGTGGTCAACCTGGATCTGCTGGTGCTGCAGCCGGTCTGCCGCCAGGTGATCACCGGCGTGGACGTCCAGCCCCTGGATGTGGAAAAGCTCCAGAGGCTGCCGGGGATTGTGGGCTATATCGTCCAGCCTGGGGATTCCCTGTGGAAAATCGCGAAAAAATTTCACACCACGGTGGATAACGTGATGGAGACCAACGGGCTGACCTCCGACCTGATCATGCCGGGGGAAAAGCTGATCCTGGTAAAGGAAATCGCCCAGGGGTAAGTCTGCCGCACCAACCGGGCCTCCCCCGCATATGATAGATTATGAATGTTTCCCGGGATTGCGAGAGCACGCAGTGCGAAGCAATCCGGAACATCTGAAGCTTTCTTAGCGGCGGGACGGCCCGCCGGCAGACACTGCACCCGGCCGGTGCTTTATATAGATCGGGACGTCCCATTTGCGGGGTGGACCGGGCGGCTGCGGCCAGCAAGAGACCGCTGCCGTTTACATAGCGTGTAGTGTCTGCGGGGAGGAAAAAGGCCAGTTGGCCCTGGGGTCAGGGCGGGAGGAGACAGGTACAGATGAGCAATTATACATATCTGATGAAGTGCGCGGACGGCACCCTCTACTGCGGTTGGACAAACTGTCTGGAGCGGCGGCTTGAGGCCCACAACAGCGGAAAAGGAGCCAAATACACCAGGAGCCGCCGCCCGGTGGCCTTAGCCTACTGGGAACGGTTTGCCACGAAGGAGGAGGCCATGAGCCGGGAGCAAGCCATCAAGCGGCTGGGGAGAAAGGAAAAGGAGAAATTGATTCAAATGGGAATTGAGAGACGAAAGGAAACGGCCGCCCACATCAACCGGCTGGGAGCGTTCTGCGGGATGCGGGACGTGCCGGAGCTGACGGGACGTGCCTTAAAGGAGCGGTACGGCTTTTCCCAGGCCGATGTGATGGTGCTGTTTGGCGGCAGCATCCTTAGCGGCGGGGACGCGCTGGCTCAGGCCATGAAGGAGGGAGCGGCCAGGCGCTACGTGATCGTGGGCGGTGCCGGCCACACTACAGAGACCCTCCGCCGCCGGATGAAGGAGGAGCTGCCTGGGCTTAAAACCGCCGGAAAGTCGGAGGCGGAGCTGTTTGCCGCCTACATAAAGGAAAAGTACGGCCTGGAGGCGGATGCCCTGGAGTGCTATTCCACCAACTGCGGAAACAATATTACCTATCTGCTGGAGCTTTTGCGGGAACGGGAGTTTCCCCATGAGACGGTGATCCTCTGCCAGGATGCCACTATGCAGAGGCGGATGGACGCGGGGATGCGCCTGGCGGCCCCGGCGGGAACGGTGATTGTCAATTACGCGGCCTACCGGGCGGAGGTGGAGGAGGACGGCAGTCTCTCTTTCCGGCAGCCGCCTGCGGGGATGTGGGAGATGGAGCGGTATATCAGCCTGCTTTTAGGGGAGATCCCCCGCTTGACCGACGATGAAAACGGTTACGGCCCCCGCGGAAAGGGCTTTATCGCCCATGTGGAGGTCCCGGAGGATGTGAGGGCGTCCTTTGAGGCGCTGAAACAGGAATTTCCCGACCTGGTGCGGGAGGCGAACCCGGCTTTCTCCGCGCCGAAACCGTCTGCACCGCAGGAAATCCCCCTTTCCTGAGACGCAAAAATGGCAGACAGGAGAGCATTCTCCCATCTGCCCCATATCTGCCGTCAGGCCACGAACTGGTACATGACGATGTAGTGGCACAGGCTCCCGCCCATGACAAAGAGGTGGAAAATCTCATGGGAGCCGAAGTTTTTATGCCTGGAATTAAAGATCGGCAGCTTTAAGGCGTAGATCACGCCGCCGATGGTGTAGATTACGCCGCCCGCCAAAAGCCAGCCAAAGGCCGCCCCGGGCAGAGCCTGGATAATCTTCTGCATGGCCAGCACGCACACCCAGCCCATGGAGATGTAGATCAGGGAGGAAAACCACTTGGGACAGGTGACCCACAGGGCCTTGATCAGGATCCCGGCGGCGGCGATGGCCCACACCAGGGACAGCAGGTGCCAGCCGGTGGAATCCCCCAGCACAATCAGGCACACCGGCGTGTAGGTGCCGGCGATGAGCACGAAAATCATCATATGGTCGATCTTTTTCAAAATCTTGTTCACTCTGGGGGAAATATCCAGGGTGTGGTAAACGGTGCTGGCGGCGTACAGCAGGATCATGCTGACGATAAAGATCGCCAGAGCTGCCACATGGAGCCGTCCTGGCTCGGCAGCCGCCTTGACCAGCAGCGGAAACGCGGCGAAAAAGGCGAGAACCATCCCGATGAAGTGTGTGATGGCGCTGCCTGGGTCTTTGAGATGGAATTTCATAGAAAACGCCTCCTTAGAAAGAACAACTACATAATGTAGTAATGAAAACTACGTACAATGTTTTTATATACTATACATCCGTAACCATGGAATGTCAAGGAGAAATCAGCTCATGCTCAACATTTTATTTGAAGATCAAAGCATTATTGTGGCGGAAAAGCCCGCCGGACTGGAGTCCCAGGCCACCAGAAAACTGGAGCCGGACATGGTCAGCGAGATCAAAAAACATATCCACAAATTATCCACGGCCCGTTCTGGAAAAACGGAGGAACCTTACGTAGGAGTTATCCACAGGCTGGACAAGCCCGTAGGGGGAATCATGGTGTACGCCAAGACGAAAGAGGCCGCGGCATCTTTAAGTAAGCAGGTTCAGGACCGGTCCATGAAAAAAACCTATCTGTCCATCATATGTGGAAAACCTGTGGATAATGTGGGTAACTTTGTGGATTTTCTGTTGAAAGATGAGAAAAACAATTATTCACGGGTTGTGGATAAGGGGACAGCCGGGGCAAAACGGGCCGAGCTGCGCTATAAAACCCTCAGCCATGGCCTGCTGGACGGAACGGAGGTGTCCCTGGTGGAGGTGGAACTGCTCACCGGGCGCCATCATCAGATCCGGGTCCAGTTTTCCTCCCGTGGGCTGCCCCTCTGGGGGGATGAAAAGTACGGAGTCCCAAAGGATGGGGAACCCGGCGCACCCGCATCCATTCCGGGAAACCTGGAAATCCCCGGCCGCAGTCGCCGGTTTCGCAGGCCGGAACCGCTGGCCCTCTACGCCTGCCGCCTGGAATTCTTCCATCCGGTTACCGGAGAGCGGATGAGCTTTTCTGGCCGTCCCGCGGCCGGGGCCTTCCGGCGCTATGAGGAGCGGGAAACCGTGTAAAAAAAATTACGCCCCCAGCGCTCCCATATTTTCGACAAAATCCGCTGAAAAAATAAGGAAGCATATTTTCCTGCCCGCCGTTTCATACTAGAGACTGTACAAAGGAAGTACAAATCAGAAACAGGTGGGAGCCATGGTCAGACCGAGCAAGAAACTGAAGAAGATTTTTTTGATTGTGGGAATTACGGGAGTGGTTTATGCAGGGTTTAAGTACCTGCTCCCTCTCGTAGTTCCTTTTTTGGCTGCCTATATCGTGGCTCTGGGGTTAAAGCCGTCGGCCCACTGGCTCCACCGCCGCCTGCGGATCCGTTTCCACGGGCGGGAATGGCGTCTTCCTGTGGGAGTGATCGGCGGAGCAGAGCTTCTGGTCGTGACGGCGGTGCTGGGGGCGCTGGCCTACTGGGGCCTGTGGAAACTCTGCCGGGAGGCGGCCCTTTTGTCGGAGCGGCTGCCGGACTGGATCGCGGCCCTGGATGTGTGGCTCACCGGAAGGTGCCACAGCATGGAAGAATTTCTAAGCCTTCGCCCTGGCTGCCTGGTGCAGCTGGCGAGAGAGCTTTTGTCTGGTTTAAGAGGCAGCTTAAAACAGGCGACCATGCCCTTTCTCATGGAAAACTCCATGGCGGTGCTGGAGTGGGCCGTTCAGTTTATGGTGGTCAGTGTGCTGTTTTTCCTGGCGGCCATTCTCTCCCTGGAGGAGATGGAGGATTTGAAACGGCGGAGGGACAGCTCCATTTTCTGGAGAGAGTACGCCATGATCGGGGAGCGGCTGGCCACGGCGGGCAGAGCCTATTTAAAGACCCAGGGCATGGCCCTGATTCTCACCATCCTGGTGTGCATGGCCGGCCTGTGGCTGCTGGGGAACCCTTATTATATTATGCTGGGAATCGTCATTGGGATTCTGGATGCCCTGCCGGTTCTGGGCACAGGCACGATTTTCATTCCCTGGGCTGTGTTTGCCGCCGCCGGAGGGCGCTGGGGCCAGGCCGCCGGGCTGGCGGCGATCTACGTGGTCTGCTATTTCCTGCGGGAGTTTATGGAGGCCAGGATCATGGGAAATGAAATCGGCCTCACGCCGCTGGAATCCCTGACGGCCATCTATGTGGGCTGGCAGCTGTTCGGGTTTCTGGGCTTTATCCTGGGGCCCATCGGCCTGATTCTCATCGAGGATCTGGTGGAGGCGGCGGAGCGGTCCTGGACAGGGCGGGACGGGCCCGCCGCCCGGGAAGAATGAATGGCAGGGCGTGTCTTTCGCGGGGAAACCGGCGGCTGCCTCTGCGTTTTGCCGGGAGTGTACGCGGCCGCGCTCCGGCGGGAGGCGCACGGTTGCGGCACGGCTGCGCACACTTTTTAGTTGTGCGCCGCCTTCCAGGATGGTATACTGGACAGGAAAGCGAAAGCAGAATATCCATTCAGGAAAGGAAGAATTGAACATGGCAAACCCGATTGTTACCATTGAAATGGAAAACGGAGACGTGATGAAGGCGGAGCTGTACCCGGAAATCGCTCCCAACACGGTAAATAACTTTATCAGCCTGGTGAAGAAAGGCTACTACGACGGCCTGATCTTCCACCGGGTGATCAGCGGCTTTATGATCCAGGGCGGATGCCCCCAGGGCACGGGCATGGGCGGCCCCGGCTACACCATCAAGGGAGAGTTTTCCCAGAACGGGTTCCCGAACCCCTTAAAGCACACGGAGGGCGTACTCTCCATGGCCAGAGCCATGCACCCGGACAGCGCCGGATCCCAGTTCTTCATCATGCACAAGACCTCTCCCCATCTGGACGGCGCCTACGCGGCCTTCGGAAAGGTGACGGAGGGCATGGACGTGGTGAATAAGATCGCGGATGTCCGCACAGATTACAGCGACCGTCCCATGAAGGAGCAGAAGATCGCCAAAATGACAGTGGAGACCTTCGGCGTGGACTATCCGGAGCCGGAGAAAGCGTAAGGAATGAGCATATGCGGGAAGAACGGACAGTAACAGTGGATGGAATGCCCTGCACGGTCGTGATTTCTGACGAGAAGGAGGCCCTTCTGGCCGCGGACGCGGCCGGGAGGGCCTCCGTTGCCCTGTGGAGGGAAGGCGGGGAGTTTCTGCCCGCCGCCTTCGCGATAGAGCGGCCGGAGGACGCGGATGAGGAGTTTTTAGAGCGGGTGGCCAGGAGGAAACTGGGCCTGCCCTGGGTGATCGCCGGGACAGAGCGGCTGATCCTGCGGGAGTTTGGGGAAGGAGATTTTGAGGAAATGGCGGCGGCGGCAGAGGATTCGGACGGCCTCGGCCCGGACGCCGCTGTCTTTCAAAACCGGGAAACCTTCTTAGCCTATATCCGCCGCCAATACCCCTTTTTCCAGTTCGGCATCTGGGCGGCGGTGGAGCGGGAGAGCGGCCGGATCGTGGGGCGGCTGGGCTTTGGCCTGCCGGAGGACGGCAGAGAGGGTCTGGAGCTGGGCTACCACATTTTCGCCCCCTGGCGGGGGCGGGGCTACGGAAAGGAGGGCTGCAAAGCGGCCCTGGAATGGCAGAAACGGGAGCTTGGCCTCCCGGTGTACGCCAGAATTCACCGGGAAAATACCGCGTCCCAGCGCCTGGCCGCCTCCCTGGGCTTTGTGCGGGAGCGGGAGCCGGATCTGGAGAATGAAGGAGATATTTTACATTATAAAATGCCATAGGGCGTTTCCCATTTAACCCGCCGGATTGCCCCAGCCCTCTTTTTTCGTGCCATTTGGGAAAAAAGCCCTGCAAAAACCGCGAAAAACCGTCAAATAGGGTCTTGTGCTTTCGAAATAGTTGGGATATAATATATTGTATACAAAATAATGAACAAATACAATCGGGTGGTGTGCCTATGATAAAGCATATGGGTCTGAAAGCCCACGGAAAGATCAACCTGGGCCTGGATGTGCTCCGCAGACGGGAGGACGGCTATCACGAGGTGAAGATGGTGATGCAGACCGTAGGGCTGTTTGACAGCGTGGATCTGCGGATCAATGGCCGTGGCGGAATCCATGTTGAAACAAATTTGAGTTATCTCCCCAACAATGAAAACAATCTGGTGTGGAAGGCGGCGAACCTTCTGATGGAGGAATTCGGCATCCGCGAAGGCGTGGAAATCCGTCTCAGAAAGTTCATCCCCGTGTCGGCGGGCATGGCCGGCGGCAGCAGCGACGCGGCGGCGGTGCTCTTTGGACTGAACCGGATGTTCGGCCTGGGGCTGGACATGGAAGAATTGAAAAAACGAGGCGTAAAGCTGGGGGCGGACGTGCCCTACTGCCTGATGCGCGGGACGGCTCTCTCCGAGGGAATCGGGGAAATCTTAACGCCCCTGCCGCCGGTTCCCCAGTGCCGCGTCCTGCTGGCAAAGCCCAACATCAATGTTTCCACGAAATGGGTCTATGAAAACCTCCACGCCAACGACCTGCGGCCGGAGGACCATCCGGACATCGACGGCCTGGTAGACGCCATCCGGGCAGGAGATTTGAGGGAAATGGCGGGGAAATTCGGAAATGTGCTGGAGCTGGTGACGGAAAAGCGCTATCCCGTCATCGGGGACATCAAGCAGGCTATGCTCCGGTGCGGCGCCATAAACGCCATGATGAGCGGCAGCGGCCCCACGGTGTTCGGTCTGTTTGAGAATGAGTCCGATGCCAAGAAAGCCTACTGGACGCTGCGCAATGGCCGCCTGTCCAGGCGGGTCAGACAGGTCTATCTCACCAATTTTTTCAACAACAGGGAGGTTTCCAATGGATTATAATTTAAAGGTTACGATGAATGAATATCTGCCTCTGCGGGACGTGGTGTTCAACACCCTGCGCCAGGCGATCTTAAAGGGAGAGCTGGAGCCGGGCGAGCGGCTGATGGAGATTCAGCTGGCGGAGCGCCTGGGCGTGAGCCGCACCCCCATCCGGGAGGCGATCCGGAAACTGGAGCTGGAGGGATTGGTGTTAATGATCCCCAGAAAGGGAGCGGAGGTGGCCAAAATCTCCGCCAGAAGCCTGCGGGACGTGCTGGAGGTGCGCCGCGCCCTGGAGGAGCTGGCCATTGAGCTGGCCTGCCAGAGGATGACGGAGGAGGATTTAGGCGAGCTGCAGAAGGCCCAGGACGAGTTTAAAAAGGCCATTGCCGACGGGGATGCCATGAGGATCGCGGAGACAGACGAGCACTACCACGACGTGATCTACAGCGGCACCCAGAACGCCAAACTGATTCAGATGCTAAACAACCTGCGGGAGCAGATGTACCGCTACCGCCTGGAGTACATCAAGGACGCGGATAAGAGGAAGATCCTGATTCTGGAGCATGAGCGTGTGTTAAAGGCCATCCGGGACCGGAAGGTGGCCGAGGCCAAGGAGGCCATGAGAGAGCACATCGACAATCAGGAAATCACGGTGGCGAGAAACATCACGGAGAAGGAGAACGGATGACGTTTAAGGAGAGATACCTGGCGGGCGAGATCCCATTTGAGGACATCGACCTGTACATAGAGGAGTGGAACGAGAGCGACGACGAGCGACGCCTGGCAGAATTTCTGGGCCTGAACGCCGACGAGGAGGACGTCTGGGTGGATGACAGCGACGAGGCCTTAAAGGAGATGCTGGACCGCCAGAAACAGGCGTGACCGCGGCCATAGGCGGAAAATTTTAGACGTTGTCAGATACAATGTGGAAATTGCTGCGGATATAAAAATTGCGGAAATCATTTGCTGCGCGGACAGACCGGCGGCCCCGGGAGAGAATATGGGGCCGCGCCGGCCTGTCCGTTTTTTGCGTCCCGGGAAACCGCGTTCCCGGTGCCGTTTCCCATATATTAAAAAACTGTAAAATTTCCAGCGGCCGTATTGACAAGGTGACAGGGTGTCACTATAATGAGTGACAGGTTGTCACCTGGGGTGGCAAAATGAACCTTAACAGAAAGGACGGGAGAGAATGCCAACGGAACGGTTTTACAGGCTGCCGGAGGAGAAAAAGATGCCCATTCTCCTGGCCGCGGTGGATGAATTCAGCAGAGTTCCCTTTGACCGCGTGTCCATCAACCAGATTATCAAGAAGGCAGAAATTTCCAGAGGAAGTTTCTATACATATTTTGAAGATAAAACGGATGTACTTCGTTATATCTTTCAGGATACAAAGACTCAGTACCTGGAGTTCTGCAAGCAGAGCCTTCTGAAAAACCACGGTGATTTCTGGAAGATGATGGAGGACATTTTTCGTCAGATCCTGTATCGGGAGTACACGGGCCGCCTGGCGGGGCTGTTTAAGAATGTGATGGCTTACGCAGAGGCGGAAAGCTTCATAAAAGACATTCTGAGAGGCTGCGAAGGCGGAGAGAAAATGGATGAATGGATCTATGAGCATATGGACAAAAGCAGCATGAGGCTGACCTCGCCGGAGGACTTTCATGAAATGATGGAGTGCTGTATGCTGATCCTGCTGATCGCGTTCGCGCAGAAGTACAAGGACAACATGGAGCTGGAGCTGATCAGGAGATCATTTTTCCGGAAAATGGATATGTTAAAATACGGAGTATTGGAGCACAAGGAGAATTAGAGGAGGATATTATGAAAACAAGTGCAAAAATCATCACCGGAGTGGTAATAGTGGGAGTGCTGGCTGCCATGGTGCTGCCCAGGTATCTGAAAAAAGAGGAGCTGGCAGATCCGGCCACGGTGCCGGTGGTCCGGGCGGAGCAGCCGTCCACAGGGAGTATTACCCTGTACCGGGAGCTGACGGGAACGGTGGAGCCGTCCGACATGGTATCGGTGGTTCCGAAGCTGGCGGGAGAGGTCAAAGAGGTCTACGTAAAGGCCGGGGATCACGTCCAGCAGGGCCAGGCGATTTTGACCATTGACAATAAACAGCTGGACAGCGCCAGAATCACCATGGAAACGGCTCAGGTATCCATGAACGACGCCCAGACCAATCTGGCCAGAATGCAGGCCCTTTACGCCAGCGGAGACATTTCCGCCCAGGCCTTTGAGCAGGTGCAGTCGGCGGCGTCCCAGGCCCAGCTTCAGTATGAGGCGGCAAAGTTAAATTATGACACCCAGGCAGAGTACACCACCATCACAGCGCCCATCGCCGGTGTGGTGGAGAGCTGCAGCGTGGAGGTACACGACCTCATTTCCCAGCAGGCGCCGGTGTGCGTCATTTCCGGCGGCGAGGGCATGATGGTAAAATTTGCCGTGCCGGAGAAGATCGCGGCTGTTATCTCCCTAGGAGACCCCATCCAGGTGGAAAAGGGAGGCAGCCAGTATGACGGAACCATCACCGAGGTGAGCTCCATGGTAGACGCCGCCACCGGCCTGTTTTCCGTGAAAGGCACGCTGCCGGGAGCCCAGGGGCTGGCTACGGGAACGACGGTAAAGCTGTCCGTAGTGTCCGAGGAGGCGGTCAATGTGATGACGGTGCCGGTGGACACGGTTTATTATGAGGGCGGCGACGCTTACGTTTATACATATGAAGACGGAATCATCCACAAGGTTCCGGTGGAAGTGGGAATCTACGATTCCGAAAAGGCAGAGATCCTCTCCGGCCTGAACGGAGACGATATGGTCCTGACCACCTGGAACTCCGAGCTGCGGGACGGAGCGGCAGCGGCGCTGGAGGGCGAGACCCAGACAGACGTACAGGAAACGACAGCCGCGGAGCAGCAGTAAGGAGGACAGTGACCTATGGGATTGACAAAAGCAGTATTAAAACGGCCAGTCACCACCGTGCTGGTGGTCCTGTGCCTGATCGTCTTCGGTATTACCTCGGTGTTCTCCTCTAAAATGGAGCTGACGCCGGAAATGAATATGTCCATGATGGTAGTCAGCGCGATCTACGCCGGGGCCAGCCCGGAGGACGTGGCAGAGCTGGTGACGAAGCCCATCGAGGACGAGGTGGGAACCTTAAACGGTATCAACAGCACCACCTCCATGTCAGCGGAAAATATGTCCCTGGTGCTTTTGGAGTACGAATACGGCACCGACATGGATAAAGCCTATAACGACTTAAAGAAAAAGATGGATAACCTGGATCTGCCGGACGACGTGGAAGTGCCTTCCATCATGGAATTTAACTTCAACGATACGGCCAGCATGATGCTTTCCATTAACAATTCAGAAGCAACGAACCTTTATAATTACGTAAACAACGAGCTGGTGCCGGAGCTGGAAAAGCTCTCCTCCGTGGCCAGCATTGATGTGAGCGGCGGTCAGGAGCAGTACATTCAGGTGGAAGTGATTCCGGAGAAACTGAATCAGTACCATCTGACCATGAACAGCCTGGTGACGGCCCTGGCCAGCTCCAGCCTGTCCTATCCGGCCGGCTCCACAGAGGTGGGCAGCCAGGATCTCTCCGTGACCACGGGAATGTCCTTTGACACGGTGGACAGCTTAAAGACCATCCCCATCACAGTGGGGAGCGGCGACATCATCTATCTGGAGGATGTGGCCAATATCGGCTACACTTTGGAGGACGCCTCCGGCATCGGCCGCTACAACGGCCAGGACACCATGACCCTTTCCATTAAGAAACAGCAGGAGAGCAGCGCCGTGGAGATGTCAGAGGATGTGACCAGAGCCATTAATAACCTGACGGCGACCACTCCCGGCCTGGAGGCGGTCACCATTTATGACGCCAGCGAGAACATTGAGGAATCCCTTTCCTCCGTTTACCAGACCATGATCATGGCCATTATCATTTCCATGGTGATCATCTTCCTGTTTTTCGGAGAGATCAAGGCATCCCTCATCGTAGGTACGTCCATCCCGATCTCCATCCTGGCGTCCCTGATCCTGATGAATCTTATGGGATTCAGCCTGAACGTGATCACCCTGGGCAGCCTGGTGCTGGGCGTCGGCATGATGGTGGATAACTCCATCGTAGTGCTGGAGAGCTGTTTCAGGGCCACGGACAACGTAGGCTTTAAGGAGTACCGGGAGGCGGCTTTAAACGGCGCCGGCGTGGTGATCAACTCCATCATCGGCTCCACCGCCACCACCTGCGTGGTATTCCTGCCCCTGGCCTTCTTACAGGGAATGTCCGGGCAGATGTTTAAGCCCTTGGGCTTTACCATCGTGTTCTGTATGGTGGCGTCCCTGATTTCGGCCATGACCATCGTGCCCCTGTGCTACATGATGTACCGGCCCAGAGAAAAACAGAGCGCTCCGTTATCCCGCCCGGTAAAGCTCCTTCAGGACGGCTACCGGAACATTATGGAAAAGCTCCTTCCGAAGAAGAAAACGGTTATGTTTACTTCCCTGGCCCTGCTGGTATTTTCCCTTTTCCTGGCTACGAAACTGGGATTTGAGCTGATGCCCTCCGTGGATCAGGGACAGATTTCCATCAGCGTGGATATGCGGCCGGGCCTGACCTTAGAAAAGGCGGACGGCCTGCTGAAACAGATTGAGGACTACATCGTTCAGGATGAAAACCTGGATTCCTACAGCCTGTCCTACGGCGGTTCCGGCCTGGGCAGCCTGTCCGGCTCCTCAGCGTCCATTTCCGCCTACTTAAAGGATGACCGCACCATGGAGACGAAGGATGTGGCCAGAGCGTGGAAACGCCATCTGACCGGCCTTCCGGACTGCAGCGTGACGGTGGAGGAGTCTTCCACCACCAGCATGATGACAAACAGCGCCGATTCCGTGGATTTCATCCTGGAGAGTACCCAGTATGACGAGCTGAAAGAGGTTTCCGATCAGATTGTGGAGGCGATGAACGGGCGGGAGGATGTGACCAATGTCCACTCCAGCCTGGAAAACTCCGCCCCCATCGTAAAGATCAACGTGGATCCGGTAAAGGCCACGGCCGAGGGGCTGTCCGCGGCTCAGGTGGGTTCCACCGTAAACATGATGCTTTCCGGCGTGGAGGCCACCACCCTGGAGGTAAACGGCGAGGATGTAAGCGTCATGGTGGAGTATCCGAAGGACGACTATAAGACCATCGACCAGGTAAAGGGCATCGTGCTCACAAACGCCTATGGGCAGAGCGTGCCCCTGACAGATGTGGCGGACGTGGTATTTGAGGACAGTCCGCAGACCATCACCCGTGCCGACAAGCAGTATCAGGTGACCATCACCGCGGATTATACCGATAAGGCCGCGGCGGATAAGACAGCGGCGAAACAGACCCTGACCAGGGAGGTTGTGGATCCCAGCATGACGGCCAATATTTCCATAGCTCAGAACGCTGTGGATGAGATGATGATTGAGGAGTTTACGGCTTTGATTCAGGCCATCGCCATCGCCATTTTCCTGGTATTCGTGGTTATGGCGGCCCAGTTCGAGTCGCCGAAGTTCTCCGTCATGGTAATGACCACCATCCCGTTCTCCCTGATCGGTTCCTTCGGGTTCCTGTATCTGGCGGACGTAAAGATCAGTATGCCGTCCCTGTTAGGTTTCCTGATGTTAGTGGGAACGGTGGTAAACAACGGTATTCTCTACGTGGATACGGTAAACCAGTACCGGAGAGAAATGGATATGAATACGGCGTTAATTGAGGCGGGAGCCACCAGACTTCGTCCCATCCTCATGACTACCCTGACCACGGTGATCGCCATGATCCCCATGGCGATGGCATACGGACAGAGCGGAGAGATGATGCAGGGCCTGGCCCTGGTAAACGTAGGCGGCCTTGGCGCATCCACAGTGCTGGCGCTCCTGATGCTGCCGATCTACTATTCTGTGATGAATAAAAAGAAGAAACAAGAAGTTTGGAACGATGATTAAGGAGGAAATGAAATGAGAGGAAAACGCGACGGACGGTCCGGGCTGTGCTGCCTTGCCATGGCGGCAGCCCTGGCAGCCGGGGCGCCGGTGAATGTGCTGGCGGCCAGCCCGGAGTTTGCCAGGACGGCCGAGGAGTGGGCCACGATCCGAGACAACACTCTGGAATACGGGGAAATCCCCGATCTGATTCACGAGTACAACTCCACCGTTCAGAATAACCTGGTGTCCTACGAGGACTACAAGGGCAAGGACGCCAACGAGATCGCTAACGACTACCGGGACGCGGCGGAGGAGCTCTACGCCAGCATTGAGTGGCCGTCGTCCGACGATGCCGGATACGCCATGCTCTACTCCGCCGCGGAGTCGGCCCAGGCTCAGGCCAAGCAGATGGAGAAGATGGCCGACGACAACATTTCCGACGGCATGATTATCAAGTGGCAGTACGATCAGGCGGAGGCGGCCCTTGCCAGCACGGCTCAGAACCTGATGAACCAGTATTACCAGCTCCAGGAGAATTTAAAGACCGCCCAGTCCGGCAAAGAGCTGGCGGAGGCGTCCTATAATTCCACCGTGACCCGCCAGAGCCTGGGAATGGCCACCGCCAACGAGGTCCTCACCGCTCAGGAGGCGGTAAAGACGGCGGAGGCGGGGATCATCACCATCGAGAGCAGCATCCAGTCGGTAAAGAAGAACCTTCAGGTGATGACCGGCTGGGCCTACAACGCGGAGCCGGAGATCGCCCAGATGCCGGAGGTGAACGTAACCCGCATTGACGCCATGAACCCGGAGACAGATCTGGCAAAAGCCCTGGAGACCAACTACACTCTGATGATCGACAAGCGGAAACTGGAAAACTCCAACGATTCCGCCAACCGTCAGATTCAGCAGCAGACCATTGGAAACGACGAGCAGAAGATCGCGGCCGGCCTGTCCGACCTGTACAATGACGTGCTCCAGGCCAGAGACGCCTACAGCCAGGCGAAAACCGCCCTGGAGCTGGAGGAATCCAATATGGCTGTCGCCCAGAAGAAATATGAGCTGGGGATGATCGGCCGCCTGGAATACCTTCAGGCCCAGAACAGCTATGTGGGCAAGCAGGCTGATTTCCGGATCAAGGAGCTGTCTTTGCAGGGCTCCATGGATGCCTATGACTGGGCCCTCAAGGGCAATCTGGCCCTGAGCTAGGAAGGAGGCCGCGTATGAGACGAAACCGATTGTATGCCTGCTGTCTGGGGCTGGCGGCGGCTATGGCCATTTCCTCCCCGGCGGCGGCCCTGGCGGCCTCCCTTTCCGACTACGACGAGGCCACCCAGGAAAAGCTTTTGGACAATACTCTGGAGTACGGGGAGATCCGTGCCCTGGTGTCCATCTATAACCCCAGTATGAAGCAGGCGCAGCTCACCATGGACGACTCCCTGGCTGTCTACCGAAACGGCATGACGGAGTACAAGGACCGGGCGGCGGAGCTGCGCCGGGAGGCGGATAAGGCGGAGGACGAGGGAGATCTTCAGACCTACATGACCTATGAAATGAACGCCGCAATCCTGGTGCAGATCGCCAACCAGTACAAGGACGTGATCGAGCAGTCAGAGCGGATGTCCACCCAGAGGAGCATTGTCTCCGCGGAAGATATGCTCACCAGGGGCGTGCAGCAGATGGTGCAGGGCTACGTCCAGCTGGACCAGGGCTGCAAAGTGGCGGCGAAGGCCGTGGAGATGGCGGAGGCGGCCTACAACTCTACCGTGACCCAGCAGAGCCTGGGGATGGCCACAGAGGCAGATGTGAAATCCGCCGCCAACAGCCTGGAATCGGCCAAAGCCAGCTTAAAGGCCGCCGAGGACAACCGCGCCAGCCTGCGCAGCAGCATTTGCCTCATGACAGGCTGGAACTATGACGCGGACATTGAGATCGGTGCGGTGCCTGTGCCGGATCTGGATGCCATCGCCGCCCTGGATCTGGCCGCCGACACGGAAAAGGCCGTGAACAACAACTATGAGCTGATCTCCATCCGCCACCAGGGACGGGCAGGCAGCACCGTCAAGCAGGATATGCGGGACCGGAACTTAAGCGACGCGGAGACGGCGGTGAGGATTTCCATGGAAAGCCTCTATGAGACTCTCCGGCAGCAGGTGATCACCTGGGAGGGAGCGGACGCCTCCTGGCAGGCCGCTAAAAAGGACCGCGCCGCCCTGGATCAGAAATACCAGTTAGGTATGATCGGCCGTCTGGAGTACCTTCAGGGCGAGCTCGCTTACCTCCAGGCCGAAAGCGCCAAGCTTTCCGCGGACATCAGCCTGCAGAAGGCGTATGAGGATTATCTGTGGCAGGTGAAGGGAGTCAGCGTCGGAGGAACGCAGAACAGCGGACAGAATTGAGATAGGAATAAGGGACAGAAATAAGGGATACAAATAAGGGACAGATACCGGGGGAATTTTGGTATCTGTCCCTGTTTTTATTGTAGTAGGAAACTGACGGCTGGCCCAGCCGTGCTCCGGCGCGGGTGGCGCTGCAGCGCACACTTTTCATCATGGGAAATAGCGTTTTCTATGGCCGTGGCATAAAAGCCTCCGGCGCGGGCGCCTTCCTCGCGCAGGAAGTGGCTGCTGACGCCTCCGCGCCCAGCGCCGGTGTACGCGCCCGCGGGCTTTTGATCACACGCCCAGACTCTCCACCCACTTCGCCAGGCCGTCCCTGGTCTGCCTGCCGTTTAACAGCTTTCCATCCCGGATCACCGCGCCGGGGCAGACTGGCTGCAGATCCTTGGCGGTGTGCCCCAGGCCGCTGCTGCCGGAGGTGGCGAACAGGAAAATGGTTTTTCCGGCGAAATCCCCGCTTTCCAGGAAGGTCTTTATAATGGTGGGAGCGGTGTACCACCAGATGGGAAAGCCCAGGAAAATCACGTCGTAGTCCCGCACATCCGGTATGTCCCCGGCGATAGCGGGGCGGGAATCCGGATCCTTCATCTCCACGCTGCTGCGGCTGTTCTGATCCATCCAGTTTAAATCCGCGTCTGTGTAGGGCGTCTCCGGCCGGATTTCATAAAGGTCCGCGCCGGCGGCCTCCGCCAGAGTCTTTGCCACCCCGGCGGTCACGCCGCTGGCGGAAAAATAAGCAACCAGTTTCTTTGACATAAGATCGTCTCCCTTCTATAGTGAATATCTCCATGCCTTTATTATAAAACGGAACCCGGCTGCTGTCCAATGCCTCTGCCGCCTGACCGGCCATGCGTCCCCCGCATACCAACAAGGCGCGGAGCAGTGGAACGCCCCTTCAGATACCTTAAAAATCGCCTCAAAATTGTTAAAAATGTAACAATAATACGGCGTTCTTCAGACAAAAATATTCCTAAATAAGTTAAAAACATCTCAAAATCCCTCCGAAACGCTGAAAAAACCTTCCTCAATCCCCCATAATTCCCCTGTTTTTCCCCGTGCGTTCTCCATTTCCTCTCCTTCCTGCCCCATTCATTCTATCCCTCATCCCTCCGTTTTCCTGTAAAAAATCCCACAAATCCCTTATTTTTACCCGCCCTACCCGCCGCGGCAGACAGGGCTTCCACCGGCGGCACAAAAAGAAAAAGGTAAAAATAGCCAAAGGAACCCATAGAATGAGGGAAAATATCCACATTACTGATAATTGACATTTTTTTAACATTAGACTATAATGAAATCGTTAAATAAATAACGAAAACAAATCAGGAAAGTTACTCGAAACCAATAAAAATGTAGGAGGATGAATCATGGCAAAGGAAAAGGCAGTACAGGTACCAGAAATCATCGACAACGTGGACGCTCTGATCGCGAAGATGAAAGCGATGAGAGAGGCTCAGAAGGTCTTTGCGACGTACACCCAGGAGCAGGTGGATAAGATCTTCTTTGAGGCTGCGAAGGCAGCAAACCAGATGCGGATCCCGCTGGCCAAGATGGCAGTGGAGGAGACCGGCATGGGCGTGGTGGAAGACAAGATCATCAAGAACCACTACGCGGCAGAGTACATTTACAACGCTTACAAGGAGACTAAGACCTGCGGCGTTATCGAGGAGGACAAAGCCTTCGGAATCAAGAAGGTTGCGGAGCCCCTGGGCCTGATCGCGGCGGTTATCCCCACCACGAACCCCACCTCCACAGCGATCTTCAAGAGCCTGATTGCCTTAAAGACGAGAAATGCCATCATCATTTCCCCCCATCCCCGCGCGAAGAACTGCACCATCGCAGCGGCGAAGGTGGTTCTGGACGCAGCGGTGAAGGCCGGCGCTCCCGAGGGCATCATCGGCTGGATCGACGTTCCGTCCCTGGAGCTGACCAATGAGGTTATGAGAGGTTCTGACACCATCCTGGCCACCGGCGGCCCCGGCATGGTAAAGGCTGCTTACTCCTCCGGAAAACCGGCTCTCGGCGTAGGCGCAGGAAATACTCCCGTTATCATCGACGAGACGGCAGACGTGAAACTGGCTGTAAACTCCATCATCCACTCCAAGACCTTTGACAACGGCATGATCTGCGCCTCTGAGCAGTCCGTGACCGTGCTGGCCCCCGTGTATGACGCGGTGAAGAAGGAGTTCCAGGAGAGAGGATGCTACTTCTTAAAGGCTGACGAGCTGGATAAGGTGAGAAAGACCATCATCATCAACGGCGCGTTAAACGCCAAGATCGTAGGACAGTCCGCCCACAAGATCGCGGCTCTGGCCGGTGTAAATGTTCCGGAGGCCACGAAGATCCTGATCGGCGAGGTAGAGTCTGTGGACATTTCCGAGGAGTTCGCCCACGAGAAACTGTCTCCCGTACTGGCTATGTACAAGGCGAAGGATTTCGACGAGGCCATCGCGAAGGCAGAGAGACTGGTTGCGGACGGCGGTTACGGCCACACCTCCTCCCTGTACATCAATATCAATGAGACAGAGAAGATGGCAAAGCACGCGGCTGCTATGAAGACCTGCCGTATTCTTGTAAATACTCCGTCCTCTCAGGGCGGCATCGGAGACCTCTACAACTTCAAGCTGGCTCCGTCCTTAACCCTTGGCTGCGGCTCCTGGGGCGGCAACTCCGTTTCCGAGAACGTAGGTATCAAGCATTTGCTGAACATCAAGACAGTGGCGGAGAGGAGAGAGAATATGCTGTGGTTCAGAGCGCCTCAGAAGGTATACTTTAAGAAAGGCTGTATGCCGGTTGCATTAAACGAGCTGAGAGATGTGCTTGGAAAGAAACGTGCCTTCCTGGTAACAGACAGTTTCTTATATATGAACGGATACACGAAACCGATCACTGACAAGCTGGATGAGCTGGGAATCGTTTACACCACCTTCTCCGACGTTCAGCCCGACCCGACCCTGGCAAACGCCCAGGCTGGCGCAAAGGCTATGGACGCCTTCAAGCCGGACGTGATCATCGCTCTGGGCGGCGGTTCCGCTATGGACGCGGCCAAGATCATGTGGGTAATGTACGAGCATCCGGAAGTAGATTTCCAGGATATGGCAATGCGTTTCATGGACATCCGGAAACGTGTATACACCTTCCCGAAGATGGGAGAGAAGGCCTACTTTGTAGCCATCCCCACCTCCTCCGGTACCGGTTCTGAGGTAACTCCCTTCGCCGTTATCACCGACCAGGAGACCGGCGTAAAATATCCGCTGGCTGACTACGAGCTTCTGCCGAACATGGCAATCGTGGACACCGACAACATGATGAGCCAGCCCAAGGGCTTAACCAGCGCGTCCGGCGTAGACGTTCTGACCCACGCTCTGGAGGCATACGCGTCCGTGATGGCGACAGACTACACCGACGGCCTGGCATTAAAGGCGATGAAGAACGTATTTGACTACCTGCCCACCTGCTACAACGACGGCAGCAACGTGCAGGCCCGCCAGAAGATGGCAGACGCCTCCTGCATGGCTGGTATGGCATTTGCCAACGCCTTCCTGGGACTGTGCCACTCCATGGCCCACAAGTTAGGCGCTTACCACCACCTGCCCCACGGCGTTGCAAACGCTCTGCTGATCTCCCTGATCGTAGAGTACAACTCCGCCGAGGTTCCGACGAAGATGGGTACCTTCCCGCAGTATGAGTATCCGCACACCAAGGCGAGATACGCCGAGTGCGCGCGGTTCTGCGGCATCCAGGCGAAGGATGACGACGAGGCAGTAAAGAAACTCATTGAGAAGATCGAGGAGTTAAAGAAGGCAGTTGGAATCAAGGCCACCATCAAGGACTACGGCGTGGATGAGAAATATTTCCTTGACACTCTGGATGAAATGGTAGAAAATGCTTTTGACGACCAGTGTACCGGTGCGAACCCGAGATACCCGCTGATGAGCGAGATCAAGGATATGTACCTGAAAGCTTACTACGGCAAATAAATAAGGAGAAGGAAAGGAGATAGCAAAATGAAAACGGATAAGATTCTTGCTACACGGACCCACAAGGTAATTTACCAGGTTGGAGACAAGGTTTGGAAGGTTTTTGATACCAATTATCCCAAGACAGATGTGCTCAACGAGGCATTAAACCAGGCCAGAGTTGAGGAGACGGGCCTGCCGATCCCGAAGGTGCACGGCGTTACCGTGACCGAGGATGGAAACTGGGCCATCATTTCCGACTACATTGAGGGGGAGACCTTAGCCGAGAAGATGGCAAAGGAGCCGGAGAACGTAGAGAAGTACATGAAGGAGTTTGTGGAGATCCAGCTGGAGATCCATGACAAGACTGCTCCCTTGTTAAATAAGATGAAGGACAAAATGAGCGGCCGCATCAACAGCTTAAAGGCTGTAAACGCTACCACCCGCTACGAGTTAAGCACCCGTCTGGAGAGTATGCCCAAGCATAAGAAGGTGCTCCACGGTGACTTCAACCCCACCAACGTGGTGATTGGACAGGATGGAAAGTACTACATTCTCGACTGGTCCCATGCCACCCAAGGAAACGCGTCTGCTGACGCGGCTACCACCTATCTGCTCCTGACCCTTCAGGATCCGAAGCTGGCGGAGATGTACATGAACCTGTTCTGCGATATGAGCGACACCGCGAAACAGTATGTGCAGAGATGGCTGCCCATCGTGGCTGCCTCCCGTCTGACCAAGGCGATTCCGGAGGAGAAAGAGCTCCTGGAGAAATGGCTTGACGTGGTAGAGTACGAATAAATTAGCCTGATTTAAAATCCTACATAGATAAGCAGACCCCGGAGCGCGGCCCGAGAGGACGCGTTTCCGGGGAAACTGTGTTTATGCCGCGGGAAGAAACGGCGTTCCTGTGACACAAAGGCCCTCGAAGGCGGCGTGTTTTGCCCGGAGGGAAATGGCTGCTGACGCAGCCGCGCTGCAGCGCGAGGATACGTTTCCGCGCGCATTTTTTAGGGGCTTTAGCTCTGACGCGGGAAAGCGGGAAAGCTGGAAAGCGGGAAAGAGGGACAGGCCGTTTCCGGCGGGGGACGTACGCGGCGGGGATATTTCCGGGCACATAGGAAACTATGCGTCCGGGGAACATCCGCGGGAGGAAATTCTGGCAGAAATGAGAGGGAAAAGATGAACGAGACGAAACAGAAAACACTAAATGGCTGGCAGTCGGCGCTGCTGCTGGTCTTTATTATCATATCCGTGGCGGTATGCGTGGGAATGAAGGTGGGCGGGCCCATGATCGGCCTGTTTTTCTCCTGGCTGATTATATACGGGTTCTGCGTGGTGTTCCGGATTGATTACAAATACGTAAATCAGGGGGCTTTCGAGGCCCTGAAGGTGGTGCTGCCTACCATGGCCATCCTTATGGCCATCGGCGTGCTCATCGGCTCCTGGATGCAGTCGGGAACCATACCGACCATTATTGTGTACGGCTTAAAGGCCATTAATCCCACCTTCCTGCTCACCTTTACGCTGCTGTTTACGGCAGTGCTCAGCATGGTGACCGGCACCTCCTACGGCTCCGCGGGCAGCGCGGGAGTGGCGATGATGGCCATTGGAAACGCCATGGGATTAAATCCCGGCATGGTGGCCGGTGCGGTGATCTGCGGCGCCATGTTTGGAGACAAGCTGAGCCCATTTTCCGATACGACGAACCTGGCTCCCGCGGTGGCGGGGGCGAAACTGGGAGATCACGTAAAGAGTATGCTGTGGACCACGTTGCCGCCTATGGTGATCAGCATTGTGATCTTTACGGTATTGGGAATCAGCCAGACCAGCGGCGGCTATGATCCCGGCGATCTGAACGTGTATGTGGACTACCTGGAGGGGAGCTTCCATATCGGGCTTGTCACCCTGCTGCCGGCGGCGCTTATCATTGTGCTGCTGTTATTCCGGGTGGGGGCCTTTGAGGCCCTGGGAATCGGCGCTGTGGCCGGAGCGGCGGTGGCCATGGCGGTGCAGGGAAATTCCCTTCGGTCCGTGCTCAGCGTGGCCTATAACGGCTTTTCCAGCGATACGGACATCGCCGTGTTAAAGGCCATTTTAAACCGCGGCGGAATGAGCAGTATGCTCCAGTACGTGGCCATCATCACCTTCGCCGTTGGAATGGGCGGAATGTTAGACCGGCTGGGCGTGCTGGACAAGGTGCTGTCCCTGTTTACCAAGCGGATCCGCAGCGACGGCTCCCTGGTGCTGGCGACCCTGCTGGTGGGCTATGTGACCAGCCTGGTGAGCTCCTCCAGCCCCATGTCCCATGTGCTCACGGGACGGCTGATGCTGCCTCTCTTTCAGGAGAGAAACATCGAGCCCAGAATCCTTTCCCGCTGCCTGGAGGACAGCGGCACGCTGGCAGGCCCCATGATTCCCTGGCACGGGTACGGGATCTATATGGCCGGCACCCTGGGAGTGGCCTGGTCCCAGTACATCCTCTTTGTGCCGCTTTTGTGGCTGACGCCTCTGTTTTCCATTTTTTACGGGTTTACGGGGATTTCCATTCTCCATACCACAGACGGCAGGAAGGGGAAATAGGGGAACGGATGAGAAAAAGGAGCCGCGCCTCCGGGAAGAAATTCCTGGGGTGCGGCTCCTTTTTCGCTGTCTTTCAAATAATGATTTTGCGGGTTACCGGAATTTTTTCTGATTTTCCGCAAATTCTGCCTTGACCGCATCCATGAGGGACGGATCCTGGATCAGGTCCAGGGCGGCCCCGGCGATGGATTTGGCGCCGTAGATCACGCAGTTATGGGCATCCTCCGTCTTTCCGGCGTCGATGAACTCCTGGGAGTGGGAGGAAGTGCCCTCCGGCACGAAGGCCACCCGGATACAGGAACCGGGAACCTCGTACATCACGTTTCCAAAGTCGGTGGAGCCGGTGCGCTCACGGGGCGGGGAAAGCCTGGGGGCTCCGGCCAGCCTGGCGTTCTCCATAAGGAGCTCGTTAAGCTTTAACACCGGGATCTTGTTGTAGTAGTCGGAGGTCTGTTCCACCTCGTAGGTCACCCCTGCGATGAGGGCGGCTCCCTTGATGATGTCGTGGAAGCGGGCCACCACCTTCTCTAAGTTGCTTTTTGAGAAGGAACGGAGGTGGAATTTTCCCACTGCCTCCACGGGAACCACGTTGGCGGGGCCGGGCAGCTGGGTTACGGTGTAGTGCATTCTGGTGTCGTCCGGAACGTGCTCTCTTAAAAACTCAATGCCGTTGAAGGCGATGAGCAGAGCGTCAAAGGCGCTACGGCCCTGCTCCGGCGCCAGGGCCGCGTGGGCCCGTTTGCCGTGGAAGGTAACCTTAAAGGCCTGGTCTGCCAGGCATCTTACATCGGTGCAGGTGGTGGGGGAGCCGTGCATCATGAAGGCCACGTCGATGTCGTGGAAACAGCCGTTTTTGATCATGGTGCATTTGGCCCCCTTCGTCTCCTCTGCCGGGGTACCGTAGACCACCAGGCGGTAGGGGAGACTGGTGCAGGTTTCCTTGATGGCGACGGCGGCGCCTAAGCAGGCCGGGCCCTGCATATGGTGGCCGCAGCCGTGGCCTAAGCCGATGAGGGCGTCGTACTCGCAGAGAATGCCGATGGAGGGCATATACGTCCCGTCCGCCGCGTCTCCTTTGTTCTCGTACACGGCCCGGAAGGCGGTTTCGTAGCCGCCTACGCCCATTTCCACGGTAAAGCCGTTTTCTTTCAGGTAATCGGTAAGGAGCTTTGCCGCCTCATATTCTTTTCCGTCGTACTCCGGATGGTCGAAGATGTAGTCGGCCATTCCCGTGAGGGTTTCCCGTTTTTCGTCGATGTTTTGAAATAATGCGTCTTTCATACAGGATCCGTCCTTTCCTTATGGAGTGATAGGGTTACATCGGCCCGAAGTTGATGGCCTGGGCGATATAGGTCATAATGCAGGCGGTCACAGCCCAGATTAAGAACAGTTTCCACATGAATTTCATCCAGCGGTCGTAAGGGATGTTTACGGCGCTGATAATGCCCATGAGGGCGGTGGAGTGGGGCAGAATGTAGTTACAGAAACCGTCGCCGAAGTTGAAGGCCAGGACGGTGGTCTGTCTGGTGATTCCCAGAAGGTCGGAGAGGGGCACCATGATGGGCATTACTGCCGCTGCCTGTCCGCTGCCGGATACCACTACGAAGTTAATCAGGGTGTTGGCGATGTACATGGCGGGCGCCATGAGCACGCTGGGGGTGTGGGACAGCACGGATGCCAGCCCGTGAACGACGGTGTCAACGATGTTTCCGGCGTTCATGATGTTGGCGATGGTGGTCGCCAGTCCGATGATCATGGCGGCGGTCAGCATCTTTTTGCAGCCTTCCACGAAAAGCTTGGAAATGTCGGACGGGGATCTTCCGTCGATAAAGCCGACCACAACGCCCAGTCCGATGAAGGTGGCGGCAATCTCAGGCATATCCCAGCCGTGCTGGATGCTGCCGTATACGATGCCGGCCAGGGCGATGATCAGGGCCGCGATGATGAGGACTTTTCTGGCGCTTAAGGCTCCGAAGGAGTCGATGTCCAGATTCTTCTGCTCGTTCTGCTGGTCCAGATCATACATGGGGCTTAAGGACGGCGTTTTGCGGATCCGAAGGGCATAGCGCACCAGATAGATGTTGGTAACCACCAGGAATACCACAAAGCAGACGGAGCGGTAGCCGATACCGGAGAAGGTGGGCAGCTCCGCGATTTTCTGCGCCACTACGGTGGTGCTGGGGTTTAAGGTGCCGGTGGAAAAGCCCACGGCTCCGCCCAGCAGGATGATGGCCGCTCCGGTGATGGAGTCCAGGCCCATGGCCAGGGTGATCATGACTAGCACCGGCGCGAAGGCGATAAACTGGTTTACACCCTGTGTGGTGCAGATCAGCGCGAAGATGGTGGTCATAATCGGCAGGAAGATGTAGAGCCGGTTCTGGAAGATCTTCGCCACCTTTGCCACGGTGGAGTGGAGAGCGCCGGATTTGCTGATCAGGTCAAAGGCGCCGCCGGAGAACAGGATGACTAACATCAGGTCGATTCGGCTGCACATGGCGTTTACGATGAACAGCGGAATCAGCAGCGGGTTCACGGGGGTGCGGTCGATGTAGGAGAACTGTGCCGGGTCGATGACCGTGGCCCCCGCGGCATTTTCATATCTCACGTATTTGCCCGCCGGGATGAGCCAGGTCATCAGCGTGGCGACGAGGATGATGAAAATGATGATCACGAAGGTGTGAGGCATTTTGAAAGCCTTTTTGGGTTTACTCATACGAAATCCCTCCTTTAAAAATGATTGTATAATTATACAATAAAATAAGAAGGAAAGACAATTTATTAAACTTATGATCAGTATAAGTTGTAGTGATAGAAATTCCGTCCCCGCTCTAAGAGCATATCAATCATCCGCTGCATATATCCGGCAATGGGCATACTGCGGCGGTGGGTGAGCAGCAGGTCCATGGAGGTTTTGCACCCGGAAATGCCGTAGTAATTTACTCCTTTGCTGTACTTCATGTGGTAGGCGTAGCCCTCCCGGTTAAAGCCGATTCCCAGGCCTTCCGCCACCATCTGCATGGTGGTTTCGATGCTGCGGATCTCCCGGATTTTGCCGGGGGTGACGCCCTTTTCCGCCAGGAGCCGGTCGGCGTCCTTGCGGATACTCTGGACGGGCTGCTGGAGAATGAGGGTTTCCCCCTGGAGATTTTCCAGATCCAGATAGCGGTGGGGAGAGCCGGGGACATAGACGGCCTTTTCATTGATGGGGTGGTATCTGGGGACGGCGATGAGCAGCTCCTCCCTCAGCAGGGGGTAGGAAACCATGGACGGATCGGCCTCGTGGGCGTTGCAGAGGAGCAGATCCAGCTCAAAATGCTGGTTTTTGTACTCCAGAAAGTCCATGGTGCCTTCCTCCAGGATCACCTCCACCTTGGGAAACTCCCGCTCATAGGCGGCAATGACGGGAGGCAGCAGCCAGGGGGCCCGCCGGATCTGGACGCCGATGCGGATGCGCCCGCTGTAATTTCCAGTGATTTCCTTAAGCTCCTCGTCAAACTCCTGCTCCAGGCGCAGCATGGCCCAGGCCTTTTCCACATACCGCTCGCCGGCATAGGTGAGAATAAACTGTTTTCCCGCCCGCTCAAAAAGCGGAGTGCCCAGGTTTCTCTCCAGGTTGTTGATGTAGATGCTGAGGGCGGGTTGGGAAATATAGAGGCTGGCGGCGGCCTTTGTAATGTTTCCGTATTTTGCCAGGGTGCAGACGTACTGCTGTTCTTTCAGATTCATGGGGCCCCTCCTTTGCGTTTGTTCCGTTTTGCACCATGGAAAACCGGCATTCAGGAGTTTCCGGCATCCCGTGATGGAAATATCTCCGGCGCGGGTTCGCGCCGCGGCGTGTTCTTTGTTAGATGTTGGGGTCAAAAGGTATTTTGCCCCCTTTGATACCGGATTGCTCCGCACTACGTATTCATGTTTTGACCTTTTGACCCTGGTATCTTTGTTATATTGTAGCATAAATGGACTATTTAGAAAACTTATGAATATGAAAAAAAATAATAAATAATATTTTAGAATACCAGGTGACGAAATGGGGAAAGTCTGATAGGATAGATATAGAAACTGTTTTTTGAAAATCCGATGGTTGAAAGGAGAATTTATGAATACATTTTTGGGAATTATGATTCCTTTTGTGGGAACCGCGGCCGGGGCGGGATGCGTGTTCTTTATGAAAAACCAGATCCGGCCCCGGGTACAGAAGATGCTTTTAGGCTTTGCCTCCGGGGTCATGGTGGCAGCGTCTGTGTGGTCCCTGCTCATTCCGGCTATGGATATGTCGGAGGGGCTTGGAAAGCTGGCGTTTCTGCCGGCTGCGGTGGGATTTCTGCTGGGAATCCTGTTTCTGCTTTTAATGGACCGGCTGGTGCCCCATCTGCACATGGATCACGATGAGCCGGAGGGACTGCGCAGCGACTGGAAAAAGACCACGATGCTGGTGCTGGCAGTGACTCTGCACAACATTCCGGAGGGAATGGCCGTGGGAGTGGTGTTTGCCGGGATGCTGCAGGGGCAGGAGCTCATTACCCTGACGGGGGCCTTTGCCCTCTCCCTGGGAATCGCCATCCAGAACTTCCCGGAGGGCGCCATTATCTCTCTGCCTCTGCGGACGGAAGGGTTCAGCAAGCAGAAAGCCTTTCTCTACGGGGCGGCCTCCGGAATCGTGGAGCCTATGGGAGCGGCTCTGACGGTGGTTTTATCCGCCTATATCACGCCGGCTCTGCCCTATCTCTTAGCGTTCGCGGCCGGGGCCATGATCTATGTGGTGGTGGAGGAGCTGATCCCGGAATCCGCCGAGGGAGAACATTCCAATATCGGGACTATCGGGTTCGCGGTGGGATTTGTGATTATGATGATTTTAGACGTGGCTCTGGGGTAGGAAACCTGCAAAAGAGCCAGAAGACCGCGGGCCGGGGCGCAAAAGGACGCCGGAACGGACGGTCTTTTGCCGGAAGGGATGCCGGTGCTGCCAGACGAAGGGGCGGCGCCGGCATCCTTTTTTGTGCAATAGGGAAATGGCGGCGCTTATGACGAAAAAGTTTTCGGCGGGAAATGCACTCTGCGCGGAGAAAACTGGCTGCTGGCGCAGCCGCGCTCCGGCGCGAGCGCGCGGTGCTTTGCACACTTTTTGTGCATAGGAGACAGCGGCGCTTATGACGAAAAAACCTCCGGCGGGAGACGCACTCTGTGCAGAGAAAACTGGCTGCTGCCCCACTCCGTGTACCGGAAACTGCCTCCCGGCGCCGCCCCCCGCGCGCTTTACACGGAATACCGCTCATGAAACAGCCGCCCCAGCTCTTTTGCCGCCCGCGACCGGTAGCCGTCCGGGTATACCAGGGCCAGGTCGATGAATTCGCCCTCCGGCCCGATGGACAAAAGGACCGTATCCGGGTTTTCCCGGACGCAGGTGCGGTAGGTGAACGCCAGGCCGATGCCCTCCCTGGCCATGGCCGCGGCGAAAAAGGCGGTGATGCGGTCGTTGTAGACAATGGGGGTGACGCCGGCCCTGGCAAAAGCCTGGCGGCCCCGGTCTCCCAGGATGGTATTCTTGGGGCTTAAGATAAATTCATATTCCGCCGTGTCCGCCAAATCAATGAACAGGCGGCCGGATTCCGACTGTTTGGCCGCGATGAGGATGGGATGGCTCTTGTGAGCGATGATGCAGATCTCGTCCCGCAGCAGAATATCCACTTTATAATTCAGTTTCCACATGGGAAGGGCCACCAGGGCCATATCCAATGTCCCGTCTAAAAGTTTCTGTTCCAATTCCACGCTGTTTTCCTCGTGAATATTTACGGTAATGCCGGGGTATAGCTGTTTGAAACGGCGCAGCACCGCCGGCAGCAGGTACGTCCCGCGAAAGGCGCTGATGCCCAGCTCCAGCGTTCCGCTTTTCAGGTTCTCAATATCGGAAATCTGATCCTGGATCCGCTTATAATGGGAGAGAAGCTGCTGTCCCTGTTCCACCAAAAGCCGGCCGGAGGCGGTGGGGCGCATTCCGGTGGAGGTGCGCACAAACAGCTTCGCTCCCAGCTCCCCCTCGTACTGCTTTAAAAATTCGCTCAGGCTGGACTGAGCCATAAACAGCCGCTCCGCCGCCCTGGAGATGCTCCCTTCCTCCGCGATGGCGATAATGTATATAAACTCTTTTAAAAGCATAAAAGTCCCCCTTTTCACAAGCTATCGGTTTTTCCGATGGTTTATATCGGTTTTGTTCGTTTCGGCGATAGATAATTTAGTATATATTGAAATTAAACAAAAATCAACGGATAAAACCATAAAATAGAGGAAATTTGCAATATGCGGCCATGGGGAAATGCGCGGCAACACACTCCCTGATGGGCAGGTTTCCGACCGGCAGATCGCTATGTGTTTCTTCATAGCGGAAGGCCGTGGGGATTTTATGGGAAATCCGTGCTGACATGAGGGAGGAGCATTTATGTCCAAAATTTCTTTGCAGGGCGTCATTGATATGCACGTCCACTCAAATCCGGACCTGCGCACCCGCGCCTACGACGACTTTGAGCTGATGGAGGCGGGGATCCGGGTGGGGGCCAGAGCCATTGTCATCAAAACCCATCAGGGCACGACCATGGACCGGGCTTACCTTTGCAACCGCCACAATCAGGTGGTGCACGGCGGGGACAACCATTTTACCATGTTTGGCAGCATCACCTTAAACCGCGTGGTAGGCGGCATCAACCCTGTGGCGGTGGAAACCGCCTTAAAGCTGGGAGCGAAGGTGGTCTGGCTGCCCACGCAGTCCGCGAAGGGGCACATGGAAAAAATGGGTCAGGATCTCTCCAAATGCGTGGAGGTCACCAGGGACGGAAAGGTGCTGCCGGAGGTGAAATCCGTGCTGCAGCTGGTGAAGGATCACGACGCCGTGCTGGGCACCGGCCACATTTCCCCGGAGGAGTGTTTCCTCGTGGTGGAGGAGGCCAAAAAGATGGGGATTGACAAGGTGGTCGTAACCCATCCGGAGTGGTGGATCGTGGGAATGAGCGTGGAGGACCAGCTGCGGCTGGTGAAGGATTACGACGTTTATCTGGAGCGGTGCTACGCTCAGAATATGGGCGGCGGCAAGTACAAGAGCAACCTGCCGGACAACGTGGAAATCATCAAAACCTGCGGCTACAAAAATGTGATGATCAGCACCGACGGCGGCCAGGTGGAAAATCCTCACTGGGAGCTGGCGCTGGGAGAGTATCTGGACTATCTGGCGGATCACGGCATCCCGGAGGACCAGATCTACTACATGACACATACCATCCAGGAGCGGCTCCTGGGACTTGAGGAGGGGAAAGTATGTTAAGCATTCTCATTGTGGCGGGTATCGCCGTTTCCGTTGCCATCGGATATAAAACGAAGTTCAATACCGGACTGTTTGCCATCGTATTTGCCTATCTTATCGGCTGTTTCGGGCTGGGAATGTCCACTAAGGACGTGATCAACGGCTGGCCGGTGAGCACCATGTTCGTGATCTTTTCCGTGTCCCTGTTCTACAATTTCGCCATGGTAAACGGGACCCTGGAGAAGACGGCCGGCTATCTGCTCTACGCCTGCCGCCGTTTCCCCGGCCTGCTGCCTTTTGCCCTCTATCTGGCGGCGGCGCTGATCGCGGCCCTGGGAGCGGGATTTTTCACCGTGCTGGCCTTCATGGCCCCCATCGCCCTTCTGATCTGTGAGGAGGCGAAAATGGACAAGCTGGTGGGCGCGGTGGCCGTAAACTGCGGCGCCCTCTCCGGAGCGAACTTTATGACCAGCGGCAGCGGCATCATTTTCCGGGGCCTGATGAACGACAGCGGCCTGACGGAGGTGTCCTTCGGCTACACCGGAGTAATTTTCGTATCCAGCGTGATTTTCTCCCTGCTGCTCATCGCCGGTTTCCGCTATATCCCCAAGTCCAACCGCAATATCGGCGCGGGGGTGAGCTTTAAGAAACCGGAGCCATTTACGGCGAAACAGCGGATCAATTTAAACCTGATGATCGCCATGATCGTGGTGGTGCTGATCTTCCCCGTACTCCACATCGTTCTGCCGGAGGTGGAAATCATCACCTTTGTAAACGGAAAGATCGACGTGGGCCTGGTGGCGATTATCTTCTCCGTCATCGCCCTGTTCCTGGATCTGGCGCCTCAGAAACAGGTAATCGACAAAGTGCCGTGGAACACCATCATCATGATCTGCGGCGTGGGAATGCTCATCAATGTGGCAATCAAGGCGGGAACCATCGACATCCTGGCAAACTGGGCGGGAGCCAGCCTGCCGGCATGGCTGGTGCCGATCGCTTTCAGCATTGTGGGTGCGGTTATGAGCTTTTTCTCCAGCACCCTGGGCGTTGTCTGCCCGGCCCTGTTCCCCCTGGTACCGGCTTTGTCAGAGACTGTGGGCATCAACCCCATGATCCTTTACACCTGCATCGTGGTGGGCGCCCAGAGCTCCGCCATTTCCCCCTTCTCCTCCGGCGGCAGCCTGATCCTCGGCTCCTGCTCCAATGAGGAGGAGAGAAACATCATGTTCCCCAGACTTCTTTTCCTGGCCGTCCCGGCCAGCGTGCTCAGCGCCACGGCGTTTAATGTGGTGGTGTCGGGGATTTTGGGGATGATGTAATGGCTGGCGTAAGAGACGCCAGGAAAGTGTAAAAGCAGCATTGTAAAGTAAAGTACGGTGTAACTCGGTAAAATGGGTTACACCGTTTTTTGTTGTAATTTTCAAATTTAATATTAGGACAGAGGGTTACTGTACTGGCAACAATGCAGAATTTCCTGGAACGACCGTTTGCGGCGGCAGTGGAAAATAAAGCGTTCACCAATCATTGGTCCGCTACCGGCGGCAAATGGATTTAATTGGAAGAACACCACTGCTATCCCCCCACCCTTATCAAAAAAAGTTGCAAATCCCCCCCGCGAAGGTTATACTGAAACCAATAAACCAACGGGAGGCAGCCTATGAGTATGGAGCATTTGCTGGAAAAAGAGAGATATGAGGTCCTGGCGGAGATGGCGGATATGTACTACAACCAGGGAAAAACCCAGTCAGAGATTGCCCAGTATTTTGGGACAAACCGGTTTCGCGTGGCAAAGCTCCTCCAGGACGCCAGGGCAGAGCAGGTGGTGGAGATCAATATCCACTACTCCAACGAGAGGAACAAAGCCCTGGAAAAAGAGATGAAGGAGGCCTTCGGCCTGGAAAAGGCTCTGGTGGTGAACACCCAGTACATCCCCTATATCGACAGCTTAAAGCAGATCGGAAAGATCGGCGCCAACTACCTGGCCCGGCTGCTGACGCCGGATTCCGTCATCGGCCTGACCTGGGGAAAGACCATCCACAGCGTAGTGAGCCAGCTTGCGGCTCCTGCCAGAAACCCGGTGATGGCAGTGCAGCTCACTGGCTATCCCAGCCTGGGAAACCCGGCGGTGGACCCCATAGAGCTGGTGAGAATGGTAGCCACCTCCTACAGCGGTTCCTTTCACTATCTGATGACTCCCATCTATGTGAGTGATCCGAAACTGCGCCGGGATCTTCTCAAAGAACCGGCCATCCAGACGGCCCTGAAACAGACGGAGCGCATGGATGTGGTGCTCAGCGGCATCGGCGGCCGCTCCAGTCTCCCCTTATTCAATCCGGCGGTGCAGCCCTATCTCACGGAACAGGACCGGGAGGCAGCGGCGGAGAGCATCGGCAGCCTTTACGGCTACGTGCTGGACAAGAGTGGAAATGTGGCTGACATCGACCTGAACAAAAAGGTGATGGCGGCGGAGTTAGACCATGTGCTGGCCGTACCCCACCGGCTGGTGGTGGCCTGCGGAAGGCATAAGGCGGAAGTGATGCAGCTGGCCATGGAAAGAGGCCTGTTCAACGAGGTTCTCACCGACGCCGACACTGCGGTGAATATATTAAAAAGAAAAGGCTGACCGGCCGGAAATGAAAAGTCCGTATATGCGGGCTTTTTTTATTTAACAGGAAACTGCGTTTCCTGTTAAATAAAAATGCTCCGCAAGGAGGTGCGCTCTGCGGGGAGGAATATGGCTGCTGACGCAGCCGCGCTCCGGCGCGAAGATGCACCGCTGCGCACACTTTTTACCCCAAACCACGCTTGCCAAAAGCTAAAACTCAAAGATTAAAATCCCATTTATCCCATCTTCCGCATCTCTTTCAGTACAAAATCGAAATAAAACAAATGTGAATCAAAATAACATTAGTGAAAACTGCACAAATTCTCTTGCCAATATTTCAACAAAAGTGATATTGAATAACAAAAGAGAAAATGCTATAGTAAATACAACAAAAGTGATTTAAGATAACATATGATGGAGATTAAAATGAGCGGGAACATTGTAAGCGGCATCATTGATATGCACATCCATTCCGCACCGGACGTGAGAAAACGGCGGCTGGATGATCTGGAGCTGATGGAGGCGGCAGTAAAGCTGGGGGCCAGAGCCGTTGTGATCAAGTCCCATATGGTGTGCACAGCGGACCGGGCGGCGCTGGTGAACAAGATCCGGGAGGAAAAATATCCGGAGTCCGATTTCCAGATGTTTGGCGGCATTGCCCTGAACCGGCCCGTAGGCGGGATCAATCCGTGGGCAGTGGACGCAGCCCTGAAACTGGGGGCAAAAGTGGTATGGCTGCCTACCAACACGGCGGTAAATCATTTCCGGAAGGAAAATAAAGAAGGCGGAGTGGAGATTATAAAGGACGGGCAGGTCACAGAGGAGCTGCGGTCCGTGTTTGAACGGATCAAGGAACACGACGCGGTGCTGGCCACCGGACATATTTCTCCGGAGGAGTGTTTTCGGGTGACGGAGGCGGCCAGGGATGCCGGGGTAAAAAAGATCGTGATTACCCATCCGGAATTCCACATTGTGGGGATGTCCCTGGAAGATCAGATCCGAATCGTAAAGGACTATGACGTCATGCTGGAGCGGGTGTACGCCCAGCCTATCGGAGGGGGCGTTTATAAAAACAACCTGCCGGACAACGTGGAGGCGATCCGCGCCGTGGGTAGCGACCACATCATTGTGTCCACCGACAGCGGACAGATGCAGAATCCGCCGTGGTATGAATCCATTGTGGAATATGTGGAGTACCTGCGGAATGCGGGAATCACAGAGGCGGAAATTGAAAAAATGACACAAATTAATCCAGGCAGAATGCTTGGAATCGAAAAGTGAGGGGTATGAAATGAGTAAAGAGAATACGATTAAGGTATTTGGGATGGAACTGCCGGTATTTTTGTTCTTCTTTGCGGTGATTGCGGCATCAGCCTGGATGAATATTATCCCCAATGAGATGCTGGGAGCAGCGGCAATCCTGTTTTCCCTGGGAATTGTACTGGGAGAGATAGGAGAGAGGATCCCCATCTGGAATGTGTACTGCGGCGGCGGAGCCATTCTGGCGTTTGTGGTGTCGGGGCTGCTCACTTATTATAATCTGCTGCCGGAGTGCGTGGTGGAAAATGCCACTGGCTGGATGAGCGGCTATAACTTTCTGAACGTATTTATTTCCCTGCTGATTGTGGGAAGTCTTCTGGGGATGGACCGGAAGGTGCTGATCAAATCCGGCAGCCTGTTTATCCCGGCGATTCTGGCCTCCATCGTGGGAGCTGGTGTGCTGGGAATCCTGGGAGGCCTGGTGATCGGAAAATCCCCCATGGAGATTATCACCGCCTACGTGCTCCCTATTATGGGAGGCGGAGCCGGGGCCGGCGCGGTACCCATGGCTCAGGTGTACGGGGACGTGACGGGACAGGATCCCGCCGGATACCTCTCCTTTGCTCTGGCGATTCTGGCTGTGGGAAATATTGTGGCAGTTATCTTTGCTGTGATTCTGGACATTGTGGGACGGGTGATGCCGAAGTGGACCGGCCATGACAAGCTGATGAAGGACGCGTCAAAGCAGATCGTGGTAGAAAAAGAGGAAGAAAAGAAGGTCACCATGGACGACATCGGAGGAGCGATCTTTCTGACTGCCGGGTTCTTCGTGTTGGGACAGCTGATGGCGAAAAAGGTACTTCCCAGCATTATGGGAGTGGCCATTCCCAATTTTGCCTACATGATCCTGTTCGCGGCTCTGGCGAATGTATTTAACCTCATTCCGGAGCATTTGAGAATGGGTGCGAAAAAGTGCCAGCAGTTCTGCGGCAGCAAGCTGGTTTGGGTGCAGATGGTGGGCTGCGGCATTGTGCTCATCGACTTCCGGGAGATGTTAGGCGTGCTGAGCGTATCGAACCTCCTGGTAGTAGTGCTCATCGTGCTGGGAGCTGTACTGGGAGCCGGATTGTTTGGCCAGCTGGTAGGGTTCTACCCGGTGGAAAGTGCCATCACGGCGGGCCTCTGCATGGCAAACATGGGTGGGGCTGGAGACCTGGCAGTTCTGGGAGCGGCCAGAAGAATGGAGCTTATGAGCTACGCGCAGATTTCCTCCCGTATCGGAGGAGCCATTATTCTGCTGATTGGCAGTATCGCATTTTCACTTTTATAAAATAAGGAAGGAAAGATCATATGAGAGCATTTCAGACGGTATATATGCGGGGCGGCACCAGCAAGGGCTGTATGTTTCTGCGGGAGGAGCTGCCGGAGAACCAGGAGGAGTGGGATTCCATCTTTTTGCAGGTAATGGGATGCCCCGACCCGAAACAGATCGACGGCATGGGCGGAACGGTTTCCTCCAATAATAAGATCGTGGTGGTCTGGAAAAGTGAGGAAGAAGGCATCGACGTAGAGTATTTGGTGGGCCAGGTCATCGTAGGAAAGGAACAGGTGGACTATAAGTCCAACTGCGGCAACATGACAGCCGCCGTAGGCCCTTACGCGGTGGAAATGGGGCTTGTGAAGGCCGTGGAGCCCATCACCACCGTACATATGTTAAATAAAAACACGGACAAGTATATTGACGTGACGGTTCCCTGTGAAAACGGCACGTTCGCCCAGGAGGGAGACTGCCATATTGCCGGTGTGGATGGAACGGCGGCGGAGCTGAAAGTAAAATTTTTAAATCCAGCTGGAGCCAAAACGGGAAAACTTCTGCCTACGGGAAATGTAAAGGATGTGCTGGAAATTCCTGGATTCGGCTCTCTGGAGGCCACCATTCTGGACGTGTCAAACCCCATGGTTTTGGTGCGGGCGGAGGACATTGGCGCGAAAGGTACGGAGCTGCCTGAGGAGATAAACGGAAACAGAGAGTTAAGCGATCTTCTGGAAAAAATCAGGGGAACTGCCTGTTGTATGATGGGCTTTGCAAAAGACCTCCAGGACGCCACCGACCACAGCCCCGCCGTGCCAAAGGTAGGCTATGTGACCTCCCCCAAATCGTTCCAGACTTTAGACGGGGAGATCCAGAAGGCGGAGGAAATGGACGTCTGCGCCCGGGTAATTTCCGTATTCAAATGCCATAAGGCCTGCCCCCTCACAGCAGCCAGCGCCATTTCTGTGGCGGCGGCATTAAAGGGCAGCGTGGTAAACCAGGTCATTTCCGGGGAAAACAGCGGGGGACAGGTGCGGATCGGCCATCCCAGCGGTGTGATGACCATGTATCCGGAGATGGAGGAAACGGACGGAGAGATCAAGGTTCCCAGCGTGGCAGTGCAGCGCACGGCCAGACGGATTATGGACGGAACGGTTTACGTGAGAAAATAAAAGAGGGAGGAAATGTTATGGTAACATTATATAAAGAAGGAGCATATCTGATTCACGGTACGGAGCTGGTGCCGGAGTCGGAGCCGGAGCGGGCCTGTGCCCTGGCGGGCCATCCAGTGGACAAAGAGGCCGCCAGACAGGGCACCATGGCTTACAGCATTTTAAAAGCCCACAATACATCGGAAGATATGGGAAAGCTGAAACTGAAATTTGATGCCATGGCCTCCCACGACATCACCTTCGTGGGAATCATCCAGACAGCCAAGGCCTCCGGAATGGAGAAATTTCCCATACCCTACGTGCTCACAAACTGCCACAATTCCCTGTGCGCCGTAGGCGGAACCATCAACGAGGATGACCATATGTTTGGTCTGTCCGCGGCTCAGAAATACGGCGGCATCTATGTTCCGCCCCACATTGCCGTGATTCATCAGTATATGCGGGAGATGATGGCAGGCTGCGGCAAAATGATCCTGGGTTCCGATTCCCACACCCGGTACGGGGCATTGGGAACTATGGCCATCGGAGAAGGCGGCGGAGAATTGGTAAAACAGCTGCTTTGCGACACCTACGACGTGGCTTATCCGGAGGTTATCGCCGTTTATCTGGATGGAAAGCCCAATCCCTGGGTGGGCCCCCAGGATGTGGCTCTGGCCATCATCGGAGCGGTGTTTAAAAACGGATATGTGAAAAATAAGGTGATGGAATTTGTAGGCCCCGGCGTCTCCTCCATGACCACGGACTACCGGAATGGAATCGACGTGATGACCACAGAGACTACCTGCCTGTCCTCTATTTGGAGAACAGATGAGGACACCAGGGCATTTTTAAAGGCCCATGGCAGAGAGACGGATTATAAAAAGCTGGATCCGGCGGAGACGGCGTATTACGACGGAGTCGTTTACGTGGATCTGAGCACGGTGAAACCCATGATCGCCCTGCCCTTCCATCCCAGCAATACCTACGAGATCGACGAGTTAAACGCCAACTTAGGCGACATCCTGCGGAGCGTGGAAAAAGAGGCGGAGGCCGTTTCCCAGGGCAAGGCGGAGTTCACCCTTGTGGATAAGATCACAGAGCGCGGCTTACAGGTGCAGCAGGCGGTGATCGGAGGCTGCGCGGGAGGAAACTACACCAACGTCATCGAGGCCTCCCACGCTCTGCGGGGAAGAAATACGGGCCACGGGGAGTTCAGCCTGGCAGTTTATCCGTCCTCCCAGCCGGTGTTTATGGATTTGGTGAGAAAGGGCGCCATCGCCGGTCTGATGGAGGCGGGAGCGATCATCCGCACCGCTTTCTGCGGCCCCTGTTTCGGTGCCGGTGACACCCCCTGTCACAACGGGCTTTCCATCCGTCACACCACCAGAAACTTCCCCAACCGGGAAGGTTCCAAGCCGGGCCAGGGCCAGATGTCGGCAGTGGCCCTCATGGACGCCCGTTCCATCGCCGCCACGGCGGCAAACGGAGGCATTCTTACCTCCGCGGAGACTATGGACTGCTGGGGTGACGTGCCGGAGTACCATTTTGACCGCACTGTTTACGACAATCGGGTATTCTTCGGCTATGAAAAGGGCTGCCAGGAGCAGCCGCTGGTCTACGGGCCGAACATCAAGGACTGGCCGGAGATGAGCGCCCTCACGGACAACATTCTGCTGAAGGTTTGTTCAAAGATCCTGGATCCGGTTACCACCACCGACGAGCTCATCCCATCGGGGGAGACGGCATCCTTCCGTTCCAATCCCCTGGGATTGGCAGAATTTACCCTCTCCAGACGGGATCCGGCATACGTGGGATGCTCCAAGGAGGCAGACCGGCTGGAAAAGGCAAGAGCGGCTGGACAGAATCCCGCGGAGATTGCCGGGGAGCTGAATGGGGTGTTCGAGATGATTCACACCATTCCCGGACAGGAGACGGCAAAGCCGGAGGAGACGGAAATCGGCAGCGTGATCTACGCTGTGAAACCGGGCGACGGCTCCGCCAGAGAGCAGGCGGCCAGCTGTCAGAGAGTGCTGGGCGGCCTGGCCAATATCTGTAAGGAGTACGCCACCAAGCGGTATCGCTCCAACGTGATCAACTGGGGAATGCTGCCCTTCCAGATGAAGGAGGAGCCGGAGTTTGAGGTGGGCGATTACATCTACGTGCCGGGAATCCGCAGCCAGTTAAAGGAAGGGAACTTAGAGGAGATCAAGGCTTACGTCCTGAAGGACGGGGCGAAAGAAATCTCCCTCTATATCACGCCCATGACAGCGGAGGAGAGACAGATTGTGGAGGCAGGCAGCCTGATCAACTATAACCGGAGCAGAAGATAACGGAGCCGTCCGGCAAAGGAGGATATATGAGCAGAGAGTGTGAGATTTCCCGGGCCCAGGAGCGGTTTGGAGAACTGATTTCCCAGGAGTTTGAGCGCATCGAGGGCATGAAGGCGGGACAGGAAACGGTGGATTTTGAAAAACTGAATCCCATTATCATCGGAGTACTTCCAGGGGACGGCATTGGCCCGATTATCATGGAACAGGCCCTGCGGGTGTTAAAGAGCCTGATGGCTCCGGAGCTGGAAAGCGGCCGTCTGGAGATCAGGGAAATCCAGGGCATGACCATCGAAAACAGGGCGGCAAAAAATCAGAGCCTGCCGGACGAGGTGATGGAGGAGGTCAAACAATGTCATGTGCTCTTAAAAGGGCCCATGGTGACCCCTAGGGCCTCCGATCCCTGGCCTAACCTGGTGAGTGCCAACAGCCTGTTAAGACGGGGGCTGGAGCTGTTTGCTGCCGTCCGCCCCATCCGCATCCCGGAAAAGGGCATTGACTGGACGTTTTTCCGGGAGAACATCGAGGGTGAGTACATCTGGGGAAACAAGGGAATCCAGGTAAACGAGGATCTGGCCGTGGATTTTAAAGTGCAGACGAAACAGGGCAGCGAGCGGATCGCCCGCGCCGCCTTCGAGTTTGCCAGAAAGAACGGGAAAAAGAACGTGACCATCGTCACCAAGGCCAACATCGTAAAGCTGGCCGACGGAAACTTTATCAAAGCGGTGCGCAAGGTGGGCGAGGAATACCCGGAGATCGAGATTCAAGAGCGGCTGGTGGACGCCATGTGCGCAAAAATGCTGGATCCGGAGTTTAATAAAGGCATCGAGGTGGTGGTTCTCCCCAACCTCTACGGAGACATCGTGACCGACGTGGCGGCGGAGCACCAGGGCGGCCTGGGCACGGCCTCCTCCTCCAACATCGGAAACCGCTACGCCATGTTCGAGGCCATCCACGGCACGGCCCCCTATCTCATGGAGCACGGCAGAGGCTCATACGCGGATCCCTGCAGCCTGATCCGCGCTGTGGGAATGCTCCTTGCCCACATCGGCTATGGCAGCCGGAAAGCCATCCTGGACCGTGCCCTGGACATCTGCACGGTGGAGGAGCGCCGCCTTGTGGTCACCACGGATGTGGACGGCGCCAGCGCGGCGGAGTTTACGGACTATCTGCTGGAGACCATAGACAGATTAAAATAGGATAACAAAAAAAGAGGGAATCCCCCAGCCTGGAAATGGCTATCGGGAATCCCTTTTTGTTTAGAGGTTTTCGTCCTGCTCCACAGTTGACAGATACCTCCAAAGGGTAGAGCGGCTGATACCGAGATGCTTTGCAAGTGCCGTTTTATTTCCCTGGAAATGGCGCTGCAAAGCCAGGAGTTCTTCGTAAGTTACGAGTTTTCCGCGGATGACAAATCCCTTCGCTGTTGTTTCCTGGTGCATTTCCACCGGCGCATATTCTCTGTTTTCTTCGTCCTTGCGCAGTTCCTCTCCGTGATCGTTCAAACACTCTTTCAGGAGTTCCAAAGAGAGGGGAAACTGCATGGCCAGATATCCCAGGCGGATGCAAAATCCCTTTAATTCCAGGAGATTTCCGGGCCATTTCCAGGTTAGGAGCAACTGCCGGGTTCCGTTCGGGAGCTCCGGCGCCTTCTGTTTCTGTTCTTCCCAGAACATTTTCCAATCGTAGAGAAAGCATTCCCACACGTCCGTTTCACGCTGCCGGAGCGGCGGCAGAAAAATAGTTACTGTTTGCAGAAGATAATATAATTCCGGGAGCAGATACGGCTGTAAAGAAGTCTCTGTTCCCACAATTAGCCGGAAAGAGGCATTCTGATGGGAACCGTTTTCCGCGGTGAGATATCCGTGTGTCAATGCTTCTGTCAGCCAGATCTGTGTTTCCTCCGTCAGGCTTTCCGGATGGCGGATATACAGTGTGCCTCCGGCGGCAGACAGCAGATCCTCCTTTGACAGCCGCTGGCCAAACTGGGCCCAGAAAACGCCTTCAGACCGGCTGCTCTCATTGTGAATGAGCCGGGCCATGGTTTGACGGCCGGCACCGGTTTCTCCTGTTAAACAAACAGGCAGCTCTGATTTTGCATACAGCATGGCCTGGGAGAGGGCCGTTTTGTACGACGGATGATTTCCTGGGAGCAGCCCCGGATTGGAATCGGTCTGTGGAAACGGCTGGATGACCCAGGGGGAATGGCCGCGCTGGATTGTGACCATCACACCCTGGATTTTTTCTTTTACCTGAACGGGATAAAGATCCACGGTGCAGTCCGTTCCCTGAATCTTGACGGTTTGTCCGGTTATCGGCTTTCCGGAGTGGAAAATACGGTTAATGGAAACCTGAATGATTTCCGGAAAGAGTTTTTTGTAAGGTTTATTTTGAAAATCGGCCTCGGAGCACTGAAACAGACGTTGGGTCGCCGTATTCATCAGAGAAATCCGCCCTTTTTCGTTAATTCCCACAATGCAGTCCGAGGTGGCATTGAGAAGAATCAGCCGCTCCTGTAGTTTCCGCTCCCACACCAGAAGCGCTTTTTGTACCTCCAGAGCCCGGTCATAAGCCTCTTGGAGCGCTTGCAGGGAGGTTTCCAGCAGCACAGAGTGCAGCCCGAATTTTTCCGCGGCCTTCTGGGTGGAGATTCCGCCGATCACCACCTGCGTTTGTTCCCGCTTTGCTCTCTGTACGCTGTATTCAATATCTTGGATGCTCTCTACCCGATACAGACGGATATTCATATTGAGCCGCTTTAAAAAGCCGCGCACAGGCTGAAGGACATCCTCTAAACCGATATATGCGATCTGGTGATCTTGAACGCCGTACAGCTCTTTAGCCCGCTCGATGCTGGAAATCAGATCATTGTCTGTGACAGAGACTGTTACCACTGGAACGGACAGGTGAGCGGATTTAAGCAGTTTGGCTGTATTCCCGCGGGCGATCAGTACGACAGTATCCGCGGGAAGGCTGGTTTTTGCATATGTGACGGCATTTTCCATATAAGCAGATACAATGGACAGCTTTTCCGGGGACGGCAGCCGGTTTTGCAGCTGCTTTCCGTACCGTTCAAAAGAGTCTCCGGAAGCAATCAGGACGATTTCACTCATTGGCATATTTGCCGGTTTGGTCCGGCACTCCCTTCTACTGTAAAATATGTTTCAATTATAATACAAAAAAGAATATATTGAAACGAATTTAAAACATTTTTTGGAGGAAGTTTCAGGATTTTTGACAGATAGACTGGGGCCGGTTATGGTAAAAAAAACATTGGAAGGAGAAACCATATATGAGCGTTTACTGTGATACTCCCAGTCGTTTTCCTATTAATGAAAACGAGAAAATTACGTTTACCAAAGCCGTCTTTTACAACTTTAATCCGATCCCTGTGAAAAAACCGTGGAGGGATGCTACAGGGGGTTTTGGAAATTTTGCCCCGCTGCAAGGTTGGATTCAGATTTATGACGATCAGGGATACTGCGGAGAAACCTTTTGTTCCATGGGGCTTGTCACCAATATTTTACCGCTGATTCTGACGGGAGAAACGAGGAGCTATAAAGAGTGGTATAACTGGATTTACTGGAAAATGCGCAACTTTGGTTTCCAGTCCGGCCAGATTGTGGATGTGGGCCAGATGGATCTGATTATGCTGGATATTATGGCCAGAAGAGCCGGGAAACCGTTGCATCGGTTTTTGGGAGCTAAAAAGGACTGGGCGGCAGCTTATAAAGGGGGCGGGAGCCTTTTGTCTGACGATGAGGAATTAGTGGAAGATATGGTCCGCTATGTGGAAGAAGGATACAGAACCATAAAATTCAAAGTGGGCAGCGACTGGGGAACGAATATGGAGAGGGATGTGGAACGCTTGCGCAAAGTGCGGGCGGCAGTCGGTTCCAATATTGAGATCGCGGTGGATGCCAATCAGGTATTTAACACAGAGGAAGCCGTCCAATTCTGTCAGATGATAAAGCCGTATCATCCGGCATGGTACGAAGAACCCGTCCATAGCCATGATATGAACGCCATCAAAGTGGTGAGAGAGCAGTGCGGAATGATGGTAGGATACGGGGAGTCCATGCGTAACGGATTTGCGTTTGAAACGTACGCGGAAAAAGGAGTCGATCATCTGATGCCGCTGGTGGGCCGTATGTCCAGAATGGATGATCTGCTTAAAATTCGTGATCTCTGCCGGGAAAAGGGACTCCGGTTCTCATCCGGCGGCACGGTTTGGATCAATGCCGCTTTTGGAGCCCTGTATGGGGAGGATGAGCTTTTGGAAAACCATGAACCGATGACGGAACCCATCGGCGAAACGCTTTCCATCAAGCCGGAGGAGAAAAACGGAAGGCTGTACTTGCCGGATCTGCCAGGTCTGCCCTGCCGGCTGGACATAGAAAAACTGGAGAAAAATGGAATTTTGGAGAATATTCACTATTATAATACCGCCCATATGAGCAAGTCCTTTGCAGTCCGGGCCGCGTACTGACAGCCAGACCGATGATCAGCAGCGGTGCGCACTGACCTTGCACCGGGATGGCTGACGGGGAACACTCGTGTAAAGCGGGAAAACACAGAGGAGGATGTAAAATGGAAATGTATATTGTATTGGCAGTGACGGCGTTTATGATGGTCATGTTCGTATGGCACAAAGTTCCCTTTGGAGTGACGGCTATGACCTGCTGTGCGGTTCTGGCAGCCACAGGGATTGTAGACCTGCCGTCTGCGTTCAGCGGCTTTGGAAATAAAATCGTCGTTTTGATTGCTCCCATGCTGGCATTGAGTGCGGTATTGACCAAAACCAGCCTGGTAGCCAGGATTAGTACTATGATGAATGCCATGAAGGGAAGAAAAGGGATTCTTCTGGTATTAATGTTCTATTTTGTAGGTGCTGTATTTGCCCAGTTTATTCCGTCCACAGCGGTGCTTACCATTATGGTGGTATTTCTCATGACGTTAGGGGATACGGGAGATATTACGGCTAAACGGCTCCTGCTTCCCTTGCTGGGTGTGCTGTGTGCATGGAAATTCCGGTTCCCCATCGGAATGGGGGCAGCCACCTTTGCGACGCTGAACGGGCTGTATGAGGGGATTTACCCGGATTCCCAATACGCGTTAAAAATGCTGGATCCGTTCATCTATGCCATTCCCAGCATGGTTGTGCTGACGGCTTACTGCCTGTTTGCCTGGAAACTGATGCCAAAGGAGGAGGGAATCAATGAAAAGGCCTTAAAAGAGGCGAAGAAAACGGAAATGCTGTCTCATGGGCAGGAGACATATGTGTATGTTGTGTTCGCGGTTGTAATGATTGTGATGATTTTAAACAAATGGACGGGCGATCTTCTGTATTTAGCCCCTGCTTTTGGAGTTCTGGCCCTTATTTATGGCAAAGTGCTGAAAGTGGATGAGGCGGTGAAAGCGATGACAGGGGATATGGTGTGGATGATTGCCGGCGTGCTGGTGGTAGCGGATGCTCTGGGAAAATCCGGGGCTGGAGATGCTATTGGAAATCTAGTGTTAAATATGTTGGGCGGACATCCCAGCTCTCTGATGGTTATGTTTGTATTTTCTGCTGCTACCGTTATTATGACCACGTTCCTTTCCAATATGGCCACGCAGACGGTCCTGATCCCCATTGCGGCATCCATTGCCCTGGCTGGAGGCTGGGATCCGAGAGGAGTGATTTTGATTATTGGTACGGCTAATATGTTCGCAGTGGGATTCCCGTCTGGTTCTGGAGAAGCGGCGGTGGCGTTCGCGGCCGGCGGATATAATCCGCTGAAGGTACTGCGCTTTACTGTTCCATACATGATTCTGTCTATCGTCACGTGTGCGCTCACAGCAGAATTTATGTACCCGTTATATTGAAAACATATAGTAAAAAGAATAAAATAGGGATCAGGAGGAAATCAATGATGAAGTACACAGAATCAGAAACCGTCAATCTGACAGCTATTCGCTGGTTTATTGAAAACTGTATGGAGATCCGGCTGCCCAACGGGAAAACTATTGTGGTCGATCCCATGATGATCCGGGATGAGGCGGACACGGACAATGAGATAGCCAAGCATTATGTCACAGATTTTTCTACAGAGGATTTAGAAGGATGCGACTATATTCTGCTTACTCATATTCATGGAGACCACATCGGCTCTCTGAAACAAGTCAGTGAAAAATTTCACGCGCCTATCCTGGTCAATGGCTGGAGCGCCTATCCGCTGGCAAAATATTTAGATCTTCCTCTGGGCTCGTTCATTCCCATGACGGACGGAGAGGAATACCGTTTTGATGGATTTCAGGTGAAATGGCTGCAAGGCCGCCATACGGAAGGCGTCGGTGCGTTCCCTCCCAGCAAAACTCAGTTCGGCACCACTCCGGAAGAAATCGCGGTCAATCAGATGGGAACGATTTATAACAGCAATTTTGTTCTGACTCTGGATAATGGAATTACCCTGGGAATGGACGGCGGGCGTTATGAGCCGAATCTCAGCAGGATGGATCTCTATAAGCCCAATATTTTATTTTGCCATTGTGAGCGCGATTTAGAGGCAAGCGCGGAGAAATGCTTTGACGCTGTGACCCGTTCGGGGGCGCAGTATCTGTTCCCGTTATGCACTCAGATTCAAGGGGACGGAGCATCGGTCAGCGCGGAAACTGCCAATGAAAAACTGAAAAAAGTCGGTCATTATGGCCGGGTGCTGACTCCTCAGCCGGGCCGGTGGATCCATTTCTCTATGGGAGCAGCCGTATGAAAAGAAAATGAAAAAATAAAGGGCAGTCTCTGATTACAGCGTAATTGCAAAAAATTATCCCGTAATGGTTCCGGGCTTGCGAAAGCCTTCCATTTACGGGATAATTTGCGCTCTTGCCGTTTTCAGATTTTGTCTTAGCCTATCACATCGAAAGCCCTTTCTTCCTCGCCGCAGGAATAAAGCTGCCCTGATCCGCGCCATGGTAGATCGGTTTCCACTCCACCTTGCGCACCAGCGCCACGGCGGAGATGGGGATGTAGGTAAACATAAACACCGGGAACGTGAATAAAAACATCAGTTTCCGGGATGTGGGGACGGCGATGGCCTTCCACTCCGTGATGGTGGTGATAGCCCCGTACATCAAAAGCCCTAGGTAGAACACGAAAACGGTCTTTGCGATGAAACCGGTGCACTCCGCGATCACCAGCCGCGCCCCGTGAGGTGGCATGGTCATGCAGGCGGCCATCATAATCAGGTTAATCAGGATCGCCCCCAGGGTGAAAAACATCCCCGGCGCCACGGTCATAAACATATCATAGCAGGAAAATCCCCGGCGTCCGCCGGTAAAAATCCCCTTTAACAGAGATAATCCGTACTTGTAGTCAATCTGGTAAAAGCCCTTCGACCACCGCAGCCTCTGATCCCAGGACTGCTTAAAGGTCACCGGCTGCTCATCGTAGATCACGGCCCTCTCGCAGTAGCCGATCACCTCGCCCTGGAGGGCGCAGTTTACGGAAAACTCAATGTCCTCCGTGAGCAGATGGTACGGCCAGCCGCCGTTTTTGCGCACCAGGTCGCCGGACACCAGAAAGCCGGTGCCGGAAATGGCGCAGCTGACTCCCATAGCCATTCTGGGGGCGTTTAAAAATCTGGCCTCCCGCAGGAACCACAGGCCGTAGCCGGCGGAAATCCAGTTGGAACCGAAATTCCTGGAATTGCGGTAGCTGGTGAGCGCCGCGTATTTTCCCGTGTCGAAGGTGGCGTTCATCTCCTTCACAAAATCCGGATCCACGTAGTTGTCCGCGTCAAATACGAAATAGCCGTCGTAGTCGTTCTTTCCTTCCTCTGTCAGCTGTTTGAACAGATAATCCAGGGCGTAGCCCTTTCCCACCTGCAGATGGTTAAAGCGGCGGTATACGATTGCCCCGGCGTTTTCCGCTACCTGGGCAGTGTTATCGGTGCAGTTGTCTGCGATTACGTAAATGTCCAGAAGCTCCTCCGGATAATTCTGGTGTTTTAAGCTGTCAATCAGGCCCCCGATTACATTCTCCTCGTTGCGGGCGGAAATGACCGCGGCGTAGCGGCGCAGCTTAGACGGCGTGCGGTAACCGTGACGGTTCTTCTGTATGATGCCAATCAGCAGGTATCCCAGCTGGTACAGATACAGCAGGGTGAGAATCACCGCGATGGCAGTGTTGAATGATTGTGTGAATTCTAGCATAGTGTTTCTTCCCTCTTTTATAATTTTTGTTTTGTCTATAAGGATACCAGGGTCAAAAGGCCGGAAATCCGATGCAAGCTTGCTTGCAAGAGGATTTTTGACCTTTTGACCCCAACATCCTATAAGACAAAAATGCAGCTCACACAAACACTACCACATTTTTCGAATATTACAAGAGTTTCTTTCTGGATTTAATATAAAATTAATATTTTGGTTTGACTTTTGTAAAGAGTGTGAATTGTGTATTTTTTATGTAAAATTCGCTTTCTGAGACACAATTTAGGCCTTTTTGAGGAAAACCGGAGACGGAGGGGAGAGGGGAAAATGCAAAACGGCGATTCCCGCCGGGAACTGGAAAGAAATCCTGTGAAAAGTACCGTTTTATCAAAAAGGACAACGCCTTTTGCCCCTGCTTTCTTTGCTTTTTGCCGGAAAATCCGCTATAATAAAGCAGAAGCGGCTTTCCGGCGCTGCCGGGGGCAAATAAAACGAAGAATAAGAGGAGAATATATGTATCAGATAGATTTCAAACATCCGTGCCACATCCATTTCATCGGAATCGGAGGCATCAGCATGAGCGGGCTGGCGGAGATTCTCATGGACGAGGGGTTTGCCGTCAGCGGCTCTGACGCCAGGGAGTCGGAGCTGACAAAGCATCTGGAGGCTAGGGGAGCGAAGATCGCCTACGGCCAGAAGGCGGCCAATATCACCGAGGGTATCGGCGCCGTGGTGTTCACCGCCGCCGTCCACCCGGACAATCCGGAGTACGCCGAAGCGGAGCGGCGCGGACTTCCCATGCTCAGCCGGGCGGAGCTCTTAGGACAGATGATGAAAAATTACCGCCAGTCCTTAGGGGTGTCCGGCACCCACGGAAAGACCACCACCACCTCCATGATCACGGAGATTTTGCTGGCGGCGGATGCCGATCCCACCATTTCCGTGGGCGGCATTCTCCACTCCATCGGCGGAAATATCCGGGTGGGCGGCTCCGACCTGTTCGTGACCGAGGCCTGTGAGTATACCAACAGTTTCCTGTCCTTCTTCCCCACCATGGAGATCATTTTAAACATTGAGGAGGACCATCTGGATTTCTTTAAAGATCTGGAGGACATCCGCCGCTCCTTCCGCCTGTTCGCCGAGCGCCTGCCGGAGAACGGCCTTCTGATTATAAACGGGGCCATCGAGCGCCTGCCCCAGCTGACGGACGGACTGGCGTGCCGGGTGGTCACCTTCGGGGCGGAGGGGAGTGATCTGACGGCTGAAAATGTCCGCCACGACGAATTTGCCAGGGCGGAGTTTGACGTGATCCGCCGGGGAGAACTCCTGGGCCATGTGACCCTGGGAGTGGCGGGCGAGCACAACGTCTCCAACGCCCTCGCGGCCATCGCCGCCTGCCTGGAGCTTGACGTGCCCTTTGACACCATCGCGGAGGGCCTTAGGCGGTTTACCGGCACGGACCGGAGGTTTGAGAAAAAGGGAGAGATCGGCGGCGTCACCGTCATCGACGACTACGCCCACCATCCCAGCGAGATCCGGGCCACCCTGGCTGCCGCCAGGAACTATCCCCACAGGAAACTCTGGTGCGTATTCCAGCCCCACACCTACACCAGGACGAAGGCCTTTATGGAGGAGTTCGCCCAGGCCCTGTCCATGGCGGACGAGGTGGTGCTGGCGGACATTTACGCCGCCAGGGAGACGGACACTCTGGGGGTCAGCTCAAAGGATCTGGCGGAAAAGATTGAAAAACTGGGCACGAAAGCCACCTATCTGCCCTCCTTTGACGAGATTGAAACATTTATTTTAGAAAATTGTGTACACGGCGATTTGTTGATAACTATGGGGGCCGGAGATATTGTAAAAGTGGGAGAAAAGCTGCTTGGTTTGTAGTTATCCACATTATCCACATAGTTTTCAACATTTTATGTAAAGAAACTATGTGGATTTTTTACTTTACATAATCAGTCGTCTGTAAATTTTGGAAAACCGTATTTTTACGCGAGATTCGACAAATAGGGAAAAATAATTTATTCTTATGTCAACTTATTATCCACGTTATCCACATTATCCACAATCCATGCTGTGGATAAGCGGGGCTATTTTCTTTTTAAACGCGATGTGATATGATGGGACCAGAGAAATTTGCGCTCAGCGAAAAGGGGAGTTCTGTCCGTGAAAAATCAGCTTGAAATCCACGCAACTCTGGTTGCGGATGAATTTATTGATACATACATGGCCTCTGCCAACGGGGAATACGTAAAGGTCTACCTCTATATGCTCCGCCACCGGAATGAGCCTGTGGAGCTGTCCGCCATCGCGGACGCCTTAAACCACACGGAGGCGGACGTGCGCCGCGCCCTTGCCTACTGGCAGCGGATGGGGGTTTTAGAGGAGACGGAGGAGGGGAGCCGCCAGGCCAGCCGGGAGACGGCCGCCGCCCGGCAGCCCCGGACGCCCGCCGCGGCGAAGGCGGAGGAGAGCCGTTCCCGCCGCGGTTCCTCCAGTCTGCCGGAGGCGCCCCAGGCCATGGAACAGCCCCAGGCCCGGAAAAATTACGGCAAGGCGGACTTAGAGCGGCTGCAGGCGGACGGGGAGTTCAGCCAGCTCCTCTACGTGGCGGGACAGTATATGGGCCGCCTCTTAAAGCCTCAGGACGCGGATATGCTGGCGTACCTGTACGACAGCCTCCATATGTCCAGCGACGTGATCGAGTACGTGATCGAATACTGCGTCCAGAACCGCCACAACAGCATCCGCTACATGGAAAAGGTGGCCTTAAGCTGGCATGAAAAGGGCATCGACACCGTAGCGAAGGCCAAGGCCTGGACAGAGCATTTCAACCAGGATGCCTTCGCTGTGATGAAGGCCTTCGGCATCAATGACCGCCGCCCCGGAAACACGGAGTGGGATGTGATTGAAAAGTGGTATAAGACCTGGGGATTCAGCCGCCAGATGGTGGTGGAAGCCTGCAACCGCACCATGGAAGCCATCCACAAGCCCAGCTTTCAGTACGCCGACAGGATCCTGGAGGAGTGGCATAAAAACAGCCTCCGCACCGTAGAGGACGTGGCGGGGGCCGACGGAAAACGGAAAAAACAGGCGCCCAGGGACCAGGAGCCCAGGAAAAAAGGAGGGAACCAGTTCCGCAACTTTGAGGAGCGCCAGATCGACTACGACGCCATGGTGATGGAGCAGTGGCAGTGAAGGAGGGGAGAACATGGCACTGAGCAATTCCCAGTATGACGCCATCATCCGGGAATACGGCAGACAGCAGCTCTTAAATAAGCACGAGCAGGATAAGCGGGTAGAGGAGATTTACAGAGTCCTTCCCGCCGTCCGGGAGATCGACGACGCCATCAGCACCACCGCGGTGGACGCCGCCAGAAAGATGCTGGCGGGGGACCAGGAGGCGCGGGCGCGGATGAAGACGGTCATAGCGGACCTGAGGGAACAAAAGGAGGTGCTCCTCCGTTCCAAGGGCTATCCGGCGGACTACATGGAAATGCGCTACCGCTGCCCCGACTGCCGGGACACCGGCTACGTGAACGGGAAGAAATGCCACTGTTTCCGCAAAGCCCAGATGCGCCTGCTCTACGCCCAGTCCAATATTGAGGAAGTGGTGAAACGGGAGAATTTTTCCACCTTCTCCTACGAATACTATGACGATGAGAATGTTCTTCCCGGCCTGGGAAGGACCGCCAGGGAGCATATGCGCCAGGTGGTGGCCGCCTGCCGCCAGTTTATCGGGGAATTTGGAGAGAAAAAGGGCAGTCTTCTCCTCACGGGAAACACCGGCGTGGGAAAGACCTTCCTTGCCAACTGCATTGCCAAGGAGCTGATCGACCGGTACTATTCCGTGATCTATCTCTCCGCCGGCGACCTGTTCGACATCTTTTCCAAGACCAGGTTCGGCCGCCAGGACGAGGACGGGATCCGGGATATGTACGATTACATCCTGGACTGCGACCTGCTGGTGATCGACGATCTGGGCACGGAGTTAAACAACAGTTTCACCTCCTCCCAGCTGTTCTACTGCCTGAACGAGAGGTTAAACAGGAAGAAGGGCACGGTGATTTCCACCAACCTCTCCATAAACGCCCTGCGTGACAACTACACCGAGCGTGTCACGTCCCGGATCATGAGCTACTACCGGATCCTGCCGGTGTACGGCGACGACATCCGCCTGAAAAAACGGCGGGAGGGCCGGGAATGACCTTGACTATTGAGAAGTATAATGCTATAAATATACGGTGAAATGCCGAAAAATGTAAAAATATAGGAGGAAAAAGATGATTTACGAAGAGAAAACCATCGAAACGATACCGGTCGGTCCACTGGGATTGATCCCGCTGCAGAGCTGCGCGGAGTTGGGGGAAAAGGTGAACAGACATCTGGTAGAGTGGAGACGGGAGCGGCAGAGCGAGCACAAATCCACCATTGCCTTTACCGGTTATCAGCGGGATAACTACATCATCGAGGCAAAGACCCCCCGTTTTGGTTCCGGAGAGGGAAAGGGAACCATCGAGGAATCCGTCCGCGGAGACGATCTGTACTTCATGGTGGACATCTGCAATTACAGCCTGACCTACTCTCTCTGCGGAATGGTAAACCATATGTCTCCGGATGACCATTTCCAGGATCTTAAGAGAGTGATCGCCGCGGCAGCGGGAAAAGCCCGCAGAATCAACGTGATCATGCCCTTCTTATACGAGGGAAGACAGCACAAGCGCTCCAACAGGGAGTCCCTGGACTGCGCCACGGCCCTTCAGGAGCTGGTGAGCATGGGAGTGGAGAACATCATCACCTTCGACGCCCACGACCCCAGAGTGCAGAATGCCATCCCCTTAAAAGGATTTGAGACGGTACAGCCCATCTACCAGTTTATCAAGAGCCTGCTGAAGGCGGAGAAAAACCTGCAGATTGACAGCGACCATATGATGATAATCAGCCCGGACGAGGGCGGCATGAAACGCGCCATCTTCTTCGCGAACGTGTTGGGCCTGGATATGGGTATGTTCTACAAGAGGAGAGACTACACCCAGATTATCAACGGCCGCAACCCCATCGTGGCCCACGAGTTCCTGGGTACGGACATCGAGGGCAAGGATGTGGTCATCATCGACGACATGATTTCCTCCGGGGAGAGTATGCTGGACGTAGCCAAGGAGCTGAAACGGAGAAAAGCCAGAAAGGTATTCATCTTCTCCACCTTCGGCCTGTTTACCAACGGCCTGTCCAAATTCGACGAGTATTATGAGAACGGTCTCATCGACCGCATTTTCACCACCAACCTGGTGTATCAGACTCCGGAGCTTCTCACAAAGCCCTACTACACCAGCGTGGACATGAGCAAATACATCGCCCTCATCATTGACAACTTAAACCACGACGACTCCTTAAGCGAGCTTCTCAACCCCACCAGACGGATCAACCGGGTGCTGGAGAAGTACAGAAACGGAGAGCAGTTATAATCTGAACACACAACACGACGCAAAAGGCATCTGCCCCGCGGCCATTTCCAGCCGCGGCAGGCAGATGCCTTTTTCCGTCACATATCAATCCTGTGATAAGGAATCCCTTCCTCCTCCAGAATCTGCAATTCCCTCTTATGGCAGGTAAACACGATGCTCTGCCCGTCGTAGCTGTGGGAGAGCCACTTTAAAACCGTTCTCAGACGCTCATCGTCATACTGCACGAAACTGTCGTCAAAAATCAGGGGCAGGGGCTCCTGTTCCCCCTGCATCAGCCGGGCCACGGCCATGCGCAGGGCCAGGTAGATCTGGTCCATGGTGCCGCTGGAGACCTGCTCGATGGGCACCAGCTTGGCACGGGTATTCATGAAAATGTTCAGGTTCTCGTCCACGCTCATGCTGCTGTAGATGCCGCCGGTGATGCCTGCGATCAGGTCGGAGGCCGTCTTGTTTAAAAGCAGGCCGAAGGAGGCGCGGATGGAGGTGGACACCTCCGTCATGGTCTCTAAGGCCAGGTCAATGGCGGTGATCTCGTCCCGCAGCCGGTCGTTTTCGTCGATTACGTGCTGGAGGGCTGCCACCTGGTCCTTGCAGAAGGCCAGACGCTCCAGCTTTTTCTCCAGCTCCCACTGGAGGCGCTGCTGTTCCTCGATTTCAGAGGAGCAGTCCGCGGAGCGTTTCTCCAGCTCCTCGATTTCCTGCTGCTGCTCCCGCATGGATGCCTCCGACTTTAACAGGGCGGCATTCAGCCGGATAAATTCCTCCATACGGCTGTTTAAGGCCCCCATGGCCTTGTCGGAAATGGAGCTGTCCCCCAGATGCCTGGCAAAGATTTCCCGGATCAGCCCGGCGCTCAATTCCAGCTCCTTTTGGCACCGTTTCCCCTTCATAATAAGAAGGATGCCAAAGAGGAGGAACAAGGGGGCCGGCACCGCCGCCAGGATGGCAAGCTGGGACGCCGGCAAGGCAAGCTCCGGGAGAATCCCCGCGAAACTGCACCCGGATACGGCCGCAAAGACGGCGGCTGCCGCAAAGCAGAGAGCGGCGAGCACCGTCCGGGAACGCTTTGCGGAGGCAGCTTTGGCGGTTTTGTACTCCCCGTAGACCTTCTCCGCCTTTTGCTGGTAGCTCCGGATGGCGTCTTCCCCGTCAAACTGGTTGCTGTTTAAGATCTGCCGCCCTTTGGCGATCTTCTGGATCAGCTCCTCCCGCTCCTCCCGTTTTCTGGCCAGCTGCTCCGTCACGTCCTTCTGCAGGGCGCGGAAGGAGGTAAGCTGGTTTTCAAACTCCGGGGCGGAGATTTCCTGTTCAATGGAGCGGATCTCCCCCAAAAGGGTGGTGTAGTTTCTGGCGGCCTCCGGCACAATCTGGTTTTCCAGATCCTTGCGCTGTTTCTTTAAAAAGGCGGTGGCCCGGGTGATGTTTAAGGCCATGCTGCCGGAGGTGTTTAAGTTGGCGATGTAGTTTTTTAACTCCGAGACCATGGCGCCGTCGGTGGCGCTTTTTAACTGCCCGATGCTGATGGTGTTATTGTAGGAGGTTTCCGTCAGGCCGCAGAGCACCTGGTCGTAAAAGGCCTTGTCCAGAGGGATTTCCTTTCCCAGGGTCTCGTTGATGACGTGGGCCTCCTTGGTGTTTTTGTGGAATTTCCGCTCGATCCGGTAGGTGCTGCCGCCGTTTTCCAAGCGCAGCCGCCCCTGGTAGTTGGCACTGTCCTCCCAGGGCTCATATTTGGTGTAAAGGTCGTTTTTGGAGGCCCGTCCCCGCCCCCTCTCGATCCCGAACAGCATTCCCCGGATGAAGGTGTGGAGCGTGGATTTTCCGGCCTCGTTCTTTCCGTAGACCACGTTCAGTCCGTCCTGAAAGTCCATGGATCTGCCGTGGAATTTTCCAAAGCCGTTTATGTAAAGGTCAAGCAGCTTCATGACTGGCTCCTTTCGTCCGTGGTGTGCAGAAGGGCGTTGATGCCGTAGTAGAGGGCCTTTTTCTCGATGGGGCTGGCGTTCTCCTTCTGGAGAGCCTGGATGTAAAACCCGATCATATCGCTGGGGTGCTCGGCGAAAAGGGCGCTGAAATCGTACTGCGGCTCTGACTCGTCCACGATCTCCGAGATTTTCCAGCGGTAGGAGAGGGTATCCAGGTCAAATTCCATCTCCGGATCCCGCATTCCCCGGATGCGGAACCGGTAAATGTGCTCCTGCCCCCGTTTCTTGATCTCCTCGTCGATCCGCTGGGCCAGCTCCCCGTTGGTGGTCTCCGGCGTCACGTGAACCACCAGGGAAATGTACTGGGTGGAAGATAAGGGGACAAATTCTAAGGAGGTGATCTTTCCCGTCATGTAGTTGATGTCCCCCACGATCATGCCGTGCCGCCCCGCCTCCGTCTTGTCCAAAGGCTCCGGGGAACCGGGATAGGCCATGCGGTTTCCGGGGAAAATCTCCGGTTTGTGGATGTGGCCTAAGGCGATGTAGGAAAAGCTGGTGCTTAGCAGCCGCTCCCGGTCAAAGGGAAGGTGCTTGGCGTCCCCGCCGTGGGCCATGAGGATGGAAATGCGGCCGTTCGCCGGTGCCTGCACCCCTTCCAGCACATTTTCCGTGATCTCCGCGCTGTGGTAGGAAAAGCCGAACACCTCCGTGTTGATGTCCTCGAAGTAGACGGAGGAGAGCTCCTCCCCCAGGAAAAAGGTCACGTTGGGAGACCAGGAAAAGCTGAGCAGGGAGGAGCTTTTCCGGACCCGGTCATGGTTTCCGGCGATGATGCACACGTGGATGGCGGGAATGGTGGAAAAGAGGTAGTTGATCTCCTTTAAATCCCGCACCAGAGGCTGGCTGTGGAACAGATCCCCGGAAATAAAGACGCAGTCCACGTCCCGCTCCCTGGCCTCCGTGATAATGCGGACGAAGGTATCTTTGATGGCCTGGGCACGCTCTCTACTCCAGGGCTTGTCGCTGTCCGGGTTCATGCCCCAGTGGATGTCCGCCGTATGGATAAATTTCATGGTAAACCTCCCTGTTTCAATATGCGGCAAATACGCGGCGCGGCCGGAAACAGCCTCCGGCGGCTGCCCGCACCGGCGCTTTCGCGCCCGCCGCGTTTTAAAACATTCAAGAAACGGGCTGCCAGAAGGCAGCCCGCATAGGATTTCATTACAGCTCGCAGTTGTTCACGGTCCGCGGGAACGGAATCACGTCGCGGATGTTGGCCATGCCGGTCAGGTACATCACGCAGCGCTCAAATCCCAGGCCGAACCCTGCGTGGCGGGTGGAACCGTATTTGCGCAGATCCAGATAGAACTTGTAGTCGTCGGCGTTTAACTCCAGCTCGTTCATGCGGGTCAGGAGCTTTTCGTAATCGTTCTCCCTCTCGCTTCCGCCGATGATCTCGCCGATACCGGGAACCAGGCAGTCCATGGCGGCCACTGTCTTTCCGTCGTCGTTCTGTTTCATATAGAAAGCCTTGATCTCCTTCGGGTAGTCGGTGACGAATACGGGACGCTTGAAGACTTCCTCCGTCAGGTAGCGCTCGTGCTCCGTCTGTAAGTCGCAGCCCCAGAATACCTTGTAGTCGAAGTTGTCGTTGTTCTTCTCCAGGATCTTGATGGCCTCCGTGTAGGTCACATGGCCGAACTCCGAGTTGAGAACGCCGTTTAAGCGGTCTAAGAGGTTCTTGTCCACAAACTGGTTGAAGAATGCCATCTCCGCCGGAGCGTTCTCCAGCACGTAGCGGATGATGTATTTGAGCATTCCCTCCGCCACTCTCATGTTGTCGTCCAGATCGGCAAAGGCCATCTCCGGCTCGATCATCCAGAACTCCGCCGCGTGGCGGGTGGTGTTGGAATTCTCCGCCCGGAAGGTGGGGCCGAAGGTGTAAACATTGCGGAAGGCCATGGCGTAGGTCTCCACGTTTAACTGGCCGCTCACCGTCAGATAAGTAGCCTTGTTGAAAAAGTCCTCGGAATAGTCAATGGTGCCGTCCTCGTTTTTCGGCGGGTTTGCCAGATCCAGGGTAGTCACCTGGAACATCTCCCCGGCGCCCTCACAGTCGCTGGCCGTGATCAGGGGCGTGTGCACGTATACAAAGCCCTGCTCCTGGAAATACTGATGGATCGCGTAGGCGATCAGGGAGCGGACGCGGAACACCGCCTGGAAGGTATTCGTCCTGGGACGCAGATGGGAAATGGTGCGCAGGTACTCAAAGGTGTGGCGCTTTTTCTGTAAGGGATAGTCCGCGCTGGACGGGCCCTCCACCGTCACCTCTGTGGCCTGGATCTCAAAGGGCTGCTTGGCCTGGGGGGTCGCCACCAGGGTTCCCTTTACGATCAGGGCCGCGCCTACGTTGACCTTGTTGATCTCGGCGAAGTTGTCCAGGTTGTCATGGTATACGACTTGGAGCGTCTCAAAATAGGAGCCGTCGTTGAGCACGATGAAACCAAAGGCCTTGGAATCCCGGATGCTGCGCACCCAGCCGCCCACGGTGACCTCCTTGTCCAGATAGTTCTCACGGTTTTTGTATATCTCTTTTATGGTAACCAGATTCATGACCGTATCTCCTTCTATTTCTTCCTAATTATATTAAACCTAAAGGTGATTATACTGTATTTTTTACCGCTGTTCAAGGTTTATTAACGATTTTATTCATCGTCAGATTCCGTGAAAATTTGCGGGAACCCCGTTTTATTCACCATATATGGTAAATATCCGTGAGCGGCGCACAATATCTTGTAAAAAATTGGGGAAACAGGAAATTCATACGAAAAATGTCGGAAATTGCACAAAAAAATACAAATATTATTTTGGTAATTGTTCACTATTTCTAAATAATGTGCTATAATACGCTTATAACCAAAATACACAACAAATACACAGCAAGAGGTGGTAACGGAATGATTAAAAAAGAAATGATTGCCATGCTACTGGCAGGAGGGCAGGGGAGCCGTCTCGGTGTCTTGACGTCGAAGGTTGCTAAGCCTGCGGTATCGTTCGGGGGAAAATACCGCATCATTGACTTCCCCCTCAGCAACTGCATCAATTCCGGCGTTGACACGGTAGGCGTCCTTACACAGTATCAGCCGCTGCGGCTGAACACCCACATCGGCATCGGCATCCCGTGGGATCTGGACCGGAACGTGGGCGGAGTTACCGTCCTTCCTCCCTATGAAAGGAGCAAGGGCAGCGATTGGTACACCGGAACGGCAAACGCGATTTATCAGAACTTAGAGTATATGGAGACTTACAATCCGGACTATGTACTGATCCTTTCCGGAGACCATATCTATAAGATGGACTATGAGGTTATGCTGGAGTACCACAAGGCCAATAACGCCGACGTCACCATCGCCGCCATGCCGGTGCCCATCGAGGAGGCCAGCCGTTTCGGCGTCGTGATCACGGACGACAGCAACCGCATTACGGAATTCGAGGAGAAACCGGCTCATCCCAGGAGCAACTTAGCCTCCATGGGTATCTACATTTTCAAATGGGAAGTATTGAGAGACGCTCTCATCAAGCTGAAAGACGAGCCCGGATGTGACTTCGGAAAACATATCATCCCCTATTGCCACACCAGAGGCGACAGGATTTTCGCTTACGAGTACAATGGCTACTGGAAGGATGTGGGCACCTTAGGCTCCTACTGGGAGGCCAATATGGAGCTCATCGACATTATTCCGGAGTTTAACCTGTATGAGGAATACTGGAAGATCTACACCAAAGGCGACGTGATTCCGCCTCAGTACGTGGCGGCAGACGCGGTCATCGAGCGCAGCATCATCGGAGAAGGCACAGAGATCCACGGCGAGATTTACAACTCCGTGATCGGAGCCGGTGTGGTGATCAAGCCCGGCGCTGTGATCCGGGATTCCATCATCATGCGCGGCAGCGTCATCGAGGAAGGCGCGGTGGTGGACAAGGCGATCGTGGCCGAGGATGTGCAGATCGGCAGCGGAGCTAAGGTTGGCGTAGGCGATTACGCGCCCAGCAAATACGATCCCAAGGTATATCAGTTTGACCTTGTCACCATCGGCGAGCACAGCGTGATCCCGCCGAACGTGCAGATCGGCAGAAATACGGCGATCAGCGGTGCTACGGAGCCTGGAGATTATACGGACGGAATGTTGGCAAGCGGAGATTACATTATAAAGGCAGGGGGAGTACAATGAGAGCAGTCGGTATTGTTTTGGCAGGCGGAAACAGCAAGAGAATGAGAGAGTTATCCAATAAGAGGGCAATATCTGCCATGCCTATCGCGGGAAGCTACAGAAGCATCGACTTTGCCCTGAGCAATATGAGCAACTCCCATATTCAGAGCGTAGCAGTGTTTACTCAGTACAATTCCCGTTCCTTAAACGAGCATTTAAATTCCTCCAAATGGTGGGATTTCGGAAGAAAACAGGGCGGTCTCTACGTGTTCACGCCCACGATCACGGCGGAGAGCAGCGACTGGTACCGCGGAACGGCGGACGCCCTGTATCAGAACCTGACCTTCTTAAAGAACAGCCATGAGCCCTATGTGGTCATCGCCGCCGGTGACGGCATCTACAAGCTGGATTACGGCAAGGTGTTAGAGTACCACATTGAGAAGAAGGCAGATATTACCGTAGTCTGCAAGGAGCTCCCGGAGGGAGAGGACGCCACCCGTTTTGGCGTGGTCCGCGTCAATGAGGACGGCCGCATCGAGGATTTCGAGGAGAAACCCATGGTGGCCAGCTCCAATACGATCTCCTGCGGCATTTACGTGATCCGGCGCCGCCAGCTCATTGAGCTGATTGAGCGCTGCGCTGCGGAGGACCGCTACGACTTTGTAAGAGACGTGCTGGTTCGCTACCGCAATTTAAAGAGAATCTACGCTTACAAAATGGACACTTACTGGAGCAACATCGCCTCCGTGGAGTCCTACTACAAGACAAACATGGATTTCCTCAAGCCGGAGGTGCGGGACTTCTTCTTCAGACAGTACCCCGACATTTACACCAAGGTGGGAGACAATCCGCCGGCGAAGTACAATCCCGGCGCGGCTGTGAAAAACAGCCTGATTTCCAGCGGCTGCATCATCAACGGAACGGTGGAAAATTCCGTCCTGTTCCGGAAGGCCTATATTGGAAATAACTGCGTGATTAAAAACTCCATCATTCTGAATGATGTGTACATCGGCGACAACACGGTGATCGAGAACTGCATCGTAGAGAGCCGGGACACCATCCGGGCGAACACCACCCACATCGGAACGCCGGAGGACATTAAGATCGTAGTTGAGAAAAACGAAAGATACACACTGTAAGAAAAAGACAGTATTATGACAAAAGGGGTGCTTACTTATGCAGATTACTGATGTAAGAGTGAGAAAAATTGAAAAAGAAGGAAAAATGAAGGCGATCGTTTCCATTACCATGGACAATGAGTTTGTGATTCACGACATTAAAGTAATTGAGGGAGAGAAGGGGCTGTTCATCGCCATGCCCAGCCGCAAGGCGGCAGACGGTGAGTACCGTGACATCGCCCATCCCATCAATTCTGCCACCCGTGATATGATCCAGAGCGTGATCCTTTCCAAGTACGAGACCACCACCCTGGACCTGCCGGAGGGCACATATTAAGGTCGGAATATAGGGGAGTAATTTTGCAGCGCGGTAGTTGTGGCCGCGCTGCTTTTCGTATGCCGGGCGGCGGGATTTTGTGCCGCGGATGTCCGCGGCGCGCGTACAGATGGAGGAAAACATGGGAGAGAGCGGATTTCACACCTTTGGATTTTGGGAAAAGCTGACAGACGGGCAGAAACGGCTGCTGGAGAGCCGGACGCGGGAGGTGGAGTATCAGGCGGGGCAGATCGTGCGGGCCGCCGGTTCCCAGTGCGCGGGGATTCTTTTGGTGAAACGGGGCGTGTTCCGCATGGCCCTCTGTTCCGGCGACGGCAGGGAGGCCACCGTTTCCAGAATGCGGGCCGGAGAGGCCTGTGTGCTCACCGCCTCCTGCATGATTTCCGCCATCTCCTTCGACGTGCAGATCCAGGCGGAGACGGACGGCTGCCTGGAAATGGTGCCGCCGGAGGTCTTCGCCAGGCTGATGGAGGAAAACATCTACGTGGAAAACTTCGTGTATAAGTCGGCGACGGAGCGGTTTTCCGATGTGGTGAACGCGGTGGAACAGCTCTTATTTATGACTCTGGAGCAGCGTCTGGTCACCTTCCTGTTAGACGAGTCGGCGCAGCAAAAAAGCGACCTGCTCCATTTTACCCAGGAGCAGATCGCCGTAGCCATCGGCAGCGCCAGAGAGGTGGTCACCAGAGGCTTAAAAAAGCTGGCCGGGGAAGGGGCCATCGAGCTGTTTCGGGGCGGCGTAAGGATCACCGACCGGAAACGGCTCTACGATAAGGTCTAGCCCTAGTCCAACAGCTGGAGCAGGGCGGCCTTTGACTGGACGCCGATGGATTTTTTCGCGGGCTGGCCGTTTTTGAAGGCGATGACCGTGGGGATGGACATGACGCCGTAGCGCTCCGCCAGCTCCGGCTCCTCGTCCACGTTTACCTTTCCCACGCGGTAGCCGTCCGCCTCCGCCGCCAGCTCGTCGATCACCGGGGCGAGCATCCGGCAGGGGCCGCACCAGGACGCCCAGAAGTCCACCAGGACGGGGAGATCAGAGGAAAGAACCTCTTTTTCAAAGCTGCTGGTTGTAAATTTTTCTGCCATATCAAACACTCCTTTTTATCTTTAGAATTTGTTTTCCTGTTTTCTGGTTTCAGTATAGCGGAAAGAGAGCGCTTTGTATGTGACCAGGTCACAGAGACAATTCCCGCAGCTTGTCCCGGATGGCCAGAAAGTCCCGGCGGGTTTCCTCCACCTTGGACGGATCCCGGAGAAGGGCAGAGGGGTGGTAGGCGGCGGTGAGCCAGTAGCCCTTCCGCTCCGTCCACCGTCCGTGTTCCCTGGTGATGCGAAAATCCGGGGAAATGATGCGCTGGGCGGCCACCCGTCCCAGACAGACCATGATTTTCGGGCGGATGAGCAGAGTTTCATATTTTAAGTAGGGGATGCAGGCGTTTTTCTCCTCGTCGCTGGGGTCGCGGTTGAAGGGCGGATTGCACTTGATGATGTTGGTGAGGTAGATCTCATCCCGGGAGAGGGAGGCGGCGGCTAAAAGCTCGTCCAGCATATGGCCTGCCGGGCCCACAAAGGGGATTCCTTGCTGGTCCTCCTGGCGCCCCGGCGCCTCCGCGATGAACATAACGTCCGCTTTCAGGCTGCCCCGGCCCATGACGGGATGGGTTCTGGTGCGGCAAAGCGGGCAGCGGGTGCAGCGGTCAGCAAACTGTTTTAATTCTTCCCATGTGTACATACTTGGTTTCCCCCTTAAACGGCATAGATAACACTTTTGATATTATACCATGCAGTATTGATGTTGTACATTTGAAACGGGGGGTGCTACACTCTTACCATCAGCTTTGAGAGACGGAGGTAGGAGATATGACTTGGTTACCGATTATGGCGTTTACGGTGGTGGCCGTGATCTACGCGGTGGGAGATTATGTGGCAGTGAAAACAAAGGGAGTGATTTCTTCCGTTCTGGTGGCGATTGCCCTGCTTTTGGTATTTGGAGGGACGTTAAGGCTCCTTCCGGAAAATCTCATGGATCTTTCCGGCTTGAGCGCCATGATCCCCACCTTTGGAATGGGCCTGATCCTGGTAAATGTGGGCTCTCTGATGAATCTGAACGATATGCGCAAGGAGTGGAAAACCGTGGTGATTTCCCTGGCGGGAATCGCAGGCATTATCCTTCTGGATTCCACCCTGGGAACGGCGGTGTTCGGCCGGGAGAGAGCTCTGGCGGCCATTCCCCCCACAGCCGGAGGAGCGGCGGTGACTATGCTCATGTCGGAGGCGGCAAACGAGGCGGGGCGGCCGGATCTGGCCTCCTTCGTGGCGGCGGTGACGGCCTTGCAGGTGCTCATCGGACTGCCGGTGGCGTCGGTCTGTCTGCGGCGGGCGGCGAAGGCCTTTATCGCAGGCGGCGGCCATAAGCGGGAGGAGAAGAAGGTAGGAAAGGAAATCAGCCTTCGGATCGTCCCGGAGTTAAAAGGCCCCCTGGCGGTTTCCAGCACCATGCACTTCGCCCGTCTGGGAGTGGTGGCCGTGGCGGCCCAGCTCTGTACCAACGTGACCGGAATCAGCACCGGCGTCACCTTCCTGGTATTCGGCATTGTGGCTGGGGCCCTGGGAATCGTGGAAAAAGGCAGCTTAAAGACGGCGGGAGGCGAGGGCATCCTCATGCTGGCTACCTACGCCTATGTGGCGTCCAGTTTCGTTTCCATGAAATTTTCCGATTTCGGAGAGCTTTTGGTTCCGGTGGTGGGCCTGCTGGTCATCGGCGCCGTGGGTGTGATGATTCTGTCCGCCCTGGTGGGAAAGCTGTTGGGCTGGAACCCGTTTTTAGCCATCGCCGTGGGCGTGGCCTGCCTCTTTGGCTATCCCGTCACTTACGCGGTGGCCATGGAGGTGGCTCAGGGAGTCACCAAGGGCGCCGGGTTTACGGAGGCGGAGGAGCAGCGGGTGGTCAGCTACCTGCTCCCGAAGATGCTGGTGGCCGGCGTGGTGTCGGTGAGCCTGACATCCGTGATTCTTGGGGGAATCATAGCCCCCATGCTGTTTTAAGACCGTTTTAATTTAGAAAAAGAGAGGTTAAATAGAGATGTTTCATGTGTCAGAGGAATTGAAAAAAGAGATCATAGATAACAGGAGAGAACTCCACAAACGGGCGGAGATCGGGTTTGACCTGCCGGAGACCAGGGCTTACGTGGCGAAAAAGCTGCGGGAATACGGCTATGAGCCTGTGGAGCTGGGGGGCGGCATCACCTGCACCGTGGGAGCCGGTGAAAAGACCATTCTGCTGCGGGCGGATATGGACGCCCTGCCTATGAAGGAGGAGAGCGGCTTAGACTACGCCTGCGAGACGGGAAACTGTCACTCCTGCGGCCACGACTGCCACACGGCCATGCTCCTGGGGGCGGCGAAGGCCCTGAAGGAGATGGAGGGAGAGCTGAAGGGCACGGTGAAATTCATGTTTCAGCCGGCGGAGGAGCTGTTAGGCGGGGCGGCCGCCATGATCGAGGCGGGGCTTTTGGAAAACCCCAAGGTGGACGCGGCCTTCGGCCTTCACGTGGCGGCGGGCCTGGAGGACTCCTATTCCGGCACAGTGCGCTGCACCCACGGCACCATGAACCGTTCCGGGGATGCCATCAAGGTCACGGTAACCGGCCGGGATGCCCACGGCTCCACGCCGGAGCGGGGCATTGACGCCATCAGCATCGCCGCCAGGATCGTGCTGGCTTTAGAGGAGCTGGTGGCCAAGGAGATCCCCAGCAAGGAGGACAGCGTGGTGCTGGTGGGAAAAATCGCCGGCGGCACCACCTGCAACTCGGTGGCGGGAAACGCAGTGCTGGAAATATCCGTGCGCACGGAGGGCCACGAGGAGCGGGCTTTCTTAAAGCGCCGGGTAAAGGAGATCGCCCAGGGCATCGCAGCGGTGTACCGCGGGTCGGCGGAGGTGGAGTACCAGTATGGAATGCCGCCCTTAGTAAACCATGAGGATATGATGAATGAGTTTATCGGCTATATGAACGAGTTCCTGCCGGAAGGCAGTGTCCGGGAGGTGCCGGGCCAGGGCGGCTGTGAGGACTTTACCATGGTCTGCGAGCGGGTTCCCGCCATCTTCCTGATGTTAGGCGCCGGGGACAAGGGAAGTGGATATGAGTACAGTATGCACCATCCGTCCATGCGGGTGGACGAGAACGCCCTTCCCGTGGGAACGGAAGTTTATGTAAACTGCGCGGTGCGGTGGCTGGAAGAACACTGACGGGCAAAACATTTCCAGACAGTGAAAAAGGCAGTGAAACATAAAGGGCCATGGGGCCGGAACGCATTTTCCCATTCTGCGGGAAAATGGATCAGTTCCGGCCTCATGGCCTTTGTACTGCAGTAGGAAACAGCGTTTCCTATGGCATAAAAGCCTCTGGCGGGAGGCGCATTCCGCGCAAAGGAAACTGGCTGCTGGCGCAGCTGTCCTCCGGCGCGAGTTTCGCTACTGCGCATACTTTTTGCTCGGAGATTTTAAAATGCTCCGGCGGCGGATTCTATCCGATTATGATTCGGCGGCCGCCAGAAACGCCTCAATCTTGCTGCTCACCAGGTCGTAGGCGACGTCGTTCATGCCGCTGTTGGTGATGATGTCGGCGTAGATCTTTGTGGGTTCCACATGGATGTTGTGCATGGGTTTAACGGTGGCCAGGTACTGGTCGATGATGTTTTCCAGGTCACGGCCCCGCTCCTTCGTATCCCGCACAATACGGCGGAGGATGCGCTCGTCCGCGTCGGCGTCCACGTAGATTTTGATGTCCAGCATATTCCGCAGCTGCTGCTCGCAGAGCACCAGGATGCCCTCCAACAGGATCACCGGCCGCGGCTCAATGACAATGGTCTCCGGAGCCCGGTTGTGAAGGGCGTAATTGTAGGTGGGGCATTCGATGGCCTTTCCTTCCTTCAGCTGTTTTAAGTGTTCCACCAAAAGCTCCGTCTCCAGGGAAGCGGGATGGTCATAGTTCAGCTTTTTCCTCTCCTCAAAGGGAAGGTCGTCGTGGGCCCGGTAGTAGTTGTCGTGGTAGATGACAGAGACCTGGTCCTTAAAACGGTCCCTCAGACGGTTGGTAAATGTGGATTTTCCGGAGCCGGATCCGCCGGCGATTCCGATGATCATTGGTTTCATATGTTTCCTCCGTTCGTAATAAAGACCGCCTCAGTGAAAACGGCCCTTTTCGGGCCATTTGGCGGTTCCCCTTCTTTCCAGTATACAACAAATAAAAAGGGGCGTATACCTTATTTTGAAAAATCATGGCCAGCTGTTGTTGGGCGCTGCCGCGTTTTTCTCTTTTATGGTAGGGAAAACGACGTTCCTGATGATGAAAAAGCTTCCGGCGCGAGCCTGCACGGTCGCGCTATCGTATCCCTTTCTTTATGCCGTCCATAACCGTACGGGAGGTGAGAATGCCGCCGGAGAACAGCTCCGCCGCCGGATTCTGGCTGTCTGCCAGGGTCATGGAGCAGTAGTTTTGGGCGGGCAGGAGCTTTTGGGGCAGGAGAAACAGGCCCTCCGGCAGCTCCTCTCCCATAAAGGAGGGCACAAAAGCGGCCCCCAGTCCGGCTTTCACCATGAGAAACAGCCCGCTTACGCTGTTGACCGGAGTGACGGAGGCGGGGGTCAGCCCGGCCTCCAGCAGCTGGGCGCGGCCAGTCTCCAGGGAGAGGGGGCCAAAAGGCTCTGCCAGGAGGTAGAAATCTTTTCCGTTCAGCTCCCATTTCCGCACCGGCCTCTCCCCGCCGGGTTCCATTCCAAACCACTCCTTCGCCCGCTCCGCGGACACCAGAAGGCCGGGGGCGGCGGCAAACATATGCTGGACGCGGATCCGTTTCCCGTCCTCCGGCAAGGGGGTATCCGGGTGGGGAAAAATCACGTCCACGGCTCCCTCCTCCAGCCGTTTCATCAGCTCCCCGTAGGGAAACTGGGACACAGCCAGCCCGATGTCGGGAAACAGGCTGTGAAACTCCCGGAACAGCTGGGACACGAACCCCATCCCGTAAGGCCCGATGCCCAGATGGAGGGAGGATGCGGGGCCGCTGTAGGCGTTTTTCGCCTTTTCCAGGGCGCGGTGGTAGTGGTCCAGCATGGGAATGATTTCCGAGTGAAAGGCCTTCCCGGCGGGGGTCAGCTCCACCGAGCGGTTGGTGCGGTAGAAAAGCTTGCAGCCAACCTCCCTTTCCAGGGCGGCGATGTGCCGGCTGATGGCGGTCTGCGCCACGTGGCAGACGTCGGCAGCACGGGTAAAATTCAGATGTTCCGCTACGGCGGCAAAATATTCCAGTCGTTCCAGGTTCAAGGGCGTTTCCTCCAGAAAATATGGATTAATCCTTGATATTGTACAGCAGCGCCGCCCATTTGTCCACACAGGCGCCGGAAAAATGGAAGGGCAGCCAGCCCGGCGGCCGGCTAAAAATGGGTCTGTCAGCAGACAACCCATGCGCTTTTTGGTATACATCCGATTGAAAGGATTCTGAAATTATGATATTCTGAGCTTAAAGGAAAACGGTGGAGGTGGGAACGGTGAAAAAGAGATGGAAAATCGCGGTACTATTCTATTGTGTCATGGCCCTTTGCCTTCTGGCCGCCTGCGGGCGGAGTGAAAATTCTCAGGTTTACAGCGTGGAATATAACGGAAAAGTGTTTACTGTGGACCAGGTCCATCAAACCATCGCGGTGGATGATTACGTCTGCTATTTTCAGGTGTCCGGCGGAGCCGGAAACACTACCTTCGACGTCACATACCCCAATGGCGCCACCTATTTCTGGACCTCCAGCGGAAACTCCGGTCACGGGGGATGGAGCGACGGTTACGATCCGGACCGGTATGTGCCTGGGGATGTGCTGTGGGACGTGCTGAGCCTGGACCGCCGGTCGGAGAACAGCGGTTCCGGAAGATACAGAGGGCCGGGGCTCCTTCTGATTTTGCTGGGCGCTGTGAACGCGGCCGCTCCCCGCGCCATGTGGTACTTAAGCTATGGATGGCGCTATAAAAACGCGGAGCCATCAGAGTTAGCTCTGTTCGCGGGGCGGGCCGGCGGCGTGGCCGCCATACTGCTCGGTGTGTTTTGCCTGTTCTAAAGACAGGATTCTTTTCCTAGGCCATAGGAATGTTCTTCCTGTGTCACAAAAGTCTCCGGCGGAGACGAAAGTCGTTATAAATGGGAAATCCCCCCGCCTGTCCCCCATGGGGTGCGGATGGCGGGGGGATTTCCTGCTTAGAGGCAGAGCGCCTGACAAAACGCCGTGGAATGCCCGTCCTGTTTCCACCCGGCTGGAATAAAAAAACGTAGCTCTCCGGCCGCCGCTGTGATAGAATAGTACGGTTGGAAGGAAGTCATCACCGGGGGTGAATGCCTTCGGTGGAAACGTTAGGAAAGGCAGTTGATACAGTGAAAAAGGAAAAACAAGGCGGCTTTCGCCACTGGATGAAAAACGCCAAAAAAGCATTGAAAATGGAGCTGAGCGAGCACCGCAGCTCATTTCTGGTGTACACCGTGCTGCGGCTGGCGGTGGTAGCGGTGGCCGTGCTCCAGCTTTTAAATAAGAACTATGAAAACGTGTTCCTCTGCGTGCTCTCTCTGATGCTCTTTGTGATTCCCAGCGCCATGCAGCTCACGTTCCGGGTGGAGCTGCCGCCCACCCTGGAGATTATTATTTTGGTGTTTATCTTCGCGGCGGAGATCATGGGAGAAATCGGGGAATTTTACATTCGTTTCCCGTTCTGGGACACGGCCCTGCACACGGTAAACGGCTTTCTGGCGGCGGCCATCGGATTTTCCCTGGTGGAGCTCCTGAACCGGAATGAACGGGTGACGTTCCATTTGTCCCCGGTGTTTATGGCCATCGTGGCGGTGAGTTTTTCCATGACCATCGGCGTGGTCTGGGAGTTTTTCGAGTTCGGGATGGATCAGATCTTCGGCTTTGATATGCAGAAGGATACGGTGGTGCACACCATCCGCTCCGTCCTTTTGGATCCCCAGGGCAGAAACGTGCCCTTCGTCATCGACTCCATCACCGAGACCGTGGTTCAGGGGCAGGAGCTGGGCCTTGGCGGCTATCTGGACATCGGCCTCATTGACACCATGAAGGATCTGCTGGTCACCTTCGCGGGCAGCCTGGCCTTTTCCGTGTTCGGGTATTTTTACGTAAAGACCAGGGGAAAGGGAAAGCTGGTGGCCCGTTTCATCCCCAGGAGAAAGGCGAAGGACCGGGAATTTTTCCGCATCATAGAGGAACAGGAGCGGGAGGAAAAGGCCCGCGGGGAAAACGCGGAGGACGGCGGAAAGCAAGGCGGGAAGCCAGTGTAAGAATGGCGTAAGAATGCGACACGACAAACGCACGAATGAACAAATTATGAACATCCGTCTTTTTTCTGGTATAC